>OLQX01001598.1_pt1 | contig 18725 bp, 17 predicted proteins | sample 1672581 | NCBI WGS metagenome assembly OLQX01 (sample SAMEA3136701, study PRJEB25190) | human gut metagenome | reverse complement strand
AGTCTGAGAACGCACCAGAAGACGGCGTGGCTCAGAGAAAAACAGTTAAGACGGGCGGTCTGTATTATGAACTGTATCCGCAGGAGACACAAAAAGGGACGATCGTGATCAGCTATGGCTTTACAGAGTCCTGCCTGAAATATCATGAATTGATTTACTATTTTTATCTGCAGGGATATCAGGTGGCGATTATGGATCACAGAGGGCATGGAAAATCCATGCGTGAAGTGGAAGATCACACAATTGTACACATTGGATTGTTTTCCCGATATGTAAAAGATCTGCACCGGTTCGTCAAAACAGTGGTGAAGCCGATGGCAAAAGATCTGCCGCTGTATCTGTACGCACATTCCATGGGCGGCTGTATCGGCGCATTTTATCTGGAGCAGTACCCTGAGGATTTTGCCAAAGCGGTTCTGAATGCACCGATGTTGGGAGTAAATCTGGGCGGCGTGCCGTCCTGGGCGGCGCGGGTGCTGTGTGATTTTAAAGTGTTCGGAGGCAATGGGAAGGATCGTCTGCTCACACAGGGCACTTTTGATCCGGAGGAGTCTTTTTCGGACGCGTCCTGCAGCTCCGAAGCGCGCCATGATTATTATATGAAAAAACGGCGGGAGGATGAAAGCTGCCAGACTTCTTCAGGAAGCTATGAATGGGGCAGGGAAGCGATCAATGCCGGGAAATTTGTCATCAGCAAAAAGCAGGCGAAAAAGGTGAAGACGCCGGTGCTTTTATTTCAGGCGGGAAAAGATACGCTTGTAACGCCCGGAGCACAAAAAGAGTTTATCAAGAGGATCCCAGATGGACAGCTGGTGGTTGTGCCCGATATCCGGCATGAAATTTACCGTGCACCAAACAGCGTCCTGCAGCCGTATCTGGAAATGATTTTTGAATTTTATGACAGTGGAGAAAAAGCCTTGTAAAAAAGTATGAAAGCAAGACTTGTTGCGTATTGCCCGCCGGGGTGGTATGATAGAGGAAATGCAGACGGGCATAGTTTGCACAGTTTTGAGCGAAATGGAGATTAGAATGGAAAAGGCAATTGCAAAAGGTAAAAAGACAAAATTTAAAAATCTGCCGCTGTTTATGATCGCACTGCCGGGAATTGTTTATCTGCTGATCAACAATTATGTACCAATGTTCGGTGTTTTCCTGGCTTTTAAAAACTATAGCCTGAGAAAAGGTGTATTTGGAAGTGACTGGTGTGGTCTTCAGAATTTCGAATTCCTGTTTAAAACAAAAGATGCATGGATCATGACACGAAACACGATTTTATATAATGTTGCGTTTATCGTGATTGGAACGATTGTAGCGATTGCAATTGCAGTTATGATGTGTGAGCTCGGTGAACGGAAAAGAGTAAAGATTTTTCAGGCATCATTACTTTTACCAAATCTTTTATCCTGGGTTGTAATCGGATTCATTGCATATGCATTCTTAAATGCAGATACAGGATTTATTAATAAAACAATTCTTGCAGGGTTGGGATTAAATCCGGTGTCATGGTATTCTTACACAGGTGCATGGCCGGCAATCCTTATTATTGTAAATTTATGGAAAAATATGGGATATCAGTCAATTGTATATATGGCAAGTATCTCAGGTATCGATAAATCTATTTATGAAGCGGCTGCAATTGATGGAGCAACCAAAATGCAGCAGATCTTTAAGATCACCCTGCCGATGTTAAAACCAACAGTAATTACTTTAACATTAATGTCTATCGGTAGAATTTTTTATTCAGACTTCGGATTATTCTATCAGGTTCCACAGAACTCAGGTGCGTTATTTAATGTGACACAGACTATTGATACCTATGTATACCGTGGATTAATGGAATTAAACGATGTAGGTATGTCAGCAGCAGCCGGATTATATCAGTCTTTGGTAGGATTTATTCTTGTATTAGTTGCAAATGCAATTGTACGTAAATTAGATTCTGATAATGCATTATTCTAGGAGGGGCAGAAAATGACGGAAAGTAAAAGTTTTAACCGCACAGCAACAGTAATTCTTACTGTGATGGTTGTGATCGCAATGATGCCAATCCTTCTGATTGTAATTGCATCATTTTCATCAGAGTCATCTCTGATACGTAACGGATATACTTATTTGCCAGAAGAGTGGAGCCTCGATGCTTACTACTATATGGTAAAACAGGGAGTTATGATCGTAAGATCCTATGGAGTTTCTTTCCTGGTAACATTTGCAGGTACAGCAATCAGTGTAATACTTACTACAATGCTTGCTTATCCAATGTCAAGAAAATCATTTAAATACAGAAATGCACTGGCATTCTTCGTATTTTTTACAATGTTATTCAATGGCGGAATTGTACCATCTTATATCATGTGGACAAAATTCTTCCAGATTAAAAATACGATCTGGGCACTGATCATACCGAACTATCTGGTAACAGCGTTTAACGTTATTCTTGTAAAGAACTATTACCAGAACAGCGTGCCGGATTCCCTGATCGAGGCGGCACAGTTGGACGGAGCTTCGGAATTAAAGATTTTCTTTAAAGTCATGCTTCCGCTTGCAGTTCCTACTGTAGCAACTATCAGCTTATTTACAGGAATCTGCTACTGGAATGACTGGACCAACGGTTTGTATTATATCAGCAATGAAAAACTTTACAGCATCCAGCAGTTACTGATGAAGATCATGAACAATATCCAGGCGTTGCGTTCAAATTCCAATGCAGCACTGATTGGAACCGGATCAGTGGATCTTCCGGGTACATCGATCCGTATGGCGATGGCAGTGATCGGAATCCTTCCAATCATGCTTATTTATCCTTTCGTACAGAAGTACCTGGTAAAAGGTGTTGTAGTCGGAGCTGTTAAGGGCTGATTTTTATGTAATTAGGAAACTTCGTTTCCATTACATAAAAATCACTCCGTGAGGATCGCACTGCGGCGGATAAGAAACATGTCGCATATTGCGACCCGCCGCAGGCGGAGAATCTCGCAGGCGAGTAATAGTAATGAATCTTTAATTCCTTAAAATAAGATACATAATGTCAAAAGGCGGATTGTGAAAAAGGTTGCAGAAAAGGCAGTCTGGAATGTCATGATCTGCTTTTTTATATACAGAAAAAATGAAAACTTGGGAGTAAGTCAAAACATAGAAAATTAAATTTGGAGGGAAAGAAGAAAAACTATGACAGTAAGAGAAATCGTAGATGAAATAATTAAAAAAGCAGGAGTAGAACCTCTTCCGGAAGATAAGACATGTGACCATCTGATGACAGGCAGCTGGGATATGGAAGTGAAAGGGATCGTGACAACATTTATGGCAACAGTAGATGTCATTAAACAGACAATTGATCTTGGGGCTAACTTTATCATCACCCATGAACCGACCTGGTTTTCCGGTGCGGATGACACAGAGTGGCTTTCCAATGATCCGGTTTATCTTGAGAAAAAGAAACTGATCGAGGAACATAATATTGCAATCTGGAGATTCCATGACCATATGCACATGAGTCACGAAGATGGTATTTACCGTGGATTTGATGAAGAATTAGATTGGGCGAAATATCGCGTAGCAGGTACCGGGGAACTCGGATGGTTTGGAGCGATCTACGAGCTTCCGGAGACAACTTTAGAGGAACTTGCACATTTCTTCCAGAAGAAAATGGATATGAAGGTTGTTCAGCTTGTGGGTGATCCGAAAATGCCTGTAAAACGTGTCAGTGTTTTAGTGGGTGGTGGAAGTCTTGGACTTGGACAGGAAAATCTTCCTATGCGACATATGAAGCAGGAGAATATCGATGTTGCAATCTGCGGAGATATTACAGAATGGACACTATCTGCTTATGTAAGGGATGCAGCACAGATGGGCATGAACAAGGGAATGTTAGTACTTGGACATGAGAGAAGTGAAGAGTGCGGCATGAAACATCTTCCGGCATGGCTTCATAGCATTACAGGTAATCTTCCGGTGAACTTTGTAGATGCGAAAGAACCGTTTACTTATATCGTATAAAGGAAGTTTATACGGCTATTTATTCAGCAATAGCGTTTGGTTAAGGAAAGATAGTAATTTTATTACAATGTAATACAAAGATGGGAGCAGAAAAATGCAGGAAATTTTAACGATCCAGGTTCGGACGACAGAATTTCTGGAGGTAAAGGGAAGTAGAGCAGAGGCTTTAATGATTACATTTGACGGAACCTGTGAATGTGAGAACTTTAAAGGAAAGATACTTTCTGGAGGAGTGGATACACAGAGGGAATTTTATCCGGAACCACGGACACTTTCAGCTCGCTATATGTTAGAAGGCGTGGATAGAGAAGGAAAAGCGTGTCATATCTTTATCGAGAACAATGGAGCTGCAGGAGAGAAGGGCATGATTGAGAAAACAACACCGGAGATTATTACGGACAGTGAATGCTTGAACTGGATGGAGACAGCGGACTTGTCAGGAACAATCACACCATGGGAAAAAGGAGTAATAATCCATATATTTGCAAAAGAGTGTGATTGCAAATAGCAGGAAGAAAGATGCAACTAAAATATCAGAAAGGTGATAATAAATTATGACGATCAAAGAGATTACAGACAAAATTTTAACTTATCATCCAAAATTTGATGATTCATATGACGGATGCGACGGCTTCAAATCAGGAAATCCGAACGACGAATGTACAGGCATTGTATCAGCACTTGTACCAACAGTAGAAGTAATCAGAAAGACAGCAGAGTTAGGATGCAATCTTTTATATGTACATGAACCATCCTATTATTCCACACCGGATTATCCGGACTGGAGAGCGGGATTTGAGAACAAGATCTATGAGGAGAAAAAAGCACTTTTAGATCAGTACGGAATTGCGGTCTGGAGGGATCATGACCATACACACGCACACAATCCAGATGGTATTTTCACTGGAGTGATCAAATATCTTGGATGGGAACAATATCGCGTAAATGCAGATACAGAAGGAATGACAATGTACTTTGAGTTTCCGGATATGACAGTGGAAAAGATGAATGCATTATTGAAAGAGAAGATGTGTTTAAACGGAATCCGCTATATTGGAAATCCAAAAGATAAGCTTAAGAAAGTTGCGATTGTGGGACATTTACTGCCGAATATATTTGAACATCAGCCAACAACCGGAGATGGCTTCTGTAAGGAGTATGCAACCGAAGTGATCCGTATAATGGAAGAGGAAGATGTGGATGCAATCATTCCGGGAGAGACAATCGACTGGACTGTGATGTCTTATATCAGAGATGCAGTACAGCTCGGAAAAGTGAAAGCAGCATTCAATGTAGGACATTTCAATCTGGAGGAGCTTGGAATGAAGTATGCCGCGGACTGGATTCCGGAAGTGATCGGGAATGCGGTGCCGGTGCATTATGTGCCGAGTGGAGATATCTATAAATTTGAGTAAATAGAATATCAGGTACAGAAAGTAATATTTTTTAGCGTCGGGATTAGAATGAAAGTCAGCAAAAAGATTGAGTAGATCTTTTTTGCTGGCTTTTCTACATTAGATGATTTATAAAATGAAATTGGTTATAAGGTTGAAATATAAACGTAAAATGTTAATTTCAAACGCAAAATATCGAATGAAATTGATATTTTACGTTTTAAATAGTATAATTTACGTATAAAGAATTGGAAAATTACAAATAAACGGAGGTGGTTTTGATGAAAACATGCAGTGAAAAGGCGTTAGAGTGGAATGTTACGCCTCGTACAGTAAATGCAATGTGTAAAAACGGAAGAATTCAGGGAGCAGTAAAAGAAAAAAGAACCTGGTTAATTCCTGACGATGCAGAAAAACCTCTGGATGGAAGAATATCAACCGGGAAATATAGCAGAAAAAAGACAGGAAAAGAGAAAAAAACACTGCCAGTAGGAATTTCGGATTATGTACGTGCACAATCGGAGTATTATTATGTTGATAAGACGCTGCTGATCAAAGAGTTTTTGGACAGAAAACCATTAGTCTCATTATTTACCAGACCAAGAAGATTTGGTAAAACTTTAAATATGGACATGCTCAGAGTATTTTTTGAAATATCAGAGGATGATACCAGCAAGTATTTCACGGATAAAGCAATTTGGAAATGTGGCGAAAAATATCGCAGACATCAGGGAAAATATCCGGTTATTTTCTTAACCTTCAAAGATGTAAAATTCGATACGTGGGAAGCAACCATAGGCAAAATCCGAGGATTACTTCAGGAAGAATATGGGAGGCATCAGGAATTACTGAGCAGTGACAGGATCTCTCAGTATGAAAGAGAATATTTCGAGAAGATCTTAGGAGCTCTGGCAAATGATGTGGAGCTTACGTCTGCACTTGAGCGGTTATCTAAAATGCTTACAGTCCATTATGGTAAGGCTCCGATTATCATTATCGATGAATATGATACACCTATTCAGGAGGGATATTCAAAAGATTTCTACGATGAAATTATCGGATTTATGAGAATTTTTTTCTCTGGTGCATTTAAAGATAACAAGAACTTGTCTTATGGATTTTTGACAGGAATTCTGCGGATCGCACAGGAGAGTATTTTCAGTGGACTGAATAACCTTTCAGTAAATACTGTGATGGATGAAGAATACGACAGTTTTTTTGGTTTTACAGAGAAAGAAATAGAGAAACTGCTTGCGTATTATGGTATGTCAGAAAAAGAAAATGAGCTCAGAGACTGGTACGATGGATATTTATTCGGGAATGAAGAAATCTATAATCCATGGTCAGTGATCAATTACATCTCAAAAGGATGCATCCCGCAGGCATACTGGGTAAACACAGGAAAAAATGAGATATTCGAAGAAATTATGAATGCTGCAACAGATGATATTGTGGAAAAACTGCATATCTTATTACAAGGTGAGAGTGTTATTGCGAGAATAGACCAGAATGTTGTATACAGATCGCTTGCAGAAGATCCGGCAAACATCTATAGTCTGTTGCTGGTTGCAGGATATCTGAAAACACAGAAAAAAGATTTGCAGGCAGACGGCTCCTATCTGTGTGAGGTAACTATCCCAAATAAAGAGATTGCATCAGTTTACAAGAGTGAAATCCTGTCACATTTTTTACAGAAAGGCATTATCACAAGAACTACTGCAAATAAAATCGCAGAAAGCCTTTACGCAAATGACCATAAGAAATTACAAAGCGCTGTGGCGGAATATCTGGATAAATCCATAAGTTTTTATGACGGCGGAGCAGAAGGATTTTATCATGGCCTAATGCTGGGGTTGATAGCCTTGATGGACAATCAGTATAAGATTAAATCGAACAGAGAATCAGGTGATGGAAGATATGATATATGTATGATTCCCAGAGAGAAACGATATCCGGGTATTCTTTTCGAATTAAAATGGGAAAAGAATCTGGAAGAAGAGGATCTTAACCTTCTGGCAGAGGAAGCATTGCAGCAGATTACTACATTAAAATATGATGCTGATATGCGAGAAGACGGAATAACAGATATCTTAAGGTTTGGCATTGCTTTTTCAGGGAAGAAAGTCAGGGTAAAGACAATAATATAGGGAATCAAAGAAAAAACGCTGGTTTCGGCAGATAAAGGAGTTCCTTTAAAATGCTGGTTCTGGCGTTTTTTTGTTTGTGCGTTTTGAAAGAAAAAACAAAAATAATATGTGCAAAATGCACAAAAGTAATCTTGCAAATAAAATAAAAAGTAAAAAAATGACAATGGAACAGGTGAAAAAAGGAAAGAGTAATGTGAAGCATGACAGTATAATAAAAACATCCTAGGAGACGGACAGGGATGTATGAAGGAGGAAAAAAACATGAAGAAAAGAACGATTAGTTTAATGCTTGTTGGAGCAATGGTAGCAACGATGTTTGCCGGATGCGGAAACAGTGAGGCAAATACAAATGCATCTTCCACAGAAGCCGGTAAGACAGGTGGTGCAGAGGCTGGAAACGTATCTATTTCGTTTTATACAACTGAAACAGGAAAGGATGATATGTTCCAGGAATTAATTGCTGATTTCGAGGAAAAGAATCCAGGAATCACAGTTGAGTATATTGCAGCAGGAGACGATCAGTTACAGCAGTGGATGGCTTTATATTCAAGTAATGAAGGACCAACAGTATCCCTTATGGATCCGATTAACATCTATGAGAATCAGGAACGAATGAGAGATCTTACAAACGAACCTTTAATAGATAACATTGAAGAATCAGCACTTACAACAATGACATTTGATGGAAAAATATATGCAGTACCTGGAACTGCAGCAGGTATTGGTATTTTATATAACAAAGCAGTATGCGATGCAGCAGTAGGTGGTGATTTTGATCCATCTACGATTAAAACAAGATCAGATCTGAAAGATTTATTTGATAAGATTGAGGCAACCGGAGTAGCAGCAACCTGTATTACAGGTGTTAACTGGTCAATAGGAGCACATTATCTTTGCCAGACATATGGTGCTGCACTTGGTTCAACAGACGAGAGAGTTGCTTATGTAAATAGTATTATCAGTGGTGAAACAAAAGAAATTGACAATGATGTATTTAATGGTTATATGGATACATTCGATCTTCTTGCTGAATACAATTATAATAAAGCAGATCCGTTAGTTGGTGATGTAAATATGGATGCACAGGCACTTGCGACAGGTGCATGCGGTACATGGTTTATGGGTGACTGGGCATGGACATATCTTGCAGATGTTGTAGAGGATGGAGCTGAATTCGGATTATTACCGATTCCACACAGTGATGATGCATCAGATGTGATTAACCAGAGCATTCCGACATCTTATGCCAAGGGATATTGTGTAGATGCAAGCCAGAATACTGAAGAACAGCAGGAAGCAGGAGTAAAATTTATTGAATATCTTACTTCTGATGCGACAGCAGAACAGGTAATGGCTAAGACATGCGGACAGGCACTTCCTTATAAAAATGCTGACGTGACAATTGAAAGCCCGCTTGGATTATCAACAGCTGGTTATATTTCTAAAGGACTTACCTATGATTTCTATGGTACACCAAATATGTGTCCATCTGATATCTGGTATGAATGTGGAGCATATATGTGTGAATATCTTGCAGGTGCATGTGACAGAGAAACACTGGCATCAGAAATAGATGCTTACTGGCAGAAACAGGAAGCAAGATAATAAACATAGAATCAGATGTGGGGAGGGATTGCTTCCCCACATTTCTTTTTAAGGAGAAAGACATGACGAAAAAGAAAAACAAAAAATTGATCAATGTTCTTCAGTTTGCCGGTTTTGGATTCCCAGCACTATTTATCTGGATGTCAGTAGTGATTATACCGTTTATTTATGGGATCTGGATCACATTTACAGACTGGAATGGATTAGCAATGCATATTAATTATGTTGGCTTACAGAATTATATAGATGTATTCAAAGATGCAACATTTGTGTCATCATTTGTGAAAACGGTAATTTATGCATTCTTTACAGTATTGGCAAGTAATATTGTTGGATTTGCCCTTGCATTGGCTGTAACTAGTGGAATTAAAGGTCAGGGATTGTTCCGTACCGGTTTCTTCACCCCGAATATCATTGGTGGAATTATACTTGGATATATTTGGAACTTTATATTCTCTTATGTATTAACAGCAGTTGGAAAGAGTATGGGTGTCGAATGGATGTCTACATCCTGGCTGACAAATCCTACAAGGGCATTGATCGCATTAATTATCGTAAGTTCCTGGCAGATGAGTGGTTATCTTATGGTAATTTATATTGCAGGTTTAACCAATGTTCCAAAAGAGCTGATCGAGGCAGCACGTGTAGACGGTGCAACCGGATGGCAGACGATTATGAAAGTAAAATTGCCATTAATCCGCAATACGACAGCAATTTGTATTTTCTTATCTATTTCAAGAACCTTTATGTCATTTGATATGAACTTATCACTGACAGCAGGAGGACCATATAAGTCCACAGAATTAATTGCCTATAAAATTTATCAGACTGCATTTACAAGTATGGAATTCGGAAAAGGACAGGCTCAGGCAATTGTATTATTTGTGATCGTTGCAACAATTTCTCTGTTACAGGTTTACTTTACTAAGAGAGGGGATGAAAAATAATGGCAAAGACAAGAAAAAGAGTGGTTTTTTTAATCACATTTATAATATTAATTTTCTTTATGGTACCTTTTTTTGTACTTGTAATAAATTCATTTAAAACGACGAACGAATTTATTACAGCCCCATTCTCATTACCGAAAGAGTTCAATATTGAAAATTTTAAAACTGCAATTCAGCGAATGAATTTCTGGTCGGCTCTTAGAAATACAGCTGCTATCACTGTTGCGTCAGTTGCAGTAAACATGCTCATTGGATCTATGACAGGATATTTCTTTGCACGGAAAAAATGGAAAATTAATAAAGTTATATTCGCAGCATTTTTAGCATCAATGGTCGCTCCATTCCAGGTGTATATGATTCCATTGGTTAAAATCTATGCGGGACAACTTGGATTTTCCAATAATCTGATGATGGTTGCATATATAGCGGTAGGATTAAATCTTCCTTTTGCTGTATTTTTGTATAAGGGATTTGCGGAAGGTATACCGGAAGAATTGGATGAGGCAGCAAAAATAGATGGCTGTAGTTTTACAAGAACATTTTTCAGTATTATTATGCCATTATTAAAACCAATTATTATTACAGTTACGGTATTCGTTGCGATGGGAGTATGGAATGACTTCCTTATGTCAAGTTTGTTCCTGACAAAACAAGAAACAAAAACACTGGCAATTGCAATCAAGACATTCCTTACAAATCATACAGCCGAGTATGCTCCGATGATGGCAGGTTTGTTGTTAAGCATTTTACCAGTGCTTGCATTTTATCTGTTAGGACAGAAGTATATTATTGAAGGTGTTGTGGCAGGCAGTGTAAAGGGCTAATCTTTTAGAGAAGTAAGAAAAACCCCTGGAGTGCAGCCATACATTTTTTTGAATGTGTTGATAAAAGATTTTATGTTAGGAAAACCATTATCAAAGGCACATGTTGTCAGATTTTCCTGACCATTTGAAAGCTGTTCAGCAGCATGCCCGACGCGGACAATGCTCAGATAAGAAAGAAAATTTACACCGAGTGTTTCCTTAAAATGTCTCGAAAAATAGCTGGAGGTATACTGAAAATGTTCTGCAACATCTGTAAGAGATATATCTTCCTGATAGTGTTTTTCAATATAATCAGCGTAAGAAGTGGCAAGGTGTATTTCCTGTCTGCTTGGAATGGAATAAGAAACATCTTTCTTAATACAGCCAACAGAAAACAGAGCTAAAATCTCATAAATTTTACTCATGAGAAGAAAGTTGTATGTGTCACTTAAGGGATCCATGTTAAAGATATCCAGGGATAGGTTCTTAATTTTTTCAGTCAGTGCAGTATCACCCGGATTGTAAAAAAACAAATCTTTTCCGAGCCATTTTTCGATAAAGGGCAGAGAAAACAAAATACTGATTCCGGTAAAACTATCAGAAGGTGCAATGTATCTGCAGGAATGAAGTTCACAGCTGTTGATGAGCAGCCAGTCTGATTCTTTAAAATCAAAATTATTGCTTCCGGAATTAAAACGGATATTTCCTGTTAAGGTGACAGTCAGTTCAATACTTCTGTGAAAATGAAGTGGAGAATAAATATAATTTCCTTCCAGATTATGACGGTATATTTTTACAGGAAGCAACGAAACAATATCGTTGTGTGCTTCATATAATTGCGACATTTATTTCAGACCTCCTTTAAATAATCATGTATGCAGTAAATACATAAAGATACAATCAATTATATTTTAGCACATAAAATAAGAAATTCAAAATAAATGCATCAAACCGGAAAATGAAAATATATATCTTTTTTTTGAAAGAATTTAGAAAACAAATCTAGTATATTTAAACTAGAAAAATAAACGAGGTAAACGATCATGGCATTATTACAGGTGAATACTTTTTCACAGGCACTCAGCAGAATTATTACATTTCATATTATATTACCGAACGATGCACCACCGGAGATGCTGGCTGGTAATTCAAATTATGACAGACCGATGAAAACCTTATATCTTTTACATGGTTTTTCGGGAAGTACACAGGACTGGCTTACAGGAAGCTTAATTCAGGAGCTGGCTTTAAAATACAACCTTGCAGTTGTAATGCCGGCTGGTGAGAACAGTTTCTACTTAAACGGAAAAGGAACCGGACGTGGATACGAGACATTTACAGCAGTAGAGCTTCCGGCATATTGCCAGAAGACATTCGGACTGTCAGATAAGCCGGAAGACAACTTTATCGGTGGATTGTCCATGGGTGGATTTGGAGCAATTCATACAGCATTAAAATATCCGGAATATTTCGGAAAAATGTTTGGCTTGTCCTCAGCCCTGATCGTGAACGGAATCAAAGGGATGAAGCCGGGAAGCCACAACGATATTGCAGATTATGATTACTATACACAGATTTTCGGTGATCTGGATAAATTGGATGAGAGCGAAAACAATCCGGAATATCTCGTGACAGAAAGGCTGAAAAAAGAGGAGAAGATCCAGCCGATTTTCATGGCTTGCGGATCTGAAGATTTCTTACTGAATGAAAATCATGAGTTCCGTGATTTCCTTTTGAAAAACAAAGTGGATTTTACATACAAAGAAAGCACAGGAATTCATGACTGGAAGTTCTGGAATGAATATTTAGAGCCGGCAATCCAATGGCTCATTGAGTAGAAAGCAAAATTATTATAATGTATCATTAGAACAGATAAGCTTAAAAAGATAAAGGAGACGATTAAGGATGAAATCAATTGCAGAAATCACAAAAAACATGACAGACTGGCAGCCACCAGTGATCCCGGAAAATATCGCACACGGAGATATGCCAGGAGACAAAGTAGAGATTGGCGAAGGACATGTGCAGAAAGCAAATGTCATTTTCAAAGAATTACTGCCAATGTTAGAGGAAGCTTCTGAAAAATCCGAGACAGGCAAAGTAGTGATCACGGTCTGTGGAGGTTCCGGAGTTGGAAAATCAGAGATTGCTTCTTTATTATCTTTTTATTTAAAAGAGGCAGGAATTGGAAGCTACACCCTGTCCGGAGACAATTATCCACACAGAATCCCTGTATACAATGATGCAGAGCGTCTTCATACCTTCCGTGAGAGTGCGTTAAAAGGAATGGTAAAAGAAGGTACCTTTACAGCAGAACGTTTTGAAGTGATCCATGAATTCCAGAAAAACGGAGATGATGCCAATCCAAAACACACAGAGGAATATGACTGGTATGAGTCTTACTTAAGAAACGGAAAAGAAGGATTAAAAGGATACCTCGGAACAAATAATGAGATCGGATTCGATGAAGTAGAAGAGATCGTAAAAGAGTTCAAGGCAGGCACTGATGAGATCTGGCTGAAACGCATGGGAAGAGAAGATACAGAATTATGGTATGAAAAAGTAGATTTCTCTAAGATCCAGGTTCTCGTGATCGAATGGACACACGGAAATAGCGATAACTATAAAGGTGTGGATATCCCTGTTTTATTGAACAGCACGCCACAGGAGACACTTGCACACAGAAGAGCGAGAAACAGGGATGGTGCAACAGACAGCCCATTTACCATGATGGTACTGGAATTAGAGCAGGCGATGTTAGAGCATCAGGCTCCAAAAGCAAAGATCATCATTTCAAAGAGCGGAGAGCTGTTAAGCTATGAAGAATACTGTAAGCAGATGGAGGAAGGAAGATAACCATGAATATCGGACCAATGTTAAACGCCTACCCGGACAGCATGGGCGGCACGTTAGATGATATCGCAGCATTTTTACAGAAACCGGAAATGAAGGATGTATTTTCTTCCTGTTATGTACTGCCAAGTCTGTTCCATACAGACTTAGACAGAGGGTTTTCTGTGATCGACTATTCTTTGAATAAAATGCTTGCATCCAGGGAAGCACTGGACAAATTAGAAGGACTTGGGATTGATTTAAAACTCGATTTTATCTTAAACCATGCATCGGTACTGTCAAAGCAGTTCCAGGACATCATAAAAAATGGTGATAAATCAGAATACCGTGATTTCTTCATCGACTGGAATAAGTTCTGGGAAGGCTGCGGGGAGATGACAGAGGATGGTTATATCCAGCCGGATCAGAAATATATCAAGGACATGTTTTTCCGTAAACCGGGATTACCAATCCTGATGGTAAGATTCCCGGATGGAAGGGATGTCCCATACTGGAACACCTTCTACCAGGAAGTGACCTACCGCACGGTTGATGCACAGGATCTGATGCAGGCAGCAGGGCTGCAGTATACAGAATCTGTGATGCTTGCGGAAGTGTTAAATACACAGACCAAAGAAGGAAAGAAACCGGCAGAGATACTGGCTGCCGACGGAAATGCAGAAGTGACCCGATTTATGTCGGATGAAGAGAAGAAAAAAGTCGTTGATTATATGGAAGCCGGCAGACGCTATCTTGGCCAGATGGACTTAAATATCAAATCCCCGCTCGTATGGGAGTTTTACGACAATACCTTAAAGACACTCGCAGGATATGGAGCTAAGATCGTGCGGCTGGATGCATTTGCCTACGCACCGAAAGAGCCGGGAGAGAAGAATTTCTTAAATGAGCCGGGAACCTGGGATTTACTTGAAAAAGTACGGAAACTGGCAGATAAATACAACCTGACCTTACTCCCGGAGATCCATGCAAGCTATGGCGAGAAGAATTATGAGCAGATCGCAGAGAAAGGCTATATGACGTATGATTTCTTCCTGCCGGGACTGATCATTGACGCATTGGAGAGCGGAGACGGAAAGCATCTTGCCGACTGGGCAGAGGAGCTGGTAGAGAAGAAGATCCATACTGTCAATATGTTAGGATGCCATGACGGAATCCCACTTCTTGACTTAAAGGGATTATTATCAGAAGAACGTATCCAGAACCTGATCGATACTGTTGTCGGAAGAGGCGGTTATGTCAAAGACCTTCACGGCCAGAAGAACATGTATTATCAGGTCAATGCAACTTACTACAGTGCACTTGGGGAAGACGATGCAAAGATGCTTCTTGCGAGAGCCTTACAGCTGTTCATGCCTGGAAAACCGCAGATCTGGTATCTTGATCTATTTGCAGGAAAGAATGACCATGAGGCAGTCAAGCGTGCCGGAGCAGGCGGACACAAAGAGATCAACCGTACAAATCTTACCACAGAGCAGATGGAAGAGGCATTAAAGAAGCCGGTAGTAGCAAGACAGTTAGAGCTTCTCCGCTTCCGCAGTACCTGTCCTGCATTTGAGAAGGAAAGCAGGATCATGATAAATTCAGATGGAAATAAGATGGAATTTACATGGGAGAATGACGGATATCAGGCAAAACTGAAGGCAGATCTGAAAACATTCGAATTTGTGATTACAGAAACAGCACCAGACGGACAGACAAGAACACTGTAAAATATTTGGCCATTTTCAAATTTTAAATATAAATACTGTATATCATCCAACAGGTCTGCACAGCAATGGCAGACCTGTTGAACTATAGAAAAGAGGACTCTGATATGAACTATAATATAAACGAACAGAAACTTGGTTTTGACCGCGTCCTGCCATGGGAAGGACAGGTTCCGGCATTGGTAAAAGAAGGAGAACATTATTTTCTTCAGGTAAAGGCACCGGAGGCAGAGAATGTTACATTTACAATGAATGAGGAAGAATTTCCATGTACCAGGGAAGATGACGGAATCTGGCGTATGGAGTACACTCTCAGGACAGGAATACAGTATGTGCAGTTGAAGATTGATGATGTGGAAGTTGTGACACCATTGCTTCCAATTACCTATGGTTATAGCCGTCCATATAATTATGTAGCACTTGAGATGAAAAATGAAGAGTTTTATCAGGTAAAAGATGTGCCGCACGGAAGTGTCCGCAGGGAATACTTTTTTTCAAAGGTTACCGGAGAGTGGGAGAGCTGCATGGTATACACTCCATATTGCTATGAAGAAGAAACAGAAAGAGAATTTCCGGTATTATATCTTCAGCATGGACATGGAGAAAATGAGATCGGCTGGACTGCGTCCGGGAAGGTGAATTTTATTCTGGATAATCTGATCGCAGAGAAGAAGGCGGTTCCAATGGTGATCGTTATGAGCAACGGAATGGTTCAGACAGTGACAGAAAAAGGTGAGAGAATCGTTGATTTTAAACTTTTGGAAAACCAGCTTCTGACAGATATTATGCCTTATATTGAGAAAAAATTCCGTGTCGGAAGGACGAAGAAGATGCGTGCGATGGCAGGTCTTTCCATGGGATCCTTACAGACAAGCATTATCGGATTTAAGCATCCGGAGTACTTTAGTTCACTTGGAATATTCAGCGGATTTGTGACAGATATCATTCAGGGAAGCCCGCTTGACATGGTTGACCGCGGAACCAGTGAGAATGAACATATGAAAATTTTGGATGATGCCAAAGTATTCAATAAAACATTTGACGTTTATTTCAGGGCAATGGGAGACAAAGATCCGTTCTGGGAGAATTTTGCACATGACGATCAGATATTAAATGAAAAAGGGATTGATCAGATACGCAACGTATATCCGGGAGCACATGACTGGAACGTATGGCGCATGTGCATTCATGATTTCGCACAGCTTATATTTAAATAAGAACTGCTTCATGGGAAAAGAAACAGGATGTAAAACAGATTAAGTTTACAAAGGAGATAAGGATATGGCTTTTTTACAGATTGATTATAAATCCGAAGCATTAATGAGAGGTGTCAATATTAAGGTAATACTTCCATCAGATGGCATGGCAGGAAAATGGGAACCACCATATAAAACACTTTATTTACTGCCGGGTTACAGTGCAACCGCGACGGAACTTATCACATACCTTGGGCTGAGAGGACAGTCTGAATTAAAAGGAATCGCGATCGTACTGCCGGATGGCGAGAATCTGTTCTATCAGGACCTACCTGACCGTATGACGTTTTACAGTACTTATGTGGGAAAAGAGCTGGTAGAAGTGACAAGAAAAATGCTGCCATTATCTACAAAGAGAGAGGATACCTTTATTGGCGGAATCTCTATGGGGGGATATGGTGCATTATATAATGGGTTTAAATATCGGGATACGTTTTCTAAAGTAGTAGCATTCTCGCCGGCTGCCGATGCCTGCATGCTTCTGGCAGGGTCCGAGGCACCTGGATTTTCAAGAGCACAGTTTGAGGGCATTTTCGGAAACAGAGAAGCATACTATGGAAGCGAGTGTGATATGTGTACACAGTGGACAAGAAAAGATGTGGATAACAGACCGGAACTGTTTCTGTGCTGTGGAAAAGATGACCGTCTTGTATATGATGAGGTAGAAAAATTAGAAAATGCTTTACAAAAGGAAAATATTACTCATGAGTATCGCAGCGGACATGGCGATCATGAATTTTTCTACTGGGAACAGATGATGGATCCGGCATTTTCTTTTCTTGCCGGGATTGAGGAAGGAACAAAAGATAAATTGTTGATACCGGAACAAGGAGAATAGGATGAATTATCATATTGAGAAATTAAATGAACAGACGTGGCTGATAGAAGAATATAGTAATACGGCAAGTGCTTATATGTACCTGCTCACCGGAAAGGAAAAGGCATTATTGATCGATACCGGATTTGGAACAATTCCACTGAAATCAATATGTGAAGAACTTACTGGGCTTCCGGTCACTGTGGCACTGACGCATGGACATGTAGACCATATTGGCGGAACCGGAGCATTTGAGGAAGTATGGCTTGCAAAAGAAGACAAAGAACTTTATGAGGCACACAGCAGAGAGGATGTCCGTCATATTTTTACACAGGATGAGCTTCTCCCGGTAAAAGAAAATTGCAGTTATTTTGAGAATGAGATGGTATTTGAGATTGGTGACAGACCGGTGCGTGTGGTAAGGACACCGGGACATTCTGTCGGATCAGTATGTTTCCTTGATGAAAAGAACAGATGGATGTTCACCGGGGATACCTGCTGTAAGGCTCATGTACTGCTTCAGATGGAATTTGCGGCACCGATGCAGACCTATAAGGAATCACTGGAAAAGCTGATCGCTATGGAATCTCTCTACGATATTACCTGGCCGGGACATCATATCAAACCGGTCGAGAAACAGGTGATACATGATTTCCTGACAGCTGTGGAAGGAATTACAGGTGGCACAATGGAAGGTGCCTGGACCGAGCTTCCTATGGGCAAAGCAAGACTGTTAGAGTATAAAGAAATCGGAATCGAATATTAGATAAAGTATGAGGCAAGAGATGTTTTAATCTTTTGCCTTTTTGTTGCATGAAAATTTAAAAGAGGCTATACTTTTTTGTATATTTCAAATTCATCAAAAATGTATGAAGTTTTTACAGATAGAATAGGAAGGACTCATCCATGGACATCAAAGACTGCATCATTTACGAAAAAACAATCCCTGCCCACCCGGCAGTATATGACGATTTCCCGGAGAATCTTCTGCCGGAGCTGGCGGAGTACCTGAAGTCGCACGGAATCGGGAAGCTATACTGTCATCAGACGGAAATGTTTGAGAAAGTGACTTCCGGGAAGAATGTTGTTATCACAACATCAACGGCGAGCGGCAAGACCTTGAGTTTTTTACTTCCGGTTTTACAGGATATTTTGAAAAATCCGCTGACAAGGGCAATTTTCATTTACCCGACCAAGGCACTTG
>OLQX01001588.1_pt1 | contig 18809 bp, 20 predicted proteins | sample 1672581 | NCBI WGS metagenome assembly OLQX01 (sample SAMEA3136701, study PRJEB25190) | human gut metagenome | reverse complement strand
CTTACCTGACAAGGAATTTCGCTACCTTAGGACCGTTATAGTTACGGCCGCCGTTCACTGGGGCTTCGGTTCAATGCTTCGCTTGCGCTGACAAATCCCCTTGACCTTCCAGCACCGGGCAGGTGTCACCCCCTATACTTCGCCTTGCGGCTTGGCAGAGAGCTATGTTTTAGTTAAACAGTTGCTAGGGCCTATTCACTGCGGCTCTTTCGAGCACCCCTTATTGCTAACGTACGGGGTCAGTTTGCCGAGTTCCTTGGCAACAGTTCTCTCGCTCACCTCAGGCTACTCGCCTTGACCACCTGTGTCGGTTTTGGTACGGGCCGCTATACAATTAGCCTTAGAAGCTTTTCTCGGGAACTGGTATCTCTCTCTTCACTACTTGATCGCTCGTTCATTCGGTCCAGAGCTCTGCATCCTGCAGCGGATTTGCCTGCTGCCTGCTCCTCTCTGTCCTGCCCAATCCATTAAGGGCTCGAGGTAACCTTTTCCGTCACTCCTTCAGTTGTATCGCGGGTACTGGAATATAAACCAGTTGTCCATCGGCTACGCATTTCTGCCTCGTCTTAGGTCCCGACTTACCCAGGGCGGACGAACCTTCCCCTGGAAACCTTGGTCTATCGGTGTGCAGGATTCTCACCTGCATCTCGCTACTCACACCGGCATTCTCACTTCCAAACGCTCCAGCACTCCTTTCGGTATGCCTTCTATGCTGTTTGGAACGCTCCCCTACCACTTATACATTTCTGCACAAATCCATAGATTCGGTACTACGCTTAGCCCCGGTTAATTTTCGGCGCAGAGATACTCGACTAGTGAGCTGTTACGCACTCTTTCAAGGATAGCTGCTTCTGAGCTAACCTCCTAGCTGTTTGCGCGTCTCCACATCCTTTTCCACTTGGCGTAGATTCTGGGACCTTATCTGATGATCTGGGCTGTTTCCCTTTTGACCATGGACCTTATCACCCACAGTCTGACTGCTGAATATTCTTGCCCGGCATTCGGAGTTTGATAACATTTGGTACGGCTAGGTGCCGCCCGCATATTTTCAGTGCTCTACCTCCGGGTAGATTCGTTCAACGCTAGCCCTAAAGCTATTTCGGGGAGAACCAGCTATCGCCGTGTTCGATTGGAATTTCTCCGCTAGTCACAAGTCATCCGCCAACGTTTCAACGGGGGTCGGTTCGGTCCTCCAGCTGGATTCACCCAGCCTTCAACCTGCTCATGACTAGATCACTACGGCTTCGGGTCTATCTCATCGTACTTGCCACCCTCTTAAGATTCGCTTTCGCTTCGGCTCCGTATTGTCTACTTAACCTCGCACGATAAGATAACTCGCCGGTTCATTCTACAAAAGGCACGCCATCACACTTTAATGTGCTCTGACTTTTTGTAAGCATACGGTTTCAGGTTCTATTTCACTCCGCTCCCGCGGTTCTTTTCATCTTTCCCTCATGGTACTGGTTCACTATCGGTCATATAGGAGTATTTAGCCTTACCGGATGGTCCCGGTTGCTTCCGTCAGGGTTCCACGTGCCCCGACGTACTCAGGATTCCAGTCGCACTCTTCGAAATTTCGTCTACAGGGTTTGCACCTTCTCTGACTGAGCTTTCAATCTCATTCGACTATCTCTCAGATGTTGCTTTTTCTGGTCCTACTACCCCAGTTCAAGACTGGTTTGGGCTGCTCCGATTTCGCTCGCCACTACTTTCGGAATCACTTTTGTTTTCTTCTCCTCCAGGTACTGAGATGTTTCAATTCCCTGGGTTTTCTTCTCGCAACCTATGTATTCAGTTGTGGATAGCCACGCATTTCCGCATGACTGGGTTTCCCCATTCGGATACCCCCGGATCGTTGTCTGTGTACGACTCCCCGAGGCGTTTCGCCGTTTTCTGCGTCCTTCTTCTGCTCTATATGCCAAGACATCCACCGTACGCTCTGCTTCGTTTAATCACTTCTTGCTTGAGAACTGTTAACTATTTCTAGTTGACTTTAGTTAATCTTTTCTTCACAACTTTTCAGAAAGACCTATCTGTTTGTCTTTCTTCGTTGTTATTCAGTTTTCAAAGAACATCCTTCTGAGAGGAAATCCTCTCAAAACTGAACAGGACTCTTCCACATTCCTCCGAACGTGTCAGACGATCTGTCGCTGATCGTCCCTTCTGTACTTCTCTTTCTCCTTAGAAAGGAGGTGATCCATCCCCACGTTCTCGTAGGGATACCTTGTTACGACTTGACCCCAATCACCAGCCCTACCTTCGACGGCTCCTTCCTTGCGGTTAGGCCACCGGCTTCGGGTATTGCCAGCTCTCATGGTATGACGGGCGGTGTGTACAAGGCCCGAGAACGTATTCACCGCGGCATGCTGATCCGCGATTACTAGCGATTCCAACTTCATGAGGTCGGGTTGCAGACCTCAATCCGAACTGAGACTATCTTTCAGTGATTCGCTTCAGCTTGCGCTGTCGCTGCACGTTGTAATAGCCATTGTAGTACGTGTGTAGCCCAGGCCATAAGGGGCATGATGATTTGACGTCATCCCCACCTTCCTCCGGTTTATCACCGGCAGTCTCTCTAGAGTCCTCAACTTGATGTTAGTAACTAAAGACAAGGGTTGCGCTCGTTGCGGGACTTAACCCAACATCTCACGACACGAGCTGACGACAACCATGCACCACCTGTCTCCTTGATAACCTCCCTCCTGTCTCCAGGATTTTGCAAGGGATGTCAAGGCCTGGTAAGGTTCTTCGCGTTGCGTCGAATTAAACCACATACTCCACCGCTTGTGCGGGCCCCCGTCAATTCCTTTATGTTTCACACTTGCGTGCATACTCCACAGGCGGAATGCTTATCGCGTTAGTTTCGGCACCGGGTCGCCCCGATACCTAGCATTCATCGTTTACAGCGTGGACTACTAGGGTATCTAATCCTATTTGCTCCCCACGCTTTCGTGCCTCAGCGTCAGTCTCTGTCTAGGTAGCCGCCTTCGCCACCGGTGTTCCTCCATATATCTACGCATTTTACCGCTACACATGGAATTCCACTACCCTCTCCAGTACTCTAGCCTGCCAGTATCTATGGCTTTATGGGGTTGAGCCCCACGCTTTCACCATAAACTTAACAGGCCGCCTACGCACCCTTTACGCCCAATAATTCCGGATAACGCTCGCTACCTACGTATTACCGCGGCTGCTGGCACGTAGTTAGCCGTAGCTTTCTGGTAAGGTACCGTCACTCACCTATTCTCTAGATGCCGTTCTTCCCTTACAACAGAGCTTTACAATCCGAAGACCTTCATCACTCACGCGGCGTTGCTCGGTCAGGGTTGCCCCCATTGCCGAAAATTCCCTACTGCTGCCTCCCGTAGGAGTCTGGGCCGTGTCTCAGTCCCAATGTGGCCGTTCAGCCTCTCAGCCCGGCTATGCATCATCGCCATGGTGGGCCGTTACCTCACCATCCAGCTAATGCACCGTAAGCCCATCCACCAGTGTCTCTCTCCTTTAATACACTGATCATGCGGTCTGTGTACCTATCCGGTCTTAGTCCCCGTTTCCAGGGATTATCCCGGTCTTCGTGGGCAGGTTGCTTACGTATTACTCACCCGTTCGCCTCTATTTCCGTCCAGCAAGCTGGACTTCTATCGATCGACTTGCATGTATTAGGCACGCCGCCAGCGTTTATCCTGAGCCAGGATCAAACTCTTCATTTGATTAGCTCTTCTATTGTGACAGCCTATCGCTGTCTTTCTTACATAAACTTATTGACGTTCGTTGTTTCTTGTAATGTGTCTATTTCCTGTTCAGTTTTCAAAGAACTTCCTCACTGCCCTTTCGAACAGTGCTCGATGAGTATATCATCTTTCCGCTTCCTCTGTCAACATGTTTTTTTGCTTTTTTTTGCTTGAATTATGTTGACTAGTGCGTATCTCCAAATATTGGATGTGCATAGAATGTATCACTTTTTTCCATATTTGTAAAGAGTTTATTCTGTTTTTGTACAATAAAAAGGCATTTTTGCCTTTCATTCTTGTTCTTTATACATTTCTAAGTACATTCGATAGTAATGGTCGATACATTTTTGTGAAAATGGTTCTTCTTCTTTATCCATCATCTCAATCAATAAATCCATTTGCTTTTCAACGATTTTTTTGATTTTTTCTGGATATTTCATTTCTTTTGCATGCTGAGCATATTCATTTTCATCTAAAATCTGATATCCTCCATCTGGATATAGCTTTACATCCAAATCATAATCTATATTTCGGATTGCTTCTCCATCGTAAATGGATGGTGAAGCAAGATTAACGTAATAATAAATGCCCGCATGACGTATCATTGAGATAACATTAAACCATTTATCTGTGTAGAAGAAACAAACTGCAGGTTCTCTTGTCAGCCATTTTCGTCCATCACTTTCAATTACCCATGCACGATCTGTCACGACCACAATATGTTTTTCATCTGCTTCAAGTACAAATCCTTTACACCAAGTACGATGTAAACTACCATCATGTTTATAAGATTGAATATGAACAAAACTTCCTGGTGTTGGATACATAGTTACCTTCTTTCTAACAGCCCTATTATTTTACTATTATCTTCCTATAAAACAAATAGAAGCTTATCAAAATTGAAAAGCTTCTACTCTTTTATGCTTTAAATTTAATATTTGCTGCAGATGATAATCGATCAATCAACGTTGGTACGATAATGATACAAACCACCAAAGTTACAAGGTTATACCACAAATTGTATCCAGCAGAAAACACCCATGCTTCTGTGCTTCCTGCTGCACTTCCTTCCGGAAACCAGAAATATACACCTGATAAAAGCTGACAGATATATTTCAAAACCATACTGATCACAATTCCATATTTCTTTTTATTTTTTAAATACCAGTATGTGAATCCAAACATTCCTGCAGCAACCACTGCACCAGCAATATAAGCAACTGTTGTATTAGAATAACTATTCGCAATGCCAAAGAAACTTGCAACTGCTAATACAACACCCATAACAATTGTTACTGGCTTGCTCGTTTCTTTGATTGGCCACAACAATGATGCAACACCACATACCACCAGAGGCAATACATAGTCCAGCAGAATTTGAACTGGCTGAACAAAATACATTGGGAAGCCAAGTACAATTGTCATCAGCCATGACAGAATTGCATCAGCAATACCAATCTTCCAGCCAAGATGGTAAGAACAGATGAATACTGCGATCAACTCAAGTTCAATCGAACCGCCATTAGGCATCTGTAAAAATGGAATCAAATTTCCAACATACTTTAGCACAATGTATAAAGCAACATACAGCGCTAAATAAGCAATGGTCTTTGTAGTACTTCTCTTCATAAAAAAACACCTCCATTTCGAAGGCGCAGAAAATTCAAAAATACTGAACTCCCTACGCTAGTACAAACTAGATCAGGTGATAAGGGTGTAGTCTCAGCACATTTGTGCACCCCTGTTCACGCAAATAGTATATCACACTTTTTCACATAATTATGTTATATTATTCAAATGGAAAATAAATATATTAATGAACAGATTAGAGGATTTTTAAATGATCCCGACATGATTGCTTCTCTAGCAAATATTTCAAGTGTTATTATGAATGGCTACAATGAACTAAACTGGGCAGGCTTCTATTTTGTAAAAAATGGTCAACTTGTTGTAGGACCTTTCCAAGGTAAACCTGCATGTTCACCAATTCCTTTTACAAAAGGTGTATGCGGAAAATGCTATCGAGACAAAACTGTACAGCGCATTGATGATGTACTTGCAATCAAAGATCATATTGCATGTGATTCCGCAAGTCGTTCTGAACTATGCGTTCCAGTCATCGTCAATGATGAAGTAATTATGGAAATTGATTTGGATTCACCAGTCAAAAATCGATTTGATCGAAATTTTGAAAAAGAAATGCTGGAAGCTGCAAAGGACATTGCATCCTTTTACCTCCAGCATCATTGGCAGATTGATTAACGATATAACTCGTATACTTGTGTTCTTTCCAGGTAGCTTGTTGTTTCGTCAATTGCTCTAGAAGCTGAGAAATACATGATTTTGCATCCACCAATTGTTGTTTGCTTAATCATGTTTTTTCTTTGCATGATTTGTCTGATTTTAATAAAAACTTCGCTGTCTATATCTAAATCCAAATATTTTTTCCACACTGGACCATTTTCACCCTCAACACATGCACCATGAATTTGTATTGGACGAGCTTCGCAACGATACTCGGCCAAATGCATGCATGTTGTCTTGTCAAAATCAACGCCAAATAAAAGAACATTTCCTTTTAATTCATATAATCTAGCTGCAGGCGATTCTTCTGCAAGAGGAAAATGTAAAGATTGTCTATTACATAATAACTTTGCATATCTTCCCCAGGCTGCATAAGAAACCTGTGGATGATTAGATATAATCACTCCATCTCTATGTCTGAAATTTTCTGCAATTGCGCCCATATACAGGATATCTGACTTACTGGCATCAAATGGCGGTATTGCCTCACGAACTGTTCGGTATAACTCAGGTGCAACTGCAGGATTTTCCCAATCACTTGGTTCACTGTTATCACATGATTGTGTTGGCATTAATAATGTACCAGTATCTCCAGCCAATTCCATCAATGCATCTACAACCGTTCTTGCTCCACCAATTACATTATGAAAAGAGCTCAAACTAGCATGTACCTCAAGTATTTGATTAGAAGAAACACCTAATTTCTGAAGTGCTTCTATCAACATTTCTTTTGTAACCGGATCTGTAACTACATTCATGAAAAGACCTTCCTACTATTCTTGTTAAATATCATATCATTATTTTTCATCATTTGTGAATTGCACTTATCTTTTCATTTTTTAAATTTCATATACAATAATAGTTACGAGGTAAAATACATATGACAATGCCAATTTATGAATCCGCTGAGGATTACTTAGAATCTATTTTAATGATTGAAGAGAAAAAAGGAGTCGTACATTCTGTTGATATCGCAGAGGATCGTGGATTTTCAAAAGCCAGTGTCAGTGTTGCTATGAAAAAGCTTCGCGAAAATGGCTATATTGAAATGAAGCATGACGGCTCATTGATTTTACTTCCGCCAGGAAGAGAAATTGCAACAAGAATTTACGAAAGACACAAAGTACTCACAGATTATTTTGAATTTTTAGGTGTAGATAAAGAAGTTGCACAAAAAGATGCCTGCAAAATCGAGCACGATCTTTCAGAAGAAACATTTCTTAAATTTAAAGAAGATGTTGAAAAAAGGCTGTATAAAAAATAACCACTGTAAAATTGAAGTGGTTATTTTTTATACACAGCTATACCCAAATGTATCTTCTTCTTTGACATAATGAATGATTGTTTGTTGATCATCTAGAGAGATGTCATAAACAGCTTGATCTTTTACATCAGATTTTCCCCATGGATAAATTCCAACAATTGTTCCACAATAACAGTTTCCTTGATTATGAAAACACACACGATCACCTTTTTGATAAATCGGTGTACCTGGAATTGGTTGCGAAGCCGCTACTGTTTCTCCAATTTCAAGAATTCGGTTATACAGTTCAGACACATTTCCACTAAGATCCGTATTTGTATGATAATGTCCACCATACCAATGAAGATATGAAATTGAATGTTTCAGAGTTTCAAAATATTCTGTCAATATATCCGTCTTAAAACTATCTCCTTTAAGTTCATACTGATCTGAGGATGATAGACAATGCGTTATTATATAGTCCACTTTATTCTCATTACGCTTTAAATTTTTGATTCCTTCATTCAACTCATCTTGAGATGGAATTTCTTCAGGCCACCAGGATTTGCCAATCACTTTTTTCTCATTTCCTACTGCAGGACCACGGTCATGGGAAGAAGCACCACCCATTGTGAATATCTTCTGTCCTTCTATTTCAAAAACCTGTCCGCGCATTAAATGAAATACTTTTTCACGGATAACATGAATTTTTCCACCATTCCACTGTTTTTGAGGATACTGCATCAAACGTGGAAAACATTCATGATTTCCATCAACAAACAATGTTGTGTATTTTTGATTATTAAAAAAATCTAGCCATTCTTTTTCTTTTCTTTTTTCTTTTTTATAATCCCAGATAAATCCAAAATCACCACAGATGATTAAATAATCACCTTCCTTGACTCGTTTCAAAAATTTTTTATCCAGTAATTTACGAACATCGATTCCACCGTGCGTATCACCTGTTAAATAAATCATTTTTCTCACCTGAAAATATTATAAAAAAATAGTTCATGTATTTTCAATACACACAAAGAAAAACTGCATGATTTTTCACACAGTTTATTTTTTTGGTGCTAATTTTTTCAAAGTGCCATTGCTTTTCAATCTTGGATACATCGCAATGTATAAAGCAGAAGCAATCACAATTGCAAGTACACCATTGACTCCTGTTGTAACAAATTTAGCTGCAGCAAGATATGTCGCTGCCTTTTCAGCACTTCCTAATACAACTAAATAATATAGATATGACAACAATGTTTCGCCAATCAAGTTGAAGATCATACCAGCTGTACAGGATAGAACAACATCTTTATATAATTCACTGCCCTCTTTATCCTGAATATGAAATATTTTATGTGCAAGCAAACCAGTTACAACACCAATACCCATTTTCAAAATAATTGTCTTAGGAGCAACAGTAATATATACAGGATCTAAAAGATCTCCAATCCCCATACCAACTGCTCCAGCAATACCTCCAGGAACACCACCAAGTAATAAAGCTGCCAATACGCAAAATGTATTTCCTAAGTGAAATGATGTAAATCCTACCGGTGTTGGAATTTTAATTTGAAGAAATGTGAACGCAACATAGCACAATGCAGCCATCAATGCCATCACAGTAAGTTTTAATGTCGTAGTTTTATTCATATACGATCCCCCTAACTACAGGAGATATTTTATGATATTTTGGATATATAAAAATATCCAATTCTATAACTTTTTGTAAGGTCAGTTTAATTTGATAATTTCTTTTTCAGATTATTTGCTGCTTCTTTGATTCCATTTCCCAAAGAATCCGTTGTTTCACCAATGTAACTTTTCGCAAGTTCTACAATCACCATTTTAAAATTATCTAATTTTTCCTTTGGTAATGAAGATAGTTTCATAACAATTTTAGGAACATTTGCAATAATTGATCTATTAAACTCAGACACACATGCAGCTCCACTTGACTCTAATACTTCAAAAATCGTTTGTACAAACACTTCCCTATCTTCTAATGATAAGTCTTTCAGCCATCCACGAATTGTCTTATCCGCTAATATGCTATTTGCACTTCTTTCTTCAACTTCGATAAAATGATTTCTGATAACTTGCCATGTATTTGCATCGTGCTGCATCAATCCCTTCCCGCTGGATTGAATGACTTTTCTTTTTCCTGAAGAATACATCAAAACTCCAATCACACTACATTCTGGAACAATTGCTTTTATTTTTGGCAGCAATTTCTGATATTGTTCTTTCATCGTTATTTCATACATAAATCCAGGAGCATCATTTGAATACACTTCAATGATATTTTCTTGAATGGAAGCATCACAAAAAGCACTTGCATAAATAGCAAAATTTCCACCTTTTGAATGTCCACCAACACGCAGTTTTACACTTTTATCAAGAAAATGTTCATTCATATAAAGTAAAGATTCTCTCTGTCCTGCAGTTTCTTCCATATAAGAAAAGCAAAGATCTTCCTTCCATCCTGTAAAAGTATCATCTGTTCCGCGATACGCTAAATATACAGTCCCATCTGATAGATACATTTGAACAGCACTCATCTGCTGACTTTTTTTATCATTGATATAATTCACATATCCTTTTAAACGAACATCACCATACCGTTTAGAATCAATCATTTTATCCATTAATAATGGTGCTTTTGCGATAAAACTTGTTCGTGCAAGTATTTCTTCACGCGTATGAATACGATAATATTGCTCATAGATTTCTTTTAAAGTTGCTCCATCTTCTTTATCTTCTGGAATACATCCATCAAAATCTGTATATGCAAGTTGTGCTAAAACTAAATTATCTACTTCATTAAATGGGTCACACGAAAAAGGAACATCACTTCTCCATTCTAAATAGTCAAATATATTCGCCATAATCAACCTCTTGTCTAATACTATATTACAGTAAAAAAATATATAAAATCTATAATATATCAGTTCCATTTTCATCCATTCTGAACTATGATTTCTACTATAAAAAAAAGGAGATAGTCATTTATGTATAATGTTCGCAAAATTAATGATGATATTTATTATCTAGGAGCAAATGACAGACGTATTGCTTTATTTGAAAATGTTTACCCTGTTCCTGAGGGAATGTCATATAACAACTATTTAATCAAAGACGAAAAAACTTGTCTGATGGATGGTATTGATGAATCTGTATCTAGACAATTTTTAGAAAATCTCACTTATGCTTTAGAGGGAAGAAAACTAGACTATATGGTCGTTCAGCATATGGAGCCAGACCATTGCTCAGTAATCCCTGATCTTTTCAAAATGTACCCTGAAATGAAAATTATCAGCAGTGTTCAGGCATTTAAAATGATGGAAAACTTCTACCATATTGATACAAAAGATCGCTCTATTGTTATCAAGGAAGGAGATACACTTTCCCTTGGAAAGCACGAATTACACTTTATTTCTGCCCCAATGGTACACTGGCCAGAAGTAATGATGACATACGAATCCACAACAGGCACTCTCTTTTCCGCAGATGCATTTGGTGCATTTGGCGCAATGAGTGGAAATATTTTTGCAGATGAAGTTAGATGGGATCACGACTGGAGAGATGAAGCAAGAAGATATTACGTTAACATTGTCGGTAAATACGGCCCGCAAACACAGGCAGTGCTGAAAAAAGCTTCCACTCTTGATATCAAAATGATTTGCCCGCTTCACGCACATATCTGGAGAAAAGACTTTGAACAGATTCTTTCTCGCTACCATCAATGGTCAACATATGAACCACAAAGATATTCCGTTGCAATCTTCTATGGTTCTATTTATGGAAACACTCAAAACGCTGCAGAAATTCTAGCAATGAAGTTAGCAGAAGAAGGCATGAGAAGTGTTATGGTATTTGATACATCCAAAACAGACACATCTGAACTCGTCTCACGTGCTTTCCAGTATTCAACGCTTGTATTTGCTTCTGCTACTTATAATGCAGAAGTCTTTGATTCCATGCAGAATCTATTAACAGAATTAAAGAATCACAACCTTTCCAATAGAACAATCGGTCTAGTTGAGAATGGTTCCTGGGCTCCAATGGCAGCAAATAAAATGAAAGCACAGCTTGCGTCTATGAAGAATATGAAGATTGTAGATCCAATTGTTAAAATACAATCTTCAGTATCTGAAGAAAATCTCAAACAGCTTGAAGTTCTAGCAAAAGAATTAGCTGCAAATACAAAATAAATTCAAAAAATCAGGTCAATTCCTGATTTTTTTGTTTAAATGCAAAAAATTTACGATTTTTCGAAAAAATTCAATATTTCCTCAAATTAAGTAATCGCTTACAATATTACCAGAAAGCTGGTGTTATGCGATTAAATCGAATGCTTTATCACGGCAATCAATATTCACCTTATGTTTTCTCACATCCTGAAAATCCTTAATTTGTCATTAAAGTGAATCAAGTGATTTCTGTTAGATTGTTGATAACTACCGCTTTCTCTTTCACATTTACAATCGGTGGCATATATGAAGAACTTAGAAAAATGGTTAGATAAAGATGTAGTTCTCATTCTAAAAAACGGACAAGAAAAAACAGGTACTCTCAAAGGCCCAGTTATCGATTCTGAAATGATTGAAGATGAAGTTCGTTTATTAAACGGTATATTTGTTACACATATTAAAATCAAAGATATCGTAGAAATTAAAGATGCCTTCTGATATTCCTTTGCATGGAGATTTCCCCTCGATTCACTCCATGTAAAGGTTTTTTTATAGTAAATCTATTTGATTTACTTCGACCCTTTCATTACAACGTACGTACGGTTTCGTATACGGCGCTACATTCGCATTGTAATTACAGCTATCTTAGATAGTATTCAAGCGGATTGATCAGTTCTGCTCTTTCCGCTTTTTGTATGGCCAGCACTTTGAGACTGATGATAAAGTTAATTACGTTCATTCCACATTGACGGTATTATCACAGTCTGAAGTTTGCTACTTTAAATACTTTCTCAAACAATCTGATTCACTTCCTTCACTCATATCCTCACAGATAACAATTTGCGGATCACTCCACTTGGCAGTAAAGACTCATGGTCAGTTATCTCTGAAAGAATGAATGCCATGCCCGGCACACCATTAAAAAGAAGTGAGATCAACTCACTTCTTCTAAAGCAATACCATTCCAAAGACGGTAATACACGCCTTTCTTTTCTAATAGCTGTTCATGATTTCCTTCTTCAACAATACCTGTTTTTCCTAAAACAATAATTCGATCAGCATGTTGAATTGTTGTCAGTCGATGAGCAATTGTTAAAGTTGTTCTTCCAACTGACAATTTCTTTAAACTGTTTTCAATCAAAATTTCACTTTCGTTATCTAATGCAGATGTTGCTTCATCTAACAATAATATTTTAGGATTTTTCAAGAACACACGAGCAATTGAAATGCGTTGTTTCTGACCACCAGAAAGTTTAACCCCACGCTCTCCGACATAAGAATCATATCCATCTTTTAATTCTGTGATAAATGAATCTGCACCAGCAAGTTTCGCCGCATGAATAATTTCTTCTCTTGTTGCGCCTGGTTTTCCATATGCAATATTTTCAGCAACCGTTCCAGAAAATAAATACACATCTTGTTGAACAATACCAATATTTTCACGCAAGCTCTTCATTGTAACTTTCTTGATATCTTGACCATCAATTTTTACCGCACCACTTGTAACATCATAAAATCTAGGGATCAACGAAGCCATGGTTGTTTTACCACCGCCACTTTCACCAACTAAAGCAAGATTTTCTCCAGATTTAATTTTTAAGCTTAATTCATGTAATACACGATTATGATCGTCTGGGTATTCAAAAGAAACATTATCAAACTCAATTTCTCCACCAGAAACTTCCAATTCTTTTGCATCTTCTGCATCTTTGATATCAATTGGAGTATCCATAATTTCAAAGAAACGCTCAATACCAGTAATTCCCTGAGAAAATTGTTCCGCAAATTCTACAAGACGGCGAATTGTCGCAATCAAAGTAGATACATACAACATGTACATGACAAGATCACCAGCATTAATTTTTCCGTATACAAGGAACAAACCACCCGCAATAATTGTTACGCTATACATCAGTCCATCAAATAGACGAATACACATATTCAAATTTGCCATTGCATAGTAACGTTTCTTTTTAATTGTTTTCAATTGTTCGTTTCCATCTGCAAATTTTTTCAATTCCGTATCTTCAGCAGTAAAAGCTTTAACTACTTTTTCACCAAGCAAAGAATCTTCCACCTGTGCATTGAGTTCTCCAATTTGAACACGCTGTTCTTTCGTGGCTGCACGGAATTTATGATTCAATTTAATTGATCCAAAAATCATAAACGGAACACATGCAAAAATCAATATTGTTAAAGGAACAGATGCGTAACAAAGAATCACAAAGGATACTACGATCTTAATAAATGCAATAAAGAACTCTTCAGGGCAGTGATGTGCAAATTCTGTTACATCAAACAGATCGGACGTAATTCTACCCATGATTTGACCAATTTTAGTATTTGCATAATAAGAATCTGATAATTTTTCTAATTGATCAAATGCATCACTTCTCATATCTGTTTCAATATATACGCCCATGATATGACCTTGTGAGCACATAAAGAAATACGCTGCTGCATCAACAATTCTTAATATAATATAAAAGAACGCCATTTTCCCGACAAGCTCAACCGTCAAGGATAAAGGATCATACATAGCTGTATTTGTTAGTTGAGACATGATTCGTGGTAAAACGATATCACACAGTGTTGTTAAAGAAGCACAAAAAAGATCCATAAATAAAATACGCTTATACTTCCATAGATATGGCACAAAGCGTTTCAACAATTCTTTTGTACTATATGTTTTTGTTATTGTTTCAGACATATTCCCCTCCATTTTTAATAGCTATTTTAATGACAAAAAGGAAAACAGTCTATCAATTTGCATAAAAAAAGGAAAGATTACTTAGAATCATTCCTTCTATTCGCATATCTCTGTGAGATACATTGTGCAACATACATCAATTGCATTGGTTGAGAAACATCTTCATCCGAAAACCGATAAGAAACGCTGCGCGGAATAAAATCAGGCACATTCCCAGAACCAATATATCATAACATTAGATCGTTGAATTTTATCCTTCCATTGACGTATATCATAATGCTATCGCACTAATTCCATTACATCCATTTATTTCTCGATCTTTTATAGAAGAAACACGGGCGATTCCCGCTCTTCTCAGGATATCGATTGTTAATAAACTTTTACCTTCTTCAAATCCTTCTGCTGATAAAACAATAAAGTATTGCAAGTACATAAAGAAATTTCCAAAATATGAAAAAAAACCGCAGTAAGCGGTTTTACAAGAGCGAGTGATGAGAATCGAACTCACGTATGCAGCTTGGAAGGCTGCCGTTCTACCATTGAACTACACTCGCATAAGATGGTGTCTCGGAAGGGAATCGAACCCTCGACCCACTGATTAAAAGTCAGTTGCTCTACCACCTGAGCTACCGAGACATATGTGGTAAATAAATTGGCTGGGGCAGCGAGGTTCGAACTCACGATGAGGGAGTCAAAGTCCCTTGCCTTACCACTTGGCTATGCCCCAATAGGCCGCCTGACAGTATCAGGTTGATAAAACTTCAAACCAATAAAATGGTGGAGACGGGTGGTTTCGAACCACCGAACCCAGAGGGAGCAGATTTACAGTCTGCCGCGTTTAGCCACTTCGCTACGTCTCCATGAAATAAATGGTGCCGACTATAGGAATCGAACCTACAACCTACTGATTACAAATCAGTTGCTCTGCCAATTGAGCTAAGTCGGCACATGGTGGAGGTTAACGGGCTCGAACCGCTGACCCTCTGCTTGTAAGGCAGATGCTCTCCCAACTGAGCTAAACCTCCATGTTTTTTCTTTAACACTCCTTACCGGAAGTGCTTAATTAATATACCATGACATCTACAGTTATGCAATACTTTTTGTTAAATTTTTTAAGCTTTTTTTACTTTTTCTTTTAAAATCGCATATTTATGCCAAATTTTTGAATTGTTTTTTTAGTATACATTTTTTATATTTCTTTTATAAATAAGCGTATAATTGTTAACAGGTGATAAAAATGTATAGAAATACTTGGGTTGAAGTTAATTTAGATGCTATTTATGATAATGTAAAAACTACAAAAGATATTTGTAAAAAAAAATATATTGCGGTTGTGAAAGCAAACGCATATGGAAATGGTGATTATGAAGTAGCTCGTACTTGTATTGAAGCAGGTGCAGATATGCTAGCTGTCTCCTCTTTAGATGAAGCAATGATTTTACGCAATGAAGGATATCATGGCAAACTGCTTATCCTTGGTGCAACAAATCCAGAAGACATTCCTGTATTAATTGATAATCATATCTCCACCGCTGCAATTTCACTTGAATGGGTAAATAAAGTTACGCAATCCAATTGTAAAGGACTGATGATTCACTTAGCCGTGGATACAGGTATGAATCGATTAGGATTTAAAGATCTTGCAACATTAAAGGAAGCTTTTGATCGATTGTTAGCTGCCGGATGCATTCCAGAAGGTATATTTACACATTTCTATTGTTCATCTGAAATAGATCACAATATTACAGACAAGCAATTTCAATTATTCAAGGAAGCCGTACAATCTCTTGATTATCCTTTTGAATGGATTCATTGTGATAACAGTGATGCTACTATATTCTTTCAAGATGAATTATCCAACGCATGCAGAGTAGGTATTTCCCTGTATGGTCTCTCACCTTATACAAACGCTTTAAAATCTGTTGTCTCTCTTTATACTCAGATTTTCATGACAAAAACAATCCATAAAGGTGAAACCGTTGGATATGGCGCATTGCATACAGCTGAAGAAGATGAAATCATTGGAACTTGTCCAATTGGCTATGCAGATGGATTCATTCGAAAAAATACAGGCAGAAAAGTTTACGTCGATGGAGAATATGCAGAAGTTGTCGGAAATGTATGTATGGATCAAACAATGATCCGCTTGCCTCATGACGTAAAAGTCGGTACAACCGTAGAAATTTTCGGTGATCACATTAGCATTGAAAAAATGGCACAAGAATTAGATACCATTTCATACGAAATCATGTGTTTAATTTCAGAAAGAGTCACAAGAAAATACATTCGTCATAACAAAGTAATGAAAGAATGCAATCAAAGACTCATAAACAGTAACATTCAAAAAAACAATATCATTTCGCATTGATATTGTTTTTCTTTTGATTTGTAAGTTGAATAAAAACAATTTCAGGATTGTTATACAAGCGAGGAATCATTGGGTTTCCACTCGCCAATCCTCTTGAAATCACAAGATCTGTCCCATTTAAACGATGTATTCCTTGAGAATATTCAGGAAACAACCCTTGCTGGGGTGCGTACATTCCACGCTTCATCAACGGTATTCTCCATTGTCCGCCGTGAACATGTCCACTCACCACAAGATTACAATCAGCTTTCTTATAAAATTCAGTATACTCCGGACGATGCGAAATCAATATTCTATACAAGTCTGTATGAAACATATATTTCAGGTCTGAAGCTTGAATCATCGGCTTTCTACCATGATCACTCATACCAAATATTTCAATTGTACTATTCCCTTTTGAAAAAACAGTACCTTCATCCTCCAGTACATGCACGCCCTTCTGCCGCAAGATTCTTCTCAGTTCATCAATCTGGTTCAGATAATTATCATGGTTTCCTGATGTAAAATAGACTGGATAGTTTTTCAAAGCATCGATCAACATAAAAGAAATCGAAAAATCTCTGTCGACATCAAATAAATCTCCAGGAATCATCACTAAGTCCGGATGCCGTTGATCAACGATTTTCATAATTCGACTCTGTTTATCCCCAAACTTTCGACAATGAAGATCCGATAAAACGCAAATACATATATCATCCTGCACTTTATCTGTTGAAATCAAATATTCTGTCTGATCCATTTTACGATACTGTAAACCACAAGCCACATAAGTACCTGCCGCAAGTGCAATACCTTTTACGATTCTATTCATATAAGACTCCATAATTATGAATAATACGCGATTCTTCAACATGACGATAAAGTTTATGATTTGCGTAGATCGTGTAATACACACAATCTTCAATTACTTCTATTTTTTCCACTTCGCCATATAATGTCACTTCTTCAGTGACAAACCCAACTGTATTTCCTTCATTTATTTTTTTCATTATATTTATTATAGCAATTTGTATTAAAATATTCTCATGACAACGATATATACTGGAGAAAATGTAGTTATCAAAGGACAAATTACATTTGGTAATGATTGTTCTATATGGCACAATTCTGTCATCCGTACAGAAAACGATCCAATTACAATTGGAGATCAAACAAACATTCAAGATTTAGTTATGATACACACAGGATTCCACCAATGCCCTGTTTCCATTGGCAGTAGCGTAACCATTGGTCATAGTGCTATTATTCATGGATGTACAATTCATGACAATTGTCTGATTGGTATGGGGTCTATTATCATGAATCACGCCGAAATTAAAGAAAATTCAATTGTAGGTGCTGGATCACTAATTACAGAAAACAAAGTTTTCCCGCCAAATTCACTGATTCTTGGCTCTCCCGCCAAAGTCATTCGAACATTAACAGATGACGAACTAGCCTCCATACAAAAAAATGCCTCTTTGTATGTCAAAGAAGCAAAAAAGAAATTAAAGGAAATACATATATGAAAAAACTCTATTTAGTTAGACACGGAGAAACATTATTCAATCACAAATACCTGATTCAAGGAATGTGTGACTCACCTCTAACAGAAAAAGGACATATGCAGGCACAACAAGCCGGACAGATTTTCAACGAAAAAGGAATCTCATTTGATCATGCTTATTGTTCCATGCTGCATAGAACAGAAGAAACTATCCAAGAAATCACATCCATGCCATACGAAAGAAGAAACGAATTAAATGAGCGATGTTATGGAACAATGGAAGGTGAAAGCCGTAAGATTGCAGAAGCATTCACATGGCAGCAACGCTCAAAGCTCTATGAACTTTGCGGAGGTGAAAGTGAAGAACATTTAAAACAAAGAATGATTTCCTTTTTAACTTCTCTTATGGAAAAAGAAGATCACAATAGTGTTCTCTGCGTTTCACACGGTGCAGCAATTGGTTTCTTCATGCACAATATTGGACAAAGCATTGAAATAACACGCTTAAAAAACTGTCATATCTTAGAATTCGGATATGATGGTCAATTTCATTTTTTAAATGAATATTATCCAGAAAATGGTTAGCAATTTGCCAATGCTGGTAAGTTAAGCAGTTTGACAAAATAAAAAAATCGAGAATAGACATACAACGTACAAATTGTGGTCTTTCTCGATTTTTGCTTGACTGTTTCCAGAAAAACAGGCGCATTAAAAACATCATTTTTCATATTTTAATATTTACAGATTTAATAACTCTTCCTGTAGGATATGGAT
>OLQX01001580.1_pt1 | contig 18892 bp, 17 predicted proteins | sample 1672581 | NCBI WGS metagenome assembly OLQX01 (sample SAMEA3136701, study PRJEB25190) | human gut metagenome | reverse complement strand
GCGCCGACGGCAGTACCGGCCGCATTCCCGGCTTCATGCTCTGGGGCGCACGCGTAGCCTATGATTTTGGTCCGCAGATGGCAGACCTGAACCTGGCGTTCGGCGTGAAGAATATCTTCGACCAGGCGTATTTCACCCGCTCTTACGACGACAACAACAAAGGCATCTACGCAGGCCAGCCGCGCACTCTGTATATGCAGGGGTCGTTGAAGTTCTAATTCACACCGATTTCGTAGGCCGGGTAAGCGCAGCGCCACCCGGCTTTCAGGAGCACCGATGTTCACATTTATCCGCACACTTTTCGCCGCTCTGCTGCTGGTCACCAGCCACGCTTTTGCCGCCACAGTTCAGGACGAACATGGCACCTTTACGCTTGATAAAACGCCACAGCGGATAGTGGTACTGGAGCTGTCGTTCGCGGACGCGCTGGCTGCCGTCGATGTTAGTCCGATCGGCATTGCCGACGATAACGATGCCACGCGCATTCTTCCCGAAGTTCGCGCCCATCTGAAACCCTGGCAGTCTGTCGGCACGCGTGCGCAGCCGAGTTTAGAAGCCATCAGCGCGCTGAAACCGGACCTGATCATTGCCGACAGCAGCCGTCATGCGGGTATTTTCAGCGCCTTACAGCAAATTGCACCGGTGCTGCTGCTGAAATCTCGCAATGAAACCTACGCTGAAAATCTTCAGTCTGCGGCCATCATCGGCGAGATTGTGGGCAAAAAGGCACAGATGCAGTCACGCCTGGCGAAACACAAACAACAGATGTCAGCGTGGGCCAGCCAGTTGCCAAAAGGCACGCAGGTGTTGTTTGGTACGTCCCGGGAGCAGCAGTTCAACCTGCACACGCAGGAGACCTGGACCGGGGGCGTCCTGACCTCTCTGGGGCTGAAGGTACCTGCGGCGATGGCGGGTGCGTCTATGCCGTCCATCGGCCTGGAGCAGTTGCTGGCGCTCAATCCTGCATGGCTGCTGGTCGCACATTATCGCGAAGAGAGCATCGTCAAACGCTGGCAGCAAGACCCGCTGTGGCAGATGTTAACGGCTGCGCGAAAACAGCAGACGGCGTCGGTCGACAGTAACGCCTGGGCGCGGATGCGCGGCATTTTTGCGGCCGAACGTATTGCCAGCGACACGGTAAAAATCTTTCATCACCAGCCTTTATCCGATGTGAAATGACAGTTCTCAGACATCCGGCACTGCAATGGGGGCTGCCCCTTGCCGCGCTTATCGCAATTTTCTGGCTGAGTCTGTTTTGCTACTCGGCCATTCCTGTTTCCGGAGCAGACGCAATCCGCGCCCTGCTGCCTGGACACACGCCAACGCTACCAGAAGCGCTGGTGCAAAACCTTCGTTTGCCGCGAAGCTTGGTCGCCGTTCTGATCGGCGCAAGCCTGGCTCTCGCGGGAACGCTGCTGCAAACCCTGACGCATAATTCAATGGCCTCCCCTTCACTGCTCGGCATTAACAGCGGCGCGGCGCTGGCTATGGCACTGACCAGCGCGCTCAGCCCCGTGCCCGTCGCGGGTTACTCCATCGCCTTTATCGCCGCCTGTGGCGGCGGCGTAAGCTGGCTGCTGGTGATGACCGCAGGCGGCGGATTTCGCCACACCCAGGACCGAAACAAACTGATCCTCGCGGGTATCGCTTTCTCGGCGTTTTGCATGGCCCTGACCCGCATCACCCTGCTGCTGACGGAAGATCACGCCTACGGCATTTTTTACTGGCTCGCAGGGGGCGTATCTCACGCACGCTGGCAGGAGTTCTGGCAACTTTTACCGGTGGTGGCGGTCGCTGTACCGGTGGTGTTGCTGCTGGCCAATCAACTGAACCTGCTTAACGTCAGCGACAGCACCGCCCGCACGCTGGGGGTGAATCTGCCGAAGCTGCGTTTGATCATCAACATTCTGGTGCTGCTTCTGGTCGGTACCTGCGTCAGCGTGGCTGGCCCGGTGGCGTTTATCGGTCTGTTGATGCCGCATCTGGCTCGCTTCTGGGTAGGATTTGACCAGCGCAAGGTCCTGCCGATGAGCATACTGATGGGCGCCACACTGATGCTAGTGGCGGATGTTCTGGCCCGCGCGCTGGCTTTTCCTGGCGAATTACCCGCGGGGGCTGTGGTTGCTCTGATTGGTGCGCCCTGCTTTGTCTGGCTGGTCAGGAGGCGTGGTTGAAAATTGTGTTAGTCATTTTTATCGCCCTCGCACTGGCAGGATTTTCGCTGCTGTCTCTGCAAATGGGGGGGATCGCCGTTCCCTGGCGCGCCCTGCTGACCAACTGGCAGGCCGGGCGTGAGTATCATTACGTGTTAACGGCGTACCGCCTGCCGCGACTGCTGCTGGCGTTGTTTGTCGGAGCAGCCCTCGCGGTGGCAGGCGTTCTGGTACAAGGGATCGTTCGTAACCCTCTGGCGTCGCCGGATATTCTCGGCGTAAACCATGCCGCCAGCCTTGCCTCTGTGGGCGCACTGCTTCTCGTACCGTCACTGCCGGTGATTGCTCTGCCGCTGCTGGCCTTTGCCGGTGGCATGGTGGGCCTGATACTGCTGAGAATGCTGGCGAACACCAGCCAGCCGATGAAGCTGGCACTCACGGGTATCGCGCTGTCTGCCTGCTGGGCCAGCCTGACGGACTGGCTGATGCTTTCGCGCCCGCAGGATGTGAACGGCGCCCTGCTGTGGCTGACCGGCAGCTTATGGGGCCGTGACTGGAGCTTTGTGAAGATTGCCGTCCCGCTGCTAATGTTGTTTCTGCCGCTGAGCCTGGGTTTTTGCCGCGATCTCGACCTTCTGGCACTGGGCGATGCCCGCGCCACCACGCTCGGTGTGTCGGTGCCGCGTATCCGGCTCCTGGCTTTGCTACTGGCCGTCGCCATGACATCTACCGGCGTGGCCGTCTGCGGCCCAATTAGTTTTATTGGTCTTGTGGTGCCGCATATGGTGCGCAGTATTACCGGTGGGCGTCACCGCTGGCTGCTGCCCATATCGGCCATGACAGGTGCGTTGCTGCTGGTGGTTGCCGACCTGCTGGCGCGAATTACTCATCCCCCGCTGGAGCTTCCGGCTGGCGTACTGACCGCCATTATCGGTGCACCGTGGTTTGTCTGGCTGCTTGTGAGAATGCGATAAATGACATTACGAACTGAAAATCTGACGGTCTGTTACGGTACAAACAAGATCCTTGATGGCGTTTCACTCGCCCTACCAGCGGGGAAGACAACCGCCCTGCTCGGCCCTAACGGCTGCGGGAAATCGACGTTGCTAAACTGTTTTTCACGGCTGTTAGCGCCGCAATCCGGTGGCGTATTTCTCGGCGATAATGCCATCAACACGCTCTCATCACGCCAGCTAGCCCGCAGGCTGGCGCTGCTGCCCCAGCACCATTTAACGCCAGAGGGGATCACCGTCCAGGAGCTTGTTTCGTACGGTCGCAACCCGTGGTTGTCACTCTGGGGGCGCCTCTCCGTTGAAGACAATGCGCGGGTCCAAGATGCTATGCACCAGACCCGGATCCAACATCTTGCCGACCGACGGTTAACCGATCTTTCCGGCGGTCAGCGCCAGCGCGCCTTTCTGGCGATGGTCCTGGCCCAGAATACACCCGTCATACTACTCGATGAGCCAACCACCTATCTCGATATCAATCACCAGGTGGAACTGATGCGGTTGATGGGCGAACTCCGGGCTCAGGGGAAAACGGTGGTCGCAGTGCTGCACGACCTTAATCAGGCCAGCCGGTACTGCGATCATCTGGTGGTAATGGCGAACGGACATATTATGGCGCAAGGCACACCAGAAGCGGTGATGAACCCTGGATTGCTGAGAACCGTATTCAACGTGGATACGGAAATACACCCCGAACCAGTATCTGGTAGGCCGATGTGTGTAGTGAGGTAAATGACACAAGCTGTAATGTTACCATGGTCTCAACAGGTCGCCTGTCATATCACTTGCGCTGTGATGACTTCACTCTGCCCAGGTAACATTTCAACTGTTCTGAGCTGAATAATATTGCAGCGTTCTGTCATCAATCATCATGCGTTTAGGACCAGTCAAAACCATGTTAATCATCGGTTCATAAACTGCAGACAGGCGGTGTTCAGGGATTACTCTCAACACCATAGCAACCCGTGAAATGCAGGTTTCGGTACGCTGATTATCCGTGGCTAATGCAAGTTCTAGTAACTTCGGTAATTTTTGCATTTACCGAGTGATAACACGTCGCTGTATGCACAGCAAGAGAGGCAGGATAAAGGAAAAAGCGAAGAGGATGGAGAAACGGGGAGACGCGTTAATTCATCTTTCCGCTTAATATTAACGGGCGCCGGGTTGCTTCATGCCAACACCCGCGGTGTACCAGGAGCGGACGTTGCTAAGTTTGGTCTGCATTAATTTGAAGGGAGCAGGACATATGAGCCAAGAACGAATTTCTGCGGATTTTTTTTCGTGCACCGCGGAGGTGAAGGTCATAAATGGTACGCCAGCACCGACTTTACCTGGTTTTTTTAAGTTCAGCAGCAAAACCTGCCTTGTAGGTTTCCGGCGTCGGGATAATCGATACTGAACCTTGTGCATACCATTCTCATCAGTTGAATTAAAGATTCCACAGTCTTTGCCGATATCACCTTGGTTCTTGCTTGTGATGCGTTCAGTGTTCAGCGCTATTTGCTGTAGCCCTCCGGACTGATTACAGACCGCCTCTTAAAAGCCAATCCATACTCTAAAGGGAACTCATGAGATTAAAATACTCAGCACTCTTACTCGCCGTTGCCATTACAGGCTGTGATAACAAAAAAGACATGATCGGTTGTTCCTCTGAAATGACCCAGTCAGCTCTCATGGATTTATTAAAAAAATCTGCTTATGAAGGTCTCTCTGAACAGGTCGACAAATACCCTGACGTCACTAATCAGACCAAACGAAGCGCTTTGGACAAGATTAAACTGACCATCTCTGAAATCTCCACAACTTCAAGTGACACGGGCAGCACAATGAAAACTTGTGAAGGGACCGTGACGATGACCCTACCTGCGAACGAGTACGCACAACTTTCTGATGCTTACAGAAAGAACTTTAACCGTAATCTCGACAAGCAAATGGAAAGCCTGTCTTTGGATAACAACGCAAACGCCTTTTCAAAACGCATCTCCTACACCGCACAGGCAACCGACGATCAGAAAAACGTTTTTGTAAAAGCTTCTTCTGATAACCCAATATCAGTGGGTGCCGCTGCACTGACATCGCTTTCCATCATCAACCCGATCGTTGAGCAGCAGAAAATCCAGCAGGCTAAGGATGCCCAGCAGAGTCAAATTGAAGCAGAACAACAGGCACAACTCAGGGCGCAGCAACAAGCTAAGTATGAGGCGGAGCAGCAAGCTCAGCAAACCATTCAACAACAATCCTACCAGCAGCCTCAGCAGCAAAAAGCTGACAACCTTGATCAGTCCCGAATGGCTTTTGCGAATGCCGACTCTGATTTGAATACCGCTTGGAGCACATTAACGCCAGCGAAGAAAAAAGAGTTGCTGCCTTCTCAGCGCCAGTGGATCAAAACTAAGGATGCTATGTGTGGCAAAGTTTCAATGCAGGGAACAGATGCTGAAGTCAAGAAAATGGTCGACTGCCAGACACAAATGACTCTTTCAAGGACCGCTTTTTTCAGAAATCAATAGCGGAAGCTCCCTTCAAGCTGGTGGCCAGGGCTAAGCTGGCGCCAGCGGAATGCGGGAAAATTTCAGCCGTTGTTCCCTGATGTCCCACGCGGATATTTTGCTCGCGGTTAGAACGGGATTTTGGGGCGTAGATATTTCCTTAAAGGCGATGATCAGTATAGTCATCAAGTACATGAACTTTCTGTTACAGATATGCAAGTATTAAGACAACTTGCTTTCCGTGATTACCAATGATGTTCATCGTTGCAGGCACTCAAAAAAGAATTCATCGATCATCAATTGCAACAGGTATTGCCTACCCGGGATCGATTAATACAAATTAAATTTGTTACTGGAGAGTGATGCCTAATTATTCTGGAACGCTCCACCGCCATGAGTAAAATGTCTGCACTTCGCTCAAAGTTGCCCCTCAGCTCCACACCAGGTGTTGAGTAAACGCATCCGTGTAAGTGCACAATTTTCATGTGCCACTAAAGCAGTGTGTTCCCATCGACATTCAGTCAGCTTTATACGCCTGCCACTCGCGCCAGACATTCTCAGGATCAATATCGCGGTAGCCACGCTCTCTGATTATATCCTCGGCTGCTTCGGCCGGCAGGCGGATGGCTGTAGCACCATCGCGAATGGACTCAACCTCATCGCGGGTCAATTCCCGTCCTATGTCCTGTTCTTTATCAATCAGGACTACGATCAACGCAGGGATAAAAACAATCTTCATACTGACAAGCCTCTGAAATATTCGCATCCCACTGTATCACTGACAGTTTTGATATAATTTAGTAATCGTCAATTTATTACCAGGACGGGAATCATTCATGACATTACAAATCCGTGACGCCACACCGGCAGACGCGATGTTGCTTAATGCGCTGGGCTACCGCATCTACCGCGCACACTTTGTACAAAAGGTACTGGAGCTTCGCTTATATGTCCACGGAGATAACGGGCGTGCGATTCGTGCTTATGAGCGATGTGGTTTCACTGAATCTCCGTATACCATTATGAAAGTGGGTTTATGGCTTCCCCAAATACAGTACTCCTAATGCTCCGCCTGAAATCAGAACACTCCTGACAGGCCACGATTCCACCTGATTCAGATTTTTCATTCATCTTATTTTTCATGTTGCCATCAGATGAGGGAGATAATCGTTTTCACTTCCCGTCTGTCGCGGTAATCTCATAACGGTCGTTAATATTGCGACTGCAATGTGTGTAACCCAACTCAAATACTAATAACTAAAAAACAGTACAGACAGGATAACTATGGATTCCACCCTCACCTCCACGGGTCCCCAACAGGACGCCTCTTCGCTTAACCGCGCCCGACGCGCTGCGCTTGGCAGCTTCGCGGGTGCCGTGGTCGACTGGTATGATTTTTTGCTTTATGGCATTACTGCCGCACTGGTCTTTAACAGCGAGTTCTTCCCGCAAGTCAGCCCAGCGATGGGGACACTTGCCGCATTTGCTACCTTTGGCGTCGGATTTTTGTTCCGTCCGTTAGGCGGGGTGATCTTCGGCCACTTCGGCGATCGTCTGGGCCGTAAACGTATGCTGATGCTCACCGTCTGGATGATGGGTATTGCCACTGCGCTGATCGGGATTATTCCCTCTTTTGACACCATTGGCTGGTGGGCTCCCGTTCTGCTGGTGACGCTGCGTGCTATTCAGGGATTCGCCGTTGGCGGTGAATGGGGCGGCGCAGCGTTGCTTTCGGTCGAAAGCGCGCCGAAAAATAAAAAAGCCTTCTACAGCAGCGGCGTTCAGGTTGGTTACGGCGTCGGACTGTTACTTTCTACCGGTCTGGTCTCGCTGATTAGCTCGCAAACCACCGATGAGCAGTTCCTGAGTTGGGGCTGGCGTATTCCATTCCTGTTCAGCATCGTGCTGGTATTGGGCGCGTTGTGGATGCGTAACCGAATGGATGAATCGGCCGAATTCGAACAGCAGCAGCAGGCACCGCAACCAGAGAAAAAGAGACTACCTGTAGTCGAGGCATTAATCCGTCATCCAGGGGCGTTTTTGAAAATTATCGCTCTGCGCCTGTGTGAACTGCTGACGATGTATATCGTCACCGCGTTTGCCCTTAATTACTCCACGCAGAATCTGGGCTTACCTCGCGAACTGTTTCTGAATATCGGGTTGTTAGTTGGTGGACTGAGCTGTCTGACCATCCCCTGCTTTGCCTGGCTCGCCGACCGCTTTGGTCGCCGGCGCGTTTACATTACTGGCGCACTGGTCGGGACGCTTAGCGCATTCCCGTTCTTTATGGCGTTAGAAGCGCAATCCATTTTCTGGATCGTGTTCTTCGCGATTATGTTGGCCAACATTGCACACGATATGGTGGTCTGCGTACAGCAGCCTATGTTTACCGGTTTGTTTGGCGCAAGCTATCGCTACAGCGGCGCAGGCGTTGGTTATCAGGTAGCAAGCGTAGTTGGCGGCGGTTTTACCCCCTTCATTGCTGCTGCACTGGTAACATTCTCCGGCGGAGACTGGCACAGTGTAGCCATTTATCTGATGGCGGGTTGTCTTATTTCCGCGACTACAGCATTGCTGATGCGGGATAAGCAGCACGGTTAAGCCAGGGTGCGGAGGCCGTCCGGTCTTCGCACAATCTTCCTCAACGTCTGACTTTTGTTTCACATTCCTGTGACATACTATCGGGAGAGCAGTACATCTGTGGAACAAGGAGACAGACATGAACAATAAGGGCTCCAGCCTGACCCCAACTCAGGCACTGGATAAACTGGACGCGCTGTACGAGCAGTCGGTTAAAGCACTGCGTAGCGCCATTGGTAAGTATATTGAAACAGGGACGCTCCCTGATGTAATCGCCCGCCATAACGGTCTTTTTGTTTACCCATCACTGTGTGTCACCTGGGATGGCATCGCCACCAATCCCCCGAAAACCCGAGCCTATGGTCGTTTTACCCATGCGGGCAGCTACACCACTACGATTACCCGTCCGTCGCTTTTTCGTCCGTATCTTGAAGAACAGCTCACGCTGCTGTATCAGGATTATGATGCGCATATCTCCGTCGAGCCGTCGCAGCATGAAATCCCCTATCCCTATGTGATTGACGGTTCAGAACTGACGCTGGATCGCTCGATGAGCGCCGGATTAACGCGCCATTTCCCCACCACTGAATTGTCGCAGATTGGTGACGAAACGGCAGACGGGATTTTTCATCCGGCGGAATTTTCTCCGCTGTCTCACTTCGATGCCCGACGCGTGGATTTTTCGCTGGCGCGACTACGTCATTACACGGGAACGCCGGTTGAACATTTTCAACCTTTTGTACTGTTCACCAACTACACCCGCTACGTCGATGAGTTTGTGCGTTGGGGTTGCAGCCAGATCCTCGACCCGGACAGCCCATATATCGCGCTCTCTTGTGCGGGCGGGATCTGGATCACCGCCGAAACCGAAGCGCCAGAAGAAGCCATCTCCGATCTCGCCTGGAAGAAACACCAGATGCCCGCCTGGCATTTAATCACGGCTGACGGTCAGGGGATCACGCTGGTCAATATCGGCGTTGGCCCGTCTAACGCCAAAACCATTTGCGATCATCTGGCCGTACTGCGTCCTGACGTCTGGCTGATGATTGGTCACTGCGGTGGTCTGCGTGAAAGTCAGGCGATTGGCGACTATGTTCTGGCCCATGCTTATCTGCGTGACGACCACGTGTTGGATGCCGTACTACCGCCGGATATTCCGATTCCGAGCATTGCGGAAGTACAACGCGCCCTGTATGACGCCACCAAAGAAGTCAGCGGTATGCCCGGTGAAGAAGTTAAACAGCGCTTGCGTACCGGTACTGTCGTCACCACCGACGATCGTAACTGGGAGCTACGCTATTCCGCTTCTGCGCTGCGTTTCAACCTCAGTCGCGCGGTGGCTATCGATATGGAAAGCGCCACCATCGCCGCTCAGGGATACCGTTTCCGCGTTCCGTACGGCACGCTGCTGTGCGTTTCCGACAAGCCGCTGCACGGTGAGATCAAACTACCTGGTCAGGCCAACCGTTTTTATGAAGGTGCTATTTCTGAGCATCTGCAAATAGGTATCCGGGCTATCGATCGTCTGCGTGCTGAAGGCGACCGACTGCACTCCCGTAAATTACGTACATTCAACGAACCGCCGTTCCGTTAAGACCTGAAGGTTAACTATGCACAACTCAACTCCTCTTTCCGCCCTGCGCAACCTGCTGATAGCGCAGGGGCTGGATGGCATGATTGTTCCGCGCGCCGACGCTCATCAAAGCGAAGATTGTACGCCGCATGACAATAAACTGGCCTGGCTGACCGGATTTAGCGGTTCTGCCGGCCTCGCGTTGGTCCTTCGGGATCGCGCGTTAATGTTTGTCGATGGACGCTATCAGGTCCAGGTACGCAATGAAGTCTCGCTGGATGATTTTGAAATTCATCATTTACACGATGAACCGCTGGCCGACTATTTGCAGTCTCACGTTGCAGCGGGTACACGTATCGGCTTTGAACCGCTGCTGATGGTCAACAGCCAGTTTGAAGCCTTGTCGGCAACTCATTGCGAGCTGGTACCTCTTGAGCAAGATCCTTTTGACCAGGTGTGGCTTGACCGACCGGCAGCCCCCTGCGGCATCATTCGTGAAATGCCCATTGAAATCAGCGGGGAAAACAGCACGCAAAAGCGTGCCCGCGTCGTGGAACAACTCGCTCAACATGAGGCTGACGTACTGGCAATTACCCTGCCGGATAACATTGCCTGGCTGTTGAATGTACGCGGTTCAGATCTGGCTATGGTGCCAGTACCGTTTTCGTTTGCCCTGCTCCATCGCAGCGGTGAGCTGGAATGGTTTGTGGATAGCAACAAAACGCAGCAACTCCCCGTATCACTGCTGAACACGCTCACGCTGGCCCCGCAAGAGAGTTTCCTGGTACGTTGCCAGCAACTGGCCAGTGGGAAACGCTTCCTGGTCGATAAAGACTACGCCCCGGTTGCGTTGCGTTTTGCCATTGAAGAACACGGTGGCAACGTCTTATGGGCCCCTGATCCCATCACCTTGATGAAAGCCCACAAAAATGACGTTGAACTGGCGGGCTATCGGGAATGCCATGAACAAGATGGCGCAGCCTGGGTTAATTTCCTTGCCTGGCTGGCCCATGAAGTCCCTTTGCGCGAAGCGGCTGGCAATCCGGTCACTGAACTGGAAGCCCAGGCGAAGCAACTGGAATTTCGCCAGCAGCAGCCGGGATTTATTGAGCAAAGCTTCAGCACGATATCGGCCTCTGCCAGCAATGCGGCGATGTGTCATTACCACTCCAGTGAAAAAACCAATACGCCAATTACCTCGCAGGCCATGTATCTGAATGATTCCGGCGGCCAGTACCACAATGGTACGACGGATACGACGCGTACCTTCGCGTTTGGTCCACAGGATCCGCAACGTCGTCTGCATTACACCGCCGTGCTGAAAGGCTTTTTGTCGCTTATTTCACTGCAGTTTCCCAGCGGCACTCAGGGCCATCAACTGGATGCCTTTAGCCGTCGGGCGTTGTGGGATTTAGGCCTGGATTTTGATCATGGAACAGGACACGGCGTAGGCCACCAGTTGCTTATCCATGAACAACCCCATCGCATTGCCAAGAAAGTAAACCCCTGGCCTCTGGTCGCGGGCAATATCATCACTATCGAACCGGGTTACTATCTGGCCGGGCAATATGGGATCCGTATTGAGAACCAAGTGGAAATAATCAACAGCCGCCCTGGCTTCTGTCGTTTCTCAACGCTGACGCTGGTGCCGATTGATTTGAATCTGGTTGAACTGCATCTGTTGAGTGAAGCTGAAAAGCAATGGATTGATGATTACCACCAGCAGGTCAGAGAGACGTTATCCCCTCGCGTGAATGCAGAGGCTCGTCCGTGGCTGTTCGCCGTCACCGCGCCGATTCGCGTTCAGGCTAATTAATGCAATAAAAAAGGCAGCCCGTAGGCTGCCTTAGTTCTCCCCAATTTCTTACTGCTTAGCTGTTACGGATGTACTCATCCATTTCAGTTTTCAGGTTATCGGACTTGGTACCGAAAATCGCCTGAACACCGGAACCAGCTACCACAACGCCCGCCGCACCCAGTTTCTTCAGGCCAGCCTGATCCACTTTGGCAACGTCAGCCACGCTGACACGCAGACGGGTGATACACGCATCAAGGTTAGTGATGTTTTCTTTACCGCCGAATGCAGCAACCAGAGCCGGAGCCATTTCACCGGTCGCACCTGCTTTGCTGTCTTCAGTAGCATCTTCACGACCCGGAGTTTTCAGGTCCAGCGCTTTAATCAGCACACGGAAGATGGTGTAGTAAACGATCGCATAACCGATACCAACAATCGGGAACAGCCACAGCTTGCTGCTGTTACCGGAAAGAACGATAAAGTCGATCAGACCGTGGGAGAACGACGTACCGTCACGCATACCCAGCAGGATACAGATCGGGAATGCCAGACCAGCCAGAATCGCGTGGATGATGTACAGGATCGGCGCCACGAACATGAAGGAGAACTCGATCGGCTCGGTGATACCGGTCAGGAACGAGGTCAGCGCCGCGGAGATCATGATACCGCCCACTTTCGCGCGGTTTTCTGGTTTAGCAGAGTGCCAGATAGCGATAGCAGCAGCTGGCAGACCGTACATTTTGAACAGGAAGCCACCGGACAGTTTGCCCGCAGTCGGGTCACCCGCCATATAGCGAGGGATGTCGCCGTGGAACACCTGACCTGCAGCGTTGGTGTATTCACCGATCTGCATCTGGAATGGGACGTTCCAGATATGGTGCAGACCAAACGGCACCAGGCAGCGTTCAATGAAGCCATAGATACCGAACGCCACGACCGGGTTCTGGTATGCAGCCCACTGGGAGAACGTCTGAATAGCAGTACCGATTGGCGGCCAAATGAAGGACAGAACCACACCTGTGAAGATAGCAGCCAGACCAGAAATGATAGGAACGAAGCGCTTACCCGCAAAGAAGCCAAGATACTCAGGCAATTTAATACGGTAGAAGCGGTTGAACATATACGCTGCAATCGCACCGGAGATAATCCCCCCGAGAACACCCGTATCAGCAAGGTGTTTAGCTGCGATCTCTTCAGCAGGTAAATGCAGAACCAGCGGCGCAACTACAGCCATGGTCTTAACCATGATGCCGTAAGCAACAACGGATGCCAGTGCAGATACACCGTCATTATTAGTGAAGCCTAACGCAACACCGATAGCAAAAATCAGCGGCATGTTCGCAAAAACAGAACCGCCCGCTTCTGCCATTACGTGCGATACAACGGCTGGCAGCCAGCTGAAGTTAGCGGAACCGACGCCCAGCAGGATACCTGCAATTGGGAGTACGGATACCGGCAGCATCAGCGATTTACCGACCTTTTGCAGGTTAGCAAATGCATTCTTAAACATAATTAGGAGTGCTCCTGAGTATTTGTGCTTTTCTACGTTCTCACGCCTTAGCGAGGGGGGAGAACCTCGCCGTGTACAGGGCATCTAAGTACCCTTTATTTATTACACAGAGTAAAATAATTCAGTTTATTTTTGTTTGACGGCTATCACAGTTCAGTCGTGAATGGCCGCAAAATCCGCACATTCCGATAAAATGCGTTTCTGAATGTGTCAAGCTGGTTATTCACCGCCCATTTTGTGGCGGTGAACTTTACTCGCATTAGTGATTAATTACGAGCTTTAAAAAAAGTCAGTTAACGAACAGATTGCAGGCGAGAAGCGTCGATGTGAAACAGGCGGGCAAAGTTATCAGTGGTTGCCTGCGCCAGTTCTTCAACGGCAACACCTTTCACTACGGCCATGTACTCTGCAACGTCACGAGTCATGGCGGGCTGGTTCTCTTTTCCACGATGCGGTACAGGCGCAAGGTAAGGAGAATCCGTCTCGACCAATAACCGGTCCAGAGGGACATAGCGGGCGGCATCACGGAGCTGCTCTGCATTTCGGAACGTGACGATGCCGGAAAACGAGATATAGAATCCAAGGTCCAGTAATTTGCCCGCCGTTTCTCTGTCCTCTGTAAAACAGTGTAGTACGCCGCCACAATCCGTCACTTTTTCTTCGCGCAGAATAGATAGCGTATCGGCTCGCGCATCGCGGGTATGCACGATAACCGGCTTCTGTAACTCACGGCCGATCTGAATATGGTGGATAAAGGATTCCTGCTGGCGCACCTTTGTTTCCGGCGTGTAAAAATAGTCCAGTCCGGTTTCTCCCATCGCCACAACCCCCTCTTCGGCGGCAAAACGACGCAGCACCTCAACATCATAGGTTTCATCCTGATTTAACGGATGCACGCCGCAGGAAAAAACCACATTGTCACGCTCACCAACCAGTTCACGCATACTGCGGTATCCTGGCAAGGTGGTTGCAACGGCAAGACAGAATTTCACATCGCGTGCGGCCGCTTTCGCCAGCACGTCGTCCACGTCCTTATGCAGAGATTGATAATCCAGGCCATCAAGATGGCAGTGTGAGTCGACTAAAAACATAATGTCTCTCTCAAAGATGGGGAACAGGCAGTACGGTGCCTGGTTGCAGGTAATGCTCAATACGAAGAATAAGATCGGTTAATACCAGCTCGCGGTTTACGCCCGTCACGTTCAGCAACTGCTGACGGCAATGGCAAACGTCACCGAGTATCGCCTGTATCTGGGCAACGGATAACCGTTCTGCAATGGAAGATATCAGGTCCAGGGCATCGGGATTGGTTAAATGGGCAATCCCATACGGACGTTTCAACGCATCCGTAAACAACGTTGCCAGCCAGTGTAAACGGGCGGCAGCCTGATCGTGGTTTAACGCCGCGAGCAAGATATACCAATCACCGGCGTTTAATGTATTCACCAGTGCCGCACAAAAATCTGTACGGTGCGCCCAGCTTTCAGCCTGTAACAGCGTGAGTGCCGCGCCTGGCGAACCGGCACTTAGACGTAACGCGCTAAGCAGCGCTTCTGACGACGCAGTCACTTCACGAGCAAGCCAGGAGATAGCATACGACTCCGGAGGTGGCGCAAGATGATGTAACCGACAACGGCTGCGTAATGTCGCCAGCAAACGAGCTGGCTCTGTGCTGGCGAGGAAAAACCAGGTCTGTGCCGGGGGTTCTTCCAGCGTTTTCAACAGGGCATTGGCGGCAGCATCTGTTAACTGGGCGGCATCAGGGATCCACACGACCTTCGCACCGCCGAGACGCGAATGCTCGTACAGCTTTTCACTGACTTCGCGTACAGCATCAACCCCCAGCGTGCTTTTGCCTTTTTCTGGCAGCAGCGAATAGTAGTCAGGGTGCGTCCCCGCCTGCATCAGCTGACAGCCACGGCACTGTCCGCAGCTTTTATGTCCTTCCGGCTGCTGGCACATTAAATAGCGGCTGAGAGCGTAAATAAGCGCCTCGTCGCCCATTCCGGGTAACGCCTGAATCAGTAACGCATGGTGACCACGACCCGCCTGGTAGCTGGCCACCAGTTTTTCAAAATCCGGTCGTAACCATGGGTACCATTTCATGCGCCCTGCTCCTTCACCCATTGGGTGATGGTATTGCGAATATCAGCCATCACAGCCTCCAGCGGCTGCGTAGCGTCTATAGTGCGAATGCTGGCGTCTTTGGCAGCCAGCTCAAGATAGCGCGCGCGGGTACGATTAAAGAAATCGAAAGATTCCTGCTCAATACGATCCAGCTCGCCGCGTGCACGGGCACGCTTCAACCCGACTTCTGGCGTCACATCCAGATAGATAGTGAGATCCGGGCGAAAATCGCCGAGCACTGCATCGCGCAGGGTTGCCAGCATGTTTTGATCGATACCACGTCCACCGCCCTGATACGCCTGAGTAGACAGATCGTGACGATCGCCAATTACCCACGCGCCTTTCGCCAGCGCAGGTTTAATAACGGTTTCGACCAGCTGTACGCGCGCAGCGTAAAACATCAGAACTTCGGCTTTGTCAGTGATAACCTCGTCACCCACCGACTTAATGTCCAGCACCAGGCTTCTTAGTTTCTCAGCCAGTTGCGTGCCGCCAGGTTCGCGGGTGAAAACCATGTCACGAATACCGAGTTGCTCAAGTGTCTCTACCACTACGTTACGCGCGGTGGTTTTTCCGGCGCCTTCCAGGCCCTCGATGACGATATAGTTACTGCCCATTTTTTTCCTTAAGCACTTTCAGGTAATCCTGCACGGACCGGTTGTGGCTGGCAAGATTGGTGTTAAACGTGTGGCCACCTTTACCGTCAGCCACAAAATAAAGATACGGCGTTTTTGCCGGATGTGCCGCGGCCTGCAACGATGCCTCTCCCGGCATGGCAATCGGGCCAGGTGGCAGTCCTGTAATGGTATAGGTGTTATAAGCGGTCGGGCTGTCTAAATCCACGCGCGACAATTTGCCATTATACCGTGACCCCATACCGTAAATCACCGTCGGATCGGTTTGTAAACGCATACCGATACGTAAACGGTTAACAAACACCGAAGCAACCTGGTCACGCTCGCTGGCAACCGCAGTCTCTTTTTCAATAATAGAAGCCATGGTTACCAGCTGGTTTTTGTCCTGATAAGGCAGGCCGTCAGCGCGCCCTTCCCAGACAGTATCCACCGCTTTAACCATTTTCTGATGCGCGCGTTTTAGCAACGCTACGTCAGTAGTATTGGCGGTATACATCCAGGTATCTGGCCAGAACCAACCTTCCACCCATTGCGGGTTTTCCAGCTTCAGCGCCTGGGCCACGGTCTCATAGCTATCGTCGCTTAACGTATGTTTGATATACGGGGCATCGCGCAGCTGTTTCAGGTAATCGCTTAGGCGCATCCCTTCAACCAGACGTAACGGGAACTGCGCCTCTTTTCCGCTTTCCAGCAGTTGCAGCATATCCCGAACCGTCATGTCGGGTGTAAAACGGTAGGTTCCGGCCTTAAAATGCGACAGTTCGGGTTCCACACGCAGCAGCCATTGGAACACGCGCGGACGGTTAATAACCTTGTCCGCATACAGCTGTTCGCCAAGGGCCAGGCGGCCCGTCCCCGCTTTCAGCGTAAAAATCGTCTCTTCTTTAATCAATAATTTACTGTCCGCCAGATGGCGAACTTTCCACATTCCCACTCCCGCGGCAATGCCCAGCACAACCAGCAATAACAGGACAACAAGTAACAGTTTTTTCATGACTAATTCGGGTGCTCACAAAGTGGGGCTAAAAAATCGAATAACAAACGTGAAGACAGCAATGTGTCGCCACAGGCACACACGGGAATAATGGGCATTAACGCGTTACAGACGACGATTTCATCAGCCTGCATAACCTCCTCCAACCCGGCATACACTTCGACAATACTGAATGGCGATTGTGCCAGCATCCGGATACAGAATTGTCGCATAATGCCGTTTACTCCGGCCTGATCCAGGCGGGGCGTGTAAACCACATCACCTTTACGCCAGAACAAATTAGCCGCACAGCATTCCGTAACCCATCCCTCGCTGTCAAGAACCAGTGCTTCATCTGCGTCCGTCTGTTCAAGATGAGAGCGAATCAACACCTGCTCCAGTCGATTCAGATGTTTAAGCCCGGCAAGCCGTGGATTACGTCCCAGACGTACTGGGCTTAGCGCCAGCATAATGCCATCTTGCCGCCAACGATCGTAATGAACGGGCCAGGCTGAAACGGAGAGGATGCGTGTGGCGCTGTGACAACTTTTGCCACTGTAGCCCCGGCCTCCACTGCCACGGCTGATAATCACTTTCAACACCCCGCGTACGTGCCCTTTCGCCAGCATTTTCATTTCATTTTGCAGCTCGGACCAATTTTCAAAAGAGATCAGCAGTTTTTGGCAAGCGTCTTGTAAACGCTCAAGATGCGCTGCAAAGAGAGGGATTTCGCCGTCGATAATACAGGCAGTGGTAAAACAGCCATCACCAAATTGGGTCGCTCGATCGCTTGCTGCCAGCATATTCTGCTCGCAGCCATTAATTAAGAACATGGTGGCTCCTTATTTCTGGTCCGCTAGTTTGGCAGGATGAGTAACACAGGACAAGGGCGGAAAACCGAATAAAAAAAGGCCCGACAAGCGGACCTTTTCAATTTGCTATCGATGCTAGCGCATCTCCTAACGGGCTTAAATCTTTTTAAAGATCAAAGAGCCGTTGGTACCACCGAAGCCAAAGGAGTTACACAGTGCATACTCCAGACCACTAACCTGACGCGCTTCGTGAGGTACGAAGTCCAGATCACAACCCTCATCCGGGTTATCCAGGTTGATGGTTGGCGGAATAGCCTGATCGCGCAGCGCCAGGATAGAGAAAATAGACTCTACCGCGCCCGCCGCACCCAACAGGTGTCCGGTCATAGATTTGGTGGAGCTTACCATTACACGGCTTGCCGCATCACCAAAGACAGATTTCACTGCCTGGGTTTCTGCTTTATCGCCTGCAGGCGTAGACGTACCATGCGCGTTGACATAGCCAATCTGACCCGCTTCGATAGCCGCATCACGCAGCGCGTTGACCATTGCCAGCGCAGCGCCTGCACCGTTTTCCGGTGGTGACGTCATGTGGTAAGCATCACTGCTCATACCGAAGCCAACGACTTCAGCATAGATTTTTGCACCGCGCGCTTTCGCATGTTCGTACTCTTCCAGTACAACCATGCCTGCGCCGTCGCCCAGCACAAAGCCATCACGTTCTTTGTCCCACGGACGGCTTGCCGCTTGCGGGTTATCATTACGCGTAGACAGCGCACGTGCCGCGCCAAAACCACCCACGCCCAGCGGCGTACTGGCTTTTTCTGCACCACCCGCAACCATCGCGTCCGCATCGCCGTATGCAATGATACGTGCAGCATGACCGATGTTATGCACGCCTGAAGTACAGGCGGTCGCGATGGAGATGCTTGGCCCTTGCAGGCCGTACATGATGGTCAGGTGACCTGCCACCATGTTAACAATCGTCGACGGAACGAAGAACGGGCTGATCTTACGCGGTCCACCATTTACCAGAGAGGTATGGTTTTCTTCGATAAGACCGAGACCGCCAATACCAGAGCCGATAGCGGCGCCAATACGGTGGGCGTTCTCTTCCGTTATTTCGAGGCCAGAATCCTGCATGGCCTGAACGCCAGCGACAATTCCATATTGAATGAAAGCATCCATCTTGCGCTGTTCTTTGCGCGAGATAATGTCTTCACAGTTAAAATCCT
>OLQX01001578.1_pt1 | contig 18924 bp, 18 predicted proteins | sample 1672581 | NCBI WGS metagenome assembly OLQX01 (sample SAMEA3136701, study PRJEB25190) | human gut metagenome | reverse complement strand
ACTTTTAAGCTTGTGGGATAAGTTTGTGCAAAATTCGATATTTGCTCATTTATAGGTTTATATTTATTTTGTGCGCACCATTTTTTATGTAGCATAATAATATATCTTCTTTATATATTTTGTTAATATATCTTTTTATTATTCATATTTTTTATTTATATTGCACATTAATTTTTTATTTGTTTTAGCCATGTTTAATATATTTTTTGCTGTATACTGATTTACTTTTTTAGTAAACGTTTTCATTTTATTGATTTATTCTCCCGATTACAAGTTGCGCCAAACGGACGGGTCAAATTTTATTCTTGCATTATTCCAAAAGCTGTGCTATACTCCAGAAGCATAACAAAGGTGTTGAATCGCTTCGGCGGATTCGGCACCTTTTTTATTTTCTATTTTCCGGGATTCTCCCGGCGCGGATTCAGAAAGGGCCCTTCCGGATCTGCCAAAACAGGTGTTGGTATGAGGAGGAATAATTATGAATACAGGTGATACTGCTTTTGTGCTGCTCTGTGCGGCGTTTGTATTTTTCATGACACCGGGACTGGCATTCTTTTACGGAGGTCTTGTCCGCAGAAAAAATGTCTGCAACACGATGATGGCATGCGTATCAATCATGGGACTTTCCATTGTCATGTGGGCTCTGTTCGGATATTCGCTGGCCTTCGGCGGCAACCATTTGGGGATCATCGGAGATTTCCGCTGGTTCGGCCTGAACGGCGTCGGCATGGAAACCGGTCCTTACGCAGAAAATCTTCCGCATCTGGTCTTCTGCGCCTTTCAGATGATGTTTGCCATGATCACACCGGCTCTGATCACAGGTTCCCTGGTGGGCCGTATGAAATTCAAAGCACTGTTTCTGTTCACAGCCCTGTGGTCGCTGGTCGTCTATTACCCTCTGGCGCATATGGTATGGGGAGAGGGCGGTTTTCTCGCCGCAATCGGTTCTGTGGATTTTGCCGGCGGAAACGTCGTACACATCAGCTCCGGCGTCAGCGCTCTTGTCCTTGCGCTCCTTCTTGGAAAACGCCGCGGATATGAACACATGACCTACAGGATCCACAATATACCTTTTGTCGTTCTCGGTGCCTCCATGCTCTGGTTCGGATGGTTCGGTTTTAACGCCGGAAGCGCCCTGGCTGCCGACGGCCTCGCCGCCCATGCATTTATGACCTCGGGAATCTCCGCTGCGTCCGCACTGCTTTCCTGGATGCTGATCGATGTGATCAAAAACGGCCGTCCAACGCTGGTCGGCGCTTCCACAGGACTTGTGGTTGGTCTCGTGGCAATCACACCGGGGGCCGGGTTCGTTCCCGTCTGGGCTTCTTTTGTCATCGGTTTCCTGGTCAGCCCGATCTGCTACTGCGGCGTTGCCATCGTCAAAAAGAAGCTGAAAATCGATGACGCGCTGGATGCCTTTGGCTGCCATGGCATCGGCGGAATCTGGGGAGGCATCGCCACCGGTCTGTTTGCTCAGAGTTCCATCAACGATACCGCCCGCTGGGACGGACTCATCTTCGGCGACTTCCGCCTGTTTGCCGCGCAGCTGGCAGGCATTCTGATCACCATTGCGTTCGCAGTCATCGGTACACTGATCTGTGTAGCGATCGTCAGAATTTTTACCCCGCTGCGGGTGGATCAGAAAGAAGAACAGATCGGACTGGATCTCTCCCAGCACGGAGAAAGCGCTTATCCAAGCTTCAACGGCCTGGATCAGTAACATCGAATGATAGAAAAAGGAAGGAAGCGTGGAACCATGTTAATTAAGATAGAAGCAATTGTCAGAGAAGAAAAATTTGAAGAGGTCAAAGAAGCCCTCGCACGCATAGAAGTGAATGGCATCACCGTATCTCAGGTTATGGGATACGGGATCCAGCGGGGCTATCAGGAAGTCGTACGCGGGCTGGACGTGGAGGTACAGATGCATCCCAAGATTAAATTCGAGATCGTCGTATCCTCCGAAGAATGGGAACAGAAAGTGATTGACACGATCTGTAAATCCGCTTATACCGGAGAAGTGGGAGACGGAAAAATTTTCACCTACGAAATCCGTTCGGCCAGAAAAATCCGCACCGGCGAGACCGGCTATGAAGCCATTCAGACAACCGCCGCAAGTTAATATCTTCCCAAAATATGAAAGCGAATGGCAGGGAGCATATCAATTACATTCCCTGCCATTCGCTTTCATCATTTGTTCTGAGAGCTTTCTGCCGTTTCACTTTTCCAAAATCGTAAAGTTATTACGCGCCAAGATTCTTCTCAAATTCCTCATTCAGCTGATTCTGATAGGCTTCATCGAAGCTTCCGTCCATCAGTTTCTCAACCGCCTGAGACATTCTCTCCCAGCTTTCCTTTTCTTTCGTTACAAGGATCGGATAGTAGAACACACCGTTCTTCTGAGCTGCCGCCCGGTCTCCCGGTGCGTCGCCGATCATCAGGACTTTGGTCTTGTCGTATCCGTAGGTCAGAAGTTTGGCAATGCAGGCTGCCTTGGAACCTGCGTTCTGTGCCAGGACGACATCCACATGGGGAAGGATTCCATGTTTCTCCCACTCTTCCATCACAGCATCCAGGTTCGCAGAGGAAACGATCGCGATATCCGCGCGCTCATGTGCCCAGGCAATGGCTTCTTTTGCTCCCGGAAACGGCTTCTTCTCTTCTTCCGGCAGTTCACGGATTCTCTGGTTTACACTCTCGGACCAGCTCAGCGCTTTCTTCAGAGCGATGCTTCCCGTCTTCTCCGCCTCTTTCGCGATGGCGCCGTTGGACAGCTCGTCCGCTTCCTCCGCCCATTTTACCAGGGTATCCACATCCTCGATCACGGTTCCGCTGTCGTTGACTTCCTTCAGTACCTTTGCAAGTGCTTTGAAACGATTGATGCCCCTGGTCATGGAATACAGGTTCACCTGATTCCAGCGGAAAAGAAGCTTTTCTTCCTGCTCTTTCAATCCCCACTCTTCGATCATGCAGGGACCGAAGCAACGAAAATGCTTGATATCCATGGTATCCATCGCACATCCGTCCGAATCGATGCAGATGAGGAAATCTTTTGTTTTTGCGAATCCTTCATATGGATCTTTTACTGCTGTTCCCATATTTCTTTTACCTCCTACTACTGTCTGAACTGTTACCATTTGTACACTTTTTTTCTGTAATTACAGCTTACCCCAAAAAGAGGAAAAAGAAAAGACTTGAAATTACTTTGAAATCAGATGAATTTTTGTTATACTATATTTCAGTACAATATCGTTATACTTTATCTGAATATCATTCATATGACAGTATACATATAATAAGAAAGGATTTTTATGAACAAAGAAAATTTGAATCTGTTTCAGCAGATCGTACAGGCACATAACATCACCTGCACGATCGTTGAGAAGGATTTCTCCAATCTGTACAAGACAGATCTGGAACTGCGCTACAAACTGTATTCCGACTACGACTACAGCGATTTCCGGGATTACCTGCTCAGGAACTGCAAGCCCGGGCATATCCTTAAAATTTACGATGAGTTCAGCCTGATCTCCTACGCTTTGTGTCTGCCCCCTTCTTCCGAAACCTCTTCCGGTCCCACCTCTGCCGTGCCCAGTACCGGCAGCGAGACCGGCGGTCCTGAGGACACCGGCGAACCGGTGACAGAATCTGACGGTACCATTTCCGATACGGGGATCGTCACCACAGAGAATACTTATCTGGTGGCGGGTCCCGTACTGAAAGAGCCGTGTACCCTGGCAGATATCCAGAAGATCATGTTCAAAAACAAACTGCCGGATATGCTCTACAAAGATCTGTCCGCCTTTTACGCCAAACTTCCCGTTCCTCCCAACACAAAAACGTTGGAGGCGACGCTGCTGGTGATCGCAGAAAACCTGTTTTCCGAAAAATACGATCTTCAGGAGCCCCTGGGACTCTCCAGCATCACCTTTGATTCCAGCTCCGCGTTCCGCCGTCTGAATCAGGATCCAAGCCTTGCGATCAGCAGCATTGAAGAACGTTACGAACTGGAAAATCAGTTCCTCGATATGATTTCCACCGGAAATTACAACGCCGCAGCCCGCCTGTATGCGAAGCTGAACAATTACAGAATCACACCACGCAATCCCAACTCGATCCTGAACAGAAAAAACCTGTTAATCATCCTCAACACCTTATGCCGCAAAGCTGTGGAGCGCGGAAATGTCCACCCGGTCTATATCGACGAACTCTCCACCAGACTTGCCATTCAGATCAATGAAGCAGAAACCGACACAGAACTGGATCAGATTGAGGGGGAAATGATCCACAAATACTGCCTGCTGGTGAGAAATCACTCCATGAAAAATTATTCCCAGCTTACCCAGCGCTGCATCACCTATATCGATTTCCACTATGCAGAACCACTGTCGCTGAGCTTTTTTGCGGATATGTGCCACGTCACAAAATCCTACCTGTCCACGCTGTTTAAAAAGGAGACAGACACAAACATCACGGATTATATCCACAGCGTCCGTATCCGCCATGCACTGGTCCTGCTCAATTCCACTGCCCTGCCGATCCACGCGATTGCCGCAAGCTGCGGATATTCCGATATCAACTACTTTATCAAGATTTTTAAACGCCTGAACGGGAATTCCCCGAAACAATACCGGTCGCAGATGACAAAAACATAACGAAAAAACATATAAAACGAAGAAGAAAACAGCAAACTAGCCCCTTCGCTGCCTTCTTCTCCGTTTTCTGTCCGTCTGTATGTCTCAGATTCCGTTCCTCTTGCAGAACAGCCGGTATACCTTCTGTATCAGCCGGTCGTCCTCCAGCCCTTCATACTGGACTTCTCCGTTGTCCATGTCCTCAGAATGAATCCTCAGAATATGCACCGGCTCGTCGTCTCCTGCGTCCGCCGGATACAGCACCGCATATTCCTCCCCCTCGTATTCCACGATATCAAGGATTTCAAATCGAACCTTTGCACCGTTTTCATCGGTTAAAACCAGAATATCTTCCATAGCTTCCTCCACCTTTTCCCTTGCGCTGCCGGACAGAGACTCTCCGCGGCAGGTTTCTTTTTCTTCTGGAACAAGAATACCACACCTTACTGAAAATTCAAAGATTATTTTTCAGCCGTTGTTCTGCCAATACCGTTCCATCTGATCTTCCGTGAGAGAATCCACAAATTTCTTCTTCATCTTCAGAAATTCTTCCAGATCCATCAGGATATGATACAGGATCGCCCGATTCTCAAATTCCTCCCGGCTGGCGGGAAGAGGCGTCTCCAGCTCCTCCAGCTGCTTCCACACATTTTCCGAAGATTCCGGAACGGTCAGCTCTTTGACCACCGGGTGGTGATCACCGACAGGAACGTGATGGACCCGGCAGAGATCGCGTATTCCAGATGCAGCAGTTCCGCAATCCAGATGGAAAGGCAGCAGCCGAGCGCGATCCTCAATGCCTGAAGAAAATATTTGCTTTTTCGTTCCATGAAATTCCTCCTGAAAACAATGCCCCCAGAGTACATGAACCCCTGTTTCCCTGTACTCTGAGGGTATCCGTTTTTTGTATATTTTAATCGGCAAGCGTCGTTTTGGGCGCTGAACACAGAAAGGGTTATCAATTTCCATTGTTTTCAGCCGCAAAAACCGCTGCGCCGGCTGCTGCTTCTTCCTCGTACCTGGAGAACGTAAGCGAAAGCCCAAAGGCTTTCTCCACTTCCTGGCAAAGCAGCTGGTTTTTGCGCAAACCATTTCCCGAAGCGGTAAGACTTTCACGTCCCTGTTTTATTTCCTTTGGGAATACTTCATACAGTGTTTTCAATTCCGATGCCATCCCCCGCAGATAACTGCGTATCATATCGGCAGGATGAAAGTTATCACTGTTGAGTCCATCCCACCCGGACCTTCCTGACTTTCCCCCACGGGCTCCATAAAGATTCGGGTATGCTTTCAAGTCTGTGTCCTCTTTCTCCATGGCAATTTCCTGCATTTTGGCATATATGTCCGGTTTTTCACCTGTAAACTGCTCACATATTTCCCCGAAGAAAGCGGCAAGCCTCTCATATACCTTTCCTCCGTTCAAGGATGCGCCCACATACAAATAGCCGCCTCCTGGAAAAGGCCGCACGTCTGTACCATTTTCCATACACGCCACACAAAGTTCTGGGGAATAGACGGAAACCTGGGAACCGGTTCCCACATTGATCCCTATGCTTTTTTCCGGTTCGGAAACTGCCCCCAGAAAGCTCGCCTGATTATCTCCGATTGCCGAAAAAACTTTCTTTCCCTTATAGTAACCGACGAACTCATGGTACGGACATATTTCCGGATAAAACGACACATCAACTCCGGCTTTTTTCAGCGCATCATGATCAAAACATCTGTTTTCCAGGTCATATCCTCCAAAACTTGCCGCGATGCTTTCGTTGACCGCCCGCCGCACACTTCCGGTCAAACGCATCGCGAGATAGTCACCAATATCCACAAATCCCTCCGCATCCGCAGGAAGTGCACCGGTCTTCTGCAGATAAAAGTGAGTGACGCTCCCATATCCGGTGTATAACGGATATCCGGTAATCCGGGACAGGTACCCGGCATACGTTTCCTTCTCATCCAAAGGCTGATTTCCGCTTTCTTCCTTCCATGTATAGAACGGTGACACCGCTTCGCCTTTCCCATTCACATACACAATCCCGTGCATCTGGCTGGAAATACCGATTGCCTCAAACGGAAGTTCTTCCATTTCTTCCAGCAGCCGGCTTACTTTTGATACAATCTCATCTGCATCCTGCCAAAAGCTCCCCTGTGCCAGAAATCTGTTTGAAACATTTCTGCTGAAAGCAATCGTTCTGTTTTTCACATCATACAACACGATACAGATAGAGGTGGTTCCTATATCAATCCCAAGTGTGTACATCTTTTTCCTCCGATTTTAACCTCAGCCTTTTCCTGATCTGAAAGTTACCGTTTCCGATAGGAAGCCTGTCCGCAATAACGTTTCTTTCAAATTATAATTCCTGCCATCCCTTTGAGCAATAGATATTTCTCAATTCTGCCCAAAACAAATACCCTCAGAGTACAGAAATCCCTTTCTCCCTGTACTCTGAGGGTATCCGTTTTATGAAGATTGTCATTTACAAAAGCAGCGCAGTATTGTGCCGTTTATTTTCCATCAAGCGCCGCGCAGTATTCCTCCCGCACCTCTTTCGGAACCATGCTTCCTCCTGTTGCCCACACGATATGTACCGCCTGTTCCATACAGTTCTCCAGTCCGTTTTCCTTCAGATACTGCTCAAATTCCTGCGTTCCTGCAAGACTTACCGGCCCCTGAAATCCGGCACAGGCACTGGGCTCCAGAAAAATATCCTGGGAATCCAGAAGGTCTTTCATATATCGGTACAATTTCTCATCTTCCACGGTAACTTCACCGCTGAGAAGCGGCCCCATCACTTTTCCCACAAAAGCGGAAGGCCGTCCCACGGCAAGACCGTCTGCCTGGGTCTTTCCGGTCAGTCCTACATCTTCCACGGAGATTTCATTGTGAAGCCCGGTAGCCATTCCCAGAAGCATACAGGGCGCCTGTACCGGTTCCGCAAAGAAACAGTGGACATGATCCCCGTAGATCTGCTTCAGCCCAAAGCTGATGCCTCCCGGAGCTCCTCCGATCCCACAGGGAAGATAGACAAAGAGCGGATGCTCCCGGTCCACGGTGATTCCTTTTTCCTGAAGCTGCGCCTGCAGCCGTTTCCCTGCAACCGCATATCCGAGAAACAGATTCTGAGAGTTTTCATCGTCAACAAAATAGCTCTTTTGATCCTGCTCAGAAAGCTGCCTTCCCTGCTTCACCGCCTCCCCGTAATCGGACATATACTCTCTCACATCCACACCGTAGCTTCGCAGAAGATCCTTTTTCCACTGTTTTGCGTCCATGGACATATGTACAATCACACGATATCCCAGAACGGCGCTGATGATACCGATGCTCAGTCCGAGATTGCCCGTGGAACCTACCTGTATGGTATAGTCTCCGAAAAATTTCCTTTTTTCCTGATCGCCCAGAGCCGCATAGCTTTCCCCCGGCTGGAGAAGTCCGTGGCTCAGCGCCAGTTCTTCCGTATGTTTCAAAACCTCATAGATTCCGCCCCGCGCTTTCACCGAACCGGCAATCGCCAGGCTGCTGTCTTCTTTCAAAAACAGTCTTCCTCTGAGCGGTTTCCCGTACCTTCCTTCCAGAACCTCTTTCATCCCGGAGATTTCTGTGAGCGGGGATTCGATGATCCCACCCTGTTCTCTGGTTTCCGGGAAATATTTCATGATCAGCGGAGCGAACCGGACCAGCCGCTCTTCCGCATCCCTGATATCTTCCTCAGTCAGAGGAAACGTGTTTTTTGCTTCCTCAAAAGGGATTTTTCCGGGATTCATCCATACGACTTCTTTCCCTTCACTGAGCCTCTTCAGGCAGGGATTTTGTTCCATCAGATATTCCAAGTTTTCCATGCTTTCCTCTTTCCTGACGCACCTGCTGCGTCATCAAGGTAGATTTGGAAGTTTACTTCCAAACTTTTTCCTCCAGGCAATATGTGACATAAATTCCTGAATCAATCCTGCCGCCGCAATAGATGTGATCCCACTGTCGTCAAAGGAAGGAGCTACCTCCACCAGGTCGTATCCAACGATATCCAGATCCTTCAGCCCCCGCACCAATTCCAGCGCTTCCCAGGTGGAAAATCCTCCCGGCACCGGCGTCCCTGTTCCCGGAGCAAACGCCGGATCCAGAAAGTCGATATCAAAGGTAAGGAATACCTTCTTTCCTCTGGTTCTCTCATGGATCAGACGGATGATCTCCTCCAGGGTACTCCTGCGCATCTCGGAGGCAGTCAGAGACAGATATCCGAGTTTCGAGGAATTTTCCTTATCCTCAGCGCCGTAAAGACCTTCCCGGATTCCCAGCTGGATGGAACAGGACGTGTCCACCAGTCCTTCTTTCGCCGCGTGATAAAATGGAGTTCCGTGACTGTAGGGCTTGCCGAAATATTCAGAGATCGTGTCATAATGGGCATCAAAGTGCACCAGAGCCACTGGCCCGTAGACCGCGCTGCAAGCTCTCAGTTCCGGCAGAGTCACACTGTGATCTCCTCCTATGGCGATCGGTATTACTCCATGGAAAAAAAGCTCCTGCATCTCCTGCTGAATGATCTCAAACGATTCCTCCACATAACCGGGGACAGATCCCAGATCACCGTAGTCCACCCCGGAACACTCCTGAAAAATATCCACTTCAAGGCTTGGGTTATAGGGTTTTGCCGCCAGAGAAGACATTTCCCGGACGGACGCGGGGCCAAACCTGGAACCGCCCCGATAGGTGGCACAGGTATCAAAAGGAATCCCAACCACCGCAAAATCAACATCCTCAACGACTCTTGCGTTCTGCATTCTCATAAATGTTTTCACGCCTGCAAATCTCGGCGATTTCAGAGAATTTACTGTTCCATATTTCATATTGTTCTTTTCCCTCTATTATAATCTGATACAGTTGTGGTCCGCAACGGAAATCCGGATTCTGGTTCCGTCTTCAAATAAGACTTTGCTCCGGAACAGTACGTCCACTTTCACTCGGATCCCATTGACATCCACATGGTACTGAAGCACATTTCCCTTCGGTGTATTGTCTGTGATCACACCCTCAAAAACATATTCCGCCTCCGGTGTCTTTCCATCGGAAATCTGAAGTGTCTCCGGCCGGATGGCGATTCCTTCCGGCGAAGAAATCCTGCGTCCGGTCATCTGCTCAAACTCCTGCTCCGTAAGAATGTTATAATTGCCAATGAACGCAGCGGCAAATTTGCTCACCGGGGAAGTGTACATGGTGATCGGATCGCTGGACTGTTCGATTTTTCCTTCATGGAACAGATGGATCGTGTCAGACATTACCATCGCCTCATCCTGATCATGGGTGACAAAGATTGAGGTAAGCCCCAGCTCTTTATGCACCTGCTTGATACTGTTCTGCAGAGATTTTCTCAGCTTTGCGTCGATCGCGCTCAAAGGCTCATCCAGAAGCAGAACCTTCGGTTCCTGGACAATGCTTCTCGCCAGAGCCACCCTCTGCTGCTGCCCGCCGGACAGATTATCCGGGTACTGCTTTTCTTTTCCGGTCAGTTCCACCATCTCCATGGCCTGCTTGACTTTCCGGGCAATCTCATCCTTTGGTTTCTTTTTCATTTTCAGCCCGAAAGCAATATTTTCTTCCACGGTCATATTGGGGAACAGACTGTAGTGCTGGAACACCATTCCGATATTTCTGTCCTTTGGCTCCAGATCTGTGATATCCTTTCCATCCATAATGATCTGACCGGAAGAAATGTCCTCCAGTCCGGAAAGACAGCGCAAAAGGGTACTCTTCCCGCAGCCCGAAGGTCCCAGCAGAGTTACAAACTGGCCCTTCTCCACATTCAGGCTGATATCTTTCAGCACCTGGTTGTCTCCATAAAATTTATTGATATTCTTAAACTCGATATAAGACATCTGGATTTACCTCTCCTTCTTTTTATCTTTCTGCAGTCCGAAAACTCCCAGAGAAATCAGCAAAGTCACAACGAACAGCACCACGATCACCGCGCTCGCCTGCTGACCGGACTGCCGCATCGCCGCGTACAGATACATCTGGCCGGTCGGAAAATAATTGCCTGCAAGGGTATTGATAATTACAAAATCACCGAACACGATGGACAGCGCAAGCATCGCCGAAACCATCACACCGCTGGCGATGTTCGGCAGGATGATCTTCCAGAAGGCATAAAACCTGCCGGCTCCCAGCATCTGAGCAGCCTCCAGAAGCCTTGGCGCATGCACGGCGTTCAGATTGTTCCGGACGCCCTGATAAATGTAGGGCAGAACCACGATGCAGTAAGTGCACACCAGCATGAACACCCGGTTGGAAAATGGTTCCGGTGCATTGGCATACAGCCCCAAAACACTGATTGGAAGGATGACTCCCTGGATTGCGTAAGGGATCGTGCAGATCGTCCTCATGATCTTGTCAAGTCCCGGAAGATAAACCACAACCACATACATGGCAAGCAGAACCGCCACGGTACAGATGGCAATAGGTACGATGGATATCACAATGGAACGTCCGATGGACTGCCAGAAATAACTGTCCTGAAACAGTTCCACATAGGCTCTCAGTGAAAAACCCTCCGGCAGGATTGTGATCCACTCTGTAAAAAGCGAGTACAAAAATGTCAGCAGCAGCGGAAACAGAAGATAAATTCCAATGATCACCAGGATGATTCCGTTTCCGATTCCTTTTTTCTTACGCATGATGTTTCCTCCTGTTTCCCTGCAAGATTTTTTCATTGATCACAATGGAAAGGACCATCAACAGCATCAGCACAACTGCCAGAGCCCCGCCCAGCTGAGGATTCTGCACCACATCTCCCACAAACTGTTCCGAAATACGGATCGGCAGAATGGAAAGATTGTTCATGACCAGCGCGTAGGCTGTGGCATAAGCGGAGATCGCATTGGCAAACATCGTAGAGAAGGTTCCCAGGATACTCGGCATAAGGACGGGAAGCCCTACCTTGAACCAGAAGATTCGGTTGGTGCCGCCCAGCAGCCCTACCGCGTCCTTCCATTCCTTTTTGATCGACTCAAACGCCGGGATCAGAAGCAGCGCGGAAAGGGGAATCTGGAAATAAATGTACGTGATCATCAGGCCCACTACAGAATACAGCGGAAACTCCGCCAGAAATCCGATGCCCAGCTTCTGTCCGATCAGAGTGAACACGCCGGTGTTGCCCAGCATGATAATGTATGCAAATGCCAGAGGCACTCCCGAAAAATTGGAGACCATATTGAGAATACTCATAAAGATCTTCTTCGCTCTTCCGCCTTTTTCGTAGGCTGCCTTGGCACCGAAGAAGGCCACGGTAAGACCGATGACGGAAGAACAGACTGCGATAAACAGGCTGTTGACGATCGCCGACTGATAGAGCTTCGTTGTAAAGATCCGTGTGTAATTTTCCAAAGTCACTCCGATTCCACCGCCCTGAGGCATAAAGCTGCGGATCACGATGGAAATAACAGGTACGATCTCAAACAGCCCCACCAGAAGTAGGAACGGCAGCAGCGCGAACAGATACTTTTTCGTCTGTTTCTTTTTCATGGTTGTTCTCCTTACTGGGCATATGCCATAACTTCCTCATTCCAAAGGGTCGGCAGCTGTGATACGGTCTCCTCCCACGCATCCGCGTCTTCGACCATTTTTACATTGGTATACTGGTCATCCGGAATCATTTTTGCTTCCAGATCCGCAGGCAGTTCCACATCACGGACCGTTCTTGCATATCCCTTTGCCAGATTCAGCTGTCCCTCGTCACTCAAGATATACTCTCTTGTCAGAGCTGCCGCGTGCGGTCTCTTGGTATACGCATTGATGATCGTTGTATACCCGCTCTGTACGGATCCTTCCTCAGGAATACAGATTTCAAAGTCTGCGTCCGGATTATTTTCCTTGATCTGCTCTCTGTATCCGATTCCTACGAAATCCCAGATGATTGCTACTCCGATCTCACCTTTCTCAATTCGGCCCAGAGTAAATTCTCCTTTATCCAGTCTACCCTGCTCCGCCAGCTGTCGGAAGAAATCAAGACCCGGCTGAATGTTGCTCTCATCTCCGCCCATCGCGTAGGCAGCAGCCAGAACCGCATACTGAGCTCTTGTGGATCTTGCCACATCACCGATGGATACCACATAATCTCCTTCCAGAAGATCCTGGAAAGAAGTCGGCGCTTCAGGAACCAGCTTCTTGTTTGTCAGCAGCGCCATCGTTCCGTAATATGCCACGATCCAGTCTCCGTCATCGTCCTTCGCCCAATCCGGAATCTCATCCCAGTAACTCGTCTTATATTTCAGCGTCAGTCTCTGCTCTTCCGCCACGGCTCCGTAGGTCTCTCCCACATCACCGATATCTTTCGTCGCATTGTTCTTTTCTGTCTCAAACATCGAAAGCTCTTCCGCGGAGGAAAGATCCACATCTGTGTGTTCCAGTCCGTAAGTCTCTTTCAGCCCTGCCCAGGTGTCGTCCCAGTTGGCCCAGTCATCCGGCATACCAACGGAATTTACTTCTCCTTCTTCCTGTGCTTTTGCAACAATCTCATCCAGCGACAGACTGTTCAGGTCCACCTGTTCTGCCGTTGTACTTCCTGATCCGCCGCAGCCGGACAGGACCGTCACAGCTGTCAAAACCAACGCGGTTAGTCTCGTAATTTTCGATTTTCTTTTCATAATGATACCTCCTGATTTTCATCGTCTTGTTCTTTATTCTGTCTCAAGTTCTCTTTCACCTTAAAACTTTGTGCCACACAAAGTTCTACCCGAAAATCTGTTAAAAATTGTAAAATCCTGGAAAACTGCAAACAAAAGTCCTGAAATCAGAGAACACGGATTGAAACGTGTTTTCCAATTTCAGGACTTCTTTTTGTCAAAGCAGCCCGCCGGCTAAACGACAGGAATCTGAAGTTCCATGACTGTTTCCTCCGCATTGCTGGTAAGCGTCACATCCACTTTGTAAATCTGAAGGATCTTTCCATGGATCCGGTACTTCTTATCTCTGATATAACTTTTGATCTTCTCAAACGAAGGATGATATTTTTCGAGAATTCCATTTCTGTAATACATGCACACATATTTCCCTCCCGGAATTTTCTGCAGATAAGATTCCTCTGCATTCTTCGGGGATACCAACAGCATCGGAACCGCCGGGATCAATTCCTCGCTGGGTATCAGGAGTCTTTCATCCGCAAAAACACCGACACGGTCGCTGGCAAGGATCGGAATCTCTTCCTTGATATAACTTTCCAGTTTTGTAAACGCCATGGCGTGCTCTTCTCTGTCGCCCGCCTCTCTTCCAAAAGTCACAATATGCCGGACCGGAAATTCCTTTTCAAAAACAGTTTCCATTTCCGGAAGAGAGGACAGATTATCCAGAAACTCCAGCTTCTGCAGCAGGATTTCATTCAGATGTATCTGTTCCTGCAGATTTTTTTCAAATTCTTCCTGATACTTTTTCAGCATCTGATAGGACTTCTCAAAATTTCTGTTATTAAAATACTCCTGAATTTCTTTTAGAGACATTCCTATCTTTTTCAATTCCAGAATCGTCCCAAGCCGCTCATACTGACGGATGGAATAATACCGATGTCCGCTCTCTGAAATATGATCCGGCTTCAGCAGGCCGATCCGGTCATAATGCCGCAAAGTCTCACTGGTAATCTGTTTCAGTTTCGCCAGTTCCGTAATGGTTAACACATATCGTGCCATTTGCTCTTTCCCTCAATTCATAAAAACAAAGGATTCGACCACGCGGTCTTTCCGTGCGCATCGATACATTCCACCCGAAGATACTGTTCATTTCCCTTCAGGGGGAACTCCGCCCGAACCACAGACTGCTGTCCTTCTTTCACGAGTACTGTTCCCCCGGCATTGATATAATTTCCGGCAATAAAGTTCACCCGGCTTACCTGGCTGCATTCCACATAAGCCACATTGTCCCGGATGCCCCAATCATAGATTTCCGGGCCTGTACTGGAATAATAATTTCCATTCAGAATTGACCGTATCACTGCATCATGCTCCAGGGAATCTGCTTTTACAACAATATATCCTCCGAAACTGTCCTCGATCTTTCCATCGTTGTGATTATCGTCGGAAGCAGTCGCGTTAATCTTTATCCCTTTGCGGAGCATGATATCCCAGTGAACCGTATCAAATCCCGTTCCGCTTTCATTTTCCGTTCCGTAATTATAAATCTCCAGACCGGTAAGCCCCTTGATGTTGACAAACTCTTCTTCTCTCACTCTCGACCACACGGGATGATTATATACCGTGACGCATCCGTGATCTTCCAGATCCTGCGCAAGCTCCTGGCCGACTTTTCCGCCATCCCACGATCCGTAAAAGATTCGCGGCGGATACTTCTCCAGATGGGCAAAGGTACCCTTTTTCGCATTCTTCTGCATGTCCTCCGTCCCGAGAATGCCATGTATATGATGCACGCACAGACGATCCGTTTTCTCCCTGTCCTTATACAGCACCGCGGATGCCTCGATCGCCGGCAGAACAATAAAGTCTTCTGCATTCAGTTCTCCCCGGTAATCAGAATAAAGATCATGATCACTGATCGCCAGAAAGCTGTATCCATTTTCTTTATAAAACTTTACAACCTCCTGCGGCTTCAGGCATCCGTCCGAATTTGTTGTATGACAATGGATATTTCCTTTATACCAGTTTCCTGTCTCGGTAAATCCATTCCTGTTCATTTTTCTCTCCTCCTGACATGACTTTCTGCAGTCCCGATTGCTGCTGTATCGCCGATATAAGAACCCATACTATTATTTTATTCTGTATTTTCCGTACCCTCTATCTTGTCTCTGTAAAATTCCCGTAAATTTCCTGTATCTTTTTCTGTCTGCAGAGGATTCTTTCTATTTCTGTAAGTTCCCGGACTCATTCCCATATACCGCCGGAACACCTTGCCGAAATAATTTCCGCTGGAAAATCCATTTTCTCTGGCAATACATTCCACACTTTTTTCCGTCCCCAGCAGATCATTCATCGCCGACTGAATCTTCAGCCGTGTCAGGAATTCAATGGGGGAAACTCCCATTTCGTTCCGGAAGCAGCGAGACAGATGCGCGGGAGAGACCCCCAGCTGCCCGGCTGCCTCCTCAATCCCCTGAATCACCGGATAACGCTCTTTCATATACTCCGCCGCTTTCCCCGCCAGAGAATCTTTCAGCGGTTTCCCCGGACGTTCCACCTCCCGCAGAAGCGCGCAGAGAAAGCGGTAAAGAAATTCTCCGCCTTCATATTTTTCCAGCCGTTCTTTTCCGATCAATCGTTCCTGAAGATTCAGTGCCATCCGCACCGGCACGCTTCCCGGATCCAATTCGATCAGTTCGGGACAGAGCGCTGCCAGTTTGTCCGCGAAAGCATCCGCCGCGCTTCCCTCAAAATGAAGATAAAGAAATTCCCAGACAGCTCCCGGTTCATCCGGGAGACAATACCGGCTTTCCTCCGGAAAACGCACGAAAAAGCCGCTTCCCTTCTTTACAAGGCATTCTCTGCCGTTTCGGACAAACAAACCTTCGCCCCGCAGCGTATACTGAAACAGAAATCCTCCATACTCTGTCCGATTCCCGTTATAAAAATCATAGGTTTCCCCACATCTGCATTCGATTCCGCCGTCCAGCAGGACCAAAGGCTCATTCTCCATTTCATCCATGTTCAGAACACCGAACAATCCCTCTCTGTATTCCATCAAAAAATTACCCCTTTAAATCAAATTTTCATTCTTTCCTGCCAATATTAATCCAATTATAATAGGTTTCAGAAAGAACGGTCAAGAGGAATGGAGGATATCAAATATCTACCCGAAAAATGCACTTGATCATAAGGAGGATTACCTGATGAACAAAAATACTTTTGCCAAACATCCGCCGATGGGCTGGAACAGTTACGATTATTACGACACTACCGTCAATGAAGCCCAGGTACGAGCAAACGCCGAATATATGGCAGAACATCTGAAAGAATACGGATGGGAGTATGTGGTCATCGATATTGAATGGTACGCACACAAAGCCGGTTCTCAGAGGGACCGTTTCCAGTACATTCCCTTTTCTCAGTTGGAAATGGACGAATATTCCCGTCTTCTCCCCGATCCGGAACGTTTCCCATCTTCCGCTGACGGAAAAGGCTTTGGTCCGCTGGCTGAATATATCCACAGCCTGGGACTGAAATTCGGTATCCACATCATGCGGGGAATTCCGCGGATCGCTGCCCATCTCCACACACCGGTCAAAGGAACCTCCGTGACCGCCGACCAGATCGCCAACCCCAGTTCCATCTGCGGCTGGAATCCGGATATGTACGGCGTGCGCAATACGCCGGAGGGGCAGGCTTACTACGATTCTCTGTTGGAACTGTACGCCTCCTGGGGCGTGGATTTCATCAAATGCGATGACATCTGCAATACGAATCTCTATCCCAACGATCCGTTTTCCGGGCGTCATGAGATCGAAATGCTTGCGAAAGCCATCCAGCGCTGCGGCAGGTCCATCGTACTTTCCCTGTCTCCGGGACCGGCGCTGATCGAACATGCATGGCATTATGAGAAATATGCGAATATGTGGCGGATCACTGATGATTTCTGGGATCACTGGGATTTGCTGAAAGATATGTTCCATCGATGTGAACTGTGGCAGAACCACGTCTCCGAAGGATGCTGGCCCGACTGCGATATGCTGCCTCTTGGAACGCTTGGAAAAGGATTCGGGGAGGAACGCGCCACACGGTTTACTCCTGAGGAACAGAAGACAATGATGACACTGTGGTGCATCTTCGGATCTCCGATGATGCTGGGCGCGGAGCTGACCCTGCTGGATCAGGAGACCCTGGCGCTGCTGACCAACCGGGAGGTCCTCCATCTGCTGAATTCCGACTGTCACGCCAGACAGGTACGTCTGGATGACGACTGTGCAGTCTGGACATCCAGGGACACAAAAACAGGAGACGTTTATGCTGCTCTGTTTAATCTCAGTGATGAGACAGCCACTGTATCCGTACAGCTGGAAGAGCTGACGGAAACCTTCGGACTCTCCGAAAACGATGAGGATTCCACCGTTTCCGTAACACTCCATGACCTCTGGAGCGGCTGTGACACAAACACAACGGGAACCACTCTTCAGTCAGAACTGGCTGCCCACTCATGTGTGATCTGGAAAATCCTCAGACACTGAAAAATTCCGGCTGCCTTCTCAGGCAGCCGGAACTGTTTTGATCTTCGTAAAGAAATAAATATATTTGAACAGGATCAATCCGACGATCACAATCCTTCCCGGCAGATTCTGCATCATCAGAAACGCCAGGATCAGCATTGCGGAAGCCGGCAGCAAAATACAGAGCTTGGTCTTCAGCGTCATCGCCCGCTCCTTCACAAAACTGTTCAGATGCTTCTGATACAGCTTTGTCCCGCAGAACCACCGGTGAAACCGTTCCGATCCCCGGGCGAAACAATAGGACGCCAGAAGCAGAAGCGGCGTCGTGGGCAGAATCGGCAGAACCACACCGATCGCTCCGATTCCCAAACTGATAAAAGCAATACTCAGCCACACATATTTCCATGGATTTCTCTTCATATCATCTCCCTTTCTTTCTCTGATCCGAAAATCCATTTCCATAATTTTCAGATACATCCCAGTACATCGACTGCTAAGTCAAAAACCCCGCAGCAAGCTACAGGGCATCAAATTTGCAGCGCAGCAGAGCTACGGGGTATTTGACCCTCGCGGCAGTCGCCAAATGGACATGCAAGCATGTCCGCTTGGCTCGTTGCCCGCGGGAATAACTGCTACATTCACGCAGAATGCTTTTGCTTATCGTTAGTTCTTCCTAACCCAAAAGATACCATAAAATCCATGGATTTGTCAACTCTTTTTAATATATGTACAGACTGAAAAAAGACACGATGTTCCCTTCCCACTGAATTTCCATCCCGCAGCTTTCCGCCATCTTTCCGGCGTCGATACAGTAGGCGGACAGACAGGACGCCATTTTTTCCGGGCAGACACACGGCGTTTCTTCTGTCTTATGACAGACCGGGCAGATTCCGCAGGGACCGCACATGATCGGAAATCCGTTTTGATCCATTCCTTCCTGTTTCAGCTTTTCCAACAACTTCCAGGTCATTTCCGTATGGCGTTTCTTCAGTTTCTTCATCTCCCTGTCATCCATGAAATCCCTGACCTGCGTCCGTGTCTGAAAAACTGCCGCATGGGTATGGGCAAGCACCCGCGCTTTCATCACTTCCGGGGTTCCACAGTCCGGCGGACATCCGTAATTTGCCCCGTAATTTCCGCAGCTGTTTTCTTCACAATATTTTCTGTAC
>OLQX01001572.1_pt1 | contig 18969 bp, 19 predicted proteins | sample 1672581 | NCBI WGS metagenome assembly OLQX01 (sample SAMEA3136701, study PRJEB25190) | human gut metagenome | reverse complement strand
ATTTAGCTTTCTGCTGAATATCCCATCAACGACACCTCTTTTATACTTCTTGAGGTTATCAACGAGGGACTGCTGCGCCTCTATTCGACGCTCTAACGCAATCATGAAGTTTGCGATTTTTCGCTGCTCCGCTAAATCCTGCGGAATGTAATGTTTTGCGTCAAAGAACTCATCAGTTGGCACATTCAAAAGCCCGTGATTTCTTGCTCCTTCGGCAGAGATCATGTAAATCTCACGATACCATTTGAGCGAATCGAAGTAGGCTTTTATAAAATCAGAATCGTGTTTCTTGAGTGCAAAGCAGATGTAGAGTGTAGAAAGCGCACCCATATCGTAGCGGTCAAGACGCTTAACGGATCCAAAATCGTACCCGACTGAATAACTCTTGTTGTAGGCGTATTCACCATTCTTCAAGAGATAATAGCCACTCATGTCTTTGCTGGCTACGGTCTTATTGAAGTAGCTGATTTGATCCACAAGCCCATCTTTAGACGAAATTGTGAGAGGCAGACTCGTTTCGTTATTGGTATTCTTCCGTGTGACACGATCTGCAAAATCTGAAAGTTTCTCAGCCTTCCACGGTTCATCAAAGCCCGGAAACCGGAGTTTCGGACGCTTCTCAAGACCGTTACTTGAGGGCTATTTCAGCAATTAAATAGAGGCTTGTAGGCAAAGGTAAATCCCTTGCAGTAGCAGAGATATTCCGCTACTGCAAGGGATTTTTTCGGTCATATAGCTCTATTCTGCTTGCTTGATCAGAAGTATAAAAGAGGTGTCGTTCGCACTCTACTATCACCCAAACACTGCAAGCTCAAGAATGTCGAATGGACAACAGCCAAAATCGGTGATATAGGGACATTTATAAAGGGCGCACCGTTATCTAAGGCAGATATTTCATCCGATGGAACGCCATTCATATTGTATGGGGAACTTTATACAACCTATAACGAGGTCATATCCAAGGTGGTACGCAAAACACAAGCATCCGTAGATAAACAGTATTACAGCCAAATCGGTGATGTGATAATCCCCACCTCTGGCGAAACGCCGGAGGAAATATCGACCGCATCGTGTGTAATGCTCCCGGACATCATTCTTGCTGGTGATCTTAATATTTATCGTTGCACTCAAGTAGATGGGCGAATTATGAGCTACATTCTAAACCATGTAGTTAATGACAGAATTGCTCGTGTTGCCCAAGGCAAGTCCATTGTTCATGTTCAAGCGACTGAAATCTCTAAGATTGAGATTACATACCCTGATTTGATCTCACAAAAGAAACTGATTGAAACCTTCGACGCAATTACAGCCAGAATTGATCAGAGCATGAGAGAACTTGAACTATTGCAAGTTTATCGCAAGGCATTACTGCAACAGCTTTTTATATGAATAGTTGTTGCAGAAGGGCTTTCCTTGTTTCCATCAGTGCATATAAGGTTCGTTCAGCATTATAGATTTTGGCATCAAAGGTAGAAAGCATTTTTGAGATTTTCTTTCTTTCCTCTACGGGTGGAAGCGGCAACCTGCATTCGTTCAGGATTCCTTTGGTTATCTGGTTGATCGTTGCCGTTCCCGTATCTTTGAAGACTTGAGAAAAGAACATCTGACTGTTCAAATAGTGAAAAATATATGTGTCATTTAGTTTGCTCCGGACAATCATCATAAATGCCCCCCATGTTGTCTTGGGCATATCAATTGGAATCAAAGCAGTTTTTCCGACAAGACTTTTACTGCCATTTCGCACACACATAATGACATCTGCACATTTGACTTGTAAACTCTCAGGTATTGATTTGTCCACATAAACACAGTCATCAAAGGAAAGAGTACCATTTTGAATGTTGGATGATCTCAAAACAAGATGCCCTGCATTTGCAACATCACTCGGACTATAAGTGAGTCCTTGCAAGAAATCTGCAACTTCGGATAAGTATACCGTTGGATATATCTTTTCGTCAGTGTTTGAGAAAACCTTGTTTAATAATCCTCTTTTATACTTCTTGAGGGCGACTACTAATGTGCGCTGATTTTCTATCCGTGTGTTCAAGCACTCCAAAAAGGCGGCAATCTTGTCCTGCTCATCTTTACACGGCAAATCGAATTTTGCAGCCTTCAAAGCCTCAAATGAGAGAACTACCTGACTTGTGCCAACTGCAAGTACTGACAGCTTTTTCTTTACACGCGGTGATGAATTAAGAAACTCTGCCATGAAGGTGCTATTTGCATTAGTAAATCTGAATACTGGATAAAACTTACTTACGATAGCCTTTTCACTTATGGTATTGATGTTAAATGCAAACTTCCCGTCATCGCTTCTGTTTCGATATGTGCAGTAACCAAAAGGTATAATGTTATACCCGTCTGTATCATGCCGCTGTTTAGAACCAAAATGATCTTCTTGTCTTTGAAGACCTTCGCGAGAGGATGTTAAAACTTCATAGTCATGTTCTCCGTACACCTTTTCTGAGTATGGCTCGATAATGCAGCCAAGAGAAGTCTGTCTCCAACAAGGGAAATGCGATCCATCTGTGTTTCTAAATGCTAATCTCGGACGCTTCTCAAGACCGTTACTTGAGGATACATTTGCCATAATTATTTGCCCTCCACATCAAAGGGAAAATCAAGTCCCAGCTCATCGAAAAACGGTTTCAGTTGTGCGTCGATGTCTTTGATCTCAGCCTGAATATTGCGGATTTCTGCTGCAACAGCATTGAGGTCAATTTCCTCTTCCGGCTCAAAGGTATCAACATAGCGAGGAATGTTCAGATTGAATCCGTTTTCTTCAATCTCCTGCATTGTGGCAACATGGGCGTACTTATCGACATCCACACGATGCTCGTAGGTTTCGACGATCTTATCAATGTCGCACTCACGGAGGATATTCTGATTCTTTCCGGCTTCAAAGTCGTTGGACGCATCAATGAAGAGAATGTTATCAGAGTTGCCGTTGCGCTCTCTCTTGAGGACAAGAACACATACCGGAATGCCCGTGCCAAAGAAGAGGTTTGCAGGAAGACCGATAACAGCGTCCAGCACATTCAACTTTTGGATCAGGTGCTTACGGATCACTTCTTCGGCTGCGCCACGGAACAGAACACCGTGAGGCAGCAGGACAACAGCTCGTCCGTCTTCGTCCATGTGGTAAACCATGTGCTGCACAAAAGCAAAGTCAGCCTTGCTCTTAGGCGCAAGTTTGCCGTATTCATTGAAACGCTCGTCCTCCATGAAGTGCATATCAGCAGACCAATTTGCAGAATACGGAGGATTTGCAACCTGAACACGGAACTTCATGTCTCCGAAGTAGTCATGCTCAAGCGTATCGCCATTGTAGATATTGAAGTTGCGATACGGGATGCCGCGAAGGATCATGTTCATTCGGGCAAGGTTATAAGTAGTCGAGGTCAATTCCTGACCGTAGTAGTTACGCACATTTGCATAGTTTTTGAGACGAAGCAGCAGAGAGCCGGAACCGCAAGTCGGATCGGCTGCGTCCTTAACATCGGTCAAGCCAAGACAAGCAAGGCGGCACAGCAGCTCGGCAGGACCCGAAGGCGTATAGAACTCACCGGCTTTCTTACCGGCTGTGGCAGCGAACTGACCAATCAGATACTCGTAGGCATTACCCAACACATCAATCTTCGTGTCATCCACGCTGAAATTGATCTCGTCCAGCGAAGCAATGATTTTCGCCATGACAGCACTTCTATCTTTAACGGTATGCCCCAGCTTCGTAGAATCAAGCTGCATATCGGAGAACAATCCGTCAAAGTCTTCCTGCGAATCGTTGCCGATAGTGGATTCCATCAGAGCGTTGATTGCTTTCTGCAAGAACTCAATGTCGAAGGAACGGTTCTCAACCATCTTGACCATCTTGCGGAACAAATACTCAGGTTCGATGATGTAGCCGAGGTCACGCAGAGCTTCTTCTACGATAGCAGCCTTGTATTCTTCGTCATTCCAAGCAGCCTCGTAACTGATATTATCGTCTTTGAGAAGATTAACCATGTACTTCTCGGTCTTATCGGAGAGGTAGTAATAGAAGATCATGCCCAAGATATAGTTCTTGAACTCGTATGCCTCCATGTTACCTCTCAGGGCATTTGCCATCGCCCATAGTTTGTTGCAAAGCTCTTTCTGGTGAGCCTGAATAGAATTATCCATTGTTCTCTCTCCTTATTGGTATTTCTCGGTGTGCTGCCGGATAAATTCGACGATCCGGTTGACCAAAGACCTCTTCTTGAGCAGCGGCATGGGCTTCTCAATACGGTCACGGATGTTTCCTGCATCCATTGTGCCGGAGAACTCATACTCAGAAATGATGTCCGTCAGCATGGAGGAATCAATATCCTCAGTCTTTGCGAAAGCAACGATTTCTTCTCGTTTCGCTTCATTTTCAAAGTCGTTGTATGCAGCATCAATCTCGTCCGCACTTTCAAGTCCAACAACGACACGATCCAAGAACGCTTGAAGAATTTCAACCTTGCGAAGCAACTGCGGATTATCCGTTCTGCTCAATTCTTCCTTGATGTGCTTGATGTCGTAGTCCTTCTGCTTCTTGTCATCAAAATGGATGTTGCGGATCAAGTTCATGATGTAGGCAACATTGATACGGTCACTCTCCATGATCTCAATGCAGAAGTCCACATCATTCAGGACAGATACGACTTCTCGATCAGTTTTTTGCCGGGAGTAAAGCATCAGATACTTGCTCTTGTAGTCCTGATACTCCTGCTCGGACATGATGAGCGCATCCTGATCAAAGCTGAACTCAATGAATGTCTGCAAGGATTGGAGGTATTTTGTCAGCTCACGGAAAGTGATGACAAACTTCTTTTGGTCATCTTCGCTCTGCATGGTATCGACGGACTCAGGGTAGAGTGCCACTTCCTTGAGCTTCATAACCATTTCATTGAACTTCTCAACAAAATACTGATAGCCCGGAACGACAATGCCGGAGGTGTCCTGGCTCTTGGAGAAGAGCGTCAGCGCATCATCTGTCCGTTTCTTGAGGTTGCGGTAGCAGATGATGATACCAAACGGTTTGGTTTCTTTCTCAACACGGTTCGTGCGAGAATAGGCTTGCAGCAGATCATGGTACTTCAAATCCTTGTCCACATACAGCACAGAGAGCTGCTTGCTGTCAAAACCGGTCAGGAACATATTTACGACAATGAGAATGTCCAGAGACTTCGTTTTCTTGCCTTTGACACGATCTGAAATATCCTTGTGATACGCGGAGAAGGTGTCGGTAGAGAAATTCGTGCCGTACATCTCGTTATAGTCCTTGATGATACGCTCCAAGGCATCTCGGCTATGCTCGTCCTTGCCCTCGGCATCTTCGTTCTGCCCATAGGAGAAGATACCGCTAATGTTCAGATCATGTTTGATCTTCTTGAAGATGTCGTAATATTTGACAAGAGCTTCAATGGAGGAAACAGCAAAGATAGCCGTGTACTGACCATTTCTTGTTTTGGCTTTGTGGTTCTGGACGATGTGGTTTGCAATGAGGGACATTCTCTCATCCGACATATAGAGTTCGCCAACATCAATCGCGTCAGCCAATGTCGGATCGTCCCAGTCAAAATCGCCTTCCATCGTCTTTATGTACTCAATATGGAAACCGAGGACATTGTTATCGAAGATAGCATCCTTGATCAGATAGTTATGCAAACATTCCCCAAACAGCATTTCGGTGGTCTGTGTGATCTTGCCCTCCGTCTTTCCGTTCACTTCAAAACGGGGCGTACCGGTAAAGCCAAAGAACTGCGCTTTCTTGAAATGCCGAACAATATCCTTGTGCATATCTCCGAACTGGCTGCGGTGGCATTCGTCAATGATGAAGACAACCTTTTCGTCACGGTATGCGTCCATTACCTTTTCGTATTGAGGACGCTTAACGGCATTTGCCATCTTCTGCATCGTCGTGACAATGAGCTGCCGGTTCTTATCCTTCATTTGCCGCACAAGAATGTCCGTGCGATCTGTGACATCCACAGAGCCAGCCTCAAACTTGTTGAACTCTTCGGTGGTCTGAGAGTCCAAGTCCTTACGGTCAACAAGGAAGATAACCTTCTTGATGTTCGGATTGGCTGCGAGGATTTGAGCTGTCTTAAAGGATGTCAGCGTCTTCCCTGCACCGGTGGTATGCCAGATATAGGCGTTGCGATTTGTGAGCGTAGCCTGCCTTATAAGGGCTTCTACGGCATACACCTGATAGGGGCGCATAACCATCAGAATCTTATCCGTATCGTTCAGAATGGTATAGCGTGTCAGCATCTTGATGATGTGATCCCTTGCCAGAAAAGAGATTGAGAAGTCCTTCAGGTTGGTAATACGGATGTTGTTGAAATCCGTCCAGAAGAAGGCGAGGCTATACATCAATTCCCTGTCGGAGTTGGCAAAATATTTGGTATCAACGCCGTTTGAGACAATGAAAAGCTGAATGAAGTGATATAGTCCGTTATAGGAGTGCTTCTTATAGCGCATGACCTGATTGACCGCCTCTCGAATGTCAATACCTCTGCGCTTTAGCTCGACCTGAATCAACGGCAAGCCATTCACAAGAATCGTCACATCATAGCGGTTGACATACTTTCCTACAACCGTTGTCTGATGTGTAACTTGGAAGATATTCTTGGTGTGATCCTGATCGAAGAAAGACAGGTAAACCTTCGTCCCGTCCTCACGCTCAAGGACAAACTTGTCTCTCAGAATTTTTGCGCTCTGGAACACGGACTTTCCAAGCATGAGGTTAAAGATACGCTCCCACTCTTTATCGGTGATAGGCGTATCAAGTTTGGGTGCATTGAAGGCTTCAAACTGAACTTTGAAGTTCTCCACCAATGCGTCATAATCAGGAATATCGACTGTGCTGTATTCCTGCTTGTTTAGCTGCTCTATGAATTGCTGCTCAAGAGCCGCTTCGCTTTGGTATGCCATATCTTCATCTCCAATACTTGAGGATCATTTTTTGTTGCCAACCGATCCTCATTTTATTTTATCACGGCTACTGTCCGATATAACGGACTCATTTTCGTCTTATTTCCAATGTCACATCGCCATTATCCGCAATGGACATTTGCATCGTTTTCAAATACTTGTCCACAAACTGTTTCTGTTCCGAAGAACTCATTTCAATTCGAGTCGCTTTTAACGCCTCTGTGAACATCTCGTAGATATTCAGCCGCACCGCCTGGTCTATGTAATGATACATCTCTTTGAACAGTGCGCCGATCTTAATATCCTCTGCATTGCCGGAGTAGAAGTCATCAATGTAGCAATAGAATATACCGGCATTGACAAGTGCGTTCTTCAAATCCGGTCCGCAGTTTTCGCGCTCTATCATGACAAGGAATCGAGCCTCCGGTAAAGAAGAAATCAGTCCCCAATAGTCGGAGTCGCTGGACACCAAAATAAAGGAATCCACATTGTTTTTGTAATGCTCCTGACAAGTTCGGGCAATCAGCATCACATCGACCAGAGACTTGTTCTGCTTTACCCGTTCGGTCATCATGTGTTCGACCGGGATGTGGGTAAAACTATCCAGAATACGCCAAGCAGATGCACTATGCACATCATCAAACAGGATGATGGATGCTATCTTCTGTGTGTACTGATAGTCAAGATTCTTGAGCGTAGCGCAGAGCTTGTACGGATCAGAGTTTTCACAATCTACCACTACGACAACCTTTTCGCTGCTACCAATAAACTCGTAGATGCTTCCTTTAATGTAACTTCCAGCATCAGAAACTTTACTGTACTCTGTAAAGTAGTCACCGTTCATTTGATAAAGCAGCGTCACGAATTTTTTATCGTTATAGAGCAGATTACCGACATCCTCCGGTTCCCAGTTTATATACATCTGGTAAGGATAAAAGAGCAAGTGAGCGTAATAAATATCTGCTGCTGCTTTTGTCCCTTCCTCTTTCAAGCCATCTGGCATGAGAAAGAGGTTTTTTACATACTGCCAATTCAGCCAAAGAGGAAATAGCTTCTTGCAATTATTGATCCGATCAGAAATCAGCTTGTTTATCTCAACGATATGCTGATTTAGCTTCGTGCTGGACTTCTTTATAAAACTAATGCCATCCGCATTTAGTTGTTGAAGGCTATCCTGCGGCACATATTCCTGCATACTGCTGATTGAGAGATAACTAAACTTCATGCGCTCGTTGATATGCTTGAAGTTTCTTTCAATCGCTGTCCTGATGATACACAAATGACGGATTATCCGTGCCGTTTTGTCTGCATCAAGTTTTTCGTATATCTCTATTTTGGGTGCTTCATGCTCATTATCAAAAATTCGTTTCGGAACACCAATCAAATATGCAACCTTAGAAATAATTTCATAGGTGCTGTCTTTGTAGGTGACTCGATCATCTGTGGGAAACGCCTCCGCTTCAACGAGGGCATTTTTCTCAATCACAGCATTCTCAAGGACATCCATATATGCTCCTTTCGCTGAGGTATTTTTCTCTACCTATAACAAAATAGCCGCACGAAAACTCGGACCTACTTCTTGCCCGTTCGCACAGCTTCACATATATCTCCAATGTCACAATTCAAATAGTCGCAAATGCGCAGCAGAACAGAGAGAGCTACATCCTCGTTCTTATTGAGCTTACTCATCGTGCCGGGAGACAGCTCTATATCCTTGCGTAAAGTTGATTTTGGGATCTCTCTTTCAATGAGCATTACCCATAATTTCTTATAGCTTATCTTCATAAAAGCACCTCTCTCAAACGCTTATAGTGAGACTCATTATATTATACACCAAACGCTTCAAATTTTCAATACGATACTCCAAAAATTCAAAATATATTTCAAGTTCATGGAGCGCATTACGAAGAAGAAAGCCTGAGCCGATTTATTCATACGGCTCAGGCTTTGGTGGTTATTCCAACTCGCTACTTTTGGCTTTTTCATGCTCCTGTGAAAGCGTTGGACTGAGGAAATCATCGACATTTGCCTTCATGGTATCAATCACTTTAGCCTCTTTTTTGAGCCTTGCTCGTTCGTCGTAGAGACGCTGCTGCTCTTCCAAAAGGCGTTGCTGCTCGGCTTGCAGAGACTTCATACTTGGAAGTTTTTCACCATCTTGCATAGCAAGCAATGTACTCTTTGCTGCTTCAAAAACGACAAGCTCTGCCTCGTGCGCAGCTCGAAAACTCTGCTTGTTCTTCGTCTTTGAGTAGGCATCATAGACCGGCTTGAGCTTTTGATAGGTTGAGATATTCTTGATAAGCGGCTGCACCTTTCGGAGCTGCGCTTCAACGACTTTCAAGTCAGCGCCGGTACGCTCATAAGAACTATGGATGTCTTCGACTTTCTTTTCAAGATCGGCATATTGAAGCAGCTCGTTCTCAGTGAGGTAATTGAGCGTTCTGGCGGCTTCTTTGAGGATCTTAATCTTCATAGAATGCTCAAAGCCCTTGCTGTCGATCTGCTTAATTCTGTTTTGAATATCGCTGATGAGAGAGATGTTCTTCCTACCGTTCTGCATCTGCCGTCTGCGGGCATTGCGTCCTTGAATGCGTTCCTTGATCCGGTCCTCGGTGTAGTTATCTCCGATGGTTTTTGCACGGGTGAAACGCTCTTGCCCTTCGGCACGGAAGGAGATGTATTTGCCGGTTTTGATTTCATATCCGGTGTCCTGCATCAGCTTCAAAAACTCATCGTAGTCCTTTGCTGTGACCACGCAGCGATCAATGGTCTGCTTGAGTTTTTGCTTCCAACTTGTACCGCGTTTGGCTTCGGTGTATTCCTTGTAGTCCATGCCTTTTCCCTGAGAGGGAGGAATAACTGACAGCCCGTGTTCAGCACATATCTCATCACTGAGATGCCGCATCTCACGATAGGTTTTCTTATTGCTTCGGTACGCATGGAAGTCAACATAGTTGACAGCGTTAAAGATAATATGATTGTGGCAATGCCCCTTGTCGATGTGCGTTGCAATCACATACTCGTACTTTCCCTTGAGCCATTCGTCGGCAAACTGCTTACCGATTTCATGCGCTTGTTCCGGCGTGACTTCATCAACCGCAAAGGATTGGATCAGATGTCGGGCGATCACCTTCGGTATCTGCATTCCTTGTTGAGCAGCAAGATTTCTTGTCCACTCAAATTCCTTCGCTGCGGCATCGCTGGCAGCGCAACCATAGGAAGAGACATAGAGCTGGTCATCTGTTTTCTGCGGATCAAGAATGTATGCGAGAGCCTTGTTCACAGTTCCTCGGATTGGCTTGATTTTAGTAATCGCCATATCTCAGCCTGCCTTTCTTTCAGCTCTGCAACATCGTCCTCATAGAAGTGTCCTGTGGAGTTGATTCGGCGGCAAATGTGGTTGATATTTGCCGCTGCGCGAGATACTGCTGCGGCAAGTTTCTTCTGCTGCGTGTAGTCCACTTTGATGATGTAACCGTCAATCGCCATCTTGCGAAGATACGCTCCCATGTTGTTTGTACCAAGCTGTTTCATCTTTCCTTTGATAATCCGTTTCTCGTCATCTGAAACAAAGAAGAGTATCTGATTTGGTCGTGTTCTGTTTGCCATAAGCGGTTTGTCCTTTCATAAAGATAGAGGGTTTGGGAGACATCCCAACAAGCATTTTCTGGATTAAGGGGAGGGTTTCCTTAATCCAAAATCGCCGTGTGTATATACACCGGCTGTGCTTGCTATTCTCTAAAATCGTAATCTTAGTTGGAAGTCCCCCGTAAATTACCCCTTCGTAATACAACGGACAAATTCCGCGTTTTTGTCTCACGCATAAAAGAAAAAGACGCTCGAAAGCGTCTTTTTAGTATTGTTCAAGCGATGAGAACGCATCACTCTCAATGGTCAGAATGTCATCCATCGGAATCTTTGTGCCGTCCTGCATGGTAATCAGCCGCTCAAAATCATCCAGCTTTTTCACGATGCCTGTTGCTTCAAGATAAGCACCACCGGCTTTTCTCTCATCTGCTTTGAAATATGTGACTGCTACCTCCGGCTCATCTTCAAGGTGCTCCACAAGAAACTGAAACTTCAAATTTAGACTATGGAGTTCTTCATCATCCAACTCAATCTTTGTGTCGGTCAGACGCCCGGTTTCTTTGATAGCAGCATCATAACCAGTGAGAGCTGCGAACGGAGAAAACTGAGCTGCACGATCTGACATCGGCATCTGCTGACGAGTGGGAGAGATATGGTGTGGAAGATTGATAATATCTTCATAGCCTTTCATGCAGCTCATTCCTCCTTTGGCTATTCCATTATATTGCTTCTTTCAATTCATGAAAGCTAAGAACCTTATTATCGTAAAGCATTACAACGGGCTTATTGGATAGTTGATTGATTGTTGCGATGTGTTCAGCTATCGGAGTAAGCCCGCTGTCTTTGTACTGAATGAAGTACGCCAGAGTTTTCTCCAACTTCTTCTTTTCTGTATCACTGATGGAATCGCCAACACCAATCAGGAACTCATCCACTGGACCTTCTTTAACAAGAGGGATTTTCCCAATGAAATTCCCCACTGTGCGTGATACATCTGCCAGCTTATTTGCAGTCTGAGTTGTCACAGCGTCCTTCTTGATCGATTCAATCTTATCGAAGCAAGCGGTGTAGAGATTGCGGAACTTCATAGCGTGTTCTCTGATCTCGTCCTCGATTTTATTCAGGTACTCGGCTTGAAAATTCTTTGACAGCATGACTTCCATGTATTCTGACAAAGCGAATACATGGAGAGCCAGTTTGTAGTGAACGAACCTGTCAAGAAGTTGCCCGATCTTGTTTGATGCAGTCTGCATTTTCAAGAGGTTTTTCTTTGCGGACAGCATATTCTCAATCTGATCGGTGTAGGATCGAATATCTTTCATTGCATTACGCTTGATGTTCTTAACTTGATTGAGATTAACCACAAGGCTTGCTTCGTTCTCCCAGTAAAACTTGTACTCATCCATATAGGATGTAAGCAAATCGTAGTCCGCAAGAAGCTGAGATTTCTTATCACGCTCAAGGATGCCAACAATCTCTTTCTGCCCATCCTTTATATCTTGAACCTGCTTAGCAACCGTAAGAACTGCTACTGCTACCAATGTTGCTTTCAAGCATGCAGGACCGATCGCCTTATCAACAGGAATCCATCTGGCTTGACCGACAATACCGTCATTTAGGATTGTACCTAATGCACCTGAGCCGTCCTTCGCCATTGCAAGAGTTCCCGTTATGCCTTTAGGAAATACGCAGCGATAAAGTCCCTCTGCTGCCGGAGTAGCAATAGTCTCTGCAACACCGGCGAACGAGCCTCCAAGTGCCGCGATCTCCGTGAAAGGAATCTTTGCCAGCGGGGATGTTTGGAAGGTGTCCTTAATTTCTGCAAGAGCGCGTTCCACTTGTATACTCGGTCTTAAACTACCACCGGATTCGGTCAATTCGTTCAGAACTAATAAATCGTTATTTGCCATTTGATGTGCCTCCTTTTTGTTATGGTCATCTGCTGACCATAACAGCAGTTGTAATTTTCGCGTGTCCCTTTCACCGATTACGCCTTATGCCCACCAATCTGCTCATTACGATCCTTTGCGGTTGCGCCTTCCTCCAAGTTCATGCCTTTGAGTATGGCGTTCTTTCCATACTTCTTCTTGATGATGAGCATTGCCTGTTGCATTTTCTTTTCCCGATCCAGCTCTGCTTTTTCGCGCTTTCGTTGTGCTTCTAAGGCAGTGAAATCTGTGAAGAGATCAAGCTGCTCATAGCTTCCGTTTTTTACTGGCGCGTCTGCTTCTGGAACAACATGATTTGCTGTGAAATTCAGCCGACGCACAAGAAGATTCTTGTCCACGATCCTATCAAAGAGTTCTGCCGTAGCACACATTATTTTCTTCGTAGATGATGTGTGACCGTCAAGATTGATTGAGCCGTGCGCCTGTTTTGGTATCTGCCGTCCGTAATGGTCTTTTACAACTGTCCCGTGATATTTTCGGCTTCGTTCGGGATCGGTGAGGTTTTCTATATCGTAGCCAACTGTGATGACGATTTGATCTGTCACAAGTCCTTTGTCCACCAAGTCCAGCACGAGAAGATCAGCCATCTCACGGAGGACGAGCTTTGCCTTTTCAGCCTCATAGGGGCAATGCAGGACTTGTCCTGAGCCTAAGCTGTTGGTGCTGGGCTTGTAGGCTTTGATTGCTTCAACCGTGCAAGGCTCCCAGCCCCACGCATGGTCGATCAGCAGTTCTGCGTTCTTGCCGAAAAGTTTGTAAAGCAAGTCCTCATTTTTCACTGAGCATCGGGCAACATCGCCCATCGTAAACATTCCGTTTTCTTCGAGCTTCTTTGCATAGCCTCTACCGACTCTCCAAAAGTCTGTGAGCGGCTGGTGCGTCCAAAGCTCACGGCGAAACTTCATCTCATCCAACTCTGCAATGCGAACACCGTTTTTATCTGCCGGAATGTGCTTTGCCACAATATCCATCGCAACTTTGCTGAGAAAAAGGTTTGTTCCAATCCCGGCGGTTGCGGTGATACCGGTTGTCTCAAGCACATCCAAGATCATCTTCATCGCAAGGTCATGTGGCGTGAGATGATAGGTGTTCAGATAATCCGTCACATCCATAAACACCTCGTCGATGGAGTAGACTACGATGTCCTCCGGCGCGATATACTTGAGGTAGACCTGATAGATGCGGGTGCTGTACTCCATGTAGTACGCCATCCGAGGCGGCGCGATGATGAAGTCAATCGACAGAGACGGGTCTGCTTGCAGCTCCGAGAAGAAGTGCGATGTGCCGTCCAGTCTGCGTCCCGGTGCGTCGTGCTGCCGTCCGGCATTCGCTTCCTTCACACGCTGCTTGACTTCAAATAGCCGTCCGCGTCCGGAGATACCGTAGCTTTTGAGGGAGGGCGTGACGGCAAGGCAGATGGTCTTGTCCGTCCGGCTCTCATCCGCAACGACGAGGTTTGTGTCCAGCGGGTCTAATTTTCTCTCGCGGCATTCAACCGAAGCATAAAAGCTTTTTAGGTCGATTGCGATATAGGTGCGCTGCTTCATGCTTCGGATGCCTCCTTTCACTTGATACGGTTTTGTCCGCTTTTCAGGTGTGCCTTGATGCTTTCGATTGTTTCAGGAACTGTCTGATTAGTTGTATCAACTACATTTGCTTCGTATTTCCCTAAATCGCAGAACTGTTCCCACATGACTTCTACTAACTCGGTGTTAGTTTTCAAATCCAGCTTCGACCGTTCCACTGCCCGTCTCAGTGTTATTTCTCTGGAAGCTCGCAGCACAATGTAATGCACATCATATCCTTCGCGTGCTGCCCCCAGCCACGGCTCTAAAAACCACGGACCGACAATTCCATCTACATACACATCGTAGCCGCCTCTGACAAATCGTTTTGCAGTCTCCAAAAACGCTTCAATCACCACACCGTTTTGTGCGTTTGACTCCGGTAAATGTGGAGGGATTGCACCTTTTTTGAGATAGTGAAAGAAATCATCTGTTCTAATACAAACGGACTTCTCCATATCCGATTCCATAGCCGCTTTATCAGCCACAGTGCTTTTACCTGTCCCGGGTGATCCGGTTATAATAGTGATTCTTCCGTGTGTCATCTACTCAGCATCCTTATGTTCTTGTTTATTCAATATCGTTCTTATTACAAATTAGGGCTTACTTCTTGTTCGGGTTGATTTTCCCTTTGGTAAGAACGGTAACAGCAGTACCGCCCACCATTACGACAACGCCCAGCGCCGCTTTTCCAGCTCTTTTTATTTGCTGCGCCCGCTCGCTACGGCAGTGCTCGCAGTATTTATATTTGTACCCTTCCGGTAGCGGACGCTGACACTTTTTATTTTTACAAAGTTTCTGGCTCATCTTTCTGTTCCTCCAAACGCAGTGTAGGGCTGTCGCACGGCAGCGCCAAGATTCGATTCTCTATCTCAGGCAGCTTTTGCGTCCAATAGTTTTCCGGTGACGGATCGATCATGTCCAGCCTCTCAACGAAGCCCTTTGTTTCAAGGTAGGTTCTCTGAATGAACTTTGCGTAATAGTCCAAACTCACTTTTGCCGCCTCGGTTTCTCCCATTTCCTGATATGCAATGGCTTCGGCAAGAGACACCATGTTTACAGCGCATAAGCTTTCTCGCAGTTCATTCATTCGCGCATTTATCTTTTCGGGCGTTGCGCCGGATAAAATCTTGCCCCATGTAGATTCCGGCTGATTTTTAATAAACGCAGCATTTGCGCTTTGGCTCTGCATCAACAGATTGCGGCTGTTTTCGGCATCTGATACGAGCTGCATGAGTGCCATTTCCTTCAACCGAGGATTCTGAATGGCGGAAGCTTGGATTAGCTTTTGCTGGCAGCTATACGCGGTCGCAAGCCGATCATACTCCTGACCTTGCCGGACTTCTTCAACTGCGACTTGAACAAATTGAATTTGCTCCGCGATTTGAGCCATCTGCATTTGTGTGGCGTAATTCGTCATTGCCTGTGAAAGCTCGGGAGACAGCTTGACCTTGCCGAGCGAAACGGTCGAAACAATTTTCTTCGTTTCGGGGTTGATGAGGTTTGCCATAAGCGAGCCATCTTTTTTCGTCATGAGTTTCAATGCGCCGCTCGCTATTTTTGCTTTTTGCTCATCCGTGAGGATCACCTGATAAGCTTCTTCGGGAATTACAGCCTTGACAGCACCGACAAACGCCGGAGCAGAATAAAGCATCTTCTCAATACGGTTGAGCAGCCTTCCTGCGCTTCCAATCAACGGCTTTGCGACCTCAGGAACGCTATCAAAGCACTCCACCACGCTTTCTGTGTATTCGGTTAAGTTTCCGGTTTCGCTTTGTTCTTCCGGTACATGAATGATTTCTTCCATTTATGTTCCCCCTTGTTTCTGATTCATTAGAGGGCTTGCAAAAACCGCGAGCCGATTACGCTCCGAGCAAGCTTTGGTCAAAGGCAAACAGAGCCTCGTTGATCTCGAAGACATTGTAGTTCCCGTGCTCAATGAAATACTCAATGATGATGTCAAACTTGTTGGAGTGCGAGAGGGCAAAGCCCGCCTTCATGAGCATTTCTTTCGTTTCATCCAGCGGAAGTTCCAAGGCAATCGCAAAGGCGAGCGCCGTGGGCTTCGACGGCTTATACAGCTTGTCTGAGCGGATCTTCGAGAAGAGCTTGCGGTCGATGTTCGCTTTCTTGTAGCACTGCGCGTCGGTCATGCCTTTCTCGTCGATTTTCCGAAGCAGCATTTCAGAAAAGCTCTCGTCGATCTGCGAAAGAGCATCGTCAAGACTTTTCGTGCTTGCCGCCATTGGAGCGCCACATATTGCTTCCTCCGAAAGCATCTGCATCCGGCGAAGCTGTGAAGCGCAGCTATCCGTATGCGCATCCACATAAGTATCGTCTATGTATGCGGCAATGTCGGAGAACAGCTTCTCGCTGATCTGATATGCATTGCGGTCGAAGATGACGATGTAGACGGTCATGTCATTTTCCAGAAGGAAGTCGCTGATCGTGTCAATGGCAACCTTCAATGCCTGGTCTTTCGGATAGCCGTAAATACCCGATGAGATCAGCGGAAAGGCAACCGTCTCGCAACCGTACTCCTTTGCCAGTGCAAGAGAAGTGCGGTAACAGGAGACAAGCTGTTCCCGTTCTCCGTGTTTTCCGTCCCGCCAGCGCGGTCCGACGGCATGGATCACATACTTGCAGGGCAGTTTATAGCCTTTTGTAATTTTCGCGCTGCCGGTTTCACAGCCACCCAGCGTCTTACACTCGGAAAGCAGCTCCGGTCCTGCAGCTCGATGAATGCAGCCATCAACACCACCGCCTCCCAGAAGGGAGCTGTTCGCCGCATTGACGATAGCATCAACCTTCATCTTTGTGATGTCGTTTCGTACAATTTGAAGGGGCACAATACCACCCGCCTTTCAACTCGTTAAAATTACTTCCTGTCTTCGTTGTCACCACGAAAAATTCTGATTTATCGTGTCAGCATTTCAACAGCTTCATCTCGCGTAGTAACGAAAAACACATCCTTGCCCTTGTTGCTTTCATAAATAAAGTCTTTTAGCGGCTTGCTTGTGTAATGAGAATAATCACCGTAAATTGCAATACGACCACCGTAATTCACATATTTTTGTAGAATCTCACCTGCAAGACCTTTGCTAAGAATGAAGAAGTCCTCTGTAATCAATTTTTTATCGACAACGATGTTTTTTGTACCAATATCGTATTTTGCGGACATAAGTACATCCAACGCAGATTGTGCATCTGTGATGACAATTTCGTTACTATTTACGACAGCACAAGCAATGCCATTCTTTTCGATTTTTGTTAATTGCATTTTACTATCTCCTTATAAATTTCCAATTTGTTGCTCTGTTTCACGGATCAGGCAAAAGCAAGTAGCCTAATTTATTCATCCGTCTCTACAATGCCATAATCAATCAGGATGTTCTTATCGGCATTGGGTGGATAGACGATGCCCGTCATCTCATACTGATAGCGCCGTACCTTCCGAAAATCTTTGACCGGCTCCGGTGCATAGGCCGCTGTCTCACAGCGTTCATATTCCGGCATACCGGCAAGGTCATCCGCTGCCGCTTTAACCAGAGCATCGGTCACATCATCAATATTCTTTCCTGTTTCAACAGCCACAAGTTCATGCTTCTTAACAGCCTTATCAAGATCACCAAGAGAGCGGTAGAGAATGTATTTCATGAGTCTTGTCCCTCCATATTCTGTTCTTCGTCCAGCACCTTTTCAAGAAGCACCGTCAGTGTTGCGGCAATTCCTTCGAGGCTCTTTTCCTCTTCTTTATCCTGTTGCATCACATAGTTGAGTGCAGCCTTGAATGCTGTTGTCCTGTCCACTTGGGTTTCGTTATCAAACCGGTCAAGGACTTCATTGATCAACTGGACAACCGCCTCTTCCTCCGGGGACAACTCCGGTATATCAAACATGGAGGCCAGTTCTTCATCCTCCATAAGCGTCTCATATTTGAGGTAGGAGCGGTATTCTTCGGACATCAGCTCTTCAAAATAGTTGATCATGATATGGACACGGTACCCGCCGCCTTTTTCCGGCGTGATGCAAAGGTAGTGCGCTTTTTCACCGATGTCTTTTACGAAGGACATATCCTCTGCATCGTCAAATTCCAGCATTCTCAAATAGAGGTCGATGTGCGCGTCCCAGTGCTCATAGTCCACAACGCCGCAAATCCTGCCGTGATGCCGCTTTGCATAGTCATCGCACCGGTTAAGAAGATATTCATAATTCTCTTTGTCCTCCGGCACAATGACCTTCGGGATCGCGTCCATCTTCTTTGTAAACTCTTCCATAAAACCACCGGGGGCAAAGGCTCGTTCAAAGACAGCCCTTGCGCGGTCATCCTTTTCTGCAATCTCATAATTGCGTTCAAATACGGTATTTTCCATGTTGTATTTCTCCATGCAAATTCTATTGGTTCCGACTCACTTTGTTGGCAACGGGATGTTCAAAAGGAACATCGCAGCTAACGCCAAAATCCAAGGGAGAAAAATGATAGGCAGGAGCAGGATTGCCTTATGATTCTCATAATGGTATTCCTCCACCGAAAACAGCTTGCGGGGATTATCCAAATAGTACAGATACAGATAAACAGGCGGTCTGGTCGGTTCTTTGAAGTATGCGTGATATTCCCGCTCTTCACCATCAAATTCATAACGGTAAGTGGCGCTCCAATTATATTTTCCCACTTCGCCTTTCGGATGCTTTTTAACAAGAGCAGCCTTAATCACATGATCCCTGCTACGCGCAATATCCCGCTTGCGCTCCCAGCTCAGACGGGATGAGACTTTCCCATAAAGCGGAATGGCAATAATATAACCGCCAATTAGAATCGCAAATACAATTCCCCATTTTAACCAGTTGATGGGATCATCTGAAAATACTCCGATCAGCGCTTCCTTTATACTCATCTTCACACCTCCCGATTTGCTGTCTCATAT
>OLQX01001569.1_pt1 | contig 18988 bp, 19 predicted proteins | sample 1672581 | NCBI WGS metagenome assembly OLQX01 (sample SAMEA3136701, study PRJEB25190) | human gut metagenome | reverse complement strand
TTCTGGAGGGAGAAAGTTTCTGTATAGGAACTTTCGGACGACTTTGGAACGGCCCACGGTCCGTTCCTGCTTGTCGGCGAAACTGCAGTTTCGCGACAGCCTCTTACAGAACGCTTTCTTTATTTTCTTTCGCTGTGCAGCAGCCACAGCTTGCCGAGAGTCTGCACCAGGCACGCCACAAGGATGACGCCGAACGCCATCGCGCCCGCCTCCTCGATGAACAGCGTACCGTATCGAGCAAAGCCTGCTGTGTCGCCCTGCACGAGCGCAAGCGTCGTGTAATACAGGTCGCCGCCCGGAATCAGCGGCACCAGCATAGGCACGAGCAGCGTGATGACAGGCGCTTTGAGCAATCGCGCGAGCAGCTCGGCCAGTGCAGCCGTTGCCAGCGTAGAGACAAAAAACGCAGTCACGCGGTTATCATACCACTGCATCGCCAGCAGGTATACACCCCAGTTTACCGCAGCACCCAGCATGATCGTGATCAGACGGCTGCCGGAAATATGAAACAGCAGTCCGAAGCCGAGCGCACCGATCATCGCCATGACAATCTGCAGAAGGATTTCACCCGTCATACGGCACCGCCCCCAGTCTGCATGAGCACGAGTGCGCAGCCTGCCGCGATGGCAAGCGCTCGCAAAACCGCTTCAAATGCACTGAGCAGTCCGGTGATGGTGTCGCCCACGAAAATATCGCGCATGGAATTGACGAACGGAATGCCCGGAATCAGCAGCATGATGTTGCCGATAATGATATAATCCAGATTCTGTCCCATGCCGGTTTTTACCGTGAGAGCCGCTGCCGCGCACATCGCCGCCGAGCTGACCATGGTCAGCACCAGCGGCTGCAGCGAAATCCGATCGCCGAGCACGCCGATGACATACAGCAGCACGCTGCACAGCATGGCGGCTATGCCGTCTCTCCAGGTGCCGCCGAAGAACACAGCGAACGAGCCTGACGTGATCAGATACGCCAGCGGCAGCCGGCAGCGCAGCTTATCCGGTGCGGTGCGGATGGCTTCCAGACGTGCGTGTAATTCCTCCGGCGGGATAGGATTCACACATACCTTGCGCGACAGCTCGTTGACCGCCTCAATGCAGCGCATATCGGTTCCTCGCCGCAGGATGCGGCGTGTCTGCGTAATCACCTGATCGTCTGCCGTCCGTACCGTTACTGCCATGCTGGCCGTTATCGTCAGCACATCCGCTCGTACAAAACCGTAGGCGCGTGCCAGACGGCGCATGGTGTCCTCTACGCGGGCTGCCTCAGCACCCGAGGTCAGCAGCAGCTCTCCCGCATCCAGCACAGCGGAAAGTGTCTGCTCCGGTCGATCCATTCAACCACGCTCCTCTCATTATAGCAGCGGCGCGAACAGACGCAGCACGCTTGCCGTGATCGACCGAATCCACGGCATTCGGCGCAGCCATTCATCGTCAATCCGGCGGCTGACATTGATGGTCTCTATAATATCCTGCTTAACAGCGGCAACGACCGAGCTGTTGTAGAAGCAGGTCGCGCACTCGAAGTGCAGGAAGAATGAGCGGAAATCCATGTTGATCGTACCGACTACCGCCGTATCATCATCGGACACGATAGTTTTCGCGTGCAGAAAGCCCGGTCGGTACTCATAAATCTTGACACCCGCTCGGTGCAGCTGCTGATAGTACGAACGTGTGATCATGTACACCAGCTTTTTATCCGGGATGCCCGGCGTCAGGATGCGCACGTCCACGCCGGATTGTGCCGCAATGGTCAGCGCCGTAATCATCTCGTTGTCCAGCACAAGGTACGGCGTGGTGATATAAACGTACTTTCGCGCGTTATGGATGATCTGCAGGTAGGTGGATTCACCGATATTGATATCGTCGAGCGGTGAATCCGCAAACGGCTGCACATAGCCGTCTGCCGGCAGCTTGGCGGTCGGCAGATAGTTTTCGAGCGGCGGCATGTCCTCGCCGGTGACATACTCCCACATCTGCAGGAACAGAGCGGTCATATTGGCTGTTCCCTCACCTCGCAGCATGATGCCGGTGTCCTTCCAGTAGCCGAAACGCACCTTTTTGTTGATATACTCATCCGCCAGATTGATACCGCCCATATAACCGGCATTGCCGTCAATGATCGTCATCTTGCGATGGTTGCGGTAGTTGAGATAGGTGTTCAGCGTCGGGATAAAGCGGTTAAAGCGCACCGCGTGAATGCCGAGGCTCATCAGATAGCGGTCGTAGTCTTTCGGCAGCGTGCAGATCGAACCAACGTCGTCGTACAGCACGCGCACATCCAGTCCGGCGGCCGCCTTCTCCCGCAGGATATCAAGGATCGTATCCCACATGATGCCTTCTTCGATGATGAAATACTCCAGAAAGATGAACTTCTGTGCGTGGCGCAGCTCCTCACACATGGAGTCAAACATTTCCTCGCCGACACGGAAATATTTCGTCTCCGTGTTGGTCCACACCGGCATACCGTCCAGTGTCTCGATGTAACGGGCGCGTGCTGCATGACGCGGATGCTGCTCGATCAGCTCCTTTGTAGCAGGTGTACGCATATAGTCGGTGAAATCCGGCGGTTTCGGCTCGTACTGATGCTGGGTACGCGCCCGATTGAGCGGCGTATTGCCCCAGAACAGATAAAACAAGCCGCCGAACAGCGGCAGCAGCACAATAACCAGTATCCATGTGATCTTGTACATCGGGTTGTCGTACTTACGCACCAGCCAGATGACAATAATAACGCTCAGCACGGTCAGTGCCGGTGTCAGCCAGTGATACTCCATACTTGCCCAGCTTACGCCGAACATAACGATTGCCAGCTGCATCAGCAGCAGAAATCCGCCGACAACACGTCGGTCGCCAAGCAGCTTGCCTACTTTTCTGCGCATCATAATCTCTCCCTTCCCTGCAAAACGCAGTCCTTCCATAGACTATAATCATATCGCACAAGGTATAAAAAGTCAACGCGTCTGCGTTGCTCTCCGGTTAAATATGTGCTACACTAAAAGTAACATTTTTGTAAACCACCGTTAATCATACAGGAGGATCATCCATGCCCCATATTTCCGTGCCCGCCGCCGAACTGAACACGCGGCTCGACCGTCTGCGCTGTGCCATGACCGAGAAGGACCCTGCGTGGTCCATGCTTCTGCTCGACAACACGCTCGACATGTACTACTTCACCGGCACCATGCAGGATGGCGCACTTGTCGTGACACCTGATCAGGCTACACTGTTCGTCCGCCGCTCGTTTGATGTTGCAAAGGACGAATCCGCCTTTGCAGACATCCGTCCGATGGGCAGCTTCCGCGGCATCAAGGAGGTCTATCCGGATATTCCGGAGACCGTCTATGTTGCCGCAAAGACCATGACGCTGCAAAAACTCTCCATGCTGAACAAGCATCTGCCGTTTTCACCCAAGCCGGTGGATGGCATACTGAGCGGTCTGCGCTCGGTCAAGAGTACGTATGAACTGGACTGCATGCGCGAATCCGGCAGACTGCACCGTTATGTCATCGAGGAACTTGCTCCGGCGTTCCTGCGCGAAGGCGTCAGCGAAGCACGTCTATGCAGTGAGATCTGCACCGCCATCGTGGACCGCGGCGGCATGGGTATCTCGCGCTACAATCAGCCGGCAGCTGAGGACGTGCTCGGCATTGCCAGCTTCAGCGAAAACAGCCTGTGTCCCACCGCGCTGGACAGTCCCTCCGGCTGTATCGGCACCTCGACCGCAATGAAGTCCATCGGCTCGTCCGAGCGCAAGCTGCACGAAGGCGACTCCGTCCTGCTGGACATTCCGTGCGGCTGGCGCGGCTACCATACCGATAAGAGCATCACGTTCTACTACGGCGAACTGGACAAGCATCCGCAGAGCGGCGTGATCCGCGCGGCACGCGAGCAGTGCATTGCGCTGGAGAACGAAACTGCATCTCTCCTGCGCGCCGGTGCCGTTCCGGCTGAGATTTACGAGAAGATCCTCTCTCTCGTCGATCCTGCGTTCCGCGAAGGCTTTATGAACGGCTGCAAGTTCCTCGGCCACTCCATCGGTCTGACAATGGACGAAACACCGGTTCTCGCCAAAGGCTTCTCGGCTCCGCTCGAGTCCGGCATGACGCTTGCCGTTGAGCCGAAGATCGCGATTCCGGGTGTCGGCCTCATCGGCTGCGAAAACACCTATGAGATCACCGCAGACGGTCCTGCGCAGTCGCTCACCGGCGCATGCGACACGCTGTTCGAGGTACTCAACCAGTAATCTATACAAAAACATCCGCTCTCAGTTTGTACAAAGAGCGGATGTTCTCTTTTCACTCCTCTTTTGCATCCGGCATAGAATGGCGCAAAGGAGGTTTTTGCTTATGAATCAATCGACGACTCTCGCCGTCGTCGGCGGCGATGTGCGTCAGGCGTATTTAGCCGAGCTGCTGCACGAAGCAGGCCACACCGTGCGCACGTTTGCACTCGAGCGCCGCCCCGCCGCAGGCTGCACCGCTGCCAGCGACCTGCAGGCGTGCCTTGCCGATGCACGCGCGGTCATTCTGCCTATGCCGGTGCAGATGGGGGACGGCAGCCTGAACGCGCCGCTTGCCAATGCACAGCACACCATCGGCGATGTACTCGATGCCATTCCCGCCGGAACACTGACGCTGGCCGGTGCCGTGCCTTTTTCCGTACACGCCCGCGCGGTGCAGAACGGACTGACACTCATCGACTACTTATCCCGCGAGGAGCTGGCGATCCGCAACGCGGTACCTGCCGCATTTGCAAAAAGCACAGGCTGTCCGGTTACAGGCGGCAGGCTTCCTGCCGGAGATACTCCACGAGAGCCGCACAGAATTCGCGGTTGCTCGGCGGCTCCTTATCCTGTGCACGCGCTTCACCGAAATACCTGGCAAGCACGGCTTTATCACACTTATCCCATGCGCGGTGAACGGCGTAGCGCATATTACGCTCCACATTACTGCCTTCGCTGTTCATCTGCTGCGCGACACTGTGATAAATGATCTTGGTGATGCTGGCACCGTTGGTCTCCCGATACAGGCACACGGTCAGCAATGCACACTGATAGCCGATCGTCTGCTCGCGCATACCCAGCTCACGCAGGATCTGGGCCAGCCGCTGCTCCACCGTGTCTCCACGACTGGTACAGGTGACCGCCAGCTTGATGCGCTCATACAGTGCATCCGCGCAGATTGGCTTACGCAGCAGCACGTTAATGTGCAGCAGGCTGCACTCCACATAGGTCTGGCCGCCGATGAACGAGCTGAGCAGGATAATGCTCGTATCCCACATCTTATTCTGTCTCATCCATGACGCAACGGCAAAGCCGTCTGCATACGGCAGGTCGGTATCCAGCACGACCATATCCGGCGTTTTTTGTCGAATCATTTCCCACGCCTTCGTGCCGTTCGACGTACAGCCGACAAGCTCCAGCTCATTGCTCGCCTGCATAAGCCGTTTTGTCTGTTGCAGCAGAGACTCGTCCGCACACGCCAGTAAAATACGCATTTTGCCTTGTTTGATCTTCATTTACTGCTTTCCCCCGGCTTTCTCTATCTTATGCCGATTTATGGATTACATCTTATTTTTACATATTCAGCGCGTCCGCGCAAGCGGATATCCCTGCTTTTTCCCGCATATTTATCGACAATTTTCGACAAGACCGCATTTTTTCTGTCGAATGTCCGGTTTTCTCTCTGTCGGGCAGGGATTTCGCGCTTCTTGGTGAAACCGCATAATCTCTCTATCAAAACCGCATTTTGGTGCTTTTGCACTTGCATAAACGGTAAAAATACGCTATACTATCGTTTGTGCCGTTCGGCACTTTGCTTCCGGATATGGAATGACAGTTCGAAACCATCCTGTCGTAAAACAAAACTAGGGACAACGAAACAGAAAAACTTTACGTTTCTCAATCAACGTTGTTGTGTGCATTATTTGGAGGTGAACGAAATATGGTAAAAGAAAACATGAGCAAGGTTCAAAAACTGACCGTTTCTGCTATGGTGATGGCACTTTACGTTGTTGTGCTGTACTTTACGCAGAGCTTCTCTTTCGGTGCGTACCAGATCCGCATTGCAACGGCTCTGTATGCGCTCGCTTACCTGTTTCCGTTCCTGGTTTTGCCGCTTGGTTTCGCTAATTTCATTGCCAACTTTCTGTTCGGCGGACTCGGTCTGCTGGACTGGTTCGGAGGCTGCTTCGTCGGTATCATCGTTACCGCGATCATCGTGCTCATCCGCCGCAAGGGCTGGAGCCGCTGGCTGATGATCCTCCCGATCATCCTTGTGCCCGGTCTCGGCGTACCGAGCTATCTGAGCTATCTGCTGCACGTTCCGTATTCTGTACTCGCCACCAGCCTGTGCATCGGTCAGTCCGTACCTGCGGTCTGCGGTGTCGTTCTGGTGAACGTACTGCAGCGTGCACTGTATCCCAAGGCAACTAAGGCCTAATTAAATGTAAGGAGAATGCAACCATGACCGGAAGAAATAAAGAAGAACTGAACGGCGTCACTCTGCTGGGCAGCCAGAAGAACAAGTATCCCTCGGACTACGCGCCCGAAATGCTGGAGACTTTCCCGAACAAGCATCCGGACAACGACTATTTTGTCAAGTTCAACTGCCCGGAGTTCACCAGCCTGTGCCCGATGACCGGCCAGCCGGACTTTGCTACTATCTATATCTCCTATGTGCCCGGCGAGCGCATGGTAGAGAGCAAGTCGCTTAAACTGTATCTGTTCAGCTTCCGCAACCACGGCGATTTCCATGAGGACTGCGTAAACATCATTATGAAGGACCTCATCCGCCTGATGGAACCGAAGTACATTGAGGTCTGGGGCAAATTTACACCGCGCGGCGGCATCTCGATCGACCCGTACTGCAACTACGGCAAGCCCGGCACCCGCTGGGAGGAGGTTGCATTCGAGCGTCTCACCCACCACGATCTGTACCCGGAGAAGGTGGACAACCGATGAGCGAAAAGGCAATGGTCCTGTGCAGCGGCGGCGTGGACAGCACGACCTGTCTTGCGCTTGCCATCGAGAAGCACGGCAAGGAGAATGTGTGTGCGCTGTCCATTTACTACGGTCAGAAGCACGTTAAGGAGATCCAGGCTGCGAAGGCGGTTCTCGAATACTACGGCATCGAGGGCACATCTCTCGACCTGACGCCGGTGTTCGCATACAGCGACTGCTCGCTGCTTTCCCACTCGACCGAGGACATCCCCGAGGAATCCTACGCCGAGCAGCTGGCGCAGCGCGGCGGCAAGCCGGTTACGACCTATGTGCCGTTCCGCAACGGCCTGTTCCTGTCGGCGGCAGCAAGCGTTGCGCTGTCCAAGAACTGCAGCGTGATTTACTACGGTGCACATCACGACGATGCCGCCGGCAATGCCTATCCCGACTGCAGCGAGGAATTCGTAAATGCGATGAACCACTCCATCGTACTCGGCTCGGGCGGTGATGTCCGCATCGAGGCTCCGTTCGTGCGTTGGAACAAGGCGCAGATCGTTGCCGAAGGTCTGCGGCTGCAGGTTCCCTATCAGCTCACATGGAGCTGCTACGAGGGCGGCGACAAGCCGTGCGGCAAGTGCGGCACCTGTCTGGACCGCATCCGCGCGTTTGAGGCGAACGGTGTGACCGACCCTGCAATGAAGTAAAACAAAAGACTGCTGTTTCATCGGAGACAGCAGTCTTTTTCTGTCCATCTTGACTTTTTCCTATAAAAATGCTATGATTATAGCCGTTAACCTTATTTTGAGGAGTCCATGCTATGATTTATCTCGATTATGCCGCCCATGCACCCGCCGATCCGGCAGTGCTCGAGCGATTCTGCGATATGGAACGCCGGTTCCCGGCCAACCCAAACTCGGTACACGCGGCGGGCAAGACCGCCCGTGAGGAAATGGCGCGCGTCACCGAGCAGATTGCGGCGCTGACCGGCGCGTCCCCTGCCGAGGTCATCTTTACCTCGGGTGCGACCGAGGCGAACAACCTCGCCATCAAGGGCATCGCACAGGCGTCACGGCATATCGGCAAGCATATCATCTCCACACCGCTCGAGCATTCCTCGGTCAGCGGCAGCCTGACCGCCCTGCAGGAGCGCGGCTGGGAGATCGACCTGCTCTCCATCGGACGGGACGGCACGGTTGACCCGGAGGAAGGGCGCGAGCTTCTGCGTCCGGATACCGTTCTCGTTGCCATCTGCGCGGTGGACAGCGAGCTTGGCACCATTCAGCCGGTAAACGAAATCGCAGCGCTGCTGGCTGACCATCCGAACTGCCGTCTGCACGTTGATGCGACACAGGCCATCGGGCGCATCCCGGTGGACTTTTCCGGTATCGACACGCTGAGCTTTGCGCCGCACAAGTTTGGCGGTATCTGCGGGAGCGGCGTGCTGCTCAAGCGCAGCCGTATGCCGCTCGAGCCGCAGATGAACGGCGGTGCCAGCACGACCCTGTACCGCAGCGGCACGCCTGCACTCGGTCTGGCGGCTTCATCTGCGCTGGCACTGCAGCTGGCATGCGATGAACGCGAAAGCCGCTGTGCTGTCGTTCAGCGCCACAGCGAACGACTTCGGAAGGCACTTGCGGCGTATCCGGCGGTGCATATCAACAGTCCGGAGCACGCCGTGCCGCATATCCTCAATCTGAGCGTCAAAAATGTGAAAGGCACTGTATTTCAGCGCGCGCTGTCCGAAAAAGGCGTGTGCGTATCGGTCAAATCCGCCTGCTCGGCAGACGGTCTGCCGTCCCGTGCAGTGTTTGCTGTCAGCCGTGATCGCAGAAATGCACTGTCCTCATGGCGCATCAGCCTGAGCCACCTTACCACGGACGCGGAAATCGACGAATTTCTGTCCGTTTTCGACGCGTGCTATCACGAGTTAGTCAAGTAATACAGGGAGCATCATTATGAAACGAGATTTACAGCCGCACGAGCTGATCGAGCGCAGTATCATCAAAAAATTCCGCAAGACCATCTGGAATCCGTTTACACTGGCGGTCCGTCAGTATCAGCTGATTCAGCCGGGCGACAAGATTGCCGTGTGTATCTCCGGCGGCAAGGATTCCATGCTGATGGCCAAGCTGATGCAGCTGCTCCAGCGGTACAGCGAGGTGCCGTTTGAGGTAGTTTTCCTCGTTATGGACCCCGGCTACAACGAGATCAACCGCAATAAAATTGAGAGCAACGCCGCACTGCTGCATATCCCGATCACCGTGTTCGAGACCGATGTTTTCGCGGTTGCTAACAACAGCGAGAAAAACCCGTGCTACCTGTGTGCGCGCATGCGCCGCGGCTATCTGTATAGCAAGGCGCAGGAGCTTGGCTGCAACAAGATCGCGCTCGGCCACCATTTCAACGATGTCATCGAAACCACCGTCATGAGTATGTTCTATGGCTCGCAGATGCAGGCCATGCTGCCCAAGCTGCACAGCACCAACTTTGCAGGCATGGAGCTGATTCGTCCGCTGTACTGCATTCACGAGGAGGATATCCTCGCGTGGAAGCAGTATAACGACCTCGAATTTATCCAGTGCGCGTGCCGCTTCACCGAAAACTGCACGATGTGCGACAACGGCGGCGGCGGTTCCAAGCGGCAGGAGGTCAAGATTCTGCTGCGCCGTCTGCGCCGCGACAACCCGAATATCGAGCGCAGCATCTTCAACAGTATCCACTCGGTAAATCTGGACATGATGCCCGGTTACAAGACCGGCGGCGTGCTCCACTCGTTCCTCGATGATTACGACGAACGTGGAAAGAAAAGCGAATAGTGTTCAGCCGTCCGTGCGCTGCACGGACGGTTTTTCTCTGCCCGAAAGTTCGAAATGCAGCGGTTCGGACACGCCGTGCAGATATACAGTCAGGCCCTCCCCTGTTGCAGTGATATGATCGAGCAGCGCGCTGTAAACCGTTTTACTGTACAGATTTTTTCGTAAAATTGTACAGAATTGCTGTCTTTCGGTGCGTGTGAGGTCGGGTATGGCGCGCAAGGTCTGCCGCAATACCATCTCCATGTCGATTGGTAAATCCTGTGTAATTTGCTTCATGCAGTTCAGCAAAATCCGATTCCCAACTGCCGGAGCCGCACACGCTGCCACGCCGTGCTGCACCCGTTTCCCGCACACCCATCGCAGACCGCCGTCCGCCTGTGCGCCCCTGCGCGGCACAAACCGACTGCCGCACCGTCCGCAGACCACTTTTCCGGAGCACCAGTACCGCGCGGAGGGTCGGCTGCCGGCTTTGCGGTTTGCCTGCCGGCGGTCGAGTTCCCGCCGGACAGCCTCGAACATCGAGCGCGGCACAATCGCCTCGTGATGATCCCGCAGATAGACCTGCGGTGACTGCCCCTCATTTTTCACCTTGCGATGATCGAGAAAATCCGGCGTGCAGCTTTTGCGCTGCAGAAGATCGCCGCAGTATTTCTCGCCCCGGAGTAGCCGCAGCACCATCGTAGACGACCACGATTTCCCTTTTCCGCTTGGCGGCGGGATGCCCTCGGCGGTCAGCTCCCGTGCGATGATGTAAGTGCCTTTGCCGTCCATCAAGAAACGGCGGTACACCTCGCGGACGACTGCCGCCTGCTCGGGTTTTACCGTCAGTTCCCCACCCTGCAGGGAAAACCCGTAGATATTATCGCATCCGAACACCACACCGCGCTCCATCGAGCGCTGCTGCCCCCACTTAACGCGCTCAGAGATTTTGCGGCTCTCCTCCTGCGCTACGCTTGCCATTATGGTAAGCCGAAATTCACCGTCATTCTGGCGGGTGTCGATATGATCTCCAATGAATACAATACCGACTCCCTGGCGGCGCAGCAGCCTCGTGTACGCGAGCGTGTCAACCGTATTTCGGGCAAAGCGTGAGACCTCTTTGGTTAAAATCAGGTCAATTTTCTCTTCTGCTGCCGCTGCCAGCATGCGCCGAAAGGCAGGCCGGTCGGACGAGGTGCCGGACAGACCCTCGTCCGCATAAACCTCCACAAGCTCCCAGTCCGGCTGGCGGCTGATGTACTCCGAAAAATATTGCCGCTGATTCTCCAGCGAGTTTCTCTGGTCCTCCTGCGAGGTGGAAACGCGGCAATAGGCGGCCACGCGCAGCATGTCAGCGGCCTGCGCACAGCAGCTCGAGCACCAGCTCCAGACGCTCGGGCGGCAGCACGCCTTCCGCGTGCAAAGCGCGGAGCAGGCCCTCGATCATGCCGCGCGAAACAGCAGCCTGCTCCTGTTCGGTCAATTTCATGGCTATCCCTCCTTCGCTTGCAATCTATGCGAAGGCAAACCCGTTTATGCGCCAAACCGCTAACGCCTTCCCTACCTGCGAGGGAGCACTTCAGCTCGCGATGGAGCAAACTGCGTTCACGCTGCAAAATGCACGCTGTCTGGTGATTGGTGCCGGACGGATCGGCATGCTTCTTGCACGCAAATTGTACGCTCTCGATGCACAGGTTACAGTCTCCGCACGCTGTACGCATGATTTCGCACGCATCGCCGCCGCAGGACTGCACGCACTGGATACACGCAGGCTCGTCGGTCACCTTGCCGGTTTTGACCTGATTTTCAACACCGTACCCGCTCCGATCCTGACAACCGAGGTACTATCCGACATGAAACCGCCCTGCTTCATCATTGATCTTGCATCTCTGCCGGGCGGTGTTGCCGCCGATACCCTGCTTCCGGATGGCTGCCGCGTGCTGCACGCACTGTCTCTTCCGGGCAAGGTAGCACCGCTCAGCGCTGCACGCGCGGTATTCGATACCGTGGACACCATTCTGCACGAGGAGGGCATCTTATGAGCAAACTCCGCATTGGCTTTGTACTGACCGGTTCGTTCTGTACCTTTGCCAAGGTTATGCCGGTTATACAAGCACTCATCGAGCGCGGCGACACGGTCACGCCGATTCTGTCCGACAGCGCCGGTACACTCGACACCCGCTTTGGCACCGCCGCGCACTGGCGCGAGGAGCTGACCGCACTCACCGGCATCTCCCCTATCGACAGCATTGTTTCCGCCGAGCCGATTGGACCGAAGGCGCTGTTTGATATACTGATCGTTGCTCCATGCACGGGCAATACACTCGCCAGACTGGCGCACGGTCTGACGGACACCCCTGCGACCATGGCGGTCAAAAGCCATCTGCGCGGAGAACGTCCGGTCGTGCTGGCGGTCTCCACCAACGACGGTCTGTCCGGCAGCGCCGCCAATCTCGGCACGCTGCTGAATCGCCAGCATTACTATTTCGTGCCGCTCCGGCAGGATGCGCCGCACAGCAAGCCGCGCTCGCTTGTCGCAGATATGACGCTGATTCCCGCTGTCATTGACGCAGCCATGAACGGCAGACAGCTTCAGCCCATCCTGCTTGCACCCAGCGTATAAAAAATCCCGCAAAGCTGCCACTGAATCGTGACAAGTAATTATTGTGTCGCAAAGAACGGTGTGACCGTGAAAGTCACGCCGTTTTCTGTGATTCCGGACTCCGCCGATACAGAGATTGCCACCTCATCCATGAAATTGAATAAGTTTGCTTTTGATAAACAGCAAAAAACAACCGCCCATTTCCGAAAGAAATGGGCGGTTGTCTTTGCGTTTGCGGTCTTTGCAGACCTGAATCCACCGGCTATCCGTAATAAGATTGCATTCGTTCCTTATCACGGTTAAGCCAGCATTCTGCAGGACTTTCCTTATGATTCTTTGCCTTCCGGCTCCTTGCCGGTGGCAAATGTGATCGCACGGCTGCAGTTGGTAATCTGCACATTGTGCAATGCACCGCCGAACTCGCCGTCCAGCGTCCACGTTACCTCGTCATCGGACGAAAAACTGATTTTTGACGTGCGGAAGTACGCGAAGCGGTTAGATTCGATATTGTGCGTCAGCAGGTCATTCGCCAGCCACTGCAGCTCCATCGGATTTTCGACCGGGTAAATGAGCAGCACCTCGTACAGTCCGTCATCCAGCGCCACGCCATCCGGCCGGATGGTCTTAAAGCCGCCGACCGTGTTTGTCACCATACCGTAGATGAAATCGTCCTCCATCTGCGTTTCCGCGCTGTTCACGCGGATGTGGTAGGTTTTGATGTTGGTCAGCGCCTTAATGCCCTCGATGATATACGCAGCACGCCCGAAAATGTTCTTGGTCTGCTGCGGTGTCTCATAGGAGACCTCAGTAAACGCACCGAACGCCGCAATATAGTTAAAATAGCGATCGTTGAAGCGGCCAATATCCAGCGCCTGCAGCGTATCGCCTGCCGCAATAACCGCCGCCTCAGCGGGCACCTTGGAAATGCCCAGACTGAACGCGAAGTCGTTTGTCGTACCGGCAGGCACATAACCGAGAACCGGACGGGTCTCCGCCTGCATAAGACCGGTAATCACCTCATTCAGCGTACCGTCACCGCCTGCACACACAATGCGATCGAACTCGCCCGCACGCTCCCGCGCAACACGCGTTGCATCCTGCGCACCCTGCGTGATATAAATCGTCACATCATATCCTGCCTGCTGAAATGCGGTTACGCAGCCGATGATCTTTCCGCTCATTGCACCGCGTCCCGCATGCGGATTGAGTATCCACAGCATTCTCTTCATGTTTCATCACCTTCCGGTTTTGTTCATAAATAAAATGTAGTATCGACACAGCCGAGCCGCATCGCTATTCTCAATCCATCAATCATTCACTCTTTTATCCCCGCGTATACGGTCTATTATATACTAACTATATTATTATATATCTCAGGAGAGCAAATTGCAAACAGCATTTGCGTAAGCCACCGGATCATCCACCGGCATACCCTCGATAAGCAGCGCCTGCGTGTACAGGATATCCGCATAGGTGCTTACCTTATCCGAGCCTTCCGCCTGCAGCGCACACAGCTTCTTAAAGATCGGGTGCTCGGCATTCAGCTCCAGAACACGCTCTGCGTGTACACTCTGACCGCCGTTGACAGCAGCCTGCTGGTTGAGCACCTTCTCCATCTCGAGCGTTACCGGGCCTTCGGCACGCAGGCAGCACGGATGGCTCTTGAGGCGGCTGGTCAGCTCGACCTTCTTAACCTTGCCCTCAAGCGCCTTGCCGAGCGCTTCGAGGACATCCTTGTTGTCCTCACTCAGCTTTTTGATCTCTTCCTTCTCGTCCTCGCTGTCCAGACCGAGGTCTGCATCCGCGATGGACTTGAATTCCTTATCGTTGTACTTAGCGAGCATCTTGACGCAGAACTCATCAATGCTGTCATCCATACACAGCACCTCGTAGCCCTTGTCGGACAGCGTTTCCATAACCGGCAGCAGCTTGATCTTGTCGATAGTCTCGCCGCAAGCATAGTAGATATACTTCTGGTCTTCCTTCATGCGGGAAGCGTACTCCGCGAGCGATACCAGCTTGTCCTCCGTGGAGGAATGGTACATCAGCAGATCCTGCAGCAGCTCCTTGTGTGCGCCGTACTCAACATAAGCACCGTACTTAATCTGACGGCCGAATGCTGCCCAGAACTTCTCATAATCCTCGCGCTTATCCTTCTGCATCTTGAGCAGCTCGCTCTTGATCTTCTTCTCAAGGCTCTGCGCAATGGCCTTCAAATGGCGGTCGTGCTGCAGCATCTCACGGGAGATGTTGAGCGACAGATCTGCCGTATCGACCATGCCGTGTACAAAGCTGAAATGATCGGGCAGCAGATCCGCGCATTTGTCCATGATGAGTACGCCGTTGGAGTACAGCTGCAGACCCTTCTCATAATCCTTGGTGTAGTAGTCCATCGGCGCGTGAGACGGGATGAACAGCATTGCCGTGTACGTTACCGCGCCTTCCACACTGGAATGGATGTGGCACAGCGGCGGCTGATAATCGTAGAACTTCTGCGTATAGAAGCTGTTGTAATCCTCGTCCTTCAGCTCCTTCTTGGACTTCTTCCAGATCGGAACCATGGAATTGAGGGTCTCATTCTCGGTGTACTCCTCCCACTCCGGCTTGTAGTCGTCACCTGCATCTGCCGGCTTCTCCTTCATGCGGGAGCGCGTCATATCCATCTTGATCGGGTAGCGAATGTAATCGGAATACTTCTTTACCAGACCCTGAATGCGGTACGGCTCGAGAAATTCATCGTAATTCTCGTTCTCCGTATTGTCCTTGATGGTCAGCACGATCTTCGTGCCGTTTTCCGCCTTTTCGCACGGTGCAACCGTGTAGCCGTCCGCACCGTCGGACTCCCAGCGGTTGGCCTCGTCGCTGCCTGCCGCACGGGATACGACCTCAACATGCTTTGCGACCATAAATGCCGCATAGAAGCCAACGCCGAACTGACCAATGATGTCGATGTCGTCCTGCTTTTCGTTTTCGTTCTTGAACGCCAGCGAACCGGAATGCGCGATCGTACCGAGGTTGTTCTCCATTTCCTCGGCAGTCATGCCGCAGCCGTGGTCCTCGATGATAAAGCGGCGGTTTGCCTTGTCGAGCGTCAGCTCGATCGGCAAGCTGTCGCGGGTGATACCGGTCTTGCCTTCCTTCATTGCATTATAGTAGAGCTTATCCGTTGCGTCGGATGCGTTGGAGATCAGCTCACGCAGAAAGATTTCCTTATGCGTATAAATGGAGTTGATCATCAAATCGAGCAGGCGCTTGGATTCTGCCTTAAACTGCTTGGTTGCCATGATTACATACACCTCTGTGTTTGTTGTTTGGTATTAGCACTCTCAATCACCGAGTGCCAACATTGATATAATAATCCCAAAGTCAGAAAAAATCAAGAGGGCTTTACAAAATTCATGGTTTATTCAAAAAATGGTCATCAAGCCGCTCCAACGTCCGTCTTTTCTCTGCACCGGTTGACCGGGGCACACGAGTTGCGTTAGCAATATACCCTGTCCGGGCGGCAGGTTTTCCGCTGAACCTGAGCGAGGGAGTTGCGCTCCGCAGAGCGTGAAACTCTCACCGCTCACAAGCGGCGAAAAAACTGCACTTTGACACATCGCAGTCAGTATGTTATACTTTATAAAACATAAAACGACAAAAAAGTTAGAACAACTGAAATGGTGGAGTGATAGCATGGTACATCTTGGCAACGATTGGGACGAGATCCTTGCCGGTGAGTTTGAGCAGGATTATTACAAGCGCATTCGCTACTGGCTAAAAAAGGAATACGCCGAGCAGACCATCTATCCGGCGGCAGAGAACATCTTTAACGCTCTGCGGTACACGCCGTATTCCAAGGTCAAGGCCGTCATTCTCGGGCAGGACCCGTATCACGGTCCCGGACAGGCGCACGGACTTTGCTTCTCGGTTCAGCCGGGTGTTCAGCCGCCTCCGAGCCTGCAGAACATCTTCAAGGAGCTGCAGAGTGATCTCGGCATTGTACCTCCCAAGGACGGCACGCTCACCAAGTGGGCGGAGCGCGGTGTGCTCATGCTGAACACAACTCTGACCGTACGCCGCGGGCAGGCGAACAGCCATAAAAACCTCGGCTGGACGACCTTCACCGACCATATAATCGAAAAGCTGAACGAGCATGAGCAGCCGATCGTCTTTCTGCTCTGGGGCGGCAATGCCCGCAGCAAAAAGAAGCTCATCACCGCACCGCAGCACCTTGTGCTCGAAAGCGTGCATCCCTCTCCTCTGTCGGCGTACAATGGCTTTTTCGGCTGCAAGCACTTCTCCAAATGCAATGCGTTTCTCGAAGCGCACGGCATCGACCCCATCGACTGGGATCTCAATCATTAAATCGTGAGCTTCCGCACCATTTTCCGGGTGCGGAAGTTTTTTTGACTTTTTTCAAAATTCCTATTGACAAACAGGAGTTTCGGTTGTATATTTAATTCATACAAAACACATATGATTAAAGTGAATTAAGGAGAGTGATCTCAATGATGATCCGGCGAATGTGTCGATGTTGCATCGACTGAGTTTTCCCATCATTCCTTATTAACATCACATTCTAATTTTTCTTAATTTTGAAAGGCGGTTTATCCCATGTCTGATATTAAAAAGAGCTTCTCCGACCTGATCGGCAACACCCCGCTGTATGCGGCTGAAAAGTTTGCAGCTAAGGCTGGCGCTAATGCACAGGTTCTCGCAAAGCTGGAGTACTTTAATCCGGCCGGTTCCGTTAAGGATCGTATCGCAAACGCTATGATCAACGAGGCTGAGAAGTCCGGCGCGCTCAAGCCGGGCGCAACCATTATCGAACCGACCTCCGGCAACACTGGTATCGGTCTGGCAGCAGTTGCAGCTTCCCGCGGCTACCGCATCATCCTCACCATGCCGGAAACCATGAGCGTTGAACGCCGCAACATGCTGAAGGCATACGGCGCTGAGCTGGTTTTGACCGAAGGCACGAAGGGCATGTCCGGTGCGATTGCAAAGGCAAACGAGCTGGCTAAGGAGACCCCGAACAGCTTCATCCCCGGTCAGTTCGTAAACCCGGCAAACCCGGCTGCACACTACGCAACCACCGGTCCCGAGATCTGGGAGCAGTCCGGTCACAAGGTTGATATCTTCGTTGCAGGCGTAGGCACCGGCGGCACCGTAACCGGCACCGGCAAGTACCTGAAGGATCAGGACCCGAATGTCAAGGTAGTAGCTGTTGAGCCGGATACCTCCCCGGTACTGTCCACCGGCAAGGGCGGCCCGCATAAGATTCAGGGTATCGGCGCCGGCTTTGTTCCGGATGTACTCGATACCAAGGTTTACGACGAAGTTATTCGTGTAGCAAACGAGGATGCATTTGAAACCTCTCGCCAGTTCGCTCACAGCGAGGGTCTGTTCGTAGGTATTTCCTCCGGTGCTGCTCTGTGGGCAGCTATTGAGATTGCAAAACGGCCTAAGTCAAAGGGTAATACAATTGTTGTGCTACTTCCTGACACTGGTGATCGCTACCTTTCAACTCCACTTTTTGCTGATTAATTTTAAAAAAAGTCCGCCGCACCTGCATAACAGGTACGGCGAACTTTTCTTTTATAAGGAAGATTTACTACTAAAAGCTATTTTACTCAGCTGCCTTCTGTGCTTCTGGCAGTCTTGTGGTATTTCCATCCTCAAATGCAGCCTTACGCTCTTCAGTGATATCTGCAAATCCTGCATCGTTGAAATCATCAGTATACTGCTGATACTTCTCGTCAAACTCTTCCGGTGTACACATGGTCAAAGTATCACGTGCTTCCTTGTACAGAGTAACTAATGTCTGCTGATACTCGGAAGTATTCTCCATAGAAGATGCATACAGACAGTCAGCAACTGCATACTTTTCAGCGATTTCCTGTCTTGCATAGTAGAAGTCGATTACATCCTGAGTGAAATCCTGCGGCAGATTGTGCGGTGTTGTTGCATAGATAACATCCTCGATAGTACCTGCTGCCTTAGATGCTGTCTCACAGCTCCAGTAATCACCGCTGCTGTTGTAGCCCTGCTTGTAGTCTCCGCTGTAATCAGCTACAGATACTGGCAGACCATCTTCATTGTAGTTGAAGTTCTCACCCTCAATACCATACTGCATAGTAAAGAGTACATCATCGTTGCACATCCACTCAAGATACATCCATGCTGCCTTTAACTCATCCTCTGTTGCAGATGATGAGAAGCCTACCATCATACCAAATGGGTTATTTGAACGATAAGCAGGAGTAACAGTGATTCCATCCGCTGCTGTATCATCCTCAGTAACAACTGGATAAATAGCTAGCTCAGCATCTGGGTTTGTCTCATAGAAGGAAGTCAGTACAGGCATATCAGAGCTGATGTAGCATCCATATGAATATGCATCACCGTTGATGAAGTTTGCCTTTGCTGTCTCGCCATCGATCAGGTAATACTCTGGATCTGTAATTCCGTTATTGTAATCCTCGTTTGCTCTCTTTAACAGGTTGTAGTTTGCATCAGTTCCAAGTGCCGGGATGTTATAGTCACCATACATAGCCCAGTCAAGCTCGTTAAACGGATACTCACGATATGCATGGTTCTGATCGGAACCAAGACCTGTGATCATAGTACCACCACCTGGATGCTCGCAAAGACCAGCCTCCTG
>OLQX01001558.1_pt1 | contig 19157 bp, 15 predicted proteins | sample 1672581 | NCBI WGS metagenome assembly OLQX01 (sample SAMEA3136701, study PRJEB25190) | human gut metagenome | reverse complement strand
ACCAAAGGGTTTTCTTTCTTTGTACAAATGATTTTATCCGGTTCATCGGCACAGATGATTTCGAGAGCATACGCACCATCTACACGATTCAGCATACGACGAACAGTACCGACAAAATCGCCATCGTACATGTCCTCCAATAAATGTGCAACCACCTCTGTATCCGTTTCAGATTTGAAATGATATCCTTTTGCGATGAGTTCCTCTTTTAAAGGCATATAGTTTTCAATAATACCGTTATGTACAACAGCAAATTTACCATCTTCAGATGCATGAGGATGCGCATTCATATCGGATGGACGACCATGTGTAGCCCAACGAGTATGTCCGATACCTACAGTTCCTTCATTAGGATCCGCTTTCACGATAGTCTCTAAATTGGAGAGACGGCCAACCTTTTTTTGAATTTTAATAACATTTTCAGCACCAATAATAGCGATGCCTGCAGAATCATAACCACGGTATTCTAATTTCGCCATACCGTCCAATAAGAAATCAGATGCTTGATTAAAGCCAATGTATCCTACGATACCGCACATAAGTATATCCTCCTATAACTGGGGGCATTTTAGCCCCAGCCAATAACTAAGGCTAACAAATTAATGTTCTAGATTAATATTCTATTTAATGTATTAATTATTAGTTCAATACAATTCATTCAGATATACTTTGTCCCCATCGTTACCGATGGGTTTTTTAATACCTGTTACGACATGAATATGCCGGAAGAGCATCCGCTGATGACTCGATCACTCTTCACCTCGTCTACCCTAACGACTGCCTTCGCGGGTACTTGCGCTATTCGCCTTTACGAATTCGGAATTCCTTTCTGTGATATATGGCAGAATCAGTACAAAATAAAATATGTACTAAAGTGTATTATACTAAAAAAATCGATAAAAAGTAAACCACCTCAGATAATTCAAAAGGAATAAAAAAGATTGTTTCTATGCTTCACGTCCTTTTCATTGTAAAAAATTATACTTCTATCATTCTAAATTTTACACAATTAGATTTTGTTGTATTTTCAAAATGTATGTATATAATTTGGGAGATATTAATCATGAATAAAACAACGATTAAAAAGAAACATAAAAATAGAAAAAATAGTTTGCCCTATAGAAAGTTACGCCGTTGGGTATTACCTGCAGTCCTTGGTGCTGCCCTATCAACGTTAGCTATCATTCCAACCTTAGCAGCAGAAACTCAGCCTAACACTAACATCGCAGTTGTAACCACAACAGAGCAAACCAAAACAGTACCATCCGCACAAGGAAGCACATCTCCAAACGGTGCTCCTAATGGTATGGAACCACAAGCCGAAGTAGATCCTAATACTTTCAAAGGCACAACTATCGTTACAGAAAACAAATCTATTGCTCATGAGTCGATGACAAACACAACAGCCGATCAGAATGCTTTTATCGGTAAAAATAAAGCAGTCGTAAACATCGAAAATAGCGTATTTGATAAAACGGGTAACACTACAAGCGATGATAACAGCAATTTTCGTGGTCAAAATGCAGTAGTTCTCGGTATCGACGGCAGTCAAATCAACATCAAGGGTAGCAATATTACATCTAACTCTAAAGGTTCTAATGCAGTCTTTGCCACTGGTGAAAACTCGGTTATCAACGTAGAAAATACTAATATTCACACAAAAAGCGATTCCTCTCGTGGTTTAGATGCTACTTACAAAGGTACTGTAAATGGCAAAAACCTAACTATCACCACTGAAGGGGCTCACTCCGCTACACTTGCTACAGATCGCGGAGAAGGCACTATCACCGCAGAAGCAGCCAAACTCACCACATCTGGCGAAGGCAGTCCTGTTATCTACTCCACGGGTAATATTATGGTAAACAATGTCAACGGCATAGCGAATAACAGTGAAATTGGCGTCGTAGAAGGTAAAAATTCCATAACCCTTACAAACTCCAATGTAACAGGCTACAAAGATAATGGCTTCATGCTATATCAAAGCTTCTCTGGTGATGCTGAAAACGGTATTGCTCGTCTGAAAGCAGAGAATAACACACTCACAACTCACGCTACAGGTGCGTTCCTCTATGTAAACAACACCACTGCTGAAGTAGACCTTTCTAACAATGCAATCTCTATGCCGAACACATCTACCCTAGTGAAAGCAGCTGCTGACTCCCGTTGGGGAAAAACTGGTGAGAACGGCGGTCACCTCACACTCTGCACATCTAATCAAGAACTAAGCGGTAATATTATGGCCGATTCAATCAGTACCATCGCTCTTGACATGACAAATGGATCTAGCCTTGTAGGTGCTGTAAACACAGACAATACGGCTAAAGAAGTAACAGTGAAACTCAGCAAAGACTCCAATTGGATACTCACTGGCGACAGCTATGTAAAATCCTTGAGCAACGAAGACACAACCGGCAGTAACATTCAATTGAATGGATATAAACTTGTTGTGGCTGATAAATAAGGAATACAAAAGGAGCTGTAACAGAATGCCACTTTAAAGCATTCTGTTACAGCTCCTTTTTATATCATTTTTTACCTGTAAAATTCATAAGAGTAGCTAATACAGCATTAGTATCCTTTAAAGCATCTTTAACTTCTTCATTTTTTAAATATCCTGTATTAGATGCAGAAAAAATAAAATCTGTAATCTTTAGTAGAATAATATTTCTTGTTTCTTCATCCTTACTAGTTTCAACAAAGCCTCTAAATGCAGCTAATGCATTAGCACGAGCCCTATTTAATGTAGAGTTATGTTTTAAAATATTATGTTTATGAATAACAAAGTATATTATAAATAAACAAAATACAATTACAGTCATACGAAGAGATAAGAAAACAAATAACAAGATATTGGAGTCTATATGTTCTATTTCAGGTATTGATATTTGTAAAAACATCATATTATAAAGCATATATAGAAATAGTGTAATTAGTATTATTCCAACTCTAAGCCAGTCTTCTGATGCCTTTTGAAGTTTCTCAGCTTCCTTTTCATATACGGTTGCATATGAAGGTAATACAAGCTTCTCAGCTAGTACCTGTAACCCTTCAATAGATTCTTTCACTTGATCTTCAAATGAACTAACATGGGTAGTTACATTAGAAAATTGATGATTTAAATTCTCTATAGATTTATTCAATCTATTTACCATAGAAAAGGTATAAAATGAATCTAAATCTGCCTTATATTTATTAAACAATGATTCTACATTTTTAGCTTCTAATTTTACACCTTCAGAGTCTTCATCTGGAATTCCACTAAATCGATGTATGGATTTATTTAGATTTATAATGCTATCTATAAAATCTTTCAAAATATTATTTACTGTGATAGATTCTTCTAATGTCAGATCACCAAAGTTTAAATCTAAAAAAAAATTTAAATAAGGTATGATACGATCTTGTAAAATAATTAAACTATCAGATTCTATAATAATTTTACCTCGTAACGCCCAAAACTCCTCAATCTTCTCCTTTAAATGATCCTTTAATGATTCAGATACCATACAAAGCCCCCTCACAACTCGAGTTATTATAATAACAACTGTATATAAATCTAAGAATATAGTTATAAGTCTTATTTATTATACCATAATCCCCTATAAACATCTCTTCATCGACTTCTAACAAAAACGTAGCAAAAAGACATATAGCGGCTTATATAACATTCATATGAAATTATAAAATAAATCAGCGAAATCCAATAACACTTAACTGTAAGGCAAAATTATTTTGATGATGGGCTGCTATTGCAAACTTTACTATTAAAAATTATGAGTCAAACAATCGATCAAATAGCACCCATATATTGGCCATAGTTTTAGTTCAACTGTAGGTTTAAAGTTTTCATCTTTAATTTTATATTCCAACAAATTTAGATTTTCTAAATCATCTTCCCAACTTTTGATATATTCCTGCTTTTCTTCTTCACTATCAAAGTCTTCGTCCATTTTTGCATCTTCAATGCATGTCAATATTTCATTTCGCTGCTTGTCCACTTCACGATGGAACATATCATGTTGATTCATGATCCAAAGACCAAAGTAATAAGGGCCATCACTTAAATCACAGTGCTCTTTAGCCTTTTCACATTCGTCTAAGAATAGGCTGTACTCATCTAATATAAAATAGACGTCAATGATATCAAACTCAAAAACTTCATCATTACTTAAATGATATGCTACATCACCTCCAAGCTTAATTTGCTTCAAACGATAGAGGGCTTGCTTTTTATTACCTAAATACACATCACAATAAACAATACAAACTAGTAATCTCATTCTATTGGGATAGCTTTTTAATAACTCTTCAAAAATGGCCTTTGCTTTCTCATATTTCTTAAGCTCAAACAAACACACTGCATAACCAAAGTTCATTTCATAATCGTTGGATACTATTCTTCCCTTTTCAAAGGCACATAAACTTTTCTTCAACTCCTCTATTGAACCCTTATCTGCATAAGAGGAAAAATGATATAAAGCCAGCCCTCTGTAAGTCTCTATATATGGAGAATCTAACTTTACAGCTGCTGATAAATAGTCATATTCTTTTATACTCCCCTCATCGTTATAATAAAAAGCCAAATTAGTGTAAACTCTCGCTTTATCAGTATCACTAAGTTCATTAGTATAAGCTTCAAGGAACCCTTCCAATAGTTCTATTGAATTTTTCTCATCCCTCAACACCTGTTCAACAGTTGCTAAAGTACAGGCCACATCCACATCATTAGAATACTCACACATCAAAGTAATTAAATACGTTCTAAAACGCTCTGCGTATTGCTTTAGCACATCATAATCACTAAATATAGACGCATTATATGTAGCTTCATATTCTACTTTAAGATTTTCCCAATACTCTTTTATAGCAAGCTTCATATTACACCTTTTCTATCGAATATATTTCAGACTATATGGCTATAATAACACAAATTACTTCCTATATACGTGCCTATAGTAACTCCTCTCATATAAATTCAAACCATGCTAAAAGATTTCCTTTAGTCTCTAGCTAGTTCTAATTGCATAAAAACAACCCTCTATTAGATATTCTAAAAATGAATAAAAATATCTAATAGAGGGTTATGTTATTTAAACAAAAATAAAAGCTAACTATATTATGCTCTACCAATAGAAATCAACGCCGCATTTTTTGCATGTATCAATGTAGTATCAAATAACGGTATATCTGTATCATCCTGTTTAATAAGTAGTCCGATTTCAGTACAGCCTAAAATAACACCTTGTACACCAGATTTTACCAAATCACCAATAATATCTAAATATTGTTGTTTAGATTCATTAGAAATAACACCTAAACACAATTCATTGTATATAATACCATTCACAAGTTCAACTTGATCTTCGTTAGGGATAACAACATGAATCCCCCGATTTTCCAAGATACATTTATAAAAATCTTGTTGCATCGTGTACTTGGTACCGAGTAGACCTACCTTTGTAATACCTGATTTTTCTAACTCTACTGCAGTCATTTCCGCAATATGAAGAAGAGGTATGTGAATATGTCTTTCTATTTCATCCGCTACTTTATGCATTGTATTCGTGCATATAACAATATAATCAGCACCAGCCTTTTCAAGAGATTGAGCCGCATCGGATAAAATTTCAGCGCTTCTATCCCAATCGCCATTTGCCTGGCACTTTTCTATTTCTTCAAAATCAACGCTATATAAAATACATTTTGCCGAATGTAAGCCGCCCAAAACTTGCTTAATAGTTTCATTCAAAACTTGGTAATACGTAATCGTACTTTCCCAGCTCATTCCCCCAATTAAGCCTATTGTTTTCATAATGTCACCCTCTAAGCTTAGAATAACCCAAAACAAAAAAGTTATTTATTATGATTATTCAATTTAAAATATCACTCATCTCTAAACCTCCTATATCTGTTCCTGCAGCGACTTTACGTAGGACGGAGCAAAGGGACATATATAGGAGGGTATACCTTTGATATAAAAACTGTAGAATGAATTCACAATTATTAAAATCCATAGGATTAATCTCAGTAAAGATGGTTCCTCGCTGTGGATTTTGCTTTCCGAAATCTTACGCTCGGAACAAAGTGATGTGTGGGCTTCATCGTCGCAAGCTCCTCTGCCGCCTCACACCCTACTTTTATTCCGCCAACCCTTGTTCTCTACCGATAATATCAGCGATTTCTTCACATAATGATTGTAATGTTTCTTGGTCTGGACCTTCTGCCATAACGCGAATGAGTGGTTCTGTCCCGGATGCACGTACTAAGACGCGACCTTCGTCACCGAGCTCTCCTTCAGCTGTTACGATAGCAGCTTTGATAAGGTCATTGTCTTCCCAGCCAGTTTTTGTAGCGACCCGAACATTTACAAGAACTTGTGGGTATTTTGTCATAATGCCAGCCAACTCAGAAAGAGGTTTCTTTTTCTCCTTCATAAGAGCCGCCACTTGAACAGCTGTTAACATACCGTCACCAGTGGTGTTGTGATCTAAGAAGATTACGTGACCAGATTGTTCACCACCAATGGAAAGATTATGTTCACGCATGTATTCCAATACATACCGATCACCAACAGCAGTGGAAACCGTTTTCATACCAAGTTCTTCTGCTGCTTTATGGAATCCGATATTACTCATAACGGTACCAACTATGGTATCACCTTTAAGTTTGCCTTCTTCTTTCAACTTAAGAGCGCATAACAACATAATTTGATCGCCATCGAGAACTTGACCTTTTTCATCAACCAATAAACAGCGGTCAGCATCGCCATCATTAGCAATACCAAGGTCTGCATTATGTTGTTGCACAGCTACTTGCAATCCTTCGATATGCGTAGAACCACAGTGATGATTGATGTTCAAGCCATCTGGATTCACATTAATATTGATGACTTTAGCCCCTAGTCCAGACAAAATTTCTGGACCTACACTAGACGCGGCACCATTGGCACCATCATAAACGATAGTCAACCCTTCAAGGGACGTATCAATTGTGTGACGTACAAAGTGAGCATATAAATGAGCCAAGTTACTATTAAACTCAATTTTACCTATACCATCCCCTGTAGGACGTGCTAATTCATTATCTGCACTTTGACGAACATATTTTTCCAATTCATCTTCCACTTCATCAGGTAATTTATAGCCATTGCTATCAAAGAATTTAATGCCATTATCTGGATATGGATTGTGAGATGCAGAAATAACAGCACCCGCATCAAACCCTTGTTGACGTACAAGGTACGCTACTGCTGGAGTTGGGATAACGCCTGCAATCACTACATTACCGCCAACAGAACAAATGCCCGCTGCTAATGCACTTTCAAGCATAGAACCAGAAATTCGCGTATCGCGACCAATCAAGAACGTAGGATGTTCCTTTTCCTTACCAAAATGCGTTCCTGCCGCACGACCTAAATGATAGGCTAATTCTGGCGTTAAAAACTCATTAACAACACCACGTACACCATCTGTACCAAATAAACGAGCCATAATTATCCTCCTCTAAGGATTTGTGAAAGTTTCACAAGTCTATATATCTACCGTGTGTATCATTTCAATAATTACTGTTGTGTATTATATCACAATATAGAAAGCATACCTACTATAAAGTCACATCTATATTACATAAATAGTATGAATCTATACTGTAATTCAATTCATCAGTATAATTCCCCACTAATTAGGTTTAGCGTATTTTGCCATACATAAAATGGCTGTTTCCGCGCCATCAAGGGCAGCACTCATAATTCCCCCTGCATAGCCAGCCCCTTCACCCATAGGATAGAAACCTCCTACAGTAGGAGAAATGCGTTCTTCATTGCGTCCCATACGAAGCGGTGCAGAGGTGCGCGTTTCAACGCCTGTCATACACACCGCAGGATTATCGAATCCACGGATACGACGACCCCAGTATGGCAAGGCCCGCTCTAATACGGATGTGACGAACGGTGGCAAGCAATCATGTAAATCGCAATTCACGACACCTGGCTCGTAGCTATATATACTATTTTGTACACTAGGTGCTTGTGAAAGCCCTAAAAACTGCCCTACTGTTTGTGCAGGTGCATGGAAATTAGATCCGCCCAACTCATAGGCCTTTTGTTCCCATTCTCGTTGGAATGCAACGCCATCTAATGGATGAGTACCAAAGTCATCTGGACCTACGTTAACCACGATAGCACTATTAGCAACACCGCTGTTCCGAGCGTATAAGCTCATGCCATTTACGACAACGCCACCTTCTTCAGAGGCAGATGCTACTACTTGACCTCCTGGGCACATACAGAAGCTATATGCAGTACGGCCTGATTCTTTATCATGGTACACGAGGGAGTATTCTGCTGCACCGAGGCCCAAGCTAGATGGTTCCACGCCATATTGGGACTCATCGATTACAGCTTGATCATGTTCAATACGAACACCGATAGCAAAGGGTTTTGCCGTCATTTCCACATTGCGTTTATGAAGCATCTCGTATGTGTCACGCGCACTATGGCCTACACCAGACAAAACAACAGTCGTATCAATACGCTCACTACCATTAACTTCAACGCCTACGATACGGTCATTTTCAATAAACAAATCCGTTACCTTAGAACCAAAACGGACTTCACCACCCCATTCGATGATGCGCTCACGCATGGCTTTTACCATAGTACGCAATTTATCTGTACCTACGTGAGGTTTATGTTTATATAATATTTCTTCAGGCGCACCAAACTCAACAAAGTATTTAGATATCTCATGTAAACGCGGATGGGTAATGCGAGTTGTCAACTTACCATCGGAAAAAGTTCCTGCGCCACCTTCCCCAAATTGTACGTTGGATTCAGGTTTAAATATGCCCTTTTTCCAAAATGTTTCTACATCATGACTACGTGTATCTACATCTTGACCGCGTTCAAGCACAATTGGGCGATAGCCTTCACGAGCTAGGTAAAAGGCTGCCAGCATCCCCGCAGGACCAAAGCCCATAACTACAGGACGATGAGCTAATGGTACGGACCCAAAAACAATAGGTTCTGGATCTTCTGCAGCAAATACAGATACATCCTTTTCTTTACCGAGTTTTTTCATGATTTGAGCTTCGTTATGAACCTCAACAAACAAGGTATATACAAAAACAATATTGGGCTTCTTACGAGCATCTACGGCACGTCGAACAACGTGAATCGTTTCAATAGCACCACGTAATGGGGGATATTTCTTTTCTACAATATCTTTGATATCCGACTTAACCGTAACAGCCACGCGGAGATTTATTATTCTAATCATATCTTTCCTATTAAAGCCTCCCTTTTAGGCGAGCCTACTTCTTTAATCTTTGACCAAAATTCTTTACCACTTGATCTGTAAGAAAATAGTCATACATCTTTATTATACAACACTACTATAAAAGCTAATATATAAATCATAAAAAGGCCCTAATAGAGAAATATTCACTCTATTAGGGTCTTCATCGCAAGATTTCAAAGCCTCACAAAAAACTTATCATCCATTAAGTACTTTCTTTTGTATTTCTACTTTTACCCGTACCGTTGTGGTATTGCTATTAACACCATTTGGTAACACTAAATTATAGTTCCCCTGTACAGTTTCGGTAGCACCCGATACATCGATAGGTTCTGTTTGTATTTCTGTAACGGAATCAATCATTTCTTCACGACCAGTAACCGTTAGTTGCGTTGGTGTAGCAGACGTAGATTTAACTTCATAACCTTCTGCTACTGTACCAACAGTCGGAACAGTAATAGGAACTGCCTTTTCTTTACGTAATAAGTTAAGTTCATATTGTGCTTGACCTTGGTTTGGATTAATATGTACATCCAGTACATTACCTGCCGTATCCCAAGCTTCTAAAGTACTAACAGCGCTAAAGTTCTTCGTTTGACCAGCCACATTGACTTTCATGACAACCTTGCTCACTGCATTAACTTGTTGCTTACGACCAGAAACAGTTACCTCTTTCGGCACAATCGTTACCGATTTCAAAGCAATATCATCAGAGAACTTACCGATTGGAACTATTTCAACAGGAATCGTTTTCTCTGCATATTCATCAACATTGATGGTGATGGTATCTGGTTTAACCTCCACAAGATTCATTCCTGCCGGAGGAGTAAAATTAATAGTTACATTATTTTGACCTGGTTTTACACCGGATGCATCAATATAAGCTCGTAAATTATCTGATTTCATAGACATAATGGTATCACGTGGACCAGCCAGAACAACACGGACCACATCTGGTGCATCTTCTATGATATAGCCAGAATTGAGATTTTGAACCTGTACAGGTATTGTGTAGGTTACTTCCATCACAGGATTCTGATCGCGCATAATAAAGAACCACATGACGATAGCTGCTAACAAGGATAATAATTTAGCAGGCCAATTGCGTTTCAAATGAATCATCATTTATTTGCCCTCCATTTCCACATACTAGTAATGGTTTGACGAGGGCGTTCCATAAAGGTGCGCAATGCCTCTTTAATTTGATCCTCTGGTAAATGGCGATAAATATGACCGCCATATGTATAAGAAATGGTCCCTGTTTCCTCACTGACAACGATTACAACAGCGTCAGTTTGCTCAGACAAGCCAATAGCTGCACGGTGACGTGTACCTAGTTCAGTACTCAATGTGCGGTCCTCAGTCAACGGCAACAAACAGCCTGCTGCACGAATTCGCCCATCACGAATAATCAAGGCCCCATCATGAAGCGGTGTACTAGGAACAAAGATATTTTTAATCAACTCGCGGCTCAATACAGCATCGATAAGAATACCAGTATCTACAAAGTCATTGAGACCTACTTCACGTTCAAAAACGATAAGTGCCCCTGTATGTTCGCGAGACATAACGCGAGCCGCAGCCATCACTTCATTAATGGCCATATCCATTTCTTCTTCGTTTACATTTTGTGCCTTGCTGAAGATTCGGCCACGCCCCAATTGTTCTAGAGCACGACGCAATTCAGGTTGGAATACAACGGGTAACGCAAAGAGAAGAACGGTCATACTTTGTTGCAAAATCCAGTTGATAACGTATAGATTTAACAGATGACTCAATAAATTTAAAATTGCCAACATAACGAGACCTTTTAAAAGAGAAACGGCCCGTGTATCTTTAAGCAATTTATATAAATAGTAAATACCAATAGCAACGATTATGATATCAACAATATCAAGAAGCCTAAAGGTATGTATAAGTGCGTCAATATGCATAAAAATAGCTCCTTATACAAAATAATAAGGTACAATCAATTCTTTGACTGTACCTTATATTTTAACTCATTTTGAGAGTACTGTAAATTTATAAACAAACGCTGAATGAGATTTTATTAGATGTTTTGTGTTTCAATCCATACATCCATTTGGCCACCACAGACCATGCCTTCTTTAACAGCTACGTCATCATCAAGGAGAACATCAATACGACGGTGAGCTTCTTTTTTATTCAAGGAGTCCACAGCACTTAGGCGGATTTCATTTTCTGCACGACCGCCGCCAATAGTGCCAAAAATAGATCCATCAGGAAATACAACCATAGATGTACCAGCTTTACGAGGTGTGGATCCACGAGTATATAAAATAGTCGCTACTGCTAAGGTTTCGTTTTTACGTTCACTAAGATATTCAATAAACTCACGATTCATGGATCACTCTACCTTTCCGCAATGAGCCGCCTTTTTTACCACGTACCACTGCCAAATATTCACTAACGATAGATAATGCAATCTCCTCAGGTGTTTGTGCACCAAGGTCTAGACCAATTGGAGCATAAATCATATCTAACTCATCTTGGGTCCAACCCTGCTCACGCAACACTTCAAAAGCATGATGAATGCGTTTTTGGCTACCCATAACACCCATATACGTAGGCAAGTAACCACGCAATTGTTCTAAACATATATTATCGTACTCATGAGCACGCGTCACAATGATAAAGCCATTATATTCATCAAGAGGTAAATCATTCTTGAAGTTTTCTAAAGGTAAGCACTTACGTGTAACACGTTCATCAAAGAATTCAGGAACTACATATTCTGGACGGTCATCTACAACTGTAACACGACAGCCAATAAACAACAGCAAATCAGTAATAGCTCGGCTAACATGACCTGCGCCTAATACGAGAACTGACGGATCATTTTCTACAGGTTGTACGAAACACTCCATTTCGCCTACCATGCAGAGAGAATTTAGCTTTGCTTTATCTACAGTAAATCCTTCAATAGGAGTTCCGTATAGAACACTTCCATCTTCAGCATAAATAGTCTTATCCCCTTGACGAGGACCGGATAGAACTGTAACCATCACGGTAGTTTCAGTAACCTGTAGACGATTTTTCATCACATCATATATTGTTTCCATCTAGATTCCTTTCATAATCCCAAGCGGTAACAGCCTCTAAAACGCCACCACCAACAGCTAGAGATTTATCTGAAATACTATAACAATGAGACTCTTCACAACGAGCATCCACATCAGCCAACTTAAAATGATCTGATACGATGAGCCCACTTTTTAAAATTCCTCGTAGAATGCCTGTAATTTTAGCTCGGACTGGTTCTTCATCAACATAACCAATCACCTCATTGGCTTGTACAGAATCCCCAATATGCCGTTTTGCTGTAAATAGTCCAGCCTTTGGAGAATGGATAACGCGCTCATGAGTGTAGCCACCTACATTTCCAGGGATACCTGTATTAGGTTGAGCCGGCCCATCATAGATACAGCGACCTAATGAATGACCACGCATCGTTTCAATGACCACATCTACATCTTCTCCAGCAGTAAATCCAGGGCCAACACCTATAACGAGCTCTGCATCACCTCGTTTTGTTCCAAGATTCTTTTTACTCAAAATAGCATCGACTACAATCTCTGGTTTTAAAGTGTCCAATAATTCCTCATATGAGCTAGTGACAACGGGAATGATTTCCTGTGCCAATGTATCCTTCACTTCACCAATAGACACATGACGAGCAACAAAACGTTCCAAAATCATTTCTCCACGATGAACCGCATTACCGTAACATACTTCGCGGCGAATCATGGTAGGAATCGCTATTTCACTAATTACAACGGGATAGCCCGCCCGTCTCAATCTATATACAGCGCCGGAAGCAATGTCTCCGCCTCCACGCATGAGTACCAATGGTTTCATAATGCCTCACTTTCACGATGTTTCAAACGCTCAAAATCATCGGGTGTATCGATATCGTCGCCAATATCATCACTAATCCATAATTTCACGACATGGGCTTGACCATCACCATGAATAATGGTCTTCCCCCCTTGATCCCCTTGAATCTGTTGTAAATAATCAAACCAATGAGAACCAAAGAGAACGGGATTTCCCGAGTGATAATTTGCCCCATAATGTGGAACGACGATAGTTTTCGGATGAAAGTTTTCATTAAACGCACGAATGACCTCGTGTACAACAGCACTCGTCAAAAGTGGTTGATCTCCTACTGAACAGAGAATACCGTCTAGCGGTATAGGCGCCGTATTCACCAAATGATGTACTCCCAACGCTATGGATACGCCTTGCCCCAGTTCAGGATGGTCATTTCGAAGGGCTTCAAAACCATAGCTTGTGACAATAGGTTCTAGTTTCTCATGATCATCACCAGTAACTGCCACAAAAGGTAGCTTACACGATACAGTAGAAGCTACCTGTCCACCCCATCCACCTTGAAGAGCCCCACAGACCGCATCTAGAACAGTCTTGCCACGCCAGGGTAAGAGCTGCTTATTACATCCCATACGCTTGGATTGCCCTCCCACAAGGAGGACAATGCCAATATGCAAAGGATGATGGTCTATGGGGTCTCTCATGGGACTAAAAGCGGTGTTACAATTTGCTTTCACATTAGTCATGAGTACCTACCGACATTGAATAATGCGACGGATTTCACAACTTGCTTTATACCCATCAGCCAAAATGATAGCCGTAATATCACTATCAACAATATGATCAATAAAATCATCGATAATGCGATGTTGCACTGTTTCATAACCAGTACAGAATAATATTTTCTTACCTTTACTATATTGGAATAAACCTTGCCTATGCAAAACAAGATCAGCCAACATACGAGGAGTTACAATAGCCCCCATATCGCGTTTTACAATATCTTGAACAAGCTCGATATTATGTACGTGCTCATCATCTAATGGGGCCCCTAGCATTTGTAGATTCACGAGGCCAATCGTAGTCTTTGTAAGAGATGGAATGACAGGTTCAGTCGTCTTAGGTGCCTTGAGCCATTTTTCCTTCGCCCCATCTGCTTCTACAACAATTTGCCAATTAGGATGTAACTTAGATAAACCATCGATAAGATCACAATCTAAGGAGTCTACTTTTGTTCCTGTAATTCCAGCGAACCACGCACCACAATAGCCATGTAAAAGTCGGTCAGTACAATACTCATCAGCTTCATTAATATTACGAGTATAAATCGGTTCATAATGAGCCACCTGAGACTCATAAAGTCGAGTCGTAGTCGTAACTACGATAGGCTGACCTTTCAGCCGTCCATATTCTACTAGTTTTGAAAGCACAGTCGTTTTACCGCCTGCCCCAACAAGGGCCACGATTCCCGGCTGAATCAATCGATTCCAATAGGATGTTTGTGATGTCATAAAACCAGGCCTCCTTAGAAAGGAAAAGTAAATAGAAATCTCTATACTTTATATTTCTCGTCCATAGCCATAAATACCTTCTCAGGTGTCATAGGTAATGTACGAATATCCGCACCAACTGCATTTTTAATGGCATGTTGGATAGCAGGGCACCCCGTATTGATAACAACCTCACCAATAGATTTAGCTCCGAAGCCACCTGTAGGCTCGTAAGATTCTACAAAGTCTGTATGTAATTCACCAATATCCTGACGGGTTGGGATTTTATAAGACATAAGATTGTTTGTTTCTAAACGACCATTATTGGAATAGCGTACATCTTCATATAAAGCCATGCCAATAGCTTGTACCACACCACCCTCAACTTGAACGCGAGCCAATTTAGGGTTGATAACAGTACCGCAATCAACACAAGAATAGAAATGAAGAGGAATAACCTTACCTGTTTGTTTATCTACCTTCACCTCAGCAATAGATGCCATAAATGGAGGTGGGGATGTATGACTACCCCATGTAGCAAAACCAGACAATTGCTCCGCATTAACACCAACTAATAATTTTGGTGCCAATTGATGGATATCCATTGTTTTAGCACCATCTTTTGTGGTAGCTACAACGCCGTCAAAGTCAACGTTTTCAACGTCAGTTTCAAAGAATTGAGCGAATTTAGCAATAATCTTAGTGCGCAATTCTTCTGCCGCCATCTTAGCAGCAGTACCTGTTACATAGGTTGTACTAGATGCGTAAGACCCTGGATCGAATGGTACGATATCTGTATCTGATTCAATAACAGTCATATATTCCATAGGACAGCCGATTACTTCACAGGCCATTTGAGTCAATACGGTATTAGACCCCATGCCCATATCAGAAGACCCAGTATACAATGTATAATTACCATCGTCACCAAGGCGAATTTCAACAGACGCCACATCGATATTTGCGACACCAGAGCCTTGTAATGCTAAAGCCATGCCAAGTCCACCGCGATAGCGCTCATCGATATCCCAAGAATGAGGGCGTTCATCCCAACGAGCCATTTCTTTTACGCGATTTACGGTATCTTGGAAAAGACCAGAATCAAGATATTCATCTGGAGCATATACTAAGCTTTGTTCACCTTCCGCTATTAAGTTCTTCTGACGTAATTCAGCTGGATCAATCCCCATCTTATCAGCTAACTGGTTTACTGCACATTCTAATGGCCACAATGCTTCTGTTGCACCATATCCACGGAAAGCACCACCCGGAGTTTGATTAGTATACACACCTTCTGTACCATAATGAACAGCAGTCGCTTTGTTGTACAAAGGTACAGATTTATGTTCACCAGCCGTTGTAGTAGTGAAGCAATGAGTTGCATGTGCACCAGCGGCTGTGATGGAGTCCATATCAATAACTTTAATAATGCCATCTTTTGTAGCACCTACACGGATTTTCCATTCACGAGCATGACGTGTAGTAGAGCAAGTTTGTGCTTCTGTACGATCGTATAAGAGATAACAAGGTTTTTTCAATGTCCACGCTACAAAGGCCGTCATAATTTCTGTACAAGCCGTTTGTTTAGAGCCGAAACCGCCGCCGATACGAGGTTTAATAACACGGACTTTTGTGGCCGGAATACCGAGTGCACGAGCGATGTGACGGCGTACATGGAATACGATTTGCGTAGAGGATACGATAACTACACGACCTAGCGCATCTATATATCCAAAGCTTTGGAATGGTTCCATCGCTGTTTGGCGTGTGGCCTGGTCAAAGTATGTACCTTCTGCCACGTAATCACATTTAGCAAGTTCTGCCTCCACATCTCCTACCCGTTTGTGATAGGATACGCAAATATTGCGTTTGTAATCTTGTCCTACAGGGATATTATTGTGAATATCATCTTCAGGATGTACTATAGTTTCATGGTCGATAGCAGTGTGCATATCAAGTACAGGTTTTTGTACTTCGTACTCAACCTTGATAAGCGCCATTGCTTTGAGCGCTGTAGCCTCATCTTTTGCTACGATAAGAGCTACTTCGTCTCCAACATAGCGAACTACAGGGTCCAAGATGAGTGCATCATAAGCGGATGGCTCTGGATACGTTTGACCTGCTAATGTGAATCGCGTATTAGGCACATCTTCATAAGTAAAAATAGCTTCTACGCCAGGGATCAATTTGGCTTTAGATGTATCAATAGATTTGATGCGCGCCTGAGCATGAGGGCTACGAAGAGCCTTAATAACGAGCGCATCTTTGGGAACAAAATCGCCAGTATAAGACGGTTTACCAGACAAAATACCTTTGGAGTCAACTTTGTCATAGGATTTTCCAATATGCTTATTCATCATTATAGGCCTCCTTCTAAGAATTTACGAACTCCTCGAAGTTGTGATTCATAACCAGTACAGCGACACAAGTTACCTATGAGGTATTCGCGAATCTCATCATCGCTAGCCTTTGGATTTTTGCGTTTCAAATTAATAGCACTCATCATCATGCCAGTTGTACAAAAACCACACTGATCTGCGCCTTCACTTGCGATACAAGCCGCTAACAATTCAGCTTCCTCTTGTAAACCTTCTAATGTAGTAATTTTATGTCCTGGCGCACGAAATGTAGGGTATGCACAGGACAAAATAATTTCGTCATCCACCCATACAGTGCAAAGGCCACAGTTTGTAGTATCACAGCCACAGCGGACACTGTAATAGCCAAGATCACGCAATGTATCTAGCAACATCTCATCAGTTGGCACATTAACAGTTACATTTTTGTTATTAATATTAAGTACGAGTTCCATTATTGTGCCACCTCCTTAGACAAGCGTTGAACCATAGCTTTTACCATTTCCATGCGATATTCTTTGGACGCATGAGAGTTAGATTGATAAACCAGTTCTTCAGATGCCAATTGAGCTGCCTCTTTTGCGGCAGATAATCCTCTTTCTGAAAGCAAAGCACTTGCTTTTTCTGCTAATTGAGGTGTACCAGGTCTTGTGCCGATGTATAATTCAACGCCTTTTTCGTCATGGCGAAGAGCACCTGTCAATAATGGGAAGTCGCCACGAGAGATGCGAAGAGCTTCAACAGCTACAGGTACATCTACTTTAGGGATGCGAATTTCCACGAGAATATCACGTTCTCTATATGTCATATAGTCTTGCATGGACATACGACCACCTTTAAAGGTAACGATGTCTGCATGCACTGCCAATAGCGCAGGGATGATATCAGAGAAGCCAAATTTACTTGCTACAGAGCCGCCCATGGTAGCAGTATTCCTAAATTGAACGCCAAGAATCTCCTTAACGCCTTTAACTACGGCACCGCCGCAGAATTGTTGTAAAGGCTCAAAGCGTTCCACATCTCCTTGTGTCGCCATAGCGCCAATTACAAACTCCTTATCTTCTTCACGAACATAACGCAAATCAAGACTCGCCATATCAATCACTGATGGCCAAGTACGTCGTCCTAGACGCAGCCAACAGCCGCCTGCTAGCATAGGAGCAGTTTTGTTCTTTGTGGCTAATTCGTAAGCCTCTTCCACCGTCTTCGGTTGTAATACTTTCATAAATGCTAACATAATCTGTCCTCTCAATGGTATACTAATACTAACAGAATTACGGTGCTAACTATAAAAATACAGTTCTCACCAAACTACAAACTTAACAAAAAACTATAGAATCTCGTGCATTTTTTATACTTTTATTTTACCAATTATTTACCACTAAATCTACGATGAAAGATATAAATTTACAGGAAATTTGCAAAGAATTACATATTTATGAATTTGGAATTGCCTCATGGCCACTACCTGAACAGGCCAAAACTATTTTATTTGAAAGCAACCCATGCCCCTTTACTACGGCAGATGTGGAAGCAAGACTACTAGGAACTACTCAGTTTATGCCCAAAAGTGCCATCGTTTGTCTATTCCCGTACCATGTACAACACAAAGGCCATGCCAATCTATCGCGCTATACATGGTCAACAGATTATCACCTGGTCATTAATGAATATTTAGAACGTCTTATTGAAAGATTACAAATAATTGATGACTCGGCTCAGTTCTCTATTCATTGCGACACCTCTCCTTTAGCAGATCGGTACATGGCCTACTTAGCAGGTCTCGGCTTTTACGGAAAGAACAACTGTTTTATCAGCCCTAAATGGGGTTCTTATGTCGTTATTGGTACGATTTTAACAACACTAGAACTCAAACCAAATACCCCTCTTGAGCAGTCCTGTATAGGATGCAATCGTTGTATTACAGCATGCTTAGGCCAATGTTTGGGCCATGACGAATTTAAATTCGCGACCTGTAAAAGCTACTTAACTCAGAAAAAAGAAGAACTTACCGATGAAGAGGAACAGATTCTCGCTAAAACACCACTCGTATTTGGTTGTGATGTGTGCCAAGAGGTGTGTCCTCACAACAAAGATATTCCAACTACGCCCATCCCAGAATTCCAACAGATAGAACCGTATATTAATATAGACGAACTAGAAAC
>OLQX01001552.1_pt1 | contig 19258 bp, 21 predicted proteins | sample 1672581 | NCBI WGS metagenome assembly OLQX01 (sample SAMEA3136701, study PRJEB25190) | human gut metagenome | reverse complement strand
GTACTGTTCAGGAAATGTTTGAAGAGGCTGATATGTGGCTGGTTTCAGATTAAACGCCTTGAACCGTCATATTGCTTAAGTACAATCCGCAGCGACTGGCAATCATTCAATACTCACACTATCGAACGTTAGCCAGTCGGTCGCAGCCATGCTCTTGCATACGGCGTGGCTGCGGCACCTGTCAATTTGTCCTACTGAGCCTCCTGCTGATTTTGCAGGCGTTCAAGTTCAGCTTTTATCATAGCCTCCTGTGACTCTTTCGCCTCTCTTAGTCTCTGTTGCCAGATGCTGTCTTCCGGCATTTCCACACGTACGGAAACATAAGAATCCGCCGGGATGTCGACTGGCTCACCGTCAGCTACTGTCTCAGTAAATACACCGTTAATATCAGTGTTCCCTATTCTGTTCTGAGCAAACGGTGGGGCTGAGGGATAAACCCGGTGATATGTCCTGACCAAGATTGAACCATCAGCATTGACTTTGTAATCCAGCCAGATGCGGGGCTGCTTGTTTCTGTCGACTGGGATTTCGAAACCACCATCGATACCCCCCCATGCTGCATCAGAACTCAGACCGATACATCCGTTTATGAGATACTCGCCCTTCGCAGTCCTGATGACAGAGACTCCTTCCGATTCCTCATTGGTAGTAAATTTTCCGCTTCCAAAAATATTGACGATCGGTGATGCCTGCTTGATAAAACCGTTGCTGTCTACGGTTGTATTTGCCTCAGTTCTTAATTTATAAAATCGGGAGAAATACCATGCACCACCAGCCAGTGCTGCCCCACGGAAACCGATATTAATACCCTTACAGGCAATCTGAAAAGATGTATCAGCCCCTGACTGATCATGCCATCCCCGGTTATTAATCAGCCCGACTGCATCCGTGGCACCAAACCCAGATTGTGGGAGACTCGAACCTTTTGTCAGTCCTCCTGATATCCCCTTTGGATAATTCTCCATCGAATCATATGCAGAGATTAAACGAAAATCAGTCACAGCCTGCATGGCTATAAGCTTTTCCCCTGACTGGTAATTTTTTAATGAATCATCGGCATCTCTTGTCGCTGCCGATTTCAGTTCCAGCGCCTGCCGTCCACCTGCAGCATCTTTCGCCCCCGTCCCACCCTGGGTAAGTGACAACGGGGTAGTGAGCCCGGTAAGGCTGGTAATGTCAGAGTTATCACCTTTCTTTGCCAGGCCACTCAGTGTGGACGCAATACCGCCCCATGCTGGTCCGGTGAATGAACTGCCATCCGGCAATTTTACCGTGACATCTCCGCTGCTGCTGAATACCTGCTGCCAGTTCTGTTTGTCGTAATTCAGACCGAGAAGCGCCTGGGTATTCTGAACGACCATTGCGGCAGTAACCATATTCAGCGCCACACGAGGAACGGCATCCCAGGCCAGGTTATTTGCTGTCGGACCAGTAAAGGCACTGACCAGTGTCAGCGAATCATTGCTCTCAATGGATTTTACCGGAAGGGTGTAGGCTATGCCGCCCACCACAGAAACGACAAAGTCGCCAGGCTGAAGCGTCGTACTAAAAGAGGTCTGATAGCCAAGAACTGTTGCTGAGTTATGAGTTAACTGAATAACACCTGCAGACATGGTGGTTCCTTAATACATGTTCGGAAGAATAAGAATGGGCATGGCGATATTTCTGTTACGGGTCATATCCCATGCACCAGAATTGCGGTCCGCAAATACTTTGTTGTAGGCTGACCGGACGCTACCGCCAGACATGACCACGCCTTTGGTTCTGATATTTCCCCATCCACCTATCATTCGTACCTGAACGCCGGTATAGACTATCTGGCAGAATCCACCGCCAATATCCTGAAATGCGTCAGTAATCTGAATTTGGCGGTCATAGACAAACGGGCGTTTCAGCGTGGAGAACGTGACCTGGCCTGCGGCGTTGGTCATTGTGATACCGTCGCCACCGACTGGTGCTGTCTGATTGAATATCACCAGGTCTATCGTCGCCGTTCCGGCCACATCGTCCCGCCCGGTGTAGGAAATATCGCGAACGATGATATTGCCGCCATCAAACCCCACCGACACATTCGGGTTATCCCATTTACCGAAAGGAATACCGCCCACCGGAAGCGGCGCGCTGCCGTTAACCGTAATGCGCCCGGAATAAGCGCAGGTCATCAGCGCGGCCTGATTGGATATGGCGGTGAAGTCAGTCGAGTTTGAAACAAACAGCCCTTCGTTATAAGTTACCGCGGGCAGCAGCTCCATGACGTAGCCTGACCAATCCGGAGTAAGGGCTTTACCACCGATTGTCTCAGCACCAATGATGACCCCGGCGTCCCCGTTTCTGGTGACTCCTGTCATAATGGCCACATCAAATTCAGCGAAGGAATAGATGTAAATGGGATTGGTGGGCACCACGATAGCCAGTGAGCCGGGAACAAGTGGCGTATTGACCGGGTACTGCATTGACTGGGATGACCAGCCCGAGAACGTTGTGCAAAAACTGGGGGCACGCAACCCCGCAGTAATTGCCATCACCGGACGGCCGTCGTTGTAATTAATAAAAATCCCCTCCGACATTATTACCCCCTGAATGTGCCGATCTGAACATTCCCACCATTTGTCAGATTAACGAGAAGTCCATAACCATCGATTACGACTTTGTTATTTATCCCGTTAAAAGAGAAATTCCCGCTGTCGGCATAGAGTTTCCCATGCAATTCAGCGTTTCCATTTTTATCAATGCGCCAGCCAGCTGAGCCAGCAACGAAGTTATTCGACTGGATATAATTACCAATTTTTGCATTGGTAATACTGCCATCTTGAATTAGTGCATCACGGATAAATACCTGTCCGTTATAGACAAAGAACGCAGCAGTGTAGTTGCCCGGATCACTTCCGGAATAAATACCAAACTGATCAGCAGCAAAAACCACTGTGGATTTATAGCTGTTCCCCGATGGCTCAATCGACATACCGAACCCGGTGCTGTATTTCACTCCATTCCTGACAATGCCGAGATTAGTGACATAAGAAGCTTTTGCCGTTCCATCAATATTTACTTCAGCGGTCAGTTTCTGGTTAACCGCAGCAGTCAAAGTGCCTTCTGGTCCGATTGACGCCTGAACATAACTGGACAGGTCAGCGAGCCCCTGCTCGGCTGTCGCAACGGTTGTTTTAACCACTAGGATTTCAGCGCGAACTTCGCCGTACTGCATCCACTGATGTTCTACTGTGCCATGGTTCGCCAGTGCATTTTCCATAACGCCTTGCAGGTTAGTATCAACGCCATTTTTAACATTCTGGAACGCATCTGACTTCTGTATCCCGTCATCAATGAGATCGAACAAACCGCCTGTGTCCATAGAACACAATGCCGGAACCTCGATAAATCCGGAGGCGCCAAAGGCATTTATCGTCCTGATGTACCAGTAATAGGTATGGCCGATCTTTAACTGATTACTTGTCCAGGTCGTTCCCATCCCCTCGCGGCTGGAATTCCCTTCCACCGTGGCTGTTGAGGTGTTGGGTAGCTTTGTTTCGCCAGACGTCCAGAAATCGAACTGTGTGGAAACACTGGTAATTACAGCCAGACGCGGGATCAACGTGACGGCAAAGAAACCCTGTTCAATATCAACATGGGAAGGTGCTGGCGGGGCTTCGATACTGAATTCCAGATATCCTTCTGGCGACTCGGCTCCCATCTGGTTTACGGCAATAACGTGGGCTGTGTAGGTGTTTTTCGGTAACCCGGTAAGACGCGTAAACGTCCCCGGAACCTGGACGGACATGACCATTTGACCATTGCGGCGAATGATCACTTTGTTGTAAACCACCTGCCCGATATTCTGCCAGGACAAAATGCCCTGTACGACCTGACCGATTTCCTCCACGGTATATTTCAGGTTCTGCGGCTGCGCCACTCCGCCTGATGGCAACTGAGTGAACGGCGGTCGCTCAATCGGTTTACCAATGGCATCGCCCCAGACATCTGCCGTTTCCTGCTTCAGCGTCAGTTGCACACCGTTCTGCACGCCAAATTTCCAGTCCGTTACCCGCATCTCAACGTTAACAATACCGATAGACGGGAAATTCACCTTCACATACATTCCCGGACGGTAACGATATCCGCTCAGGTTCAACGTAACGTTCATGGTTCTGGCGATGCGGGTGCGCTTTAACTTCACGTCAGCCAGCCGCTGGGCCTGAAATTCAGAGGTCACAAATCGCAGCTTCATATCCTGCGATATTTCCACGCCGTCTTCCGTCACCCATTCACTGACAGACACTGATGGGAAATCCGCTTCGGTATAGCCCTGCTGCGGATCAACAAATGTCCCCTTGATAGTGTTAACACGTTCCGCCTGAGAGACTTCCGGCATGATTTCGATATCACCGGCCAGCTGGCTCTCAGTGATCACCTCTGTCGCAGGACCATAATAAGCCCCGACCAGAAGGCCATGTTTGCCCGCGGTATACGTTACATCCCCGGCGCATGCTGCCAGCATCCCTTCAAGAATACTGACCTTGTTTTCACTGAGATCGAACTCACCGTTGATGGTATAGCGCTTCTCAACGGTATTACCGCCAGTAATCACATCTTCATCACAGATATTCGCCGCGTCCTTAAACTGGTCCCAGAGAATATCGGTGTCGGGCACTTTCAGGTAATTGCGGTAATAGTCCAGGATAACCAGCGCCGCATTATTGCTGTAACCCGTTAAACCTGTGCGCGGGTCATAAATAGCCCGCCCCTGCTTTTCGACCTTGATGTTAGGGATACCTGCCGGGAATTTTTCAGCGTTGAACTTCAGGGATACGCGCAGCCAGGAGATCCCTTTCCCGATCATGTCTTCTTTCCATGACGGGCAGTTTTCCAGCATGTACGGGTCCGCCGTCTGGCGATTGGTGTGCAGCTCGAAAAAGGCATGCTCAGGATAGCTACTGATCGGCTCATCACCCAGCCAGACAGTCTGTACGCCGGATAACGGATGCCCCGCCAGGGCAATGGCCAGATGCAGCATTTCGCCATCATCCTGTTCGCCAGCCTGCTCTTCGGAAAAGAACAAAGTGCCCGCCGACGTTGAGCGACCGTAAACAACGGTTTTGGCACTGGCCGCAGCGCGCAGAACCTGTTTACGTTCAGACGTATCACGGTAGGAATTCAGCGACGGGGTCTTGGTCAGCGCCTGAGTGGCAATCTGTGCGGCGACGGTGATAACCATCGCAATGGCATACATTTCATTTGCCGCTGCCACACCTGCGGCAATGGTGGCAACAATAGGAACAGCAGCAGGCATTAACGCACCCTCCATACACTCAACGGTTTAACCCGCAGACTGACAAGACCATTTTCGCCAGGCACCCACACAACGCCGGAATACACCACCCCGGCACATCGCGCACCGGCATTTTCAACCACGGCAATATCCCCTCGCTGCGCCAGCTTCACCGGCACCTCATCGAGATAACGGGCCAGCACCTTTTCAAGCGAACCGCCACCGCGCAATATCGCCTTTTTAGCCCCATGCTCGCTGTCGTAGGTTCCGCGCCAGCCTGCCGCAAAATCCTCGCCGCACATGGCCTGAGCGCAGTCCGCCGCGAACAGGCAGCAGTCATGACTGCCCCATAAAAAAGGCCGCTTTTCAGCGGCCCTTATTACGGTGATTAATCTGTTATGCCAGTCCGGATGCTTCATGCTTCCTCACTTATAGGTAAATCCTGGTGCATCTTTTTTACTGCCCCAGTAAATCGAACGTTCAGACATCTGCGCCACATACCGGAATATGCGGTCGCCGGGATAAGCAGCCTGCTGCGATTCATCGGTATAGCGATCGGGGAAAGGACGTTGCCAGTCTTCAAAAATATTACTGATGGTGTACTGCAGGGCGTTCGTCCCGCCAGCGGTCGCCCCCGTACTGGATACCCGCCCTTTAAACAGGAGATCGGCAACCTGGACAACACCGTTATCATCCATGGCCACCAGATAGATTTCGGCATTTCTGCCAACGCATCGCTCATTCAGCGTGGTGGCAAAGAGGGTCATATCCAGACCTGAGAGGGTCATTTTGACCTGCGTGGGGCTGGTCGTGCTGGTTTCACTGGCATCATCAACAGACCCCATGCGCCCCATGCCATAATAGACATATCCACCAAGAACCAGCGTCCCGGTGCCGGAATGCACATAGACGGTACCGGATTCAAACTGAATATTGGCGGCGATCGCGACCGTCACCCTGTCGCGGGATAACCAGTCCACCATCGAATCAGAAAAAGGGGAATAAAGCATTAAAATGCCTCCTCAAGCTCCAGCGTGTAACTGGTAAAAACACCCGGCACGCGGTTACCTGCACCCTGCTGGTTATCCTTCAGTTTGAAAATGCCGTAAGGTTTCGCGACCTCGATGACGGCATTAGCAGGTGGCGAGCTACGCAACATAGGCGCAAATATAATCATTGCGGTACCGTTCGCCGCGCTCGTCACGTCGGCTGTAACCATCTTCAGTTCATCGTTAACAGTGAAATAATCGCCCTGTCTGAGCACCACTGTTCCCGGCGTCCAGCCCTTACTCTGAAGCTGAAACCCTGTCTGATTAGCGCCATCAACAACAGGCACGCCAGCTGGCGCTCTGCCACTTCGCCCCCAGTCACGGACTTTTACCCTGCCATACTCACCATCAAGCGAAGCCACCAGAGCATCAATACGTCTGGATTTTTCATCCGTCAGGTTATTAAAGGTCAGGGAACATACCCAGCGGGTGCCGGGGAAGCGAGCTGTCTGCGATGAGCCATTGAAGGGAGAGCGAAAGGTTTTGGTATTACTTTCTGGTCGCCAGGTCAGCGACGCGGGACAGACATCTTCCGGCCATTCGAGTGCAGCCATAGATTCTCCTGCATTACTCTGCGCACGGCGGCGCTACTGATCATTTGTCAGGATGTTACTGATTTACATACCTGGTTATGGTTGTTACTCAGCCCGTCAGTGGTGGGACACTGGCGCACTCATAAAAGGAGGGATGGCTGATTACCTCTGGATAAGGGAGTTATATGGACGAAATAAGTGCAAAAGTTCAATTTAATTCAAAAAAAGAAAGCCTGAATGAAGTCGCTGATGAATTAAATGATATTAAAATGATCCTTCTTAGCGTAGCTTTGAAATTAGACAATGAGGGTCGCCAGCAAATCATTAAGGAGTTATCACAGATTGATTCCCCATCGATTCAGCAATGGGTTGGCAATCTCAAAGGACTGCATCAGTCTTAATCCCTAATTTTAAGGTATAAAAACCATTCGCGGCCTGATTTGTGGCCGCTTCAATAATCTTCGCAACAACATTTTGAGCATGTTCTTTTGCCCGCTGATTGTACCCTTCCAGAGTAAGTTCTGGCGTTAAGTCTTCGCTGTACTGGATAGTAGCTACGGTTGCTTTGCCAATTTTCACCGACACGTTACTACCAATGCGCTGCGTAGATGACATCGTCAAATTTTCTCCTAAAGAAATTCTTACTCCATTTTCTTTCGGAAACCCTACTTTAAATTCAAGTGACTCAACTTGCCGTTCTAACGTCATAGCTGTCTCCCGCCTTTCGACTTAATGAATATTAATAATGCTTACACGCCAAGTAAGCGCCTCGCCTGACCTCTATTAGAGAAGTCCTGAAGCAAATCCTGACGCGCCTGTTTCGCACCGTCATTTGCTCCCTGTCGTGCGGCTTCCTGCATAGCCTGCTTAAGTGCCGCATCACCGTTACCGGATATGTTGAAGTGCTGATGAATAATCGTATCACCGCCGCCTGATGTAGCCCCCTGAGTACCAACCATGCGAACACCCAGCGAACCATCAGCTGATCGTGTCAGCGGCATAATGGCTTCCGGCCCCGCCTCCCCCATAAGCCCAGCGCCTTTTGCAAAAGCAAAATATGTCGGTGTGCTAACAATGCTGTTGCTGTAAGCGCTCAGACTTTCAGAAGCATACGCTCCACCTTTCGCATTTAGCTTTATGCCTGAAGCGGCAGAGTTATAAGCGCCGGAAGGAGTGCTACCAGATGCAGCCCCAGCGCCCGCACCAAACATACCGCCGATTGAACTGAAAAAACCGCTGTTACTGGCTGAGCGCAAAGAATCCACCAGCATCGCATTGAGGATAATTTTCTGCATAGACTGAAGCACCGAACTGGCCCAATCTTCCCAGTCAACCTTATTACCGGCCAGTGCATCAGAAATGTTACCCACCAGCCCGGACATTGCGTTATTCACCAGGTCAGCAGACTGTGATGCGTAATCAGAAGCAGTGTCAGCCCAGTTTGCAAAACCTTCACGCATACCCGTTGTCCAGTCACTGCGCTGGGCATCAGAGGCTGAGTAGTAAGATTCCTGATCTCGTAACCGCTCATCGAGATAACGTTTATTAAGTTCCAGTTCCTGACGGTATAGGTCTTCAGAAATATCACCTGACTGGTACTGCCGCTGCAGATCAACGTTCTTCTGCTGAAATTCCTCCCGGATGCGTAGCATTTCCTGCATACGTTCACGTATTCGGCTTCCCTGTCCATACCCGGTAAGTTCTGCCTGGTTAGATGCTCGCGCGCTGGCGTTTGAGTCAGCGAGGTTGGCTTCATACGCCGCTAATTTTTCGCGGATTTTCTGCTGATCAATCAACGCTGCATTCTGCAATAAGGTTTGTTTTTGCGCTTCGGTGAGAGAAGTAAGCTCCCCCTGGCTAACCTGATATTTAAGTTTTGCCAGTTCGGTATTCTGACCAGCCAGAGCGATTTGCTCTTTCTGCTGCTTAATGAGTTTGTCGTAAGTATCCGCTGTTTTTTCTGCATCCGACTTACCACGACTCTGCCGATTGCTATCCCGAATAGCCTGAAGCTTTCGTTCTCCTTCAACAGATAGATTTATATATTTTTCATATTGACCAGCAGGAAGATTAAGGTCAGACGCTTCAAATTCTGCCTGTCTTTTGGTTTTTTCAATCCCCTTTAAACCAGCTAATTCATTTTGCCGCTGCACTTTGTCCATAGCGGCCTGCTGTTTTTGGTCAAGGGTGGGCAAAACAGGACCTGCATAAGTAGGCGTTGGCATCGTCACTAGTCCAGTGACTTTGTTCAGCCGTGTATACATTTCCGTTAATGAGCCAACAGCACCAGCCATTTCAACGGTTTTATCTATTGCCTCACTCGTAATGTCGTTTATTAAGTCTTGAGTTTTATGACGCTTATTTAGCATCTGCTCAAGACGCCCCTCTTCAATAGCTAGTTCTGATGCAAATGTTGCAGCTTTTTCAGTAGCATCATTATATAGCCACGTCCCCTCTGAGGCAGACTGCGCCGCTTGTTTGGCGTTATAGAGTTGGTTTGATAACTCTGCAATTTTTAGTTTTAGCTGCTCGATAGAATAATCTTGAGCATCAAGTGAAATATTAGCTTGCCCAAGGTTTGCCGATATCTGGGTTTGAGACATCGATTTTAAATTTTCTCTGACCTGTTCGATTGTGTCCGCATATTGGATAGCTGATTCACGAGCTTGTTCTTGCCGCTGGTACATTGTGTACCAAGCACCCGCACCAAGCATCAAAATACCTGGAATTCCTCCGACTAACGAAAGCAGCCCGGATGCTCCGTTTTTAAACAGATTCATCGCTGAGGTTGCTTTATTAAGAGCATCCTGAGATGCAGAAACAGCACGGTTTGATTGAACCAACGTCGCATTAGCTGCAATCATCGCGCGACGCTTTATAATAGCATTCTGTGTTGCCGTAGCCTCAGCGTTAGTATTTCTGGCAAGATCCAACTCAGACTTAGCAAGCTGATAAGTACGTTCTGCGGCTATAGCATCAGCAGCGGCTTTACGCTGTGATTGAGTTGCGGACTCGGCACGAGCGGCCGCAAGGGCAATTTCATTTTTACGGGCATCAATCAATTGCGCTGTTTGGTTCCCTATGTCACCAAACATTCCCCCAAGATATCTGGCACCGCCAATAGCAGCCAGTACCCCAGCTGCAGTAGCTACAGTGTCAATATTACTTGAGATCGTATCGAGCACACTAACAAGGGCGCTAGTTGCCCCAGTGGCTTCATTAGCACCGCCAACCCATGCCATGAACGCATTCTCAACCTTTGTAGTCGCAGCTGAAACAGTCTGAGGCATCGCTTCATACTCACCCCTGAGTGTGCCTAATTGACTTACAAGCGCAGGAACTACCTTGTCAGCGGTTAATTGTCCGGCATCAGCCATTGCTTTAAGATCTTTTCTAGCAACCCCCATTCCCGCCGCCAGAGCACGGATTACGCGATCACCGTTTTCATTAACAGAGTTGAATTCTTCACCGCGTAAAACCCCTTGAGCCAGCGCTTGGCTGAATTGAGTAATAACAGAACTAGCTTCAGATGTACTGGCACCTGATAACTTCAACCCAGTTGATATAGATTCTGTTATTTTTAATACTTCTTCTGAACTATATCCAAATTCACGCATTGATGCAGCGGAACGGGCAAATAAACTGGCATTATCTGAAAAAGCAGTTCCTGTACGCTGACTAATTTCCATCAGTGCTCGCTGGGATTCGCTAAAATCATCAGATGACTGTGATGCCTGTTTCAGTCGCGCATTCACTGAGTTCCACTCATCAGCAAGTGAAATTAGATGACCTGTAGCAAAAGCCCCTGCAAACGCGCCAGCCATACCCAATGCAGATGCTTTGGCGGTGTTAATCTGATTGGTTACTTCGGCAAGCGCTCTTTGTGTCTCGCGTGAAGCTGCTGCAGCCTGGCGACCTCCAGTTTGCATTACGCGATAATAATCATTACCCATTCGAGAAGCGCGAGAAATTTCTGTCTGAAAGGACTGAGAATTCGCAGAAATTTTAATTATCAGTTCACGGAGAGTTGCCATAATCCACCTAATAAAAAACCCCGCCGAAGCGAGGCTCACATATAATCATTTTTCTCGGTGGGCTATTTGTATCAATAAATCAATTTGAGCATCTTGCTTTTTATTTATTTCTTTAAGGGCTTCTACCTGTTCATTTGCCCTAACACTAACACGTAATAAATAAAAAACTATAATTAAATTGATTAGCCAACCAAAAACACCGAATACAACAAAAAGTGGCTCCATGATTCCTCCAATGATTTCCAGAGGTAATCGTATATCTGTAATTGAGTTGTGTGAAGAATTATTGCGTTGCGGCAATCAATGCTTTTTCAAGCCCTGCGAATGGATCGGCCTCTTCTTCATCATGATCACGCTGCCATCGCAGCAACATATCACTCATAGTGGCCTTGCCGCCCTGTGCATTAAACACAGCGGTAGCAATTTGCGCCGCCTGAATGTCACCACGAATGTCACCTATTGGACTATGTTTATCAAACTCAGCCCACAGCCTAAGTTCACTGGCTGACATCACTACCTGAAGCTCTGAAAGAGTGCGCCCCATACGAAGCGCCAGCGACATCAAAAACCGCATTCCGGGCTGAGCTACTTTCCCTCAGCCTCCTTTTGATCAGTTGTCAGGTTGAGTGCCTGACGAAGAAGACGCGCGTGGACTGGACCATAAACCGATTCAACCTCGGCAAAATCTTCCTTACTGAACACCGGTTCGCCATGCTCATCAAACAACACATCGATAAAAAGCGTAACATCAGCGCGTAGATTACGGTGTGCCCGTTCAGAGATAGATAACTCGCCTTCCGTCTCTCTCGGTTTAATTACATCCTGCCAGTGAAGCCATGCTTCTGCTGATGGTTCACGAAGAACAACTTTCACGCCATCCCATTCCGGCACGATTACATCAATATGACGAAATGCTGACGCCCTGGACAGCGCCAGTTCTTTAAGACTCTTAGCCATTTTTTATCCCTGATTAAAGAAGATGATTTACGCTACCGTTACGACGCAGGTTGCTGAGGTAACTTTTCCAGCAGGTGTGGAGGCGTCGGTAACTTCACAAACGTAATCACCGGCATCACCTGCAGCAGCGTTTGCCTTGTTGAACGTTGCTGTCGTCTGTCCACTAACCGCGCTGCCGCTTTTCTTCCAGACGTAGGAATAAGGTGCTGTTCCTCCAGCCGCTACAACCGTCAGTGACAATGCCGCACCAGAGGAAACGGATTTGGTGTCAGGCAGATCGGTGGTAAGCCGCAGCGCGTTATCAATTTTCGTCGGCTTACCTTTCAGGCGTAGCGAGAACGTTGCGGCCACCACGCTGTTTGTTCCTGAAGACCAGGTATGCTGACGGACTTCAGACAGGAACTGGAAGCCAATACCAGACGGGAAGACAATCCGGAAACCATACGTGGTGTCGTTATCGTAAGCTTCACGCAACGCATCCTGTGCCGGGTTAACGTAGAAATTACCGGACATGGAGATTTCTGACTGAGCGCCCAGGCCGTTGATGTTTTCCTGCTCGGTGGAACACAGCGTGGTGACATCAATGTCCTGCTTCTGACCGCCAGTAAACTGGACTTCTTTGATAGTACAGTGCAAATCCAGCCAGGTTGCGGCGCCAATCGTATCCAGTGTCGCTGGCGCAGAGGTGATTTGAATTTTAGTACCCTGCGATTTTTCATACAGTGAGGACATATTTGTCTCCTGAAAATAGAAAACCCGCCGTAGCGGGTCTGTGAGTTAATGGATTTGTCAGACAGTGACCTGAAATTCCAGCGTCGCCCGGTAATACCGGTTCTCTGGTTCATAACCAGGGGTTTTGCTTATATTGGTGGGATTGAGTGGCTTAACCACCTGAAGCGCCATCTCACAAAGATTCCGCGCCTCTTTGAGAGTCAGTGAGTAAACATCCACCTGAACCGATATTCCTGATTCGGCCTGTCCGCAAAGAACATCGGAGGTCACATCAGAAATAAGTGAAAAAATTACCCATGGTGGCGATATCGAGGGCTGACCATCACTACCCAGCGGCGCAACGTAAGGATAAACCTGTCCACTGGCCAGAGGCTTCAGCAAAAGATAAAGGTCATCTTCCGTCATTTACTCAGCACCTCATCAATCGCCTGGTTCATGCGTTTCATAGCGACTCGCGTGGCCAGTTCTTCGCGCGTATCAAACGCAGGACGAACAAAAGGATGTGGGGGCATATTCACTGTGCCCATTTCGACAAATCGCCAGTAAAACGCGTTGCGTCGATCGGAGGCTTTCATTGAATTATCGCTGTTACCCGTTCGCATGTTTCGACCACGAATATGAACACCGGATGAAATATCACCGCGTTTACGCGATCGCTGCGTCAGCACCACAACGTTTTTCTTCAGCTTTCCGGTTCGTTCAGGCGCTCTTACTATCACCTCGTCTTTCAGAACCTCAGCACCAGCTCGAGTGGCATCACGCAGAACTTTGTTGTTTTCGGCGCGGCTCAGTAATTCAAGATCGCGGGAAATCGCTTCAAGGCCAGAAAAATCCAGACTGATATCAATCATTTTTCCGCTCCATTTTTACAGAGTATTTCCAGCCTGGTGGCTTTACTGTCGGGAATGGGAGGACCGATGATATTCAGTACCGCGCCTTTAAATGGGCCTGTCAGCACTTTTAATCTTGACGCAGCAGTCACATCACGCCGGAAACGGACCCACACCCGGATCGTTGCCTGCGCCGTTTCCGCACCCGATTGCAACTGCTCCCGGCCACTGATGCCCAGCACCTCCGCCCATATAGTCTTTCCCTCCTGCCACTCTTCAACCGGCTGGCCTGTCGTATCGCGAAAAGAAACAAAGTTCAGGATAGTGACACGATGGCGTAATCGACCTGCCTGCATGCTCCCTCCTTATGTTCCCGGGTGCTTCCGGTACGGCCCCAGGAGAGCCTGAACACCAAACGGCAACGTGCTTGTAATATTGCCAATATTTACCGGTTCTCTGTTCTCGTACCAGTGGCTGACAAGAAGCATTAACGCCAGTTTGATATCGTCGCTGATGATGATGCCATCAGGGTCGTTATCCGGGATGCTCGTATCGTAGAGAGACCTGTTTACAAGTTTCTCTGCATGGGACTTTGCTGCACTGAGATATATCGCCAGTGTCTGATCTTCAGAAACATCATCGCTGTCTATCCGGCATTGCTGCCGCAGTTCGGCAATAGATGGTTTCATTTTGCTTTCCCACGTTTTGTTGCCGCTGGCTCTGGCTCTGGCTCTGGCTCTGGCTCTGGCTCTGGCTCTGCAGTGATATGAACATCGCCACCACCAAATTTAATAATGCCAAGTTCGGCAGCAATTTCCTCAGCGCGGGCTGGTAACTCACCGTCCGGATACACCCCAGCGGGAATGGATTCAACAATACAACCATCTGGGGACCATTTAAGTTCACGCAATAATTCAGGCATAAATCACCTCGGGAAATTGGGGCCGAAGCCCCAGAGAATTAGGCGCCAGTGCCGATCTGCAGCAGTTTAATGGCCTGAGAATCCACCAGCATTCCCCCGGTGCGTTTGGTGGTATAGAAACCAACGAATGGTTTTTTGGTGTAGGGGTCACGAAGAATACGGGTGCCAATGCGGTCAACAATGGTGTAACCACGCTTGAAATTGCCAAATGCAATTGCTTTAGCGTCAGCAGCGATATCCGGCATCTGTTCGTTCTCTGCCACACCATAACCAACCAGAGATGAAGGCTGACCCAGTTCCAGACCTGGACGCCACAGGTAGTTGCCTTCTGAATCTTTCAGGATTCGGATAGCAAACAGGCTGTTGTTGTTCATCATGAACTTCGCGCCATTGCGATGCACTTTACGCAGCGTGTAGACCAGTTTGATGATCGCATCAGCCGTTACACCCGTCGCAGCGCCAGAGAGAATGTGCTGGAGAGTACCAAATGCACGAGTCTTGTCCGGATCAAGCGTGGAGGCGTATGCCAGAAAACCTTTCGGCTTCTTCGTCCCGTTCCCGCTGGTAAAGGCGATTTCTTCCTGCTCTGCAAATTCAATTGCCAGTTCGCTGTTGATCCAGTCTTCGACGTTGAAGAAAGCATCGTCCAGCATGGTTTGAGTGGCCTGCGGGTTACCGTAAATTTCCCCCATGAACGGCTCAATCTGACCGAGCTTAGACGCATCGGTTTCCGGGCGGGCATCCGTTTCACCAACCCATCCCGAAGCCGTACCGCCGAGATTAACCAGTTTTTTATAGTTAGCGCCGCCGACTGTAATGGTTGTCGCTTCCTGGCGCATCACCACTTCATCTTTCAGAAGATTAAGGATCGTGCGATCCAGCTCTTCCGGCACAGCATAGCCACCATCTTCATCCACACCAACCTGCAGAGCTTTGCGTTCAAGTTCGCGGAGCCCATCATCTTTACCTTTACGCATAAAACCAATGAAGGCGGTTTTATGTTCGCTTGCGGCTTTGCTCTGAGAACCACCGGCTGGACGTTTAACCTGCTTCAGTTCCTCTTCCAGCGCAGATTTAAGTTCATCCAGTTCAGACAACTTGCCGTTTAAGGTTTCAACCTCTCCCGCCAGCTTGCCCTTTTCCTGTTCAACTGCTTCCAGGCGCTTATCGTTCTTTTCTTTGAACGCATCAAACTTCGCCTGCAGTTCCTGCGCGACCTGCTCTACGTCTTTAACGTCAACTGACATAATTAACTCCTGATTAAAATTTGATGTTTTTCAGTGCATCCAGTGCGGTACTCACTTCATCAACATCACGCTGTGAAAGTGAGCAATACCCCCCGGCCATGAATGCTTTAGCCTGGGTGCGTGAGAGCCCAACATCGCGCAGGACTCGTTCAATACTTTTTTGAGAAGGGATTTCTCCGCGTGAAAATGCGCTTTTGACATCACTTACACGCGCTTCATCGTTCGACGGAAACGTTACGAGACTGACTTCCCACAGGTCGATCTCCTTAAGAAGGAACACACCCTTAACACGGTCGTACTCCCAGTCTTTCAGCATGTAACCAATAGAAAGGCCGGTTAAAGAACCGGCCTTCATGTGGGCGTGAGCGCGTTTCGAAAGGGGATCATCATCAATGAGTAACCGGCCTTTAACATAAAGGCCTACCTCATCCTCTTTCATCTCAGTGTAAATACCGATGGGCTCATCCATGCGGTGCTGCCAGAGTAATGCAGGGAGAGCATTCTTTTCTTTCCATGCCTGAAGGGAGGTCGAAAAAGCGCCCGGCACGACAACATCATCGTAGCTGTCCTTTACGCCAAAAACAGAGCCATAACCTTCAAACTCCCCGCTGTCGCTGACAGACTTTAGCTGTAGCGGAATATCCAGCCGCTGTTTAGTCATCGGCATTATGTTGTTCCTCGGTTGTTTTGTTCTTGCTGCTGTCTGACGGCTTCGTCGTCATGTTCATTGGCGTAAGGTAAATATCTCCGCCTGCGCGTGGGTTAAGTTCTTCAAGTTCCCGGCAGTCATTTGGTGAGTAGATTCCCCAGTTAATGCCTGTTGAATACGCCTCAAATCGCGACTTCATATCCCCGCGAAGCAATGCGCCGGCATTGAATTTTGCGTAGTACACGCCCTGCTTTGATTCCTTCACCAGCCCGATGTTGATTCGCTGCTCAATGCGGGTCATATACGGAACGAGTGAATAATTGATAAACCCCATGCCGAGGTTTTCAATATTGTTAAACGTCGAGCGGTCAGTGTTCTGCACCATGTGCATTGGCACCCGGAACAGGCGGCATATTTCCTCCAGCTGGAATTTCCTGGTCTCAAGGAACTGACTGTCTTCCGCATTGAGCGCCATCGACTTCCAGTCCAGTCCCATTTCGAGAATCATTGGTCGGTGCGCGTTGCTCAGCCCGAGATGTCGATCCTCAAAATCTTTTTTCAGCCTTGCATAAGCAGCGTCAGTGAGCGTTTGTTCAGTGCGGAGTACACCGGAGGTAACCGCGCCATTTGAGAACAACCGCGCCCCATGTTCCTCAGTTGCCATTCCCAGAGATATTGCTTCTCTTGCATAGGCTATAGGGTTCAGTCCCACCAGCCCGTCAAAGGTAAGCGTTCTGACATGCCAGATATCATCCTGCCCAAGCACATCTGTTGAGCCATCGGGGAATGTTACCTGGTAAACCGGCTGCCACTGGCTGTTAAGCTTTGGTTCAACACACCCAGGGTCAATGGGTAGAAGCTCCACCACCTCGCCAAGCGCTTTAACTTTGTAGGCGTAAAAATTACCGCGAAGACAAAGACAGACAATGACCAGCTCCCAGAACTCCTGAGGGGTCATGTAATCATTTGGCTTCATCGTCAGTAATTTATGCAGCCTTTCGGAAGTCGCTTTTTGTTTGCTGTTTCCGGTTACCTTGTACAGGTTACAGGGCAGCATGCCCATAGACTCAGCAAGAACCCGTATACAACCGAATACCGCTGTTAACCGCATGGCTTTCTGGCTGCTTACCCTTTTCCCTGTATAGGTGTCGTAAGTCATTCCCACTGCTTCAGCGAGTTCTGCCGGAGTAGTGACAGGGGTATCACTTTTTTTGAACATCCCGGGGAAAAACATCAGTCAGTCCCTCCTCGCAATGTTTTCCCGGCCAGCGAAAGCGTGCGGGAAACCAGCCATGACCAGATAAGGCAAAGCACACCGGCGCTGATTAAGCCTCCTGGCGGATAAATCATCCATACACCAAACGAAAGCAAAATAGCGCCCATCACCCCGATCAGCGGGGCGAGAATCATCAGGATCATAACTGCCTCTTTATAATGAACGGACGCCGTAACTTTCCAGATGGTCAGAGAGGCTGTCCTGTTGTTCGCCGCCGTTTACAAGCAAGCGACTCATCGCAATAAACATTCCGACAGGGCCGTCTATTTTGTTTTCAGGTGTGGATTTGTTGGGGAAAATATTCTCGTTTTTGTCAGGCTTGACGGTGACGTTTGACATCATCCAGGTCATCACCGGATTGCCATCATGATGGAAACGCCCGGCGTAAATCTTCGCCTCGACTTCCTTCATTGCTTCAGACAGGTTTTTAACCGTCTGAGGGACTTCAACAATTGGTACACCTTCAGCTGCTACCGACAAAGCAAACTGAGTGGCACTCCACGGGTCGTATGCAAACTCGTTCAGCGAGTCACCTCGCGCCCATTCGATCGTTTCCTCTTTAATTACTGCATGGTCAACGACATCGCCATCGGTAAACTCAAGGAATCCAGCGAGATTCCATTTTCTGTAAAGGTCCGCCTGCTGCTTGGAACAGGCTTCCAGCCGACCTTCAGGTATCCAGAATCTGGAGCGGACATAAACATCGCCATTTGGAGCAAGCCAGACTTTAACTGCAGCTGAAATATCAATTTTGTTGGAAAGGTCAACGCCGAGCCACATTGACCAGTTGGCCGAAGTGGAGTCGTCCCAGTCGTCACGGCATTTTTCCCAGCGCGCCATATCCATCCATGCTTTTTCACCTTGCACCCAGATATTGAGATGCTTGGTAAAAAAACCGACACGCGCCGCCACCTGCTCTTTCGCCTTTTTAGCCAGACGGCGCATATCGTCCCAACGCTTACATATCCCCAGGCCGGGATTTGCTTTCGGCCAGTTTGCCTCGTCGAAAGGATCGTCCCCCTCATCCAGGGTATAAATCAGCGCAAAATAGCTGTCATCCTTAATTGAAAGCGGGTCAGGGTTATCAAAGTTCTTCAGAACCTTGATTGCATAATCACGTTGCTCGTAGCAGATACCTTCCTTATTAAAACCCGCAGTGGTGATTGCAAAAATAAGGGACTGCAGGCGCGCACCGGTCGCTGTTTCCAGAACTTCCCAGACGTCACGAGTTTTATGTGCGTGCAGCTCATCAACGATCCCGCAGTGAATATTAAGGCCGTCGAGGTTATTCGCATCACTGGCTACAGGTTCGAATTTTGAGCCCGTCCGCTCCTGGTGAATATTCAGCTTGTTACTACCAAACAACCGGCCCAGTGTTTTAGGAGCCAGCTTAATCATGCGCTTCGCATCATCAAACACGATGCGGGCCTGGTCCCTGGTTGTTGCTGCGGAATAAACCTCAGAACCACCCTCACCGTCGGCACCAGTCATATAAAGCCCGATGCCAGACGAAAGCGTTGATTTTGCATTTTTACGCGCTACTTCGTCATAGGCGGTACGAAAGCGACGCACAAACATGGGGTCGCCATCGTCGTCAAGAATGCTCTCAAACGTTATTTCATCTATCAGCGGGACGACAAACCCGAAAAGGTTAATCAGGATGAAGGTGTGCCAGTCCATCAACTCGATCGGCTTGCCGGTCAAGTGACCCTTCACATGGGGGACGAAGTTATAGAAATCGAGAACGTGCTGGGCGCGGCTTT
>OLQX01001514.1_pt1 | contig 19702 bp, 19 predicted proteins | sample 1672581 | NCBI WGS metagenome assembly OLQX01 (sample SAMEA3136701, study PRJEB25190) | human gut metagenome | reverse complement strand
CTACGATCTCGGTGAGCGCCTCCTTGGCCTCATCCTGACCGGCGACATCAGCAAAGGTCTTGCCGGTTTCGGTCTCGGCGTAAATCTTGGCGTTGGATTTGCCAAAGCTCATCATGTTGCCGCCCATGTTCTTCATCATCTTTTTCTGCAGCCATTGACCGACCGCGATAATGAGCACAATTGGCACAACGTAGCTGATGAGCATGCTCAGCAGGGGAGAGGTCTGGGTTGGAATCTCGGCGGCAAACTTGACATTGGCCCCCAGCAGACGGCCGACCAGCTCGTCATCCGGGAAGATGCCAGTCTTGTAGAGTGCGTCCTTGCCCTTGTCGTTCTTGGCCTCGAAGGTAATTTCCTGATCCTGCTTGTCGTAGGCGATGGTCTGCACCTTGCCGTCATCCACCATAGAGATGAACTCGTCGTAGCCGACCTCGGTCACCTGCCGCTGCAGCAAGCTCGGAAACAGCAGCCAGTTGAGCATCATAAGCACGAGCAGCATGACAGCATAATAGAAGATCAGCGGTTTTTTGGGGTTTTTCGTCCCTTTTGGGTTGTTATTCATGTGAGATTTGTCCTTTCGAGTAAATCGTTGAGGTTTCGCTGCATTTTCTGCATCACACTGCACAGGGTCTGCATTTCCTGCTCGGAGATACCCTGCTGCAGTGTCAGCGCAAAGGTTTCACAGCGGTGATGGAGCGTTTTGGCGGCAGCGTGTCCTTCATCAGACAGGTGCAGATGCACCAAACGGCGGTCGTTCTCGTCGCGCACGCAGTAGAGCAGGCCGCGCTTCTGCAGTCCGTCTACGCTGCGCGTCACCAGCGGCTTGGAAACGTTCCACGCCTGTGCAATGACAGTTGCGGTGTCCTGCTCGGGCGCGTTGCGGTACAGAAACAGCAGCACGAACATCTCATTTGGCGTAAAGCCGCAGCTTTCGGTCAGCTCACGAAAGCAGCTGCGGTACAGCTGACCCGCGTGGAACGCATCGGCGGCAAAATCGTGGGGAGAGCCGGACATGCGGTGTCCTCCTTTCGGCAAACGGTTTACTTGTAAACTATAATAGACCGAAAGCGGGCGAACGTCAATCGTTCAAATGTGAACATTCTGAAAATTCAGACATTCTCAATTCTTCATCCGAAACAAAAAAGACGCCGAGAACCCTCTCAGCGTCTTTCTGCAGTTTACTTCATGGTACCGCGGGTGCCCCAGTTGGAGAACTCGGTGTACGTCAGGTAAATGCTGTCATCGTGCAGACCGGTGTGCAGCTCGACAGCATCAAACAGTGCCTCGGTCAGCGCCTTCTTGTTCTCAAACTCGGTCGAACCGTAGCAGCGAACATCAACGTACGCCAGCTTGCGCTTCTCGCCTGCAAAGTACATGGTGTGGTTGTCGGAGATGTCAACCATCAGAGCAGCCTCGGTCTTGCCCGGAATCAGGGAAATCTTCTGGCCGATGGTCTTCTTCAGCTCGTCCTTCTGCTCGTCGGACAGGGCCTTGGAAGTGGTAACAGCAATATACGGCATGGGTATATCCTTCTTTCTTTGGGATTGGGCAGTACGGATTGCCCGTGGTTTATTTTATTGTAGCACATCGACCGCTGTTTGCAATATCGTAATCCTGCATAATTTGCAGTTGGGAAAGGCATTTTAAAATCAGCAGTTTTTGACAGTGTATTTTTAAATGAACTGTGAACTTTATCAAAAACAGGTGCACAATAAGTGGATTTGTGGTATAGTATTAACAGTGAAGAAGTACAGTCCATGATCGGGTGTTGCATATGAATATCAAGTGTACGCAAAATATTTACAAAAGTGCCAATGGTGTTTCCAATGTCACCTATTATATTCTTGTTCCCGAAGGAGTAGAGGTGCGCGGTATCGTACAGCTGTCTCACGGCATGTGCGAGTATTTTTCGCGCTATACCGCATTTGCGAAGTATCTCTGCGGACTGGGCTTCATTGTCTGCGGAAACGATCATATCGGACACGGAGCATCGGTCTCACGCACGGCGGATCTCGGTTTTTTTGCCGCCCGCGACGGTTGGAAGTATCTTGTTGAGGATGTCAAGCACCTGACCGACCTGATGCAGCGCCGCTATCCCGACCTGCCGTATTTCCTGCTCGGGCACTCGATGGGTTCGCTGATCGCACGGCTGTACCTGCTCGATTACGGAGAGAAGCTGTCTGGATGCATTCTTATTGGAACAGTCGGCCCGATCGCTGCCTCCGGCAGCATCGTACATCTTGCGGATTCGGTAGCGCGCTCGCGCGGCATCACCTATCGCAGCGGACTGCTGTCCAATCTGGTGTTCAAGGGCTTCAACAGGAAAATCAAGCAGCCGAAAACCGTGTTTGACTGGCTCAGCCGCGATGAGGCGGTCGTGTCGCTCTATCAGTCGGATGAAAAGTGCAATTTCGTGTTTACCGCGACCGGATTCCGCGACCTGTTTACGCTCATCACCAAGGCGAACAATCCGGTGACCTTCCGAAAAACACCGAAGGACCTGCCGCTGCTGTTCATCTCGGGTGATAAGGACCCGGTCGGGCGGTACGGTGAGGGTGTGCGCCGTACGGTCAATCTGTATCGCGGCAACGGCGTGAAGAATATCGAGGTCATCTTTTATAAGGATGCGCGCCACGAGGTGCTCAACGAGCTTGACAGACTTGAAACCTTCGGAGATATTTCCCGTTGGCTGGAGACACACCTTGCCGCAAGAGCTGCAAGGCAGGCTGTCGAGCAGGAGCCGGAAACGGCAGCGGAATAAAAATAAAACCTCTCTCAAAACGCTTGAGAGAGGTTTTTTGTGCTTTTTAGGCGCGGGAAACCGCCTTGCTATGCTGTCTGCCCTTGAAATACCGTGCATTGAGCACTGCCGAGACAACGAGCAGCACGCCTGCGATCAGCAGGGTAGCAAAACCCCAGCGGATACCCGCACGGTTGGCAGCGATGCCGATCGCAGCCGGAGCCATAGCTGCGCCGAAGCCGTTAAGCGTAACATAAATGCCCATGGATGCCGGATAGCGCGAGAACAAATCTCCGGCATTGGCCACCGTTGTGCCGTACATGCCGGACATGCACAGACCCAGACCGACCGTCGCAACGGTGAGAATCGGCAGCGTGGTTCCGGTGACGAGCAGCACGAGGAACGCCGTCACGCCGAAGCACATGACCGTGATCATCTGCCACGGACGGAACTTCGCAGCGATCACGCTGCACGAGAAGCGGCCGATCAGCAGCGAAACCCACAGCAGGGAAGTGATGATCTGCGCAGCGTCTGCGGCGAGCACGCCGGAATCAATGTAAAAGCTGGTCAGCCAGCCCATCATGGAAGCCTCTACGGCCTCGTAGAAAAAGCAGAGCGCTGTGCACAGCCAGAACAGCTTTTCGCGGAAAAAGCCGTAATCGGTTGCGGATTTCTGCTCGGTTTTCGTGGATTTATCGTCATCCATCTTCATAAACAGACCGAAGATAAACGAAGCCGTCAGCAGCACAATCGAAATCTCGAGCGCAAGACGCCAGCCGTTGTCACCGCCCAGCTTATGGCAGGCGAGTACGGCCAGCGGCGCCACACACGCACCAAATGCATACGCCGCGTGCATCATGTTGAGCGGGGTCGCGCTGCCGTTCGCGTATTCGCTCATTACGCGGTTGTTGTAATCCGTGATAGCGCCCTTGGAAATGCCGGTCAGGAACATGGCCGCCAGCAGCCAGACCGGCGAGCCGTTGGTCAGCAGCATGACAAAGCCGACCGCGAATACATAATACAGGATGAGGTACGCGCGTTTGAGTCCCCATTTGATGGCAGCCAGACCGGACAGCAGGCCGATGCCGAGATAGCCGATCGACTGCGCGGACAGCAGCGTACCGCCGATCTGGTAATCCAGCGCGTAGGCCGCGCGTAAATCCGGCAGCACGGAGCCGAGCATGATGGAGCTCAGTCCCTGTGCGAAATAAACAAAAAACAGTTCCGCGACAACATAGCGTTTGCTGCGGCTCAGGGAAGATAAAAATGCTTTCATTGATGTGTCCCTTCAATTTGTGTGGAATATGCGGTTTTCTTTTTTTGACCGCGATTTTAGTATAATCTCCTGCGGTGCGATGTGCTACTAAATTCTTGCGATTTACATCTGCGAAAAGATAGCGTGTTTCTGCGAAAAACTGCTGAAACAGGCTGTAGTAGTGAAATCCTGTGCAGGGGTGTTGCACAGATTTTATACAATCTTGCGATGATGGCGCAAAGAAACAGCGAACCGTTGCGGTTCGCTGTCTGCAAATTTGCTTGTTAGATGCGGCAGGCTTCAAGAAGCTCGTTCTTGCAGCTCCACAGCTTTTTGGAGAGATCCACGAAGTAGGTCTGCGGATTCTCGAAACGCTTGATCTGATCCCACAGAGTATCAACCTCACGGATGCAGTACTTGCGGATGTCCTCAACATCCGGGCTGTTGTAAACGCACTTGCCGTGCTTGAACAGCTGTACGCGCAGCGGACGAACCGTATAATCGGTAACGATACGCTGCTTCCAGGTGTAGACAGGATGGAACAGCACATACGGCAGGGAAGCATCGATCTGCTCGTCGTGTACGGTGAGCACGTCGCCAAGTGCCTTGCCGGTCTTGTTGTCGAACAGGCGGTACACCTGCTTGAAGTGCGGCGTGGTGATCTTCTCGACGTTCTCGGAAACCTTGATCTTCGGGATGATCTCGCCGTTTTCGTCCTCAACGGCAGCCAGCTTGTATACGCCGCCGAATACCGGCTCGGACTTGGAGGTGATGAGCCGCTCGCCGATGCCGAACGAGTCTACGCGGGCACCCTGCACGAGCAGGTCGCGTACCAGATACTCATCGAGCGAATTGGACGCCATAATCTGCATGTCCTCAAAGCCGGCGGCATCGAGCATTTTGCGGGCCTCGATAGAAAGGTAAGCGATATCGCCGGAATCCAGACGGATGCCGCGTGCGCGGATGCCCTTCTCCGCTTCCAGTTCCTTGGCAACGCGGATTGCGTTCGGCACACCGGACTTGAGTACATTATAAGTGTCAACCAGGAATACGCAGTTATCCGGATAAATATCCGCATAAGCCTTGAAGGCTTCGTACTCGCTGTCAAACATCTGCACCCAGGAGTGCGCCATCGTGCCGCCGGCCGGAATCTTGTAGTCACGGTCGGACAGAACGCAGGCGGTACCCTGACAGCCGCCGATGTAGGCAGCGCGGGCACCGAGGATAGCGCCGTCGTAGCCCTGTGCACGGCGGGAGCCGAACTCGAGTACAGTACGGCCTTCTGCCGCACGCGTGATGCGGTTCGCCTTGGTGGCGATCAGGGTCTGGTGGTTGATGGTCAGCAGGATCATGGTTTCAACAAACTGTGCCTGGATCATCGGACCGGCCACCGTTACGAGAGGCTCGCCAGGAAATACCGGCGTACCCTCGGGTACGGCCCATACGTCGCATTCAAACTCAAAATCGCGCAGATAATTGAGGAAGGACTCCGAGAAACACTTGCGGCTGCGAAGATATGCAATATCCTCCTCGGAAAAATGCAGGTTGTTGAAGTATTCAATCAGCTGTTCCACGCCTGCCATGATGGCATATCCGCCGCCGTCCGGTACACGGCGGAAGAACATATCGAAGTATGCGCGGCGGTTGCCGATACCCTTTTCAAAGTATCCGTTCGCCATCGTAAACTCGTAAAAGTCAGTGAGCATGGTTAAATTTCTTTCGGTCATTGCGAAAAACGCCCCTTTGCGCACCATTTTTTGTGCGCTTTTATTCATTCCGTGCAATCTGTCTTGACACAGTGCATTTATAATATAATAGTACGTTTTTACAGAAAGTGCAAGCATTATTTATCAAATCTAAATTCATAGTATGCATAAATATACAATCAAGAAAATAATTATAAGTTTTACTTGCCAAATGAGTATGGCGGTAGTATAATAAGACCATCGAAAAAAACGCAGAATGCGAGGTCGAAAAACATGGAAAAGAAATATAACAAAGTTGTTCTGGCATATTCCGGCGGTCTGGATACTTCGGTACTCATCCCGTGGCTGAAGGAGCATTATGGCTGCGAAGTCATCGCGGTTTCCGGCAATGTCGGTCAGGGCACCGAGCTGGACGGTCTGGAGGAGAAGGCGCTTAAGACCGGCGCGTCCAAACTGTACATCGAGGATCTGACCAAGGACTTCGTTGATGACTACATCATCCCGACCATGAAGGCGGGCGCAACCTACGAGCAGTACCTGCTGGGTACCTCGTTCGCTCGTCCGATCATCGCAAAGCGTATTGTTGATATCGCACTGAAGGAAGGTGCTGACGCAATCTGCCACGGCTGTACCGGCAAGGGCAACGATCAGGTTCGTTTCGAGCTGGCTATTCACGCATTTGCACCGCAGATGGATATTATCGCTCCGTGGCGTTTCTGGGAGCTGAACAGCCGTGAGAAGGAGATCGAGTATGCGGAAGCACACAACATTCCGCTGAAGATCAACAAGGAGACCAACTACTCCAAGGATAAGAACCTGTGGCACCTGAGCCATGAGGGTCTGGACCTCGAGCTGCCGTCCAACGAAGCACCGATCAACAAGCCGGGTTTCCTCGAGCTGGGTGTTTCTCCGGAAATGGCTCCGGACAAGCCGACTTACGTTACCATCCACTTCGAAAAGGGCGTTCCGACCGCAGTTGACGGCGAGAAGCTCGAGTCCGTTGCCCTGATCGAGAAGCTGAACAAGCTGGGCGGCGAGAACGGCATCGGTATTCTCGATATCGTTGAGAACCGTCTGGTCGGCATGAAGAGCCGCGGTGTTTATGAGACTCCGGGCGGTGCGGTCCTGTATGCAGCACATGCAAAGCTGGAGGAGATCACCCTCGACAAGGAAACCTCGCACTACAAGAATCAGGTTGCTCTCAAGTTCGGCGAGCTGGTTTACAACGGCCAGTGGTACACGCCGCTGCGCAAGGCGCTCTCTGCATTCGTCGATTCCACGCAGGAAACCGTTACTGGCGACGTTAAGCTGAAGCTGTACAAGGGCAACATCATCCCGGCTTCCGTAACCTCTCCGTACAGCCTGTACTCTGAGGATATGGCAACCTTTAACGAGGATGACTGCTACGATCAGGCAGATTCCGCAGGCTTCATCAACCTGTTCGGCCTGCCGCTCAAGGTTCGTGCCCTGAACGATCAGATCCTGTACAAGAAGACCGGTGAGCATTTCCCGTCTGTTGAAAAGTAAGTAAAAGAAATCGTAGGGCGGCACGCCCGTTGTGTGCCGCCCTATGAGTGTTTTGTGAGGTAACATAAATATGGCAAAATTATGGGCAGGACGTTTCCAGAAGGAAACCGATCTGGTGGTAAACGATTTCAACTCTTCCATCCTGTTTGACTGCCGTTTATATAAGGAAGATATCACCGGATCTATCGCGCACGCTACCATGCTGGGCAAGCAGGGCATCATCGAGGAGCATGAGGCCGAAAAGATCGTCGAAGGTCTGAAGGGCATCCTCAAGGATATCGAGGACGGCAAGGTTGAGTTTTCGCTCGATTACGAGGACATCCACATGAACGTCGAGCAGCTGCTGACCGAGCGCATCGGTGATACCGGCAAGCGTCTGCACACCGGCCGTTCGAGAAACGATCAGGTTGCACTCGATATGCGTCTGTACGTCAAGAAGGAGATCAAGGAGATCATCAAGCTGATCCTTGGCTTTATGAAGGCGCTGACTGTAAAGAGCCGTGAGAATCTCGATGCGGTTATGCCGGGCTACACCCATCTGCAGCGCGCACAGCCGACGACCTTTGCACATTATATGATGGCGTATGCCAACATGCTCAAGCGCGACGTATCCCGCCTGCAGGACTGCTACGAGCGCATGGACGAAATGCCGCTCGGCTCGGGCGCACTGGCTTCGACCACTTATCCGATCGACCGTGACTTCGTTCGTGAGCAGCTTGGCTTTGCCCGCCTGACCGACAACTCGCTCGACGGCGTATCCGACCGTGACTACTGCGTGGAGCTGCTCTCCGCGCTGTCCATCCTGATGATGCACCTGTCCCGCCTGTCCGAGGAAATTATTTCGTGGTGCTCCTGGGAGTTCAAGTTCGTCGAGCTGGACGATGCGTACTCAACCGGCTCGTCCATCATGCCGCAGAAGAAGAACCCGGATGTCTGCGAGCTCATCCGCGGCAAGACCGGCCGCGTTTACGGCGCGCTGACGACCATGCTGACCGTACTCAAGGGTCTGCCGCTGGCCTACAACAAGGATATGCAGGAGGACAAGGAACCGGTCTTTGACGCCATCGACACGGTGGAAATGTGCCTGCCCGTCTTTGGTGCCATGCTCCAGACCCTGACCATCCGACCCAAGAACATGGCCAAGGCTGCCGCCGGCGGCTTCATCAACGCCACCGACTGCGCCGACTACCTGGTCAAGAAGGGGATGCCCTTCCGGGAAGCCTATATGATCGTGGGCCGCCTGGTCAATATGTGCATCCGCTCCGGCGAGAACCTGGAAACTCTGACCCTGCGGGACTTCCGTGCCATCAGCGACCTGTTCGACTCCGACGTGTACGAAGCGCTGGAACTGAAGCACTGCGTCCACGAACGGAAGGTCTACGGCGGCCCCAGCAAGGACGACGTGACCCGTCAGATCCAGTACATCAAAGACTTTGTGGCTGACCATCGCTAAGCCGCTTTTGGGAAAAGAGATGACCTATCATGAAACCTACCATTTACATTGACGGCCAAGCGGGTACCACCGGCCTGCAAATCTACCAGCGGCTGGGCGATCGGGAGGACATCACCCTGCTGTCCATCGACCCATCCAAGCGGAAGGATGCGGCGGAACGGAAAAAGCTGCTCAACGCCGCTGACCTGGTGTTCCTGTGCCTGCCGGACGCCGCTTCTGTGGAAGCGGTCTCCCTGATCGACAACCCCAACGTGCGGGTCATCGACGCCTCCACGGCGCACCGCACCAATCCGGCCTGGACGTATGGCTTTTCCGAGCTGTCCGCCGCCCAGAAGGACGCCATCCGCACCACCAAACGCCTGGCCAACCCCGGCTGCCACGCCACCGGATTCATCTCCTCCACTGCGCCCCTGGTGCAGGCTGGTATCATCCCCACCGACTACCCCATGACCTGTTACTCCCTCACCGGCTACTCCGGCGGCGGCAAGGGCATGATTGCCGAGTACGAGGATCCAGAACCACCCTATGAATTCTTCTCCCCCCGTATCTACGGCCTGACCCTGAACCACAAGCACCTGCCGGAAATGCAGGCGGTATCCGGTCTGGATTTCCCGCCTGTGTTCTGCCCCATCGTGGACAACTATTATAAAGGTATGGCCACCACCATTCTGCTGCAAAATCGCCTGCTCCCTGGCAAGCCCACGGCAGAGAACATCTGGGAAGCCCTGAAGGCTCACTATGACGGCTGCGCCCTGGTGTCTGTGGCAGAGCTGGGTTACGACCAGCCCATGATCGCCGCCAACACCATGGCGGACAAGGACAGCTTGCAACTCATCGTCTGCGGCGGCGCAGATCGCACCACCGTCACCGCCCTGTTCGACAACCTGGGCAAGGGCGCCTCCGGCGCTGCCGTGCAGAACATGAACCTGATGCTGGGCTTTGACGAGACTGCCGGTCTGGCACTGTGATTTGACCTTCCTACATCAACTTCCATACAAAGGAGATTGCGATATGAAAAAGATTTCCGGCGGCGTCTGCGCCGCAAAGGGTTTCACTGCCGCTGGCATCCACGCTGGCGTAAAGGCTGGCAGCAGCCCTGACAAGAACGACCTGGCGCTGATCCTCTCCGACTGTGAGTGTGCCGCCGCCGCCACCTTTACCAACAATCGGGTGAAAGCTGCACCCGTCTACACCACCATGAACCACCTGGAGAACGGCATCCTCCATGGCATCATCGTCAACTCCGGCAACGCCAACGCCTGCGCTCCCAATGGTCCGGAACACGCAGAAGCCATGTGCGCCGCCGCAGCCGCCGTCACCGGCCGTCAGGCCGAGGATTTCGCTGTAGCCTCCACCGGCGTCATCGGCGTGGAGCTGAACATCAAGGCCATCCAGGACAGCGTTCCCGCTCTGGCCTCCGCCCTGAGCATCGGCGGCTCCCAGTCCGCTGCGGAAGCCATCATGACCACCGACACCGTCATGAAGGAGATTGCGGTAGAGACCACCATCGGCGGCAAGATCGTCCGCCTGGGCGCCATCTGCAAAGGCGCCGGCATGATCTGCCCCAACATGGGCACCATGCTCTGCTTCATCACCTCTGACTGCGCCATCAACTCCGATATGCTCAACGCCGCCCTCCATGAAGTGGTGCCCCGCACCTTCAACCGAGTGACAGTGGATGGCGACACCTCCACCAATGACGCCTGCGTGGTGCTCTGCAACGGCAGTGCCGGCAACCCCCTCATTGACTGGAAGGATGACAACTACAACATCTTCAAGGACGCCCTGATGTACGTCTGCACCTATATGGCTCGTGCCATCGCCGCCGATGGCGAAGGCGCCAGCCACCTGCTCACCTGCACGGTCAGCGGTTCCCGCAGCGAGGAAGCGGCAGAGCGTCTGGCCAAGGCAGTGGTCGGTTCCATGCTGGTCAAGGCCGCCATGTTCGGCGCAGACGCCAACTGGGGGCGTGTCCTGTGCGCCATGGGCTACTCCAGAGCCCCCTTCCGCCCCGATCGGGTGGACGCCTCCTTCTACTCCAGCGCTGGCAAGATTCAGGTCTGCAAGGACGGCTCCGCCGTGGAGTTTGACGAAGACCTGGCCAAGAAAATCTTGTCCGAGCATGAGGTGAGCATCATCATCAACGTCAACGAGGGCGACTACACCGCTACCTGCTGGGGCTGTGACCTGACCTATGACTATGTGCGCATCAACGGGGACTATCGTACCTGATCTTTTCCCTTCCATCTAAAAAATCTTTTCCGGAGAGCGAGTGTGACCCAGATTGTCCAATGATTACCTCACCCGCGCCCAAACCTTGATTGAGGCGCTTCCCTATATCCAAAAATACAACGGCAAGATTGTCGTCATCAAGTACGGCGGCAACGCCATGATCTCCCAAGAACTGCGTGAAGCGGTGATGAGCGACATCATTCTGCTCTCCTTAGTGGGCGTCCATGTGGTGGTTGTCCACGGGGGCGGCCCGGAAATCTCCGCCATGCTGAAGAAGATCGGCAAGGAATCCCAATTTGTGGACGGCCTGCGTTACACCGATGAGGAGACCATGGACGTGGTGCAGGACGTGCTGTGCGGCAAGGTGAACAAGAACTTGGTGGCCGCCCTGAACCGGATGGGCGGCAAGGCCATCGGTCTGTGCGGCCTGGACGGGGCACTGTTCGAGGCACGGGTGAAGAACCCCAAGTACGGCCTGGTGGGTGAGATCAGCAAAGTGAACCCGGGCATCATCTACAACTGCCTGGACAACGGCTATATCCCTGTGGTCTCCACCGTGGGCTACGGCGTAGACGCAGAGTGCTCCTACAACATCAACGCCGACACCGCCGCCGCCGAACTGGCCATCGCTTTGGGGTCGGAGAACCTCATCCTGCTCACCGACGTCCGCGGCCTGCTGCGGGATCCCAAGGATGAGAGCACCCTCATCCCCCTGCTGCCCATCGACGGCGTGCCCGCCCTGAAGCAGGACGGCACCATCTCCGGCGGCATGATCCCCAAAGTAGACTGCTGCGTTCGTGCCATCGAACAGGGCGTCCAGCGGACGTTCATCCTGGATGGACGCATCCCCCACTCCATCCTCATCGAAATGCTCACCAACCAGGGCATCGGCACCATGCTGCTGTAACCGAATCCACCTGACTGAGAAAAGCGAGGTATCCCATGACCTTTGAAGAATTAAAAGCGTTAGATCATCAGTATACTATGCAGACCTATGGCCGGTTTGACGTGGCATTAGACCACGGCAAGGGCGCAACCCTGTACGGTCTGGAGGGCGAAGTCTACACCGATTTCGCCAGCGGCATCGGGGTAGCCAGCCTGGGCTACGGCCACCCCGCCTGGGTGAAGGCGGTCAGCGAGCAGGCACAGAAGCTCCAGCACGCCTCTAACCTGTTCTACACCGAGCCTTACGCCAAGGTAGCCGAAAAGCTGTGCAAGCGCACCGGCATGGCCGCCGTGTTCTTCGCCAACGGCGGCGGCGAAGCCAACGAGGGCATCATCAAGCTGGCCAGAAAGTACAGCTTTGACAAGTACGGCATGGGTCGTTCCACCATCATCACCCTCCACAACTCCTTCCACGGCCGCACCATCACCACCTTGCAGGCCACCGGTCAGGACGTGTTCCACCAGTACTTCTTCCCCTTCACCGAGGGCTTCCGCTACGCTGACGCCAACGACCTGGACTCCGTCAAGGCACAGGCAGACGACACCACCTGCGCCGTCATGCTGGAGCTGATCCAGGGCGAAGGCGGCGTGCTGCCCCTGGACAAGGACTTCATCCATGCGCTGGCCGCTTGGTGCCAGGAAAACGACTACCTGCTGCTGGTAGACGAGGTGCAGACCGGCGTCGGCCGGACGGGCAGCCTGTTCTGCTTCCAGCAGTATGACATCCAGCCGGATGCGGTGACCTTCGCCAAGGGCATCGCCGGCGGCCTGCCCATGGCAGGGGTCATGTGCAGCGAAAAGTGCCGGAACGTCCTGGGGCCGGGCACCCACGCCACCACCTTCGGCGGCAACCCCATCGCCGCCGCCGGCGCCAATGTGGTGCTGGACGAGCTGGACGATGCCATGCTGGCGGAAGTGAACCAAAAGGGTGAGTATCTCAAGAGCGCCATCGCCGCTTTCGATTCCCCCTATGTGGACACCGTCCGTGGCATGGGGCTGATGATCGGCATCGTCCTGAAGGAGGGTGTGGATCGCTCTGCCCTGGTCAAAGCCCTGTACGACCACAACCTGCTGGTGCTCACCGCCGGCCCCAAGACTATCCGTCTGCTGCCACCGCTGGTCATCAGCCAGGAGGAGATGGACACCGGCCTGGCAGCGTTGAAGGACGTGCTGGTACCGTAATCCCTTTTCTGCCGACCGCAAGGGTCAGCTGCGAAAATGCAGCTGACCCTTTTTGTTTCGCCTGTAGCCATCTGATACAAACGAGCCAGAAAACGTATTTTTCCTATCCTTGGCCGTATTTTTCCCTTGCTTTTTCCCGCATTTAGGGTACAATAAAAGTTGAATCTTTTTTATTATGAGAAGCGAGGTACCCTTATGACAACCATTGATATTATCTCCGGCTTTTTGGGCGCTGGGAAGACCACGTTGATCAAAAAACTGCTGGCGGAATCCTTCTCCGGCCAGAAGATCGTTCTGATTGAAAATGAATTTGGTGAGATCGGCATTGACGGCGGCTTCCTCAAGGACGCCGGCATCCAGGTCACCGAGATGAACTCCGGCTGTATCTGCTGCTCCCTGGTGGGCGACTTCGGCCAGGCCCTGCGGAAGGTGCTGGAGCAGTATCACCCCGACCGCATCCTCATCGAGCCCTCCGGCGTGGGCAAGCTCTCTGACGTAGCCAAGGCCGTCGGTGACGTGGCCAAGGAGTGCGAAATGCAGCTGGGCAGCGCGGTGACCGTGGTCAACGCCAAGAAGTGCAAGATGTACATGAAGAATTTTGGTGAGTTCTTCAACGACCAGATTGAGCACGCCGGCACCGTCATCCTCAGCCGCACCCAGGACATGAAGGAGGACAAGCTCCAAGAGGTCATCGCTCTGGTGAAGGAAAAGAACCCCCACGCTGTCATCGTCACCACCCCCTGGGACGACCTGACCGGCGACCAGATCTTGTCCGCCATGGCCGGCGGCACCTCTCTGGCAGAGGAGCTGATGGCACAGCTCCATGAGGAGCATGAACACGAGCACCACCATCACCACGAGGACGGCTGCTGCTGCCATGAGCATGACCATGACCACGAACACCATCATGAACATGAACATGAGCATGAGCATCATCACGACCACGACCACTGCTGCCACGATCATGACCATGACCATGAGCATGAACACGAACACCACTACGATGAGCACGGCGTATGCAGCTGCGGCCACCACCATCACGGCCACGACGCCGACGAGGTGTTCACCTCCTGGGGCATGGAGACTCCCAAGAAGTTCGCCGAAGCAGAGATCAAGACCGCTCTGGAAGCGTTGGACACCGGCGCCTATGGCGCTGTCCTCCGTGCCAAGGGCATCGTCCCCTGCACCGACGGCAGCTGGCTGCACTTTGACATGGTGCCCGGTGAGATCGAGCTCCGCCGCGGCTCTGCCGACTACACCGGCCGCCTGTGCGTCATCGGTTCCCAGCTGAAGGAAGGGGACATTCAGACCCTGTTCCAGCTGTAACAGCGTTTTCCCTCTGCCGTCCCTATCGGATGGCAGAGGATTTCTATAAGGAGGTAGCCCATATGGCTCAAAAACCCATTCCTGTCTATTTGATCTGTGGTTTTCTGGACGCAGGCAAGACCAATTTCATCGCCCCCATGCTCACCGGTGAGGAGTTCACCGAGGACGAGCGAACGTTGCTGGTGATCTGCGAGGAAGGCGAGGAAGAATATGACGAGGCCGCCCTGGGCAAGCACAACGTGCGTCCGATCTATCTGGACGGAAAAGAGGCGCTGACCCAGGAAAAACTGCTGTCCATCGAGAAAGAATACCACCCCACCCAGGTGGTGGTAGAGTACAATGGAATGTGGCAGCTGGGCGACCTAGTGCCTGCCCTGCCCAAGCACTGGACGCTCTATCAGATCGTCACTGTGGTGGATGCCACCACCTTTGACAGTTATGCCAAGAACATGGCAAGCCTGATGATGGAACAGCTGCGGGAGGCGGATTTGATCGTTTTCAACCGTTGCACCGATGAACTGGTAGAACAGCTGCGCCAGCGCAATCTGAAAATGCTCAACCGTCGGGCGGAGATGTATTTGGAATACAACGATGACCGGATGGAAAACTATGACAATGGTCTGTGCCCCTTCGACTTGGACGTGCCGGTGCTGGAGCTGAGCGACGACGACTATGGCTTCTGGTACACCGACTGCATGGACAACCCCCAGCGCTACGAGGGCATGACGGTGAAATTCCGCGGCATCGTGGCACAGTCCCCCAAGTTCCCTCGAAATATGTACGCAGTCGGCCGGTTCGCTATGGTCTGCTGCGCAGAAGACACCGCCTTCTTGGGGATGCTCTGCACCGGACCGGAACAGAAGCAGCTCAAGACCCGAGACTGGGTAGAGGTAACCGCTCAGGTGCGTATCAAAAACCTCAAGGTTCTAGGCGGGGAAGGCCCTGTCCTCTACACCACACAAGTCACCCCCTGCCAGGCTCCCAAGGATGACCTGATCTATTTCTAACGCTCTTTTGACACACATTGTGAATAAATTTACAAAATCTTTTCGTTAAAAAGTTGACAATCTTGTAAAATAAGATTAAAATAGAAGCAGGATAATTTGGCTAAAGGAGCAACACAACACACGATGAAAAAACGCAAGGTTTCCAATGCCGTCATCCGCCGCTTACCACGCTATTATCAGACCCTGGATCACCTGTATAAGGAAGGCCACGTTCGCATCTCCTCCTCTGCCCTGGGCAATTACATGGGCGTCACCGCTTCCCAGATTCGCCAGGACTTGAGTTGTTTTGGTGAGTTCGGCCAGCAGGGTTACGGTTATACTATCCCCGATCTGCGCAAGGAGATTTCCGAGATCCTGGGCATGACCAAAGGCTACCGCGCCGTCCTCTTGGGCGCCGGCAACCTGGGGCGCGCCCTGATCAAAAACTTCCCCTTCCACGACAGCGGCTTTGAATTGCTGACCGCCTTTGATACCGATCCGGACATTATCGGTACAGCGATCAACGGCATTCCAGTTCTTCCCCTTTCGGAACTGGACTCTTTTGTGGTTGAACACGAGATCAGCGTTGGCATCCTCACCGTCCCCATGCACGCCGCCCATGACCTGGCACAGCGTCTGGTCACTGCGGGCGTGAAGGGTATCTGGAATTTCACCAACACGGAAATTGATATTCAATCTCCGCATGTCGCAGTAGAGAGCATTCACTTTGCCGATTCTCTGCTCACCCTCAGCTATCTGATCTCCAACCCGACTCCGGATAAGTAACAGCATACAGAAACGTCCAACGGCGCTGATCCCGTTGGACGTTTCTCTTTTCCGCCTGCACCCTTTTGGCGCCGCAACATAGGATGAAATGAAGCCCGGTGCTTCCGGGCGGAACAAACGATTTTAGGAGGCTATGTTTATGTGTTGTAATAATGGTTGGGGCGGTAATTGTCTGTGGATCAGTATCCACCAGCGCAAAACCATTGATATATCAACATTCTAGTGGTTGCTGTTAGCTGTTTTGTTGGCGAATCATATGCAATCAGCCCCCGGATTACTCCGAGGGCTTGTTTGCTTCGATATAGGCAGCGATAAACTTCTTGATCTCCGTGGTCGGCGTTGTCCCATTGGCTTTGCAAGCGGCCTTGTAGGCTTCCAGCACATCGGGCTTCAAGTCCAGCGGGAAGCGGACGTAGTTCTTGCGCAGATTTTTGATTTGCGTTTTGTATTTTGATTCACTCACGGTGATCCTCCTTCTTTCGTTTAATTGCCCGAATAGCGCACCCAATGCTAATGATTGAGAGCACCAGGCAAATCAGGAGCAATGCGATGATGATATGTTTCATACAGTTGACATTGAGCGACATTTATGATACGCTGAATTCAGGCAAGGGAGGGTTCCCCCTCCCCGCCCAGCTGTGGCTTACCTCACTGCTTCGATGAGCAAGATGATGGTAGTCACAAGTTGCAGGATTGCGGTAACAAGGTTTATGTAGCTGGCAGGCTCAACTTTGTTGCTGCTTTTCTTTCGCCGTTTCGGCTTTTGATGACTCAATGTCGTTTCCTCCTTTCCATGGTTTCATTATAACATACGTCCGTATGTTTGTCAATGGAAAACGCGCTTTTTCACTAAAAAACTCAAGTTTTTTTCATAAAATAGCGCCTGGAGCACTGCCCCAGGCGCTTTGTTTCGTTCTATTTATACCTTCGCCCGCACCAGATAATAGACCGGCTCTGTCCGGTCGTAGTACGGCGCAACCGGCCCGACATTGGTATTTGAACCCTGTAAAAGTGTTGATATAGCAACATTTTTCGCGATATTACGATGCCACTACGACAGCCTAGTTATCCAGCAGGTCAATCGCCCGCTGCAAAAACTGCGACATACTGATTCCCTCTTTGTCCCGGTACAGCGCAATCCGTTCTGCAAGCTCCGGTTTCACCTGGACAGTGATCTTCTTATACGTCTTCTCATTGTAGCGCTGCTTGACCGCCGTGCTTGTGTGCGTCTTGCGCTTTCCCGTCTCGTTCATGATACCCCTTTCTCTTGCCTTTTCTGGTACTGTGTGTTAGAATATATTTACCATAACCGGGCGGCGGCAAGTACCGCCCGGCGTTTGGTTTGTCCTGTGAAGTCCTGCTTACCGCTTAAGCAGGGCTTCTACTTTTTTCTTTGCTTCTTCGATGTCCTTGCATCCATCCAGGATTTCAAGAATCATCTTCAACAGTGTTTGAAACTGATAATCCGTCATCTGTTCTTCCATGGTATCTCCTTTCTGGCACCTGCCACCGTATTATCTGGAGCTTTCCTCCTGACAATTATAGTATAGCATACTGCCGGTAGTATGTCAAGTGAATTTCACACTTTCTGTTGAAAACTCATGCGTTTTTACAACGACAAAAGGGCTTGCTGTCAACAGACAGCAAGCCCTTTGTTATGCCTTTCCGCTGCACGCCTTTGAATCGAAATGATCCCGGCCACCTGGGACAGCGTCATCCCGATGCGCAAAACACCCCCGTCCCAGGTCGGGACAGGGGTGTAACAGCTTTATTTAACCTTGATTTCCGATGCCTTGCGCAAGGTGCCGTCCTCGCTGACGGGGTAGGTGATGGTGAGCTGGTCGCCCTTGTTGTAGGTCACTGCCTCGGGGCAGTCGGCGGCGCTGATGCCGTAGTAGCAGGCGTTTTCCTTGCCCTTCAGGCGGAAGTAGTACCAGGTGTTGCCGCTGATGACCGAGCTGCGTATCTCGGCCACCTCTCCGGTGACCGTGCGCTCCTGACCTGCCGGTTCCTCCTCCTGAATGTCCTGCTTCACCTCAATACCATTCTCCGCCAGCTGCTCCTGGTACGCCTTCTGGCAGGCGGCCACGGTGGTGCCGGTGGCGGTAATCTGGTAGTCGCTGACGTTGACCATGGCGTACATCTTCACCAGTTCCGCACTGTCCTTCAGCGCCATAAAATAGGTGGGCTGGTCGGAGATGTTCAGCAGCAAGGGGAAGGTAGCGGCGTAGTTCAGGTGCTGCACGGCGCCCTGGGCAGAGGACATGGCGGAATATTCTTCCGCACCGGTCACATTATAATACTTGGCCGCCTTGGTGCGCTGGTTCACCAGCAGGAAGCCCACGTTGGACTCGTCAGAGCCAGCGGAGGTGACGCCGGTATACATATAAACGTCGTCGTTCAGGGCAATATAGTTGTATCCCGCTGTGGTGGTGGTCACCGCCTTCTGACCCAGCCAGCTGTTGATCCAGCCGTTGACCAGCTTGCCATGGAAGTCGTACTGGTTCACGATGATGTCTGGGTCGTACACCCGATCCACCCAGGTGGGCACGTCTTTTTCATAGTAGGTGTGCTCGCCGGTGACCGCATTGACCAAAACGGCGCCACGGATGTCCTCGCCGCCAAAGAGGCCGATGGTCTTATCTACTCTGGAGCAGATCCAGTAGGGCGTCCCGTCCTCGTCCACCTCGAAGTTGATGTCGCCGAATAGATAGGTGGGGTAACGGAAACGGAGATAGCGGCGGAGGTTGCGGTTAAAGTGCTCACAGGTGGACACCTGCATTCCCTTCTTCAGCTGCACCAGGCGTGCCTCCTGAGTGACCATGTTGACCACGATGTAGCCAGGCAGGCCAGCGGAGCGGTTGTTGAACCACTTGATGACATTGCCGTACTCCAAGGGGGACACCCGCACTGGATTCCCCTGGTAGTTGATCTGGGTGTAGTAGTCGCTGACCTCGAACTGAGAGACCAAGTTGGAGTTCTGGCTGATGCTGCCCATGGCGCGGCGCCCCAGCTGCTTGGCGGAGTCGGCGTCCAGCATGGGAATCTTGTTATAGGAGATCTCCGCCACGTCCTGAGCGAAATCCCCGGTCTCCACCTGGAGCAGATCCCGATAAGCCTTAGCGTGGAAGGGCACGGCGGAGATGACGCTGCCCACCACGCAGACCAACAGGCACAGCCCGATGATGACCATGGGGATGCGGTAGACGCTGCCCCGACCGGGCTTGTTCCACTTGCGCCGGTGGGGGCCATTGACTTTAAAACCGCCCTTGCCGTCCGGCTCCAGGATGGTCTGCTTGGGTTCCTTTTTCTTCTTGCCCGACTGCTTGTCATCGCCGCTGAACAGGAATTTGGCCAACATATAGAGGACACAGAGGACGATAAGGAACAGATAGAAGTCAAAACTCTTGGGATTGAGGGCAGGGATGGCAATATAAAAATAAATGCCGCCGCCGATGAGGGTAACAAGAATACTGAGCAAGGTGCTCACCACGGGACTGCGTTGCTTCATGGGCATTTCCTCCTGATTTGCTGCAAAAAACTGCTGTCATCATACCACACCTG
>OLQX01001505.1_pt1 | contig 19853 bp, 12 predicted proteins | sample 1672581 | NCBI WGS metagenome assembly OLQX01 (sample SAMEA3136701, study PRJEB25190) | human gut metagenome | reverse complement strand
AAATACGTGCTTATGGTCGTATGGAACTGGCACAGCTTTATTCTCCCGAACTTACCGGCATTGCTGCTTACCGCAAAATGAATAAATGGATTGTCCGCTGTCCCGGTCTTCAGGAACGCCTGTCCGATTTAGGTTATCAGCCGCAGCACCGTTCTTACACTCCGTTGGAGGTGAGGGCGATCGTGGATGCGCTGGGAGAACCCTAGCTAAAGCTATGCTTTACGACTTCTAAAGCTTAGCTTTACGGTATCTAAAGCAGTGCTTTAGCTTCTACAAAACGTTATTTCCCTATGACGCAAAGTTATCAACCGATGCAAAAATGCACTTTTACGGGGCATCCCTAACACACGCACACACGTGCGCGTACGTAAGTCCCTTTTTCTTTCATGACAAAGAGGCCCTTTTTTACGAGACGTCTCAGCCAGGAGAGTGCGGTGTTTGGTTTGATTCCCATAGCTGTAGCCTGTTCCGTCAACTGTGTACGGGTGAACTCGTCACCCAGCGCATCGAAGAAGGCGTCACGGTCGGCGTTAGCCCTGTGGGGGATTTCCGAAGATGGCAGGAAAGATAATATATGCGTGGCATGCCGATAGAGAGGCTTTACAAGCCCAAGAACAGCTTTAAAGTCTTCAGGAGTGATAGTTATATCCCAACGGGTAATAATGCCGTCCTTGACGTTATCTGCGGGAATTTCCTTGTCCGGAACAGGAGCGTATCTGTCAGAACTCTTAAGCTGATAGGGTTGGGGGATTTCCAACACCCGTAACATGGCTATCGTTGACATGATGCGGCAGATATTGACAGCCAGACGGGCTATGAAACTTCTCATCTCGTTGCCGTTGGCAATGTCCGAACGGAAAAACAAATCGGAGAAGAGAGCGTTGAATTCCTTTTTCTGCTCGTCGGTGAGGCGAAGCGTATGGATGCCGTGTTCTTTCAGTATATCCAGCTTTAGTTGCCAATCCCTGCCTATGGACCTGAAGATTTCGTCCAGATCTATCTCTCCGCACGCAAATTGGTCAGCCCATGTATAGATGCCATGCATGTAGTAGAACAGTTGGCGGGAGAAAAGTCCGTTCTCCGCCGACGGGATGAGGGCTCTCACCTGTGCGGGTGTCCCCGAAAGCAGGACGGCAAGAAAGATTCTCTTTACTTCCCGGTATTCCTGATCGGTACGTCGGTTGTAGGACAGTCTGTCATGGTCGAAGGCTTTGCGGAGCGTGTCGCTCCAATGGCCGTATTCGGAACTGATGGCGGAGGCGATGGTGTCCGCTTCGGTTTCGCAGATGAGTCCTGTTCCGTTGGCGTCCATGATATTTTGCAGAATGCCGGTGCCGCTGTTGTTGCCCGAGATAAGAAACATTTTGTTGGGAGGCATCTGAGGTGCTTCTGTATTGACACGCTCTTTGCCCAGCAACTCATAGTTTTTCTTTTCTTTCCGATAGGCTTTCATTTCTTCGTCCACTTGTTGGCGAATTTTGTCATGAATAGGTTCCACGAGCAAGCGGATAAGTGAAAGTCCGCTTTTTCCCGAAGCAGGAGGGGCTACAAAGAAGGTTTGCAGACAAGGAGACTGGTATTTTCCGGAATAGGAACATCTCACATAGCGTTCCATCGTAGCTCCTAGTGCGGTCAGTGCTCCGAGCAAGAGTATGTCCCGTTGTGTGGGAGAAGTGGCATAGCTCATAATGAGCATTAGGATTTTAGGCCAGTCTGCTTCGGGGAAAGTAGGCAGGGGTTGTAGAGGATCACTGTCTGTCGAGAGTTCTTCTGGAGCATTGGTGTTTTCGTCGTTGTCGTTTTCTTCCTCTTCCACCTTATTATACGCGCGCCTGTGTGTGTGGGAAAATTGTAGGGTGCATTTAGTGCATTTTCTGCATTTTTCCGGCTGTTCATAACTTCCTCCCGGCAGATTTTCACTCCTGTCGATTCTGCGAGATGAAAAGCCGTTCCCAGATGTATTTCTCCATGCTGCTTTATAAGGGCGTTGGAGAACATTCGTTCGGCATGCTCACGCTGATATTTGGCGGATATCCGGCACAGGCGGTGAAAAAACTCGCGTCCTGCTTCGCCACAGTCTGTTGCGATGGCGAATGCTAATTGTACGTACTCGGTGTAAGAGGGTGCAATGTCGGCACCTGCCGTTTCGACTGCCTCAGTGATGAGGCGTAAAGATTCAATATTGGTCATTTTCTTAATGGATAATTGATAATAGATAGTTCACTGTTGGTTATTCAAGATTGACTGTTCAATACTCTCTGAATAGTGCTTGTGGGTCGTGGCTGAGGAAACAGGCTCTTACGATGTCTTTGCCGGAGGTGTCTACGGCTTTTGGCGGAGTTTCTGTGGAGTCGTTCATTTCTGCTCCGTAGGTTATTTCTATGTATTGCATTGCCCAGTTTATACTTTCTTTTACGTTCCGTGTCTGATCGTCTGCGTAAAGTTTGCTATAAGGTACGAATGCTTTCACGCCCCGGCCGCTGGGACTGATGAATGTAAGTATGGGACAGAGGAAAGGGTCGTCGAACAGTGTACGACGCATTTCCATAGCTTTATGATAGGAGTCGAGGTTATCTATATCTACCACTACGAGCCCGGAAGGCGATGCGAAGAATTTACTACTCCGGCGGATGAATATGCCGCATGGGGTTACGTAGGGGAGTAAAGAGGCTTTTGCCATTCGCAGGTCTCCGGCACTTCGCACTTGTTCGGTCAGTGCTTTGAGGTTTTCGTTGCAGGTGATCATCTGATATACCTGTTCGACCGAAACTTCGCAGAAGGGAGTGAGTGTGGCGGGTGTAACGGTTTGTCCTTGTTCGTTCCTGATGGGAGCAATCGGGGGCATGAAATAAGACATTCTGAAATTGTTTGTCATAACATTTATCGTTAATTCTTTTAATAATGCGGTTCTGTTTTTGAAACGCAGCGCAAAATTAGGACAAAATGATATAACGGCAGTTCGGACATATCCGAACTAATGTGAATATTTTTATAACAACTAAATTATTATTAACGTTTAAAACAAGAAAAAATGAAAAAAGAGTATCATCATTTTGCATTCGGCCTTTTTATCGAAGAGGTACTTAAATGCGAGAAAGTGGGTATTTCAGCCATGTGTCAAGCTATAGGCATGAGTAAGGGAACTTACGAAATGCTAAAAAAAGGGATGATAAGTGTTTGAACTATTACGAGCGTATATTTAATTATTACTATGATACGCTCACAGAAGAGGAGTTTCTGAAGAAAATGCATGAGTGGTCACTGCGGTATATCCGGTATAGGAAGAGACAGGAGGAAGAAAAAGAATCCGCACGGAAATTCTCGGATCAATAGCGGATTATTCGGCTATTGATAACAGTCAGGCACGGATTTCGCGGAACTACACGTTTTTTAATTACTCAACTCTGAAAACCGTGTAATCCGCGAAATCTGTGCCTAAATGATAAACTTTTATTACCTTATTTCTTCTCCGGTAGTGTAACGGAGAAGTTTGGGTTAGGCGTGTGCTGTGCAAAGATAACTGCCTTCATTTTTTCTACAATCTCCGGATGCTGGTCGGCCACATTGTTGTCTTCATGAATGTCCGTTGCCAGATTATAAAGGAAAGGTATCCCTTTCTTTACTACCATCTTCCAGTCTCCCATGCGTACGCCAATCTGATTTGTTTCATTAAATTCCCAGTAAAGGAAGTCATGTTCCTTCTGCTTTTTCTTTCCCAGTAATGTCGGGGCGAAGGAAATGCCGTCGAAGTAATCTACTTCTTTGTCTTTGTTCGCATATTTCTTTACGTAATTCTTTTCGCCGATGATCTCGCAGAAAGTAGGCATCAGGTCGTAGAAAGCGCAGATGTGGTCGTTCACTGTACCTGCAGGTACACGTCCCGGCCAGCGGGCGATAAATGGGATACGGATACCTCCTTCATAGCATTGGCGTTTCAAGCCACGCAGTTTACCGTCTCTGCCGAAGAATGTAGGATCAGCTCCGCCTTCTTCGTGAGGGCCGTTGTCGCTGGAGAAAATGACCAGTGTATTCTCGTCCAGTCCTTTCTCTTTCAGCTTTTTCAGTACTTCTCCGACGTAGTAGTCCAGTCGCGTAATCATTCCTGCAAATTGTGCGTGTACATGCGTGATCGCGTTGTATCGCGATCCTTCGCTGCCTTTGTAGCTCTTGTCAGGATTGAATTTCTCTTTATATTCATTTAAGATAGAGTCTTCCGGCTGAACCAGTTCCGCATGGGGCAGGGTATAAGTCAGCACTCCGAAGAACGGTTGTTTGCCGTCCTGCTCATCCAGCCATTCCATTGCTTTCTGGTGAATCATATCCGCCGAATATTGCGGGCGTTTTTGATAATCGGCACCGTACATCGGATACTTGATGTTCTCGTCCATAATGACACGTACTACGCCTGTGTCGCCTAATGCCTTGCTGTAGCGATTGAGGAAATTAGGATAGTAAAGGTGGGCCTGGAACTGACAGATGTAGCCGAAATATTCGTCTATCCCGCGTTTGTCCGGAGTGGAGCAGGAACCTTCATAACCTCCCGCCCATTTGCCGAACATACCGGTGGTATATCCGTTCTCTTTCATTATCTCGGGCAGGATAACGTGATCGGGGTCATAAGGATGCTGACCGACTACTGCATACTCCTTGTTGTTGCCATACATTACTGTGGGGGCGTTCGTCCAATATTCCTTGTTGCCCCGTACTTCGCAATGTCCTGTATGCTGCCCTGTCATAAATGAAGCTCGGGAAGGAGCACTGACGGGACTTCCTGCGTATGCCTGTGTGAAGCGCATACCCTCGCTTGCCATCGCATCCAGATGGGGGGTGCGGATGAATGGCTGACCGTAGCATCCCAGATCGCCATATCCCATGTCATCGCAGAGGATGAAGAGGATATTCGGCTTTGTGTTGTTTTTCTGTCCGCTGGCAGACAGACTGGAAAGAATAAGCGTACCGCTTACTAAAGAAAATAATTTGTAGTTCATAAAAATAATGTGTTAAGAAATTTGTATATTAGGGGTTTTATTGATTAATTGTTTTTGATGTCTCTCTCTTATGTTTCTCTTTATATTGAGTCGGTGTTTCGCCCGTGTACTGCTTGAAAGTCGTGCTGAAATAACGGGAAGTAGTGAATCCCACTTTCTCCGCAATTTCCGTAAATGACATTTCCGTGCCGGTGATCAGTAGAATTGCCTGCTCCATCCGGAACTTATTGATATAGTCATTGGCTCCCATGTCCGTCAGTGCCTTCAGCTTGTTGTAAAGAGAGGCCCGGCTCATGCCGATTTCTTTGCATATAAAAGGAATATCCAATCGGCTACTGTCCAGATTCTCTTGAATGATCTTGTTTAGTTTGAGCAGGAACGTTTCATCTGCCTGGCTGAAGGTGCTTTCTTCCGGAGCGGGGATCAGTCCTGCGTTCAGATATCTCTTCTTGGTATGTTCACGGTTTTTTAGTCGGTTACGGATCAGTTCCATCAGCATTTCCACTTCGAACGGTTTGGTCAGATAGGCGTCCGCACCGTTTTTGTAGCCGCTCATCTGACTTTGTTTGTCGTCTCTTGCCGTCAGCAGAATAACGGGGATGTGACTGATCGCAATGTCTTCCTTTATGTTTTTGCAAAGCTCGTATCCGTTCATGCGGGGCATCATGACGTCACTTACGATGATGTCGGGAGTATGGCTTTTGATAAGCTGAAGTGCCTCTACGCCATCAGAGGCAGTCAATATACGTTTGAAGTATTCTCCCAGTGCTTTCTTTAAGAAGTCCGTCAGGTCGGGATTGTCGTCTACCACCAGAATGCTGTAGGGAGCGGTGGCGAAGTTGTCTTCCTCTTGTGACTGCTTGCCGCTGTCGTCGCTCATCAATTCATTCAGATATGCTTTGGGCTGGCAGATGATCTCTTCCGATTCCAGTTTCAGCGGTAGTTCGAAGAAGAAGGTAGCTCCCGATTCCGAATTGTCTCGTGCGCCGATGGAGCCGCCGTGCAGTTCCACTAGAATCTTGGAGTAAGACAAGCCGATGCCCGTTCCGCTCTGTTCGCCCATGCCCTGATAAAAACGGGTGAAGAGCTTCTGTGTGTCTACCTGCTGCAATCCGCAACCTTGGTCGGTAATGGAGATGCGTACTCTTTTTTCTTCGGGAAGCAGTTCCGAAGTGATGGTGATTTCCGTGTCTTGCGGGCTGTGTTTCAGTGCATTGATCAGCAGATTACTCAGAATGATTTCACATTTGTCCTTATCGAAACTCACTATTTTGATGCGTGGATCGAGCCGGTAATGAATCTGTATATTCTTTGCTTCCCCTTCGCTGACGAAATCTTGCGATACATGTTCGATCCATTCGTTGAGCGGGTGAGGCTGTATGAGCAGTTTGCTTTCTCCCACTTCCATCTTGCGCACATCGAGCACCATGTTGATCAGATTCTTCATTCGCTGAGACTGCCGGTAAATCGCTTTCAGCGGCAGGTATTGGGTATCTGCCGGGGATAAGGACTTCAATATGCGGCTGAGCGGAGCGTGGATCAGTGTCAGTGGAGTACGCAGTTCGTGGCTGATATTGATCAGGAAACGTACTTTTTCTTCGTACACCTGTTGCTCGTGCTCCTTCATGGCCCATTTCAACTTATCTTCTTTTCGTTTCAGTGTTCTCCGGAAAGTTTCGACAATCATTCCGGTTACTAACAAGGCACAGCCCAGCGTGAACCACCATGTGCGGTACCAGGGAGGGAGTACGGTCAGTTCCAGTATCTGCTGACTGGGAATCCAGCTGCCGTCCTTTGCTGTGCAGGAAGCCATAATCTGATAATCACCGGGCGGAAGCGAGCGGATGACCAGTTCCGGGTTGTACGATTCGATCTGCTGGTCGTTCAGCCCTTCTATCTGATACCGATACACTTTCTGCCGGAAGATATCCTCTTCTTTGGACATGATACGGATACTTATATTACTGTTCCAGGGAACGGAAATTCCGGTCGGGTCACCGCACAGTTCATTGTTGACGGATTCTCCGTTGACGATGACATCCGATAATTGCAGTTTGGGCAGCTCGGAAGTAGCCGGCGGCAGATTGCTGTTGATATGCAGCAGTCCTTTGACGCCGCCCATGTAGACATCTCCGTGGCTGCTCAGCAGACGGGGTTTGGAAAGATATTCGTTTTGAATGGCACCATCCGATTCGCCGAACAGTACGAATTTCTTTTCTTTGATGAGCCATGCGAAAAGCATGTCATTCGTTCCGAACCATACTTTTCCCTGTTGATCGCACACGATGAGCGTTACTTCCGTGAATAGCGTGGTGGTAAAGGGAGTACGTACTTTGGTAGCGGGATTATAGTGGATCAGTCCGTAGTTGCTCCCTATCCAGAAGTCTCCGTATTCGTCACGCGCAACGGAATTGATGACCGTATCGTTGAAGCAACGGAACAGAGACGTCAGGCGGTTGTTCCGTTTGTCCAGTTGGTAGATACGTTTCGTATCGTTGAGATAGGTATAGTCTTCGTGATTGGTGATGGGCAGAAGAGCGCCGATGATGTCCTGTCCCTCCTGTTCGGTGGCAATCCGGAAAGTGCGTTTGTTCAGGTCGTATTGATAGACGTGGTCGCCGAGCAGCAGCACGTTGTCGGGGCTGTTTTGATACAGGTTGACCGCTTTTCCCCGATTGCAGAGGCGGGTGGTCGTTTCGTCGTCAATGATTGTGAACGGTTGTTTCTCTCCGGTAGACGGATTGAAGACGAACACTCCCTGTGAGAAGAGCGAGATCAGTAGTTTGTCGGGAGTGAACTGACAGATAGATGCCACTTTGTCTTCCCACGTAGAGAGATAATGGGTGAACTTCTCCGTGAGAGGATTGAAAAGGTTGACTCCGCCTCCGTCTGTTCCGATCCATATTTTATCGTCGGACTGCTGATAGAGGCTGAGGATGGTGTTGTTGCTCAGTCCACGGTCGTTGCCGGGCACTACGTCCGTGTAGGTCACCATTGACACTTCGCGGATGCTGATCAGTCCGTTCCGGATACTTCCTGCCCATATATTGTTGTTACGGTCGTTGTAGAGGCTGAGGATGGAGTTGGCGGGGAGCGAATAGTTGTCTCTGCCGGGGATGTGTTCCAGCAGGGAAAGCTGTCCGGTTTCCGGTTCGAGGATGTTGATACCGCCTCCGTCCGTTCCGATCCATAGTTTGTTCTCCCGTTCGGCAAGGCTGAGTATGACATTGTTGCTCAGCGAGGAGTTGCGGGTGGTGTATGATGCCAGTTGTTTTCCGTTCCGGTCGAAACAGTAGAGCCCGTTATTGTAGGGGGCAATCCATATCCGGTTCTTCGAGTCGATGATCATGCTCATAATCTCCTTTCCGCAGTCGAAAGGCGGGCGGCTGTATGCTCCGGTTTTTAGGTTGAGCAGGAGCAGCCCTTGCCAGCGGCTGCAACAGAGTACAGTTTCTTCATCCCAAAGGCTGAGTATCGTGATATTGAAGTTTCTGAAATCCGGTGTCTGGTCGAATTCCTGCAGCAGGCGGAAAGAACCGTCCCGGTAGCTGTAAAAGTAAATTTTGTTTTTGGCTCCGAATAATAACCCCTCTGGGGTAGGGCAGGTGGAATATGCGGTGATGTTCTTTCCTTTTTCGTCGGTTGGCAGGTAGAAGTCGTCACTTTGCCGTTGGTAGCGTGCCACCCCTTTATCAGTCAAGATCCAGATATTGTATTGTTCGTCTTCTGCAATCTGAAGGACGAGGTCGTGAGGCAGCGAATGCGGATCGTCTGCGTGATGGATGTATTTCTTCAGTTCGTGGCCGTCAAACCGTCCCAGACCGGAGCGGGTGCCTATCCACACGAATCCCTGTTCATCCGTAAGGATACACCGGACGGTGGAAGGTAGTCCTTCTTTCAGAGAAATCTGCTTGTAATAGTAATGCCCCGCCTGTAAAGGAAGGACACCGGCCATTTGTGTGATAAATGCGATGCATAGGACGATATAGAGTCTTGCTTTCATTGAATTAGGTCGAGTAAACAGAAGCAAAGATAATACATTCGGATGAATATTGAATAAAATGATATAGAGTTTTGAGCAAAGATGATATTAATTTATCTATAATCTTTATCTTTGCTCGAAAATGTACGACTATGATTACCGAAGAACTACAGAAACTATATCAGGAATATACGGGAGTTCCCGCAGAGAATATAACAGAATTACCATCTTCCGGTTCCAACCGCCGCTACTTCCGGCTGACAGGTGCGAAAACCCTGATCGGCGTATGTGGCACGTCTGTCGAGGAGAATGATGCTTTCCTTTATATGGCAGCCCATTTCCGCAAGTCCGGCCTGCCTGTACCCGAAGTTCATATCGTTTCCGAAAATAAGAGTTACTATCTTCAGGAGGATTTGGGAGATACCCTTTTGTTTCATGCAATCGAGAAAGGACGTGCTACCAGCGTATTTTCCGAAGAGGAAAAAGAGTTGCTCCGCAAGACGGTCCGTTTGCTTCCTGCCATACAGTTTGCCGGAGCCGACGGCTTCGACTTTTCCCGTTGCTATCCGCAGCCGGAGTTCAATCAGCGTTCTATCCTTTGGGATTTGAATTACTTCAAATATTGTTTCCTTAAGGCTACCGGCATGGAATTTCAGGAAGATAAACTGGAGGACGACTTTCAGAAGATGAGTGATGTGCTGCTGCGCAGTTCTTCCGCTACTTTTATGTACCGCGATTTTCAGAGCCGCAATGTGATGATCAAAGACGGTGAGCCGTGGTTTATCGACTTTCAGGGCGGACGAAAAGGGCCGTTCTATTATGATGTCGCTTCTTTCCTGTGGCAGGCAAAGGCGAAGTATCCCGATAGTCTCCGTCAGGAATTGCTGAAGGAGTATATCGATGCCCTGCGCAAATATCAGCCTATCGACGAGCCCTATTTCTATAGTCAGCTTCGTCATTTTGTTCTTTTCCGCACGTTGCAAGTGCTCGGAGCTTACGGTTTCAGGGGGTATTTTGAGAAGAAACCTCATTTTATCCAGAGTGTTCCTTTTGCTATCCAGAACCTGCGTGACTTGCTCAAAGAGGCGTACCCTGAATACCCGTATCTTTGCAATGTGTTACGCGAACTTACCGAACTCAAGCAATTCACCGACGATCTCAAGAAACGGCAGCTTACCGTCAAAGTGATGAGTTTTGCTTATAAGAAAGGGATTCCCGATGATCCTACCGGTAATGGCGGCGGTTATGTCTTTGACTGCCGTGCCGTGAACAATCCCGGTAAGTACGAACGCTACAAACCTTTCACGGGACTGGACGAACCGGTGATCAGTTTTCTCGAAGAAGATGGTGAAATTCTCCGTTTCCTCGACTCTGTCTATGCGTTGGTAGATGCTTCGGTGAAGCGATATATGGAACGTGGCTTCAGTAATTTGTCCGTTTGCTTCGGCTGTACCGGAGGGCAACATCGTTCGGTTTATTCGGCGCAGCATCTGGCAGAGCACCTGAACCGCAAATTTGGCGTGAAAGTGGAGCTGGTGCACCGCGAACAGAATATAGAGCGTACTTTTGAGGCAACTGTGTAATGAAAGCAATGATATTTGCAGCCGGGTTGGGCAGCCGGCTGAAACCACTGACCGATACGATGCCCAAAGCCCTTGTTCCCGTGGCCGGACGTCCGATGCTGGAGCATGTGATTTTGAAACTGAAAGCTTCCGGTTTTACCGAAATAGTGATTAATATCCATCATTTCGGTGAGCAGATTATTGATTTTCTGAAAGCTAACAATGATTTCGGACTGACGTTGCATATTTCCGACGAACGGGACCTGCTGCTCGATACGGGGGGAGGAATCAGAAAAGCCCGTCGATTCTTTGAAAATTCCGATGAACCCTTCCTTGTGCATAATGTGGATATTCTTTCGGATATGAATCTGAAAGAACTGTATGACTTTCATTTGCGGAACGGAAGTGTAGCCACCTTGCTCGCCAGCCGGCGTAAAACTTCCCGTTATCTGCTTTTTGATGCGGAACAAAGATTGTGCGGATGGATCAACAAAGATACGGGACAGGTGAGGCCCGAAGGTTTCCTATATGATGAGTCGCTGTATAGAGAGTATGCCTTTAGCGGTATCCATGTTTTTTCGCCTGCTGTCTTCCAGTTGATGGAAGTGCCGTGCTGGGAAGGCAAGTTCTCTATTATGGACTTTTATCTGGCTACCTGCGGGCAAACGGATTATTGCGGTTATCTTACGGAAAAGCTGGAACTGATTGATATCGGCAAGCCGGAGACGTTGGCACGGGCGGAAGAGTTTGTGAAAAGATTAGGATGATAGAAAAGAAACGCTTGTGAATATAAACATATTGCTTTGGAATCTAACATATTTCGTGTACCTTTGTTATTATGAAAATAGAAACAGAGAAAGGAGACGAACCTATGCCAAGTAATTATATTCGTTTCGATTGGGCGATGAAACGCCTTTTGCGTAATAAAGCCAATTTCGCCGTACTCGAAGGCCTTTTGACTACTCTTCTGGGTGAAACAATCTTGATTCAGAAGTTATTGGAAAGTGAAAGTAATCAGGAAGATGAGTTCGATAAGTATAACCGTGTGGATATGCTTGCTGAGAATTCTAAAGGTGAACTGATTTTGATTGAAGTTCAGAATAATAATGAATACGCCTATTTTCAACGTATGCTTTTCGGAGCTTCTAAGTTAGTAACCGAATATATCAATCGTGGAGAAGGGTATGACCAAGTCCGTAAAGTATACAGTGTCAATATCGTATATTTCTCTTTAGGCTGCGGCAAGGATCTTGTTTATCATGGTAAAACGGAGTTTCGTGGCATCCATCAAGGGGATATTCTGGAACTGACTCCTTTTCAAAAACAGACCTTCAAAGTGGATAGCGTAAGCCAGTTATATCCGGAGTACTATATATTGAAGGTGAATGATTTTAACCAGGTAGCCAAAAGTCCTCTTGAAGAATGGATTTATTATTTGAATACAGGAGATATTCCGGATACTGCTACAGCTCCTGGACTGAATGAAGCCCGCCAAAGGCTGAAACTTGACCGGATGACGAAGGAAGAATTGAATGCGTATTACCGGCATTTGGATAATATTGTGATTTTGAGAGATAACATTTTCACAGAACGTGCCGAAGGTCGTGCAGAAGGAGAAAGAGAGGCCCGGATCCAGATTGCCCGTAATTTGAAAAAGGCAGGAATCCCTGTAGAGGTGATCGTTAAATCTTCCGGATTGACAGTTGATGAAGTAAAGAAAATTTAATTCAAAACGATGGCCAATATATTTAGGTATATAATTTACAAAGAAGAAAGGCGGAGATATTCGGAAATGAATATTACCGCCTTTCTTCTTTTGTCTCAAAAGTTGTCTGATAATGTCTGTCACCATGAAAAATGCGGTGAAATGGACTATTTTAGACAAAATTGGAGGCGAAATAGTGAATTTAGAACATCGCTTTTCGGGCTTGTGCCTATTTTTGTTGCCGAAAGTCCTACCTATTTAAATGAGTTGGTGAGAACTTTCGAATCTTAATTGTATTGGGATTTATTTTTGTTAGCTAATAAATTAGTATCTTTAATTATTAAATTGTAGTATTATGAAAAAAAAGAAGCTTATGAAAAAACAAAGCTACTTTGTTGTTCTTCTGATGCTCCTCCTTTTATTTCCTTCAGGAGCGTTTGCGCAGCAACAAATGATTAAAGGACAAGTGGTGGATGATAAAGGCGACACAGTTATCGGAGCCACGGTCATGTTGAAAGGAACGCAAGAAGGTGCTATAACCGACATTGACGGGAATTTCTCTATAAAAGGAAAAGTTGGAAACACATTGACTATCTCTTATGTCGGTTTTTCTCCGCTCGAAGTAAAGGTGACAAAACTGGAAGGTAATCGTTTTGTGCTGAAAGAAGATTCAAAAGTACTTGATGAAGTCGTTGTAGTAGGTATGGATAAGCAAAAACGTAATACCATTACGGCTGCTGTAGCTACTGTCAATGAGAAAGCTATTGTTAACCGTCCTGTAACCGATTTGACCAGTGCGCTACAAGGTAATGTGGCAGGTTTGAATTTCGCTTCTGATGCTACGGCGAGTGGTGTCGGTGGTGAAACGGGAGCAGAGATTAAATTTAATATTCGTGGTATCGGTTCTATTAATGGTGGTGAACCTTATGTACTGGTGGACGGTGTAGAACAGAGTATGCAGAATGTGAATCCTGCCGATATTGCCAGTATCAGTGTACTGAAGGATGCTTCTGCGTCTGCTGTTTACGGTGCTCGTGCAGCTTATGGTGTGGTATTGGTGACAACGAAAAGCGGTAAGAAGGAAAAGACACGTATTACTTACCGTGGAACAGTCGGCTTCAGTTCTCCTATTAATATGCCTGAAATGATGAACTCCCTGGAGTTTGCTCATTATGTAAATGAACGTAATGATAACATGGGGGTGAAGCGTCTTTTTTCTGATCAGCTGATCGAGAAGATGAAAGGTTTTATGGCTAATCCTTATTCAGCAGAATTTCCGGGTGTAGAACCTAATCAGCAGGGAACAGGATGGGCCGGTTCTCAGGATGCGGTATATGCCAATACTGATTGGTTTGATTATTATTTTAAGAAGTCTGCTATCCGCCATTCTCATAACCTGAATATAACAGGAGGTTCGGATAAATTCAACTATTACGTTGGTATGGGATATACCTATCAGGAAGGTTTGCTGGATCAGGTAGAGGATAATTTGAGTAAATATAATATAAATACTAAATTTCAGATAACAGCGAATGAATGGTTGAAATTCAATTTCAATAATAATATGACTCTGAACATAATCAAGCGTCCGTTGGCTAATCAGACTATTTTTTATGGTACAGTAGGTAATGCTTTTCCTAATCGTCCGACAGTTCTTCCTGTTGATTCGGAATATAATCTTCCGGATTGGAATGAATTCTTGCGTATGAAGCAATCCCGTTACAATCAGAATCGTATTTCGGATGCTATGTCTTTTTCTGCTGTTATTACTCCATTGGAGGGATGGGATATTGTCGGTGAAATGAAAGTCCGTCTGGATGTGGAGAAGAACAGCTTCGAACGGGGAACTCCTATTTATGAAAACCCCAATAAACAATTGTACACCGTTACTGGGAATACGCAGGGATATCAATATCCGGGAATGCACTGGAAAAACTCTACATGGGGTTCATATACCCGCGGGGATGCCTTCAATTATTATCTTTCTCCGAATGTATCTTCTTCTTATACGCATCAATGGGGAGAACATTTTTTCAAGGCAATGGCAGGTTTCCAGATGGAAGTGCAGGAAAATTCTGATGGATATACCTATAAAGATGGAATGTTAAGTGATGATATATTTTCATTTGCCAATGCTAATGGAACTCTTTATGCCGGTGATAATCGTACACATTGGGCTACAATGGGTGCTTATGCCCGTATGAATTGGAATTATCAGAATGTGTATTTCCTTGAGGTTAGTGGGCGCTATGACGGTTCTTCTCGTTTTGCTCCGGGACATCGTTGGGGATTTTTCCCTTCTTTCTCTGCTGGTTATGATATTGCACGTACCGATTACTTCCAAAAATTGGAATTACCATTCTCTCAGTTGAAAGTACGTGTCTCTTATGGTCGTCTGGGCAATCAGAACGGAGCCGGATATTATGACTATATCGGAGTGATGCCACTTGTGGCGGCTGACCCTAATGCCTGGTTGCTTCCGGGTATCAGTTCTACACCTACTCAAGGTACGATAGCCAAAACTCCGAAAATGGTCAGTCCTTATATTACTTGGGAAAAGGTGGATAATGCCAACTTAGGTTTCGATTTGATGTTGCTGGATAACCGTCTTTCTATCACGGCGGATATCTATCAGCGTACCACACGTGATATGATCGGACCGGCAGAGGCTATTCCATCTATCGGGGGTATTGCAAATGCTGATCGTGCCAAAGTAAACAATGCAACTTTACGAAATCGTGGTTGGGAGCTTTCTGTCAATTGGCATGACCAGTTGAAGTGTGGTTTCAGCTATGGTGTAGGTTTTAATCTATTCAATTACAAAGCTGTTGTTACCAAATATAACAATCCGGAAGGACTCATCTTTAATAACCATACTGGGTTGCCATCAAACAAAGGATATTATGAAGGTATGGATATTGGTGAAATCTGGGGATATCGTGCTGATGACTTATTTATGAGCAACCGCGAAATTGATGATTATCTGAGAACAGTGGATCTTAGTTTCTTCAAACCGGATAGCCAGTGGCAACGCGGTGATTTGAAATATCTTGATGTAGATGGCGATGGTAAAGTAGATCCGGGTAAAGGAACATTAAGCGATCATGGTGACTTGCGGGTTATTGGTAATGCAACTCCTAAATATTCTTTCGGTATTAATTTGAATGTGGGTTATAAAGGATTTGAAGTGTCCACCTTGTTCCAGGGGGTTGCCAAAAGAGATTTCCCGCTGGCTGGAAGTACTTACCTTTTCGGAGGAAAGAACTTCTTTAAAGAACATCTTGATTATTTTAGTGCTGATCAACCGAATGGTTATCTGCCTAGACTTACTGAGTTCAATAAACCGGATTTTCAGGCCAACTCTGCTTATAATACTTCCCGATATTTGGTGAATGCGGCTTATATGCGTATGAAGAATCTGATGGTATCTTATACTTTTAATAAGAGAATGCTTCGTAACATAGGGCTGGAAAATCTAAAAGTATATTTCACGTGTGACAACTTATTTACGATAACAAAGTTGCCCAAGCAGTTTGATCCTGAAACCTTGAATCAGGTGAATACCTGGGCAGGCGGTAGCAATGAATCTGCACCGGGACTGACTTCTCCGGCTAAAGAAAATGGTAACGGTAAAGTGTATCCGATGAACCGGAACTTTGTATTTGGACTTGATTTTACATTTTAATTAGAGAGGAAAAGACATGAAAAAGAAATATATATTGTTAACAGCCTTCATTGGGGTAATGTTGTCTGCTTGTTCGGACTTCCTGGACAGAAAACCATTGACGGAACCTAATAATGAAGAATACTTATGTAGCCGTGCTCAGGTGGAAAATTACATTAACGGCTTGTATATGGCGCTTCCTGCTCCTTCTCAATATGGTATGGGAGTGAGAGGTGAAGAAAAGAACAGTGACAATATTCTTGCCGAAAAGTATGACCTGCGTCTGAATGGAGAATACAATGCTTTCAGTGGTTCGTCTGAATGGCAGAAGGGATATCAGAATTTGCGTAATGTAAATTACTTCTTTTATTATTATTGTGTTCCGGAGAATGAGGAAACAGAAGATGTTCTTTCTTTGAAAGGGGAAGCATATTTCCTGCGTGCGTACTGGCATTTTTACTTGTTGACTCGTTTTGGGGATATCCCTTTGATGGACCGGTTGTGGGATGAGAATGCAACAGTAGCTGGTTTGCAGATTCCTCCTGCATCACGTTCGGATGTGGCGAAATTTATATTGGAAGATTTGAAGACAGCTTCAGAAGGAATGCTTCAGTCGCGAAGTAAATACAGTGGCTTGCGTATCAGCAAAGAAGCAGCCATGATATTGGCAATGCGGGTAGCTTTGTATGAAGGGTCCTGGGAAAAGTATCATAAAGGGACGGAATTTTCTGAAACTGATAACTCAGACTACTTCTTTAAGGAAGTAATGAAATGGGGAGACGAACTTTTCAAAGCAGGGTTGAGCCTGAATACGGATGCTACGGATAATGAAGCTGTAAATCCAGGTGATGCATTTGCTCATTTGTTCAATAAGGATGATCTTTCTAAGATTACGGAAGCTGTATTCTGGAAGAAATATGCCGGCGATGGTGTGTTCCACGGTTTAGGTGGATTGCTTGGTGGCGGAGTTGTAGATAACGATGGCCCGGCAGGTGTATCAAAATCGCTGGTTGATAATTATCTGAATGCGGATGGTACGTTTATCAATCCGAATGATGAGAAGTATAAGGACTTTAATGCGACTTTTGAAAAACGTGATCCTCGTTTGATTCAGTCGGTCATGAATACAGGAGCGAAGTTCCGTTCTACAGCGAAAGGCTCTAAACCGATGAATGTGAGAGCCTATGATAATACAGGAACAGACGAGGAAATAAAAGAGAAGAATAAGGATATTTCTTCTCCTAATCTGAATGGAGACGGTAACGGTAAGAATATTACCGGATTTCATATTCGCTTGGGTATTGACACTACGTTTGTAGAAGGAGGCAGCCATATGGCAATTATATTATTTCGCTATTCGGAGGCGCTACTAGCTTATGCGGAAGCTGCGGAAGAATTGAATCTTTGTAACGATGATGTCTTGAATAAGACATTAAAACCTTTGCGTGAACGTGCGGGTGTTACTTATATACGTCCTACTCAGATTGATCCTAACTTTACTTCCTTTGGTTACTCTCTGACTCCTGTTATGCAGGAAATCCGTCGGGAAAGACGTGCCGAACTGGCTTTCCAGGGCTTTCGTCAGGATGACCTGATGCGTTGGGCCGGTCATAAGCTGATAAAAGGGCAACGAGGCTTGGGAGCTTATCTGGGAACTGATGGAGTTCTTTATAAGAGTTTCTCACCCAAAGCACAAGAATCGTTGGGACTGGTTTCTACCAATGATAGTGGTTGGATGGATCCGTTGAAAGATTATTTGCCACAAGGATATCAATTCCAGCCGGACCGTGATTATTTATTGCCTATACCGCCGGATGAACTGGAACTGAATAAGCAGTTGAAACAAAACCCGGGATGGACAAAAACGAAGTAATAATAGTAGGACATATTAAAGTATAAAACAATGAAGATAAGAAATATACTATATGCATGTTTACCCTTGGGAATATGGGCTATAGCTCTGACCGGGTGTAAAGACGACGATCAGGTAGCTCCGCTTCCCAAACCAGTGCCATTGACGCTGGCATTGGAGAGTAACACACTGGTAATGGGCGAAACACTGACTATGACTTTCAGTGTAAAAGACGAACAGGGAGCAGGGATAGCTACCAATGAAGAATTTGATATTTATCTGACGGCAACTGATGGTTCCACGGATGTATCAAAAACTTTATTCAATAACTTTCCGGAAATGGTAACTTTCCCGGAAGGAGAGAAAACATTGGAAGTTTCTGTCCCGGTAAAATCTTCAGGTATTACGGAATCTGTCTTAATGAAGCTCACAGCTTTTGCCCGTGGGTATAAGATGGATGGATCTGAACAGGCTATTAAGGTTTCTGATTATTATCGCACAGCAGTTTCTATCAAAGGTAACTCGGACTTGGTGGTGAAAGAGGGGGATACATTTATTCTGCAAATGAAAGTAGATGTACCTGCTAAAGAAGATATAGTAGTTACTATTACTCCGGGAGCAGGTGAGGCCGACCTTTATGAAAACCTTCCGTCTACTCTGACTATTTCTGCAGGGGAACTCTCAGTAGATAGTGATCCAGTAACAATGCTGACAGATGGTTATCCTTTTGGAGATACCAAACTGACTTTAACATTTGCAACCGATTCCGAGCATCATCCTTTGTTGGCAGAGAAGATGGAGATTACGAAACAGGATATTGATACTCCTCTTGGTTCGGAGCTGGAAGATGAACGTTACGTGTATACATCACCTGATGAACCATTCTATTCGGAGAAGAATGCAAAAGCCTTTAAAACATGGTGGGGAGATAAAAAGGCCCTGGCTATGAAGGCAGGAACCCCTCATCCCAATGAAGCGCTGGCCGCTGAAGGGTGGAAGTTTGTGAATTCAATGGAATTCCATGCAATCAATGGTCAATGCCGTACGGCTAAAAATGCTAACGGAGTATGTCCTGTACTAGGATTTGGGGCTCAGAATACAGCGATGGTACAGAAATATATGGCCGTTAATAATGATCGGTATACAGATGTAACAGATGAAGGTTACTTGAAAATGTGGGCAGTGAAAGAGAAAATTAATGCTACAGGAGGAGGGGCCGGACAAAAAGATTATGGATTCTCTGCTTGTTTCTCCGGTAAATTTAATATGAATCAAGGATATGCTCCGCAACACACCTGGATAGGAGTGGGAACCCGAATCGAGACTCGTGCTCGTATCCGTGGTAATAAGAATGGGTTTAATGCCGCTATCTGGCTGCAGGGAAATACACAAAGTCAGGCGTCGGATCCATATAGCGCATGGCCGCGATATGGTGAGATTGATGTGATGGAAAATCCGGTGGGAAATATTACAGGACAGAATAATGCTCATCAAACAGTGCATATGGGTAATCAGGCAACAGGTACTTATAAAAATCCGACGACTCAGAATGCTATCAGCAAAATGGATCAATGGAATATTTATTGGGTGGAAATTGTTGATGATCATACAATCAAAATGGGTATTAACGGTAAAACAACCAAAGTAATCACATCTGCGGATTTGGGTAGTGCTTCCGGCGAATGGCCGTTCAATCTGGAAAAGAATCCTTTAGGCTTCCATTATTTGCTGACGTTAGGTGCTCCAAGTGCGTGGGGATTGGGATATAACGATATTCCTCCGGTCGGTTGGGATTCGGGATTTGCTTCTATCAGTTATGAGGCTAGTAAAACGAGTCAGGAGTCACCTCGTATGGAAATCGATTGGATCAGATTTTACTCAAACGATAATTATAGTAAGCCTGCCGGTATTAATCTGCACAATCCTAATGCGCATACCTACTATTAAAATATGACGAACCGTTTTCAATAGTATGAAATAAGTTCAATGCCGGAAGGCCATCGTGCAACAGCGATTTACTTCCGGCATTTACTGCTAATTCGGGTGGAAATAGAGAATATTGTAAATACATTAGCTATTTGTAGACATACTTTTTACATA
>OLQX01001504.1_pt1 | contig 19855 bp, 18 predicted proteins | sample 1672581 | NCBI WGS metagenome assembly OLQX01 (sample SAMEA3136701, study PRJEB25190) | human gut metagenome | reverse complement strand
CCTGCGATCCCCCGGCACCCTTCAAGGGCCTGCCCATCACCCTGATCGCAGCAGCCATCACCAGCCTGTCCTTTATGGGCTTCGGCGGCCTCGTCGAAAACCTGTTCAACGTGACGCTGTAAGGGAGGAACAGGATTATGAATATTGTATCTGCTGTGATCCTCTGTACCATCGTGGGCGCGATCGGTGCCGTTGTTCTGGTGCTGGCCGCAAAGTTCATGGCGGTTGAGGAAGACCCCCGTATTGAAGAAGTTTCTGCCTGCCTGGCCGGTGCAAACTGCGGCGGCTGCGGCTACGCCGGCTGTGCCGACTACGCAAAGGCCGTTGTTATGGACGGCGTTCCCTGCGACAAGTGCGCCCCCGGCGGCCCCAAGGCTGCTGCCGCCATTGCCAAGATCATGGGCGGCGAGGCAAGCGCTGTGGAGAAGAAGGCTGTGGTCCAGTGCCAGGGCAACTCTGAGCACTGCAAGCCCAGCTACGAGTACAAGGGCATCCAGACCTGTGCCGCTGCCGCGACCCTGTACGGCGGCCCCAAGACCTGTACCTTTGCCTGCATCGGCCTGGGCGACTGCACCAAGGTGTGTAAGTTCGATGCCATCCACATTGTGGACGGCGTGGCCAAGGTGGACAAGGACAAGTGCACCGGCTGTGGTGCCTGCGCCAACATCTGCCCCAAGCACGTCATTATGATCGACGCAGGCGGCCCCCGCAAGCCCGTGGTCATGTGCTCCAATCAGGATAAGGGCCCCGTTGCCATGAAGGCCTGCACCACTTCCTGCATTGCCTGCGGCATGTGCGAGCGCACCTGTAAGTTTGATGCCATCCACGTTGTGGACGGCGTGGCCCGTGTGGACTACGACAAGTGCAAGGGCTGCGGCATGTGCGCCCAGAAGTGCCCCAAGCACATCATCCTCTTCCCGCTGAAGGACGATCCGAATCCCCCCAAGCCCGTGGTGAAGCAGGCTCCGAAGCCCGCTGCCGCTCCGGCAGAGCCCGCCGCAAAGGCTGAGGAGGCAAAGGCTCCCGAAGCCCCCAAGGCTGAGTAAGCGGAACCCATTGTAATATGGTAAAGCGCCCCCATTGCTCCTTTGAGTGATGGGGGCGCTTTTTGGTGCAAAACCTCTCCGTCATCATCGCTGACGCTCGATGCCACCTCCCCTAGTAGGGGAGGCCTTGGCATGGCGTAAAGCCCAACCTCTTTGCCAAGGCCGCCCCTATTAGGGGCGGTGGCATCCCGAAGGGATGACGGTGGGGTTCACCGGCAGCAGCTGCTTGGGGGCAACCCCCCAGTCGCCTGCGGCGACAGCCCCCCTAATAGTGGGGCCCTTGGCATAACGTAAAGCAGCATCATCTCTTTGCCAAGGCCGCCCCTATTAGGGGCGGTGGCATTGCGCAGCAATGACGGTGGGGTTCTTCCTCTCCCCGAAAACTTTTTTCAAAAAATTTCGAAAAAAAGTGAAAGGAATCTGCGTTTCATGTATTATAGAGAGTGAAACTGCGAATATACAACACAAAACTGCGCGATATATCAATGCGGCGGGCGGTGCGGATAAGTTAGACTGCGCTACTCCCCGCAATGATATTGCGACGGTTCATAACGTGCTGTATATCGCAGAATATTTAGTCTGAAAAGGGGAAAGGAAAATAAAATTTCACTATTGAAAATACTGGATATACATGCTATAATTACGATAATGGGTTTGTCTGGTAAAAATAACCTGCCAAGGGAAAGAAAAACGACAAAAGTTGAATATCTTTTCCTCCGGTTTTGCCAAAAATACTATGATGCAGGGAGGGCTCCACTGTGCGGAAAAATCATCACGGAAAAAAAGATAGGCTGGTGAAGCGCGTTTTTGCGCTTTGTCTGGCGCTTGCGGTCATCTGCACCTGCCTTGTGCCGGTGTTTGCAACGGAGGGTCTGATCGATCCTCAGGTTAATCAAGAGGCCTCCCGGCCCGTAGATGACGGCGAGGCATCCTATCCTGACGACGAATTTGGCGGTTTCGGCGAGGAGGAAGCCTCCCGGCCTGTAGAGGGCGGCGAGGACAACCTCGATGGCGGCCCCACCGTTCAGGATTCAGAGTGGGGCACCGTTATTGAGTACGACACCAGCACCAGCACCAGTACCGACCCCAGCTCCAGCACCGAGACCCAGTGGTCCGGCGAGGACGACGTGGTGGAAAAGCCTGATGACAAAGTGGTCGTTTCCGGCGACGAGATCAAAAAGCTGCAGGATATGGTGGTCTACCGCTTCTGGCTGAAGGAGCTGAACGCCAACGACCTGCAGGACATTACCGCTCAGGCACAGATCAACAATATGACGGAGAGCGAGTATCTGGCCCGGAACGGTGAGGTTCTGTGGAACCTGTACTTCATTCAGGCTGTGCCCCGGGCAGAGACCATTGCGGATTACAGCAGCTACATCGAGAACCCCTCCTCCAACCGGGACCCCAAGGGCGAACTGCGGCAGTTTGACTACTGGTACACGCTGGACGAGTTTGGCAACCGGGTGCGCCTGAACCTCACCGACCCCACCAGCAACATTCTGGACGACAAGACCACCACCGTGAACGTCTACGCCGCATGGAAGGACGGTACCGTGGGCTCCGATGAGGAAGAGGACGTGGATCACGAGGATCTGGTGGACAAGAACCCCGTGCCTGTGGATCTGACTGCCAAGGCCTCTGCTTCCTACGAGGACGAGGACGGCAACACGAAGAGCGTCAATCTGCCGGTGGAAGTGAAAAACCTGCCCTCTGCCGCAGACCACCTCAGCGTCATCCACATGAGTTATGATGATGTGGGGGACTTCTACGAGAACCACTTGGATGCTTTTGGGGATATGGCTCCCATTCTGGGCCTGAAGATCTCCCCCAAGAACGCCAAGGGCGAAACGGTGCAGCCTGCCAAGGGCCAGAAGGCCACCGTCACCGTCTCCGGTCTGAACAAGCTGCCGGAAATTGCGGCAATGGAAGAAGAGGGAGCGCTCACTGCCGATGCACTGAAGGTGCTCCACCAGAAAGACGACAATACCGTGGAAAAACTGGATGTTGTCAGCTATGAGAATGGCACCCTGACCTTTGAAACCACTAGCTTCAGCCCCTTTGTGCTTGCGCTGACGGGCGGGTATGATGCTGAACTGCTGGATGAACGGGCATCTTATGCCGATGAAACGAGTTATACTGTAAAGGTTAATAAATCAATTCAAATAAGTGGGAAATCTGGACAGAACCACAACTGGAGCTCCAATGACAATAGCGTTGCAACCGTCAGCTATGACAACAAAAAGGCTACTGTTACTGGTGTTAGCAAGGGAAAGGTAACGATTACTCACAAGTATGAATACAAAAAGTATATTTGGAGTGATCCTGAGGAACGTTCGGAATCCTTCACCGTTATCGTTGAGGACTGGTATGATAAAGCTGGCCTTTACATTATGTATGACCCTGAGGCAAAACCGGACTCTAACGACACTACCATGTGGACCGGCGTTGTGACGGTAGGTGGCGAACATGCAAAGCTTGGTGACCTGAACGGTGCTACATGGACAGGAAACAGAAACATTTTCTTCAGGAATATTGGCGGTGCCGATAGTGATACAGCGAAGCAGTACATTAAGTACTGGCCGGATGGTGCGGCGTATAACGGCCCCAGAGTGCTTGAGCCGGGTAATCTTTTCCGGCAGACTGATGTAACCTATAACGGAAAGAGTGCTACCCTTGAAAACATGATCTTTGAAATGTACAAGGGTAAGCTGGTTACAATGTATACGGATAATGGCTATTCTGAAGCGCAAGCAAACGATATTGTTAAACAACTGAAAGCAAGCGACATTACCTTTACCATCACTCCCCACAAGATTTCTAAGGACAACTGGGAGAGCGACCCTACTAACCCGAGAAAGCACATTGACTGTACCGTAACGGTGACTTGTGATAAGACCTTTACCGCAAAGTTCAACGTGAAGAAACCCGGCGAAAGTGGTTATACAACTGTCAACAGTAAGTTGTACCTGTGGAAGGACAATGAGGCCAACACTGTAATTCAATATGTAAACGACGATACGGTTCCGCATGAGATCAATGAGAAGGACGGCTCAAAGTGGGTCTTTGATGGTTGGTATCCTGAAAACGATGCTGGCACCGGCCCAGATGAGACCGCTGCCATTACCAAATGGCCCTACAAAGTTAGCGAGGACGAGCTGACCAATTACGGCGGCGACCGTGTGGTGAACTTCTACGCACACTACAAGAAAGCAACCTCCAATGTTACCATTACCAAGCAGGTCACCGGTCTGCTGGGTGATACCAACAAGGAATTTGCCTTTAATGTGAGCATCACGCAGAACAATGCTGCTTGCACCGGCGTGACAGCCAAGAAGGGAGACCAGACGGTTTCTGACCTGACCAACTTTACCCTGAAACACAACGAGACTGTGACGCTGGAAAATGTGCCCATTGGTGCGACCATCAAGGTAAAAGAAAGCGCCCCCGGCGAACACTATACCGTTTATTCCACCGGATATAGCGATGGGCAGAACGGTGGTAGAGATGTAACCTTTACCTATGGTGCAGTTGCCAACACCGCCACAGCCAGTGATGCAGACGAAGCCGACCTGATGCTCCTGAGCATGGACGAGGACACGGCAGTGGATACTGACGCTGTTGCATTGGCCGATGCCACTGACAAGACGGTGCCCAATAATGCTATCACGGTCACCAACCACTGCACCCTCTTCCCCGACACCGGTGTCCTCCTCGACACACTGCCTTACATTGTCATCCTTGCTGTGGTGGCTGGCGGCGTGGCCCTGCTGATGCTGCGCAAGCGCCGTAAGGAAGATGACTAAAGGGGGCTGACCGCATGGCGAAGAAGAAAGCGCCCCAGCGGCTGGCCGGTGCAGAGGAAAGCTGTATCAGCCCGGAGCAGGAAGCGATCATCCAGTGGTTCCGGACGGTGAAATTCCGCAAGAACCTGCTGGGCGGCGTGGATGAAGCGTCAATGTGGAAGAAGCTGGAAGAGCTTTACGCCCTGTACGAAGCCGCCATCCGCGCCGAGCGCACAAGGTACAATGTGCTGCTGGCAGAGCAAAAGGGCCTGCCCTTGAATGCAGAACCTGACAGTTTTGCCAAGGGCTCCCCTACTAGGGGAGCTGGCGAGCGAAGCGAGACTGAGAGGTTTAACCCGGAATTTGACAGCTCTGACCCCCAAAAGGAGGCGCATTCCGATGCACCCGCTGGACAATGAAGCCCTGAAGCTGGGGGCAAAGGCAGTGCGCCGCCGCAGGCTGGACGCTGAGAACCGGCAGGATTTTATCAGCCTGCTGGGCCGCGTTGTGGTGATCCTGCTGTGCGCGTGGGTGCTGTTCACGCAGGTGTTCCTGCTCACACAGGCCAAGGGCAGCAGCATGTTCCCCGCGGTAAAGGATGGCGACCTGCTCATCTGCTACCGCCTGCAAAAAACCTACGCAAAAAACGACGTTGTGGTCTACACCCAGGGCGGCAAGCTCCGGGTGGGCCGCATCCTTGGGCGCGAGGGCGACCTTGTGGCTCTGGACGACAGCGGCACCCTTGTGGTGAACGGCGCGGTGCAGAGCGGCGAGATCCTCTACCCCACCTACGCAAAGGACGCGCTGGAGTACCCCTACACGGTGCCGGAAGGCTGCTTTTTTGTGCTGGGCGATTACCGCACACAATCCGAGGACAGCCGGGACTTTGGCCCGATTCCGCTGGAGGATGTGCAAGCAAAAGTAATTACACTACTGCGGCGACGCAGTCTGTAATACCATGGAAGCCGGAAGAAGCTGCCGGCATCCTGCCTGTGAACCGCGGAGTTTGGGCCGCGGCACAGGAGTACGAACTATTTCTTACTAGGGAGGAATAACAATGAAACTGAAGAAATTCTTCGCGGGCGTTCTGGCTGCCGCCATGATGCTCACCGTCGGCGCAACCGCAGCGTTTGCGGATACTGGCGCTGGCGAGACCGATAATGGCACTATTTCCTTCAAGGACGGTGCAATGAGCGCTAGTGATGATCTGGAATTTACCAAGACTTATGATGTGAAGCAGGGTGTTGCACCGGCTGAAGATTTTAGCTTTACGGTTAAGTATAAGAGCACCACAAAGAAAGATACTGATGTAACTGATCCGAATTATCCCTCTACTGGTAAAAACTATACTGTAAGTTTTGCTCCTACTGAGGGTAATGGTGGTTTAGCTGTTGGTAAGCATATAGGGACTTTTGACTTTAAAATTTCTGATTTAGGCATTGATGAGAGTGGCACTGGTGTTTATGTTTACGAAGTAAAAGAAAATGCTGGTTCTACTCCTGGTGTGGTTTACGATGACAATACACTGACGATGACTGTTACTGTCGCACACAAGACTGACGACAAGGGCAACATTAAGACCGGTTATGAGTATTACGTTGTGCTGAGCCGTGATGGACAGAAAATCAAGAATACTGATGCTTTTACCAACTATTATGGCAAGAACGGTGAAAATGATAATGTTCATAGCCTGACCCTGAGCAAAACTGTTCATGGCAATTTTGGCGATTTGAAGAAGTCTTTTACTTTCCGTGTGATATTCACAAATGCGCAGGGTGTCGATACTAGCAAGTATGCTGGTGCAACTGTTAGCGACGTTAATAAGGTCACCGCTGGTACGCTTAATAATGATAAGACGATGAAGCTGGATACCGACTATACTATTACTTTGACTCATGGTCAGGAGATTGTGTTTGGTAATCTGCCCGAGGGTATTAAGTACGAAATCTATGAGATTGGCAGCGCATGGGACAATGGTGTTGCAAAGAACAATGAATATGTTGTTACCGTGACCGATAAGAACCTGACTGGTGATGATGAACCCGTGTACTCTAGTGCAATGGTTGCTGCTGGTGATACTGCTGCATTCCAGAATACCAACCAGGATTCCCCCGACATGGGCGTTGTGCTGGATAATGCACCTTACATTGCAATGCTGGCCATCGTTGCCATTGGTGGTGTGGCCCTGATGCTGAACAAGCGCCGCCGCGACGAGGAGTAAGAACCTCTCAGGCGCTAGCGCGCCAGCTCCCCTAGTAGGGGAGCCAAGTATACGCCTCAGCGTTGACCGTTCACGAAAGCTGACCGTGAAGCAGCACCCTTCTTGCCTCTCCTATTAGGAGAGGTGGCAAAGCCGCAAGGCTTTGACGGAGAGGTTTGGCCTATGTCTATCACCAATCTGCCCTACAATGGAGAAATGAATTTCCGGGCAAAAGAGCTCAGGCGTGAAATGACACAGCATGAGCGGAAATTATGGTATTTATTTCTCCGAAAATATCCGGTAAAAATCTACAAACAGCGTGTAATTAACTCGTTTATTGCAGATTTTTACTGTCCGGCAGCTCGGTTAGTGATTGAACTGGACGGTTCACAGCACTATACAGATCAAGGTGAGGCTTACGACAAAGAACGTGATACGATCATTGAAAAGTATGGTGTTATGATTTTAAGGTTTTCCAATCTTGAGATCGACCGCTGTTTCGATTCTGTTTGCGAACGTATCCATGATACAATACAGAAACGTGTTGTTGAATTGGAACGTAATGCCTGACTTGCCTCCCCTACTAGGGGAGGTGGCAAAGCCGTTAGGCTTTGACGGAGAGGTTCAGTTTCCGGTAGAAACCTCTCAGGCGCTTCGCGCCAGCTCCCCTAACAGGGGAGCCAAGAAAGCCAGCTAGGAGGTGGGCTGTATCAACTGGCAGAGAAAAGCGTTGAGGGCAGCCGACTTTCTGGTGAGCGCGGTGGTCGTGCTGTTCCTGGTGGTCGCCGGGGCGTATTCAGCCTATGCCCTGTGGGACAACTCGCAGGTGTACGCCGCCGCAGACAATGTTCAGGCAGAGCTTTTGCAGTTCAAGCCCAAGGCGGGCGCGGATAACGGCGCAAGCTTTGAGGAGCTGCTGGGCATCAACCCGGATGTCTGCGCGTGGGTCACACTGGACAACACCGCCATCGACTACCCTGTGGTACAGGGCGAGGACAACTTTACCTATGTGAACACCGATGTCTACGGTGATTTCTCGCTGGCAGGCAGCATCTTTCTGGATGTGAACTGCGACAAGAACTTCACCGATCCTTACTCTCTGCTGTATGGTCACCACATGGAAGAGAGCAAGATGTTCGGTGATCTGGATCTCTACAAGGACGCAGAGTTCTTTGCAGAGAACACCACCGGTGAGCTGATCCTGCCCGACCGCACCTATGATCTTCAAACCTTTGCATGTCTGCTGGTCCCTTCGTCTGAGAGCGCGATCTTCCAGCCCCAGCGCTGGGACAGCGACCTGCAGGGGTTGTACACCTTTGCGCAGGAGAACGCCCTGAACCTGAACACCGAAACGCTGGCCGCCATGAAAGCGGCGGGCGATGATGCTCAGGTGCTGGCGCTGTCCACCTGTTCAACGGAGTTTACCGATGCACGCACCATTCTTCTGGCGTGGATGATCCCGTCCGTGTCGGATTCATAAAGGAGAGGATGAAATGAGGTTCCGTAAAATCGCGGCAGCACTCCTGACGCTTGCGTTGGGGTTCTGCCTGTGTCAGCCGGCGGCATTTGCGGCCACCGCGGCTGACCAGCATACACAGCTGCAGGAGCTTCCGGTTTCCATTCAGTCCACGGGGGAAACACCTCTCCCAAAGGAAACACTGACTGTGGAACTTGAGGCTGTGGACAATGCGCCCCTGCCCGAGGTGACCACTCTGGAGATCACCGACGGCGAGACCGGCAGCTTTGGCCCCATCGATTATACCAAGCCCGGCTATTACGTTTACACCGTGCGCCAGCGCGCCGGTGTCAACACCCGCGGCACCTACGATGAAACCGTGTACTATCTGCGTGTTTCCGTGGTGTGGGACAACGACAAGCTGGTGGCCCGGATGGCCGTGCACACACAGGCCGACCTGATGGACGAAAAGGTGAGCAGCATCACCTTCAATAACAGATACAAGGCCATCGAGACCCCGTACTACCCGGACCCGTATGACCCTGATCCCGTCACCCCGCCCACCCCTTCCACGCCGGAGAACCCGGCCCCGGCAGATGCCCGCCCGACCGTGACTGAAACCACCACCCCTAGTGCACCGGAGCCCACCGCCCCGGCCAGCGTGGTGGCGGATGCCCGCCCGGCCGAAGGTCCCAAACTGATCCAGACCGGTCAGCTGAACTGGCCCATACCTGTTCTGACGGCAAGCGGTCTGGTGCTGGTGGCCGTGGGAGCCTACCTGATGGAGCGCAGCAAGAAACGTGAAAAGAATGCGTAAAGTATCCCCCGGGCTTGTCTGCATCGTGCTGGGTGTGGTGCTCCTGCTGGCGGCTGGCGGCCTGTACGCCTACAACCGCTACGAGGATGCCCACGCCGGTGCCGAGGCTCAGACCGTGGTGGCCGACCTTCAGCAGAAGGTGGAGACCCCGGAACCGGAGGCAGAGAGCGGCCCCTTGGACCCCGAGCTCCCGGTGGTGGAGATCGACGGCAACGAATATGTGGGTGAGATCTCCATTCCCGCCATCGGCATTGACCTGCCGGTGATGAGCGAGTGGAGCTACCCCCGCCTGAAGATCGCCCCCTGCCGCCAGTTCGGCTCTTCCCGCACCGATGATCTGGTCATTGCGGCGCACAACTACGAGAGCCATTTCGGCAAGCTGACCTCCCTCACAGCGGGGGACAGCGTCACCTTCACCGATATGGACGGCATCGTGAATGAGTATGTCGTGAACAAGGTCGAAGTGCTTGACCCCCACAGTGTGGAGGAAGTGGAACACAGCGGCTACGCCCTGGTGCTGTACACCTGCACCTACGGCGGCAAGACCCGTGTCACCGTCTTCTGTGATCGTGCATCGTAAAAATCAAGGCTGAAAAACAAAAAGAAGCCCCGACATTCGTCGGGGCTTCTTTTTTACTATGTGGGAACTCCCTCCGTCATTGCTGACGCAATGCCACCTCCCTCTCAGAGAGAGGCTTTTCGCTGCCGTAAGGCTCCCTCCTAGAGGGAGCTGTCGCCGGAGGCGACTGAGGGAGTTACTGTTTTTTCCACCGCCGCATCACGCCCATGCCCAACGCATAGGGGCCGGTGTGCACGGCAATGGTGCAGCCGATCTGCAGCAGGACCACATTGCACTCGCAGGTGGGGTACTTGGCGCGCAGGGCGGCGCGGGTCTGCATCCAGAGCCGCTTGCCCTCGTCGGCATCGTAGCCGTAGCCCACCGTGATGCAGTAGTCGTCGGGCGTGCCGTTGTGCTCGGCCAGATAGGTCATCAGCAGGTCGAGAGCCTTCTCAAAGCTCTTCTGGCGGCCGCGGGCCACACCAGCGGAGAAGATCTCGCCCTCCTTGAACAGGATCATGGGCTTGATGCCCAGAATGTTGGCGGCACGGCCCGTGACTTTGCCGATGCGCCCGCCCTTGATGAGGTAGTCCAGATTACCCACCGTGAAGAAGATCTGGTTGGTGATCTTTTCCGCTTCCAGCCAGGTCACGGCCTCGTCCAGCGTACAGCCTGCATCCCGCATGGCCACCGCGTTTTCCACCACGATGGATTCGGTCACGGTGGCGGCGGTGCTGTCAATGACCTCGATCTTAGCATCGGGGAAATCCTCCAGCACCAGCTCCCGGGCGTTGCGGGCACTGCCCACGCAGCCGCTCATCTTGCTGGTAAAGCAGATGCAGAGCACCGGGCGGCCCGCCTCGGCATGGGCCCGGAAGGCGGTCTCAAAATCCTCCAGAGAAGGCAGGCTGGTCTTGGGGTAGGCCGCGGGGTTATCTACCATGAACTGGTAGAAATCGCGCACGGCGATCTCCTTGCCTTCCTTGCGGTAGTGCTCACCGTCCAGCGAGACATAGAAGGGGATGATCTCAATATTCAGTGTTGCGGCCGTCTCAGGGGTCAGGTCGCAGGCGCTGTCCGTGATGATATCAAACATAGTCACGCTTCCTTTTCAATGCGGCGGGTTCTGTGGCGCGGATCAGACGTTGTGATGGATGTAGGCCTCACGCTCGGCACCAACGGAGATGTAGGTGATCTTGCAGCCAATAGCCTTTTCCAGATACTCAACGTAATCGCGGGCTTCCTGGGGCAGATCCTCCCACTTGCGGGCAGCGGTGATATCGCAGTGCCAGCCGGGCAGATACTCCACCACGGGCTGTGCGGTGTCCAGAGCCATGCCCATGGGGAAGCGCTTGGTGATGGTGCCGTCGGTCAGCTTGTAGCCGGTGACCATGGGGATCTTCTCCATGTAGTCCAGCACGTCCAGCAGGGTCAGGGCAACCTCATCGCAGCCCTGGCAGAACACGCCGTAGTGGCTTGCCACCAGGTCGATGGGGCCAACGCGGCGGGGACGGCCGGTGGCTGCACCGTACTCGTGGCCAGCCTCACGCAGGGCGTGCTTCTCTTCCTCGGTCATGGCCAGCTCAGTGACAAAGGGGCCGTCGCCCACGCAGGAGGAGTAAGCCTTCATCACGCCGATGCTGTTGGTCAGCTTGTGGCCCGGGATGCCTGCGCCGATGGGGGCGTAAGCGCCGATGACGTTGGAGGAGGTGGTGTAGGGGTAGATGCCGAAGTCGATGTCGCGCAGAGCGCCCAGCTGGGCCTCGAACAGCACCTTCTTGCCGGCGGCATCTGCGTCAGCCAGATACTGGCCCACGTCGCAGATGTAATCCTTGAAGATAGCGGCATACTTCTCCAGCCATGCCCACATCTCGTCCACGCTGATGGGGGCGGAGTGGTAGCTGCCCTCCATCACCAGGTTCTTGGAATCCACCATGGTCACCAGGCGCTTCTTCACGCTGTCGTCCAGGTGGAGCAGGTCGCCCATGCGCAGGGTCTTCTTCATGTACTTGTCACCGTAAGTGTAGGCGATGCCGCGCTTGGTGGAGCCGAACTGTGCGCCGGTCTTGGCCAGGCGGGCCTCTTCCAGGCCGTCCTGATCGACATGGTAGGGCATGGTGATGGTGGCCCGGTCGGAGATCTTCAGGTTATCGGGGGTGATGGTGATGCCCTGCTCCCGCAGCTTGTTGATCTCGCCGTCCAGATGGTGCGGGTCGATGACCATACCGTTGCCCATCACGCAGACAACGTTGGGGCGCAGGATGCCGGAGGGCAGCAGGTTCAGCACGAACTTGCCGCGCTCGTTCTTGACCGTATGGCCAGCGTTGTTGCCGCCCTGATAACGTGCGACGATGTCATACTCCTGGCTGATCAGGTCGACCATGCGGCCCTTGCCCTCATCGCCCCAGTTGATACCCGTAATTGCAGTAAGCATAATAAATGACCTCTTTATCATTTTTTCAAAAGACAGCCTTTTCCGTGCACCTTGCCCGGGATACGCCACCTTGGGAATCTGTACCGCCCGCGGAAATGTCCGCAACAATACAATTATAGTATAGCACGAAACGCGGAACAAAAAAAGAGGGAAGAAACACTTTTCTCTCAATGATCCGCCAGGCACTCCTCTTCGTGATGCTGCTTCAGTTCTTCTTCCCCAGCTTGTGCACAGTGCCATCCGGCTCTTTGATCGAGGTGTTGTTCAACTGGGCGCGCAGGCTGGCCTTTACGTCCGCAACATACTCCTGCCGCAGGGCCTGCTGCTCTGCCTTTTCGGCATCGGTCAGGCCGGTGGTCTTGCTCTTTTTTGCCAGCTCGTTGATACGAGCGATCTTCTCGTTTGTCATCGCAGTTCTCCTATTAGATAAAATGTGATATAATATGACCGGGATGCCCCTTCCGGCAGCTGCGGCTCTTTTGGCGAGGCAGCAGGAGGGAGCTATTTGAATCAAAGCAAGTATAACAAAGGATGAAACCGATGTCAAAACAGTTGAATTTTGCACAGCAGATGGACGAAGTGTTGAAAACGCTGGGGCCGCAGCGGCCAAAGCTGCTGCTCCACGCCTGCTGCGGGCCCTGTTCCAGCGCCGTGCTGGAAAAGCTGTGCCGGTATTTTGAGATCACGGTGCTTTACTATAACCCCAACACCTGGCCTGCCGAAGAATACTACCGCCGGGGCGAGGAGCTGAAAAAGTTTGTGGCGCAGGCGCACCCGCTGGGGGTCACGGTCATCGAGGACCACTACGACCCGCAGGAGTTCTACACGGCTGTGCAGGGGCTGGAAAACGAGCCGGAGCGGGGCGGGCGGTGCACCGTCTGCTACCGTTTGCGGATGCGCCGGGCGGCACAGTACGCAAAGGAGCACGGCTTTGATTGGTTCACCACCACGCTCTCCATCAGCCCCCACAAGGATGCTGCCCGCATCAATCAAATCGGGCAGGAGCTTGAAGCCGAATTCGGCATCAGGCACCTGCCCTCGGATTTCAAAAAGCAGAACGGCTACCTGCGCTCTCTCCAGCTCTCGGAGGAGTACGGGCTTTACCGTCAGGATTACTGTGGGTGTGAGTTCAGCGCAAAGGCGAGGGGATGAACCGCTCAGTCGCCTGCTGCTTGCCTCTCCTGCCAGGAGAGGTTTACTCCTCCCGCATTCTGGACACCAGAATTGCAAAGACGATCAGCCCCACACAGGGCACGATGTTGGTTGCCATACCAACAGCAAGACCGGCGCTTTCAGCTACCTTGCCGATGACCCAGGGCATCAGGATCGCGCCGCTGGATGCCACCGGCAGCATGATGCCCATGCTGGTCACGGTGGTCATTTTACCGGCGCTGGCCACGGCGGTGGGGTTCATACCGGCCATGGAGAAGGCAAAGGCAAACAGCAGCAGGATGGCAGGCAGCTGGCTGTGGGTCTGCATCATGGCAAAGTAGAAGGCTGTGCAGAAAACCGCCATAAACACCATGGCCTTGCGGGGCTGCCGGAGCGGGAACACAAAGGCGATGAGCAGGCGGCCGATCAGGGTGGCACCCCACATCACGGTGACGGTATAGGCCGCCAGCGTGCCTGCAATGATGCCGCTGTCCTTGAAGTAGGTGACCATCCAGCCCACAACGCTCTGCTCGGCGGCGTTCTGGCAGAACAGCAGGCCGGTGAGCAGCCAGAAGCGGGAGGAGCGCAAAAAGCTCCAATCGGTGACAGCTTCTTTGGCCTTGGCGCGGCCTGCCATGGGGGTGAACAGGTATACCAGCCAGAGCACCAGACCCAGCGCTGCCAGCGCCAGCACGGCCAGCGTGGTGCTGACCCTGGCAGCGGCAGAGATCAGAAAGGGGCAGAGCAGGGCACCGCAGGCGTAGCAGGCGTGCATGGTGTTCATGCCCCGGGTGCGGTCTGCAGAGTTGCCGCTGACAAGGATGGTGCAGGTGTTCAGGACACTGCCCTTGGCAATGCCTACAATGAAGAAGGCCAGCGCCAGCAGAATGGGCAGGCCGGTCAGGCCCATCAGGCCGTAGCCCACCGCATAGCCGATGGTCAGAAGCAGGACGCTTGGCTTCATGCCCATTTTTCCCACCAGCGCACCGGCCAGCAGGCCCGCCAGCAGGTTGCCGATGCTCAGCAGGCTGAGCAGGGTGCCGGTCATGCCGTAGGCAAAGCCGTATTCCTCCTGCAGCAGGCTGACCACCACACCGCTGGAAATGGTGCAGATGCCGCTGAAAAAGAAGGTGACGAAGCCCGCGTTCCGCAGGCGGGTATTCCGTTGTTCCATGGGATTCTCCTTGCAGTATTCGGGGGCGCAGTGCCCGTAGTTGCTTTTATTAAAGCATATTCTGGTCAGAAAGCAAGGGCTGTTGCGCCAGCAGAAGCAAAATCAGCGCCCAGTGGAAGCGCCCTGCCGTTCGGTGGGGCGCTTCTGTATTTTATTTTGCGTCTCCTATTGACAATGATCGAATCGTGCGTTATGATATTGTACGGCATCAAACAGTTCTAAAGGAAACAATCCTGTCACAAACAATTCAAAAGGGAAACCATTATGCACGATGAAAGCAACAAACAGCCCTGCTGCATTCCTCCATGGGAGCCGCCGCAGGTCATCCCGGCACAGGTGCGCCGGGTGAACAATCTGATCTTCCGCAAGATCAACCAGTTCCATCGGGAGAACAACGTGGACAACGTGACCCCCATGCACGACTGGATCATGAGCTACCTCTACTGGCACAAGAACGAGCCCGTGTACCAGCGCGATATCGAACGGGAGTTCTCCATCACACGCTCGACCGTGACGAACATCCTGCAGCTGATGGAGCGCAAGGGCTACATCGAGCGCCAGAGCGTGCCGCAGGATGCCCGGCTGAAGCGGCTGATCCTGACGGAAGAGGGAGGCCGCGTCCACGAAAAGACGATGCTCTCCCTGCACCAGACCGATGAGTTTGTGGCCGGATTGCTGACGGAAGAGGAAAACGCAGAGCTTCTGCGGTTATTGAACAAGCTGCGCAAGGGGCTGGAATGACCCCTGCAAATAAACTTCAGGAGGATTACAACAGATGATCAAAAAACTTGTGTCACATCTGGGCGAGTACAAGCGCGCCGCGATCCTGACACCGATCCTATCTGCTCTGGAAGCCATCATGGATGTGCTGTTGCCTACCATCATGGCCTTTATCATTGACCAGGGCATTGAAAAGGGCGATATGAACGCCGTTGTCAAGTACGGCCTGCTCACCTTCCTGGTGGCGGCCATTGCCCTGCTGCTGGGCGTGCTGGCCGGCAGGTTTGCCGCCACGGCATCCACCGGCTTTGCGGGCAACCTGCGCGATGCGATGTATGAGAATATCCAGCATTTCTCGTTCTCCAACATCGACAAGTATTCCACGGCCGGTCTGGTCACCCGTATGACCACCGACGTGACCAACCTGCAGAACGCGTTCCAGATGATCGAGCGCATGTGCGTGCGTGCCCCCGTCCATCTGGTTTTCGCGCTGATCATGGCCTCCATGATCAGCCGCTCGCTGACCATGGTGTTCCTGGTGGCGATCGTGTTCCTGGTGGCAGTGCTGGCAGGCATTATGGTCCCCACCTTCGGCATCTTTGATAAGGTGTTCAAGAACTACGATAACCTGAACGCCTCCGTGCAGGAGAATGTCTCGGCCATCCGCGTGGTCAAGAGCTTTGTCCGGGAGCACTTTGAGAACGAGAAGTACACCAAGGCCTGCGAGAGCCTGTACAAGCAGTTCGTCCACGCCGAGAGCCGCCTGAGCTTCAACAATCCCGCCATGCTGGTCTCTGTGTACGGCTGCAACATCGCCCTGAGCTGGTTCGGCGCACATTACGTCCTGAACGGTGCGATCACCACCGGCCAGCTGAACGCCCTGTTCGGTTACATTATGAACATCCTGATGGCCCTGATGATGCTGAGCATGGCCTTTGTGATGATCGCCATGTCCGCCGCTTCTGCCCGCCGTATCGTGGAAGTGCTGGACGAGACCACCGACCTGCCCGCCCCCAAGGCACCGGTGCAGCAGGTCAGGGATGGCGGCATCGAGTTCGAGCACGTTACCTTTAAGTATAAGCACGGCTCCGGCCAGCCTGTCCTGAACGATGTCACCTTCAGTATCCGGCCGGGCGAGACGCTGGGCATCATCGGCGGCACCGGCAGTGCAAAATCCAGCCTGGTGCAGCTGATCCCCCGCCTGTATGATGCCGAGACCGGCTCTGTCAAGGTAGGCGGCGTGGACGTTAAGGATTACAGCCTGGATGTCCTCCGCCGGGAGGTCTCCATGGTGCTGCAGAAGAACGTTCTGTTCAGCGGCACCATCCTCGACAACCTGCGCTGGGGCGATGAGAACGCCAGCGAGGAAGAGTGCATCCGGGTGGCCAAGCTGGCCTGCGCCGATGAGTTCATCGAGCGCTTCCCTGATAAGTACAATACCTGGATCGAGCAGGGCGGCTCCAACGTGTCCGGCGGCCAGAAGCAGCGCCTGACCATTGCCCGCGCGCTGCTGCGCAAGCCCAAGGTGCTGATCCTGGACGACAGCACCAGCGCCGTGGATACCGCCACCGATGCCAAGATCCGCAAGGCCTTCCGGGAGGAGATCCCCGGCACCACCAAGATCATCATTGCACAGCGCATCTCCTCCGTGCAGGATGCGGACCGCATCCTGGTGCTGGACAACGGCCAGATCAACGGCCTGGGTACCCACGAGGAGCTGCTCAAGACAAACAAGATCTATCAGGAAGTTTACAACAGCCAGACCCAGGGCGGCGGCGATTTTGATAAGCAGGGAGGTGAGCAGTAATGGCACAGGTGAAAGAAGTAAAGGGCCCCGGCCCCCGTAGGATGGGCGGCCCCAAGCCGAAGGTCGAGAACCCGGGCAAGCTGCTCAAGCGGATCATGGATGAGGTGTTCAAGCACTATCTGCCCCACTGCATCCTTGTGCTGGTCTGCATCATCGTCAGCGCACTGGCAAATGTGCAGGCAAGCCTTTTCCTCAAGACCCTGATCGATGATTACATCGTCCCCATGACCAAGCAGACTACACCGGACTTCGGCCCGCTGGCAGGCGCACTGGTGCGCATCGGCTGCATCTACGCCATCGGCGTGCTGGCCGCATGGCTCAACGCCCGCATCATGGTCAACGTGACCCAGGGTACCCTGCGCAACCTGCGCGTCCAGCTTTTCACCCACATGGAAAGCCTGCCCATCCGGTATTTTGACTCCCACCCCCACGGCGACATCATGTCGGTGTACACCAACGATGTGGACACCCTGCGTCAGATGATCAGCCAGAGCATCCCCCAGCTGGTGTCCAGCGCCATCACCATCGTGTCCGTGTTCACCAGCATGTGCTTGATGAGCTGGCAGCTCACCGTTGTCACCATGCTGATGGTGGCCCTGATGCTGTTCTGCTCCAAGAAGATCACCTCCATGAGCGGCAAGTACTTTGTGGCCCAGCAGAAGGATCTGGGTAAGGTGAACGGCTACATCGAAGAGATGATGGAGGGCCAGAAGGTCGTCAAGGTGTTCACCCACGAGCAGAAGGCTCTGGATGGCTTCCGGCAGCTGAACGATAAGCTGAAGGAAAGCGCCAAGCAGGCCAACAACTACGCCAACATCATCATGCCCGTTACCGCACAGCTGGGCAATATCAGCTATGCAGTCTGTGCTCTGGCAGGCGCAGCCATGGCCGTTGGCAATGTCGGCGGCATGACCCTGGGCACCGTGATGGCCTTCCTGAGCCTGAACAAGGGCTTCAATATGCCCATCAGCCAGGTGTCCATGCAGGCCAACAGCGTGATCATGGCACTGGCCGGTGCGGAGCGTATCTTCAAGATGATGGACGAGACCAGCGAGACCGACGAAGGCTATGTCACCCTGGTCAACGTCAAGTATGGCAAGGATGACGAGCTGATGGAGACCACCGAGCGCACCGGCATCTGGGCCTGGAAGCATCCCCACCACGACGGCACCACCACCTACCACAAGCTGGCGGGCGACATCACCTTTACCGATGTCGATTTTGGCTATGTGCCTGAAAAGACCGTTCTGCACGGGATCAACCTCTATGGCCGCCCGGGCCAGAAGATCGCCTTTGTCGGCTCCACCGGTGCCGGCAAAACGACCATCACCAACCTGATCAACCGCTTCTACGATATCGCAGACGGCAAGATCCGGTATGATGGCATCAACATCCACAAGATCAAAAAGGACGACCTGCGCCGCTCTCTGGGCATCGTTCTGCAGGATACCCACCTGTTCACCGGCACGGTCATGGAGAACATCCGCTATGGCCGTCTGGATGCCACCGATGAGGAGTGCATTGCCGCCGCAAAGCTGGCCAATGCCGATGGCTTTGTCAAGCGTCTGCCCGATGGCTACAACACCATGCTGACCAACGACGGTGCAAACCTGTCGCAGGGGCAGCGCCAGCTGCTGGCCATTGCCCGCGCCGCGGTTGCCGATCCCCCGGTGCTGATCCTGGACGAGGCGACCTCCTCCATTGATACCCGCACCGAGGCGCTGGTCCAGCGGGGCATGGACGGCCTGATGTATGGCCGCACCAGCTTTGTCATTGCCCACCGTCTGTCTACCGTCCGCAATGCAGACTGCATCGTGGTTCTGGAGCAGGGCCGCATCATCGAGCGCGGCAGCCACGACGAGCTGATCGCCAAGAAGGGCAAGTATTACCAGCTCTACACCGGTAATCTGGCCGAAAATTAAAGAAAAATCGTAAAAAACGGAGCCGCTGTACAAAATGATGTGCAGCGGCTCCGTTTATTTTCAATTTGTTCAAATTCCTCACAAAGAAACTCCATTTTTATCCTGTACAATAAGGGTGCAGTCAGGGAGGAACAGAAAAACATCCTCCCAAGATGCCATGCAGGCAATGAAAACCGCGCATCTCCGGCAGAAGCCGGGCGGCGCGGCCCCTTTAAAAAACACTGTCCCCTGCTGATGCGAGGCAATAGCCAAGGCAGCGGACAGACTACCAACCATCTCCTGACAGCCGCAAATGTTTGGGAGTTCTCATACACAGCCAGCGCCGCTTTCTCCTCCTTTCCACGGCGCTGGCTGTTTTTGTTTGGTTCCCGCCGCCATCTCAGCGGCAGGGGGCTATCCGATCAGCGCGTTCAGCTCAGATTCCTTTAATCTGGGCAGAGCGGAGACAGGGAGCATCATTTTCTCCATCCGATACAAGACCAGAGCGGGGCTCTGGTCTTTTTTTGCGGCAGAAGCCATAACACTGCGTGTAAAGGCGAGAACCCTGTCCTTTTTGTAGAAAAAGATCAGCTGCACATGGCCGGTGAACAGGGCAAACAGGGCTGTGCGCAGCTCCCGGGAGCCGAAGAGGAGGAGCAGGTCGCTCTCCTCTAAAAAGAGAACGTCTGCCCGGTCAAGAAACTGCAGGGCGGTCTGGCACAGGGCCTCCCGCTGCGGCCAGTAGGGCGCGGCCTGCGCCAGCCGGGGAAGATAGCAGCAGAGCGCCCCGGCATCCCGGGCGGCGGC
>OLQX01001501.1_pt1 | contig 19866 bp, 29 predicted proteins | sample 1672581 | NCBI WGS metagenome assembly OLQX01 (sample SAMEA3136701, study PRJEB25190) | human gut metagenome | reverse complement strand
AAATATTTGCATTATCAAGAAAAATTAACAAAATAATTTTTAAAGTAATCGTTTTACCCTGTTGCATTATTTTTTCTATGTGTTATAATATCAATTGAGCCGTAAGGTTCAGATTTTTGCAAGGAGTGATAATTATTAATATCTTTTATAACGAAAAAGATAAGGCTTTCAAGCTGAGAGCCAATAATACAGACTATATGATGAAGGTCTGCGAGGAGGGCTACCTCGCTCACGTTTACTATGGAAATAAAGTCCCTGACGAGGATCTGACTTATCTTCTCCGTCTTGACGAAAGCCCTTTTACCCCTGCCACTAACGACCGTGACAGAGCAAGCTTTATGGATACTCTGCCTTTTGAATATCCATGCTTCGGTCTTGGTGATTACAGAGAGTCTGCTTTCAAAATAATGGACGCTGACGGTATGTCGACTAGCGATCTGAGATATGTTTCTCATAAAATGTATGAGGGCAAACCAAAGCTTGAGGGTCTGCCTGCTACTTTCGCTACTGAGGAAAGCGGTTGTTCAACTCTCGAGATAACAATGTATGATAAGTATGCCGATATCGAAGTCGTTCTTATCTACACAGCTTTCGATAAGCTTGACGTTATCACACGTTCCGCTGTTATCACAAACAAGAGCGAAAAGCCGTTCAAGATAACAAGAGCCCTTTCAGCTTGCGTTGATTTTGATACAGACAAAATGGATATGATTACACTCAACGGCTCATGGGCTAGAGAAAGAGCTGTTGAAAGATGCAGACTTCACCATGGTAAACAGCTTGTTGATTCCTGCAGGGGCGAATCATCACATCAGAACAATCCGTTCGTTGCTCTTTGCGACAATAACGCTGACGAGGATAAGGGCGAGGTTTTCGGTTTCAACTTTGTTTACTCTGGAAACTTCTATGCTCAGGCAGAAGTGACTCAGCATAAGAAAACTCGTTTCCTTATGGGTATAAATCCTCTTGACTTCGAGTGGCTTCTGGAAAAGGGCGAAAGCTTCACTTGCCCTGAGGTAGTAATGGTGCACTCTGACGAGGGTATAGGCAAAATGTCAAGAACTTTCCATGACCTCTATAGAAACAACCTTATCAGAGGCGAGTATAAGGATAAAAGACGTCCGATACTCATTAACAACTGGGAAGCTACTTACTTTAATTTCGATACTGACAAGCTTATAGATATCGCTAAGGAAGCTTCAAAGCTTGGTATAGAAATGCTTGTTATGGACGACGGCTGGTTCGGTCATAGAGATTCTGATAACTCATCACTGGGCGATTGGTTCGTTTATGAGAAGAAGCTCATGGGCGGTCTTAAATATCTTGTTGACGAGGTAAATAAGCTTGGCATGAAGTTCGGCATTTGGTTCGAGCCTGAAATGATATCCCCTGACTCTGAGCTTTATAAGGCTCACCCAGACTGGGCTATCCAGATAAAGGGCAGACCTTTGACCCTTTGCAGAGAGCAGTATGTCCTTGACTATTCAAGAAAAGAAGTCAGAGATTACGTTTATGGCATGATGAAGAAGATTCTCGACAGTGCGAATATCGAGTACATAAAGTGGGATATGAACAGACAGCTCACAGAGGTCGGCTCGGCTACCCTGCCTGCTGAAAGACAGAGAGAGCTGTGGCATAGATACGTTCTCGGTGTTTATGACCTTATGGACAGACTTACAACAGATTATCCTCATATCCTGCTGGAGAACTGCTCAGGCGGCGGAGCAAGATTTGATCCCGGTATGCTTTACTACAGCCCACAGATATGGTGTTCTGACGATACAGACGCTATCGAAAGACTTAAGATACAGCACGGCACTTCAATGTGCTATCCATGCTCAGCAATGGGTGCGCACGTTTCTGATTGCCCTAATCATACTGTTGGCAGAAACACTCCGTTCAAAACAAGAGGTCACGTTGCTATGGTGGGTACGTTCGGCTATGAGCTTGACGTAACAAGGATACCGCAGGAGGACAGGGACGCTATCCCTGCACAGATAGAGGAGTTCAACAAGTTCAACAAGCTTGTAAGAACAGGTGACCACTACAGAATAGGCAATATGTTTGAGGACAACACCTGGGACGCTTGGGAGTTCGTTGCAAAGGACAAGAGCGAAGCTCTCTTTGAGTTCGTTCAGGTGCTTGGCAGACCAAACGAAAGATCAAGACGTATCAAGCTCAAAGGTCTTGAAGCTGACGCTTACTATTATGAGGAGAATGAGCCTGACAAAAAGATTTCAGGTGCGGCACTCATGAACGCAGGCATCAACATCGCAAAGATGTGGAATGGTGACGGACTTTATGGCGACTTCTGCTCAAAAATTCTTCATTTTATAAAGGTGTAAGAGCAAAGCGTTTATCAAAGTTGTGGTAAGGTTAGATAAATACACAAAAGACTATTGACAATTTGAAGATATTGTAGTACAATAGTTGTGAAATAAGTTCAAATTTTAAAGGTGGAGTTCTTCCACCTTTAAATAACACAGAGATGTAAACGAATACAACTTGTAAGGAGAATTTTTATGAGGTTAAAAAAGCTAATGGCAGTGGCTTGTGCCGCCGCCCTTACAGTGACAGCTTTCGCAGGCTGCTCAAAAAAGAACGATTCCTCCAGCGGCTCTGACAGCAAGGGCGACGCTAAGAAGGAGTATTACAACGCTCAGCCTGTTGACACTGGCTGGGAGTGGGGAAATGTCGAGATAGTTGACGGTGGTTTTATCCCTGACGTCATCTATAACCCTACTGAGGAGGGGCTTATCTACGCCAGAACAGACATGGGCGGCGCTTATAAGTATAATAAGGATACTCAGCGCTGGGAGTGCATAACAGATTGCTTTGGTGGCGACGATTGGAACTATAACGGAACAGAGAGCCTTGCAACTGACCCTGTTGAGCCAAACAGAGTTTATCTTGCGGCTGGTACATACTCCACAAACAATGGTGCAATATTTGCTTCTGACGATTACGGCAAGAACTGGACTATCTGCGAAATGCCTTTCGGCATGGGCGGTAACGAGGTCGGAAGAGGCTGTGGTGAAAGACTTCAGGTAGACCCTAACGATAACTCTATACTTTACTTCGGCTCAAGAGCTGACGGACTTTGGAAGTCCACAGACTATGGCGCAACATGGAACGAGGTCACTTCATTCCCTACAAAGGGCGGATATACTGAAGACGGATATTCTATCGGACTTACATTCGTGGCATTCGATAAATCAAGCTCTGAAAAAGGTCAGGCAACAAAGACAATAATCGTTGGCTCAGCAGGAACACAGGGGGATTATCTCTATCGTTCTGATGACGCAGGCGAAACATGGACAGCTATCCCTAATCCAAAGTCTGAGGCTACAGGCGACAAGACCGAGAAGCTCAAGCCTTGTCAGGGCGAGATATCTTCTGACGGATATCTCTATTCAACATGGTCTTATAAGGTAGGACCAAACGGTGCTTCTGACGGAGCAGTTCAGAAGTATAACCTTAAAACAGGCGAGTGGACAGAGATAACTCCTGAGAGATCTTATACTTGCGGTTACAATGGTATCTCAGTAAACCCTAACGACCCTAACATGATAGTATGCACAACTCTTGACCTTTGGGCATACTTCGACAACCTTTTCGTTTCCTATGACGGAGGCGAAACTTGGAACGGCATTTGGGGCAGTGACGAGAACGGCAAAGAGGTAAACAACTTTAATCTCGATATAAGCAATGCTCCTTGGCTGGATTGGCAGGGACAGCTCAAGCCGGGCTGGTGGATGACAGGTGTTGCTATCAACCCGTTCAACCCAGATGAGGTTCTTTACACAACAGGTGCAACTATCTTCGGCACATCAAATCTTTCAAAGATAAAGGACGAGCCTGTTGACATAAGCGTAAAGGCAATGGGCATTGAAATGACAGCTATCTTTGACTTCGTTTCACCTCTCGATAATGGCGAGGGTACTCCTGAGCTTTATTCCACAATGGGTGACCTTTACGGCTTCCGCCATGATGATGTAACAAAAGCTCCGCAGGAGCATTATGGCGACTTTAAGGCGACATCTATAGATTGTGCGGCACAGGATTATAAGATAGTAGTAAGAGCAACAGACGATGGCGACGGCTCGGTTTACTATTCAACAGACGCAGCCGAAACTTGGCAGGCAGTGGAAACACTTCCGGAGGGCGTTGGCAAAAAAGCAGGCGGCACAGCTAAGCTTTCCGCTGACGGCAAAACCATTTTCTATCAGAGCGGCACAACAGGCGTTGCTGCGGCAGTAACAAGCGACTTTGGCAAAACATGGACTACCTGCGAGGGACTTCCTGCCGGTGCAGTTATTGAAACAGATAAGGTAAATCCTGATAAGTTCTACGGCACATATGACGGAACGTTCTATATGAGTACAGACGGTGGAAAGACTTTCAGTCCTATAGCAAATATGCTCGTTTCAGCAACATCAATAAAAGCTTGTCCTGATACAGAGGGCGACCTTTGGATACCTGTAGGTGCGGGCGGAGTTTACTATCTTGACTCATCAACAGGCACTCTCGCTCCTACATCTCAGGACGTTACACTGTGCGATGCTATTGGTCTTGGTAAGGCTGAAAAAGACGGCGACTATATGGCACTCTACATGATGGGCGAGGCAAACGGCGACGGCTACGGAATCTACCAGTCCACCGACAAGGGAGTAACATGGAAGCGTATCAATGATGACACACAGAAGTGGGGCAACGTTAGAAAGATAATCAGCGGCGACCCTAAGGTATACGGCAGAGTTTATGTAGGCACTGACGGACGTGGTATCATTATGGGAAACGTTAAGCAGTAAAATTTACCTATCCTTTATATAAAGAAAACAGAGCGGTGCAGATAGTGCCGCTCTGTTTTTGTCTTTGCCCGAATGTCAGGCGTTTCCGCATCTTGCATAAGTGAATAAAATCGGAAGTGCAAATTTGTGCATTGTTATGATAAATCTTAAAATCATCTTAGCAAAATTACAAATGCTTGCATTTAGTGCGGATTTTTGTTATTATGTTACTGTAAGAACAGATCAGAAGATACAGACAACAGAAAGGGGTGCTTAATATGAACGATGCAAATAAAGAAACAAACGCAGCTTATGAAGAGCCGAAAAAGAAAGTGTATGTGAAACTGTTGGTATTCCTTGTGCTGATAACTGCGATAGTTGTCGTTTTAGGGGCAAAGTTCGTGTCGTTTTATTACAAAACTCACGGCATTGGAGGACGCTATTTTTATAAGGGCTGTGATGCGGAGGTCGTCCACCAACTGCCAGAGGGTCTCACCGACGAGGATATCTCAAATGCGGTGATAATGCGCACATACAATAGAGGCGAAGCAAATGACTATGATAATGCAGGCAAAAACGACTTTTTTGTGGAATCCCATTATCTTATGGGCGTGCAGAGTATCGACGATGAGACCTGCAAGGTCTATATACTGAGCAATGACGGACATTATAAAGGTGCAGGCAATATGTACAGCGGCGGTCTGGTCGTAAGAATGTTGGACTTTAAAAAGCAGGACGACAATTGGACAATGACCAAGATGTGGGAGCCAAGAGGCGGAGCAATGTATGAAGGCTCGATCAGGGAAACTATCCCCTCTGAGCTTGCTGATCTTATATTCAGCGATGAGGAAACAGAGATCAAAAAGACGATCACCGATGAAACGGAAGAGAAGGTCAAGGCGTACTATGACACTGACGAAGTGGCATAATATAAACTTTGTATAACATGATACAGCAAAATGGGACGTCGAGGACGCTGTCCCCCTATACCATACCTCTTGTAAGGGCGACCTGTGGTCGCCCGTTCTTTTGGCGATAGCAAAATTATTGCGATAAATAGTAGCATTTTACCCTGCTAAAGCCCCGAAAAACCGACTTTTATAACGAATATGAATAAAATGTAGCGGTAAATGATACTCATAGTGAAATTTGTGCATTGTGCATATAAATGTGCTGAGAAGTCAGCAAAAGTTCTATATTGTAATTTGTCTGTAACCGCTTGCAAATGGCTTGAAAGTAGTGTATAATAATACTTGCGTGACTGCACAGTGTATTTAATGTACACGATGATGATATGCGATGAAGCGGAAGGTTGCTGACAGTTGGTCAGGTAATTTCCGTGGAGTATGTCCGATTTTAAACCGGGCGACTGTTAATACCGAACACAGTATGTGCTTATGCTTCTTGCGATAGCGGACAAGGTCTGCTTTAGCGTGAGTATGTGTGATGCTGTGTGCGCTGTTTTCTGAGTCCGAAAGCCTTGTGGGTTTCGGAATTTTTTATGAGAATGGCAGGGAACACACGGCAGAGTGTAAACGGGTATCAACAGAAAGCTTTTAAAGCTCGAACCTGTCAATTGCGTAAGCGATCGGCACGCCTCGATCATTTACGCAATTGACTGAGGCTTGAGTGAAAGAAAGCTGCCCCCTAAACTTTTTTAATTTGCACAAGGAGGCGATTTAAGTGGCAGTCAATGAAAAGATCAGAATCAAGATCAAGGGTTACGAGCATGCGGTTGTAGACGCAGCTGCAGCAAAGATCGTTGAGGCTGTTAAGCGTTCAGGCGCACAGGTTTCAGGTCCTATCCCACTTCCTACAGACAAAGAGGTAATCACTATCCTCAGAGCTGTACACAAGTACAAGGATAGCCGTGAGCAGTTCGAGATGAGAACTCACAAGAGACTTATCGATGTTCTGAGACCTACAAAGGAAACAACAGCAGCTCTTGAAAATCTTGAACTTCCTGCAGGCGTTAACATTGTTATGGAGATCAAGTAATCTCCAAATGAGATCGCGTGCGATCTCAAAAAACATTTAACACGCAGGTCACGTCGGACAAGTCCGACCAATAACCACATAGGAGGAAAACATAATGCAAAAGGGAATCATCGGTAAGAAAATCGGTATGACACAGATTTTCGATGAAGCAGGAAAAGTAATTCCTGTAACAGTTGTTGAAGCTGGTCCTTGCGTTGTCGTTCAGAAGAAGACAGTTGAGAATGACGGCTATGAGGCTGTTCAGCTGGGCTATGGCGACATCAGAGCGAAGAGAGTAAACAAGCCTCTTCAGGGTCACTTCAAGAAGGCTGACGTTGCAATGAAGAGAACTCTTAAGGAGTTCAGACTTGCTGACACATCAGCTCTTAATGTTGGAGATATCGTAAAGGCTGACACATTTGCTGCAGGCGACATCGTTGATGTCAGCGGTACAAGCAAGGGTCACGGATTCTCCGGTACGATCAAGCGTCACAACAACTCAAGACTTAAGGAAACTCACGGTACAGGTCCTGTACACAGACATGCAGGTTCTATGGGTGCTTGTTCATCACCTTCAAGAATCTTCAAGGGCAAGGGTATGCCTGGTCAGTATGGTAACGTAAAGGTAACTGTACAGAATCTTGAGATCGTCAAGGTAGACGCAGAAAACAATCTTATCGCAATCAAGGGCGCAATTCCTGGACCAAAGAACGGTACAGTTACAATTTGCGACTGCGTTAAGAAGGCTTAGTGGAAGGAGGAATCATAATGTCACAGATTTCAGTATTTGATATGACAGGCAAAAAGGTTGCCGACACTGAGCTTAACGATGCTATTTTCGGTATCGAGCCAAACAAGGCTATCATGCACGCTATGGTTGTAAATTATCTTGCTAACCAGAGACAGGGCACACAGTCAACTCTTACAAGAACAGAAGTAAGAGGCGGTGGTAGAAAGCCATGGAGACAGAAGGGAACAGGTCACGCAAGACAGGGTTCTATCAGAGCTCCACAGTGGGTACACGGTGGTGTTGCTCTCGGTCCTAAGCCAAGAGATTACAGCTATTCACTTAATAAAAAGGAAAGAAGACTCGGTATGAAGTCTGCACTTTCAACAAAGGTCGTTGACGAGAATCTCGTAGTTGTTGATTCAATCAAGCTCGAGAGCTACAAGACAAAGGCAGTTGTTGAGATGCTCAAGGCACTTGGTGCTGAGGGTAAGGCTCTCATCGTTACAGCAGAGTCTGACAAGACTGTTGTCAAGAGTGCAGCCAACATTCCTGGCGTTAAGACAGCTACTGTAAATACTCTCAGTGTTTACGACATTCTGAACTATGATAAGTTTATCGTTTCTTCAGAGGCTGTAAAGAAGATTGAGGAGGTTTACGCATAATGAGAACTGCTCAAGATATTATTTTAAAGCCAGTTATCACTGAAGACTCTATGGACAGACTTCAGGCTAACAGATACACTTTCAAGGTCGCTAAGGACGCTAACAAGATCGAGATCGCTAAGGCAGTTGAAGAGCTTTTCAACGTAAAGGTAGCTAAGGTAAACACGATCAGCGTTAAGGGTAAGCAGAAGAGAATGGGAAGAAGCGTAGGCTACAGACCAGACTGGAAAAAAGCGATCGTTACTCTTGAGGGTGACAAGACAATCGAATTCTTCGAGGGCTTGTTCTAAATCCTCTAAAAGAGGTGCAGCGTAAGGCTGCATTGCTCCGAAGAACTTCATGAATACCGAGAAGTCTTCGGAAAGGTCTTGCGAGGCGGCGAGGACCGCTCATCATTTCACCGCAGGACGTAAGTATGGAAGGGCGCTTGGCGTGAAAACGCTTTGACCTTTTCGCAAAACTCAGATAAGGAGTGAATTTCAAATGGCAATAAAGAGCTACAAGCCTACAACAGCCGGCAGAAGAGGTATGACAGTTACCGATTATTCCGAGCTTTCAAAGGTTGCTCCATGTAAGTCTCTGCTTGAGCCACTCAAGAAGAACTCAGGTAGAAACAGCTACGGTAGAATCACTGTTCGTCACAGAGGCGGCGGAGTAAGAAGAAAATACCGTGTAATTGATTTTAAGAGAAACAAACTCGATATGAACGCAACAGTTCTTACTATCGAGTACGATCCAAACCGTTCAGCATTCATTGCTCTTGTAGAGTATGAGGACGGCGAGAAGAGATACATCATCGCACCTTATGGTCTTAAGGTCGGTGACGTTATCAGAGCAGGCGCAGACGCAGACATCAAGCCTGGTAATGCACTTGCAATGATAAACATTCCTGTTGGTACTTTCATCCACAACATCGAGCTTTATCCTGGTAAGGGCGCACAGCTCGTTCGTTCAGCAGGAAACATGGCTCAGCTCATGGGTAAGGAAGACAACTACGCACTTGTAAGACTTCCTTCAGGCGAGATGAGAAAGGTCCCTGTAAACTGCATGGCTACAATCGGTCAGGTAGGAAACATCGACCATGAGAACGTAAATATCGGTAAGGCAGGTAGAAAGCGTCATATGGGCTGGAGACCTACCGTTAGAGGTTCTGTAATGAACCCATGCGATCACCCACACGGTGGTGGTGAGGGTCGTGCTCCAGTTGGTAGACCAACTCCAGTTACACCTTGGGGTAAGCCTACAATGGGATACAAGACCCGTGCTAAGCATCATCGCTCCGATAAGTTTATCGTAAAACGCAGAAACGGTAAGTAATGCTGAAAGGAGGCAGATGATCAATGGGTAGAAGTGTCAAGAAGGGACCATACGTACAGGAGGTCCTTTACAAGAGAGTTAAGGCAATGAACGATGCAGGCGAGAAGAAGGTGCTCAAGACATGGAGCAGAGCTTCTACAATATTCCCTGAATTCGTTGGTCACACATTCGCAGTTCACGACGGACGTAAGCACGTTCCTGTATATGTAACAGAGGACATGGTTGGTCACAAGCTGGGAGAGTTCGCTCCAACAAGAACATTCAAGGGTCATGCAGGTTCAAAGACCTCAAACAACGGTAAGTAGTGCGGAAGGAGGAATACAAATGGAAGCAAAAGCAATTCTGAGAAATGCTCGTATTGCTCCTCGTAAGGTACAGATCGTTCTCGATCTGATCAGAGGAAAAGACTATGATGTTGCAATGGCAACAGTAAAGCATACACCAAAGGCTGCAAGTGAATATCTTGAGAAGCTTCTGAAGTCCGCCGCTCACAACGCTGAGAACAACCATAACATGGATAAGAACAACCTTTACGTTGCAGAGTGCTATGTTTGTCCAGGACCGATAATGAAGAGAATCATGCCAAGAGCACAAGGCAGAGCATATAGAATCCTTAAGAGAACATCACACGTTACGATCGTTCTTAAGGAAAAGGAATAAGCTGAAAGAGGAGGTAAACTATGGGACAGAAAGTAAATCCACACGGACTTCGTGTCGGTGTGATTAAGAATTGGGACTCCCGCTGGTTTGCAGAAAAGGGTACTTTTGGCGATACACTGGTTGAGGATTACAACGTTCGTAACTTTATTCTTAAAGAGCTGAATACAAGATCAAAGAATCCAGCAGATAAGTGCGTATACGCCGGCGTTCCAAAAGTAGAGATCGAAAGATTTGCCGATAAGGACGGCGGTCAGAAGGTAAGAATCCACATCCACTGTGCAAAGCCTGGTATCGTAATAGGCAGAGGCGGCGCAGAGATCGAAAAGCTCCGTGCAAACGTTGAAAAGATGATCGGCAAGAGCGTTGCTATCAACATCGTTGAGGTAAAGCAGCCTGACATCAATGCACAGCTCGTTGCAGAAAAGATCGCACACGATCTTGAAGATAGAATCTCATTCAGAAGAGCAATGAAGCAGTCTATCGGCAGAGCAATGAAGCTCGGCGCTAAGGGTATCAAGGTTAGATGCGGCGGCCGTCTTGGCGGTGCAGAGATCGCTAGAGCAGAAACATACCACGAGGGTACAATTCCACTTCAGACGATCAGAGCTGACATCGACTATGGTACAGCTGAGGCACACACAACTTACGGTAGGATCGGCGTTAAGGTATGGATATACAGAGGCGAGGTTCTTAAGGGCGAAGTTGCTGCTTCAGACAAGAGAGAGTCAAACGACAGAAGACGCCAGAACAGAAATGGTAAGCGTGACTTCAATAAGGCTAAAAAAGAGGGAGGTAACAAGTAATGCTGCTTCCAAAGAGAGTTAAGTTCAGAAAACAGCACCGCGGCCGTATGACAGGAAAGGCTATGAGAGGTAACACAGTTTCTCACGGTGAGTATGGTCTTCAGGCTCTTCAGCCTGCTTGGATCACATCAAATCAGATCGAAGCTGCCCGTATCGCAATGACAAGATACATCAAGCGTGGCGGTCAGGTTTGGATCAAGATCTTCCCAGATAAGCCTGCAACAAGAAAGCCTCTTGGAACTCGAATGGGTAAAGGTAAGGGCGCACCTGAGTATTGGGTAGCCGTTGTTAAGCCAGGCAGAGTAATGTTCGAGATCGCAGGAGTACCTGAAGAGACAGCTAGAGAAGCAATGCGTCTTGCAATGCACAAGCTGCCTATCAAGTGTAAGTTCGTTAAAAGAGATACTCAAGAAACGGGTGGTGAGCAATAATGAAGGCTAATGAAATCAAGGATATGACAGTCGACGAGCTCAACAGCAAACTCGCTGAGCTCAAGCAGGAGCTTTTTAACCTTCGTTTCCAGCACGCTGTAAATCAGTTGGAGAATCCTAAGAGACTTCAGGCTGTGAAGAAGGATATTGCTCGTGTAAAGACATTCATTCGTAAGCAAGAGTCCAATGTTCAGTAATTTTCGAAGGGAGGATTAACTGTGAGCGAAGAGAGAAATTTGAGAAAAACCAGAGTTGGCGTTGTAGTTTCCAACAAGATGGATAAGACTATCGTAGTTGCTATCAAGGATAACGTACAGCATCCACTTTACAAGAAGATCATCAAGAGAACAGTTAAGCTTAAGGCACATGACAAAAACAATGTCTGCAATATAGGCGACAAGGTTGAAGTTATGGAAACAAGACCTCTGTCAAAGGACAAGAGATGGCGTCTTGTTAACGTTCTTGAGAAGGCTAAGTAATTAAAACGCAATAGTGCAGGTGGCAGATAACTTCTGCCGACCGCACGTTAAATTCTGAAAGGAGGAACGCACTGTGATACAAATGCAGACTTACCTGAAGGTAGCAGATAACTCCGGAGCAAAGGAGCTTATGTGCATCAGGGTACTCGGCGGAACACGCAGAAAGTATGCAAACATCGGTGACGTTGTAGTTTGTTCTGTTAAAAAGGCAACACCAGGCGGAGTTGTTAAAAAGGGCGACGTTGTTAAAGCAGTAATCGTTCGTTCAGCTAAGGGTCTTCGTCGTGCAGACGGCACATATATCCGTTTTGACGAAAACGCAGCTGTTATTATCAAAGAAGACAAGAACCCAAGAGGTACTCGTATATTTGGACCAGTAGCTAAGGAGCTCAGAGAGAAGGATTATATGAAGATCCTTTCACTTGCTCCAGAAGTTCTTTAATTGGAGGTGTCGTAACAATGAATAAGGTACACGTAAAAACAGGCGACACCGTCGTTATCCTCTCCGGTAAGGACAAGGGTAAGAAGGGCAAGGTCCTGGAAGTTTCCCCTAAGGAGGGAAAGGTAATCGTTGAGGGTCTTAACATTGCTACAAAGCACGTTAAGCCAAGACGTCAGGGCGAGCAGGGCGGCATAGTTGAGGCTGAGGCTGCAATGTACGCTTCAAAGGTACAGGCAGTTTGCCCTAAGTGCGGCAAGCCAACAAGAGTCGCTCATAAGTTCCTTGAGGACGGTACTAAAGTTAGAGTCTGCAAGAACGCAGACTGCGGCGAAGAATTTTAATTAGGAGGATATTACGATGGCTAGACTTAAAGAATATTATGTTAGCGACGTAGCTCCTGCTATGATGAAGAAATTCGAATACGCTAACGTTATGCAGATCCCAAAACTTGATAAGGTAGTTATCAACGTGGGCTGCGGCGCAGATAAGGATAACAAGAAGGTTATCGATGCTATCATGACTGATCTGGCTGCTATCACAGGACAGAAGCCGATCGTTTGTAAGGCAAAGAAGTCCGTTGCTAACTTCAAGCTCAGAGACGGACAGATCATCGGTGTTAAGGTAACACTGAGAGCTGAGAAAATGTATGAATTCGTTGACAGACTTTTCAACGTAGCATTTCCTCGTGTAAGAGATTTCAGAGGTATCAACCCTAACTCTTTCGACGGCAGAGGCAACTACTCTACTGGTCTTAAGGAGCAGCTGATCTTCCCTGAGATCGAATACGATAAGATAGATAAGGTTCGTGGTATGGATATCAACTTTATCACAACTGCAAAAACTGATGAAGAGGCAAAGGAGCTGCTTTCACTTATGGGTGCTCCATTTGCTGATAAGTAAGAGGAGGATAAAAAATGGCTAAGAAGGCTATGATCAACAAACAGCAGGCTACGCCTAAATATTCCACTCGTGCTTACAACAGATGTAAGATCTGCGGAAGACCTCACGCTTATCTGAGAAAGTTCGGCGTTTGCCGTATTTGTTTCAGAGAGTTGGCTCACGAGGGTAAGATTCCGGGAGTTAAGAAGGCTAGTTGGTAAAAGGAGGTTAACACGCATGCAAATTACTGATACAATAGCGGATCTTCTTACAAGAATCCGTAACGCAAGTACTGCGAAGCACGCAACAGTTGACGTTCCTGCATCTAATATGAAGAAGTCGATCACACAGATCCTCGTAGACGAAGGATACGTTAAGGACTTCAAGATCATTGAAGACGGTAAGCAGGGTATCATTAGAATTACTCTTAAATATGACGAGAACAGAAATCCAGTCATCACAGGACTCAGAAGAGTATCAAAGCCTGGTCTGAGAATTTACGCAAGCTGCGAGGATATGCCAAAGGTTATAAAGGGTCTTGGCATTGCTATCGTATCTACTTCAAAGGGCGTTATCACAGACAAGAAGGCTAGAGAGCTGAATGTCGGCGGAGAAGTTCTCGCATTCATCTGGTAAGGAGGACTAAGTTATGTCAAGAATAGGTATTAAGCCAATTAGTGTTCCTGCAGGTGTAGAGGTTACTGTTGCAGACGGAAACGTAGTTACAGTAAAGGGTCCTAAGGGTTCACTCACAAAAGAGTTCCACAAGGATATGATCATAAAGTGTGCAGACGGCGTGATCACAGTAGAGCGTCCTTCAGAGGATAAGCTCCACAAGTCACTTCATGGTCTGACAAGAACACTCGTACACAACATGGTAGAGGGTGTTACAGAGGGTTTCGCAAAGAAGCTTGAGATCGTTGGTGTAGGTTACAGAGCACAGAAGCAGGGTAAGAACCTTGTTATGAACCTTGGTTTTTCTCATCAGGTAATCGTTCCTGAAACAGATACTATCAAGATCGATGTACCTGACGCAAACCACATCGTAATTTCAGGTTGCGACAAGCAGGAAGTAGGTCAGTTTGCTTGTGAGATCCGTGAGAAGCGTCCACCAGAGCCTTATAAGGGTAAGGGTATTCGTTACGAAGGCGAGTATGTTATCCGTAAGGAAGGTAAGGCTGGTAAGGGCAGCAAGAAGTAATAAAAGGAGAGAATTACTATGGTTAAAAAGCTTGACAAGGCTAAGGCAAGAGCAAAAAGACATCAGAGAGTCCGCAACAAGATCAACGGAACAGCTGATTGTCCTCGCCTCAACGTATTCCGCTCCTCTAAGCATATTTATGCACAGGTTATCGACGACGTAAACGGCGTAACACTTTGCAGCGCTTCCTCAATGTCCAAGGACTTTGAAGGCAACGGCGGCAACAAGGAAGGCGCTCGTAAGGTCGGCGAAATGATCGCTCAGGCGGCTAAGGCAAAGGGCATCGAGAATGTCGTATTCGACAGAGGCGGCTACCTTTACCACGGACGTGTTCAGGAGTTGGCAGACGGAGCCCGTGAAGGCGGACTTAAGTTCTAAAGAGGAGGGTAAACATTGGCTTTAATAGATGCTTCAAACATGGAACTTACTGAAAAGGTCGTTGCAATTAACAGAGTATCAAAGACTGTTAAGGGCGGCCGTATAATGAAGTTCTCAGTCCTCGTAGTAGTAGGCGACGGAAACGGAGTAGTAGGTTTCGGAATCGGTAAATCAGGAGAAGTTCCTGACGCAATCAGAAAGGCAATCCAGGACGCCAAGAAGAACCTTATCAGAATTTCACTTAAGGGAACAACGATCCCACACGAAATTATCGGTAAGTTCGGTGCAGGCGAGGTTCTTCTCAAGCCTGCAGCACCAGGTACTGGAGTTATCGCAGGCGGCACAGTAAGAGCCGTTGTAGAAGCTGCTGGAATTAAGGATATCAGAGCTAAGCAGCTCCGTTCAAACAATCCTTACAACGCAGTAAGAGCTACAATAAGCGGTCTTGCTAACATCAGAAGCGCTGAAACAGTAGCAGCTCTCAGAGGCAAGACAGTTAAAGAAATTACAGGCTAAGGAGGATAACAGTTATGGCAATAAACATCGAACTGATAAAGAGCCTTAACGGAAGAAGCGATAAGCAGGTCGCTACCGCTAATTCACTGGGTCTCAGAAAAATCGGGGATAAGACTTGTCAGCCTGACAATCCTCAGACAAAGGGAAAGGTAAAGGTTATCTCCCATCTTATTAAAGTAACTGAAGCATAAGGAGGTGCAATCTGAATGAAACTGCACGAATTATCACCTGTTGCAGGCTCCGTAAAGGAGAGCAAGCGCAAGGGCAGAGGTCACGGTTCTGGTAACGGAAAGACCGCAGGCAAGGGACACAAGGGTCAGAAGGCTCGTTCCGGCGGCGGAATAAGACCGGGCTTTGAAGGCGGACAGACAATGCTCGCAAGAAGAATCCCTAAGCGTGGATTCAACAATATTTTCGCAACAAAGTATGCTATCGTAAATGTATCTGATCTTGATAGATTTGTTGACGGCACAGTTGTTGATACTGAGCTTCTTAAAGCTTCAGGCATCATCAAGAAGGAACTTGACGGCGTCAAGGTCCTCGGAAACGGCGAATTAACTAAAAACCTTACCGTTAAGGCTGCTAAGTTCTCAGCAGCTGCTAAGGAAAAGATTGAAAAGGCAGGCGGGAAGGTTGAGGTGATGTAATTGTGATAGAGACATTTCGTAATGCCTGGAGAGTTCCGGAATTAAGAAAAAAACTTCTATTTACTTTTTTCATCATCATCATCTACAGAGTCGGCGGTACAGTTCCTGTACCTTACCTTGACTCAGTCGCATTGTCAGCATGGTTTGAACAGAGTGCTTCGTCAGGTGACTTTTTCAGCTATCTGAACGTTCTGTCTGGAGGTAACTTTTCAAAAGCTACTCTCTTGGCGCTCTCCGTTTCACCTTATATCAATGCACAAATTATCATTCAGCTTCTGACCTACGCTCTACCACCGCTGGAAAGACTCCAGAAGGAAGGTCCTGAGGGTAGAAAGAAACTTAACAAGATAACAAAATATGCGTCACTTGCTATTGCTATCTTCCAGGCGTGGGCTTATTACCTCACCATGAAGAAAGCGGGTGCTTGTGTTTACACAGAGGGCTTTAGCAAGATATTCGCAGAGATAGTTATTATCGCTTGCTTTACAGCAGGTGCGTCACTGACGATCTGGCTTGGTGACGAGATAAACGAGAAGGGTATCGGAAACGGTATCTCAATGCTCCTGTTCGCAGGTATCATTGCAAGAGGTCCTTCAGCAGTCTGTTCGATTACATGAAGACAGGCGAGGCTAAGAACATCATTCTCGTAATTGCTATCCTTGTTGTGTTCGTTCTGATGATAGGCTTTATCATCTTCATGAACGAGGCTGAAAGAAGAATACCGATACAGTACGCAAAGAGAGTAGTCGGCAGAAAACAGTACGGCGGTCAGAATACTTTTATTCCGATCAAGATCGCAATGAGCGGCGTTATGCCTATCATCTTTGCAATGGCTTTCATGTCACTGCCTTCAACACTCAAAATGTTCATTGAACCAAAGAGCGGAAGCTTCTACGATCACTTCCTTCACTGGTTCGAGTACACTCATCCGTTCTACGCTTGTCTGTACTTTGTGCTGATAATCGGCTTCAACTATTTCTATGTTTCAATGCAGTATAACCCACTTGAGATCGCAAACAACCTCAGACAGAACAACGGCGGTATCCCTGGTATCAGACCTGGTAGACCAACTTCCGATTATCTTAAGAAGGTTCTGTCAAAGATAACATTGGTAGGAGCTGTGTTCCTCGGAATAATCGCTATCTTCCCTATTATCTTCACTTCGATCACAAAGATGAATATTGCAATGGGCGGTACTTCGATACTCATCGTTGTATCAGTTGCTCTTGAAACTGCAAGAACTATGGAATCTCAAATGATGATGCGTCATCATAAGGGCTTCCTTGAATAAACCATAGGCTTTACGTTTGAGATAAAAAGGAGTTAAAAATGAATATTATTCTTTTAGGCGCTCCCGGTGCGGGAAAAGGAACTCAGGCTGAGGTTATCTGCAAGGCTCTGAACATTCCTACTATTTCTACAGGCAATATTCTCAGAGCGGCTGTTAAGGCTGGCACTGAGTACGGTCTCAAGGCTAAGGCTGCTATGGACGCAGGCGACCTTGTATCAGACGATATCGTAATTGGTATCCTTAAGGACAGGATCGCTGAGCCTGACGCTCAGAACGGTTTCATTCTGGACGGTTTCCCAAGAACAGTTCCTCAGGCTGAGGCTCTTGACGCTATGGGCGTTAAGATAGACAAGGTCATAGAGATATATGTTCCTGACGAGACTATCCAGCAGAGACTTTCAGGCAGAAGAGTTTGTCTCGACTGTGGCGCTACTTACCACACAGCTTTCAAGCCTTCAAAGGTAGAGGGCGTGTGCGATGTTTGCGGAAAGCCGATCGTTATCCGTAAGGACGACGAGCCTGCAACAGTTATCAGCAGACTTCAGACATATCACAAATCAACCGCTCCTCTTAAAGATTACTACGGTAAGCAGGGTAAGCTCGTTACTGTTGAGGGACAGGATAAGGTAGAGGACACTTCAAAGCTTGTTCTCGAAGCTGTTAAGGCATAGATCCGAGGCGTTTTTAATGATATGCGTTAAATCCAATAAAGAGATCGAGAAAATGCAGAAGGCGGGCGCAATAACCGCCGGAGCATTGATCGCTGCGGGCGAGGCTATCAGACCGGGTATGACTACCTACGAGCTTGATAAAGTCGTTCACAGATATATCACTTCTCATGGTGCAAAGCCAAGCTTCCTTGGCTACGGCGGATTTCCAGGCTCAGCCTGCATTTCCGTCAACGATGAGATAATCCATGGTATCCCCGGTCCACGCAAACTTTGCGAGGGCGACATAGTTTCAGTAGACGTCGGTGCTTACATTGACGGCTATCACGGAGATTCCTGCAAGACCTTTGCTGTAGGCAAGATTTCCCCTGAGGCAGAGGCTCTGATGAAGTCCACCGAAGAAAGTCTGTATCTTGCAATAGATATGGTAAAGCCGGGCGTTAGACTTGGCGACTTGGGTGCGGCCATTCAGAAATACAATGAGGACAACGGCTACTCCGTTGTAAGACAGTTCGTAGGTCACGGTGTGGGCAAAAACCTGCACGAAGATCCAGAAGTTCCAAACTATGGCAAGGCTGGTCACGGCATCAGACTTGTGGCAGGTATGGTAATAGCCATAGAGCCTATGATAAACATGGGTACGGCTGATATCAAGACAATGCCTGACGGTTGGACTGTCAAGACAAAAGACGGAAAGTGGGCGGCTCATTTTGAGCATACAATCGCAGTTACTCCTGACGGGGCAGTTATCCTGACCAAAGTATGACGGAGAAAAGCGTTGTAGATATACCGATCGGTTCAGTGGTGCTTGCGAACGCAGGCCGTGATAAGGGCAGATATTTTGTTGCGGTAGCTGCCAGCGGCGGTTTTGTGTATATCGCAGACGGCAAGGAGCGTAAGCTTGAAAAGCCAAAGCGTAAAAACATAAAACACATTTCACCTGCGGGCGTCAACATCAGCACTGATGAGCTGACAAACAGGAAATTAAGACGGCTGATACAAGGTTTTGACCCAAACCGTGTTACAGCAGACCAAAACCTTTTAGATGGGGAGGTTTTTTAATGTCAAAGGAAGACGTTATCGAACTTGAGGGAACGGTAATTGAGGCTAAGCCAAATGCAACGTTTCTGGTAGAACTTTCAAACGGTCATAAAATCCTTGCTCATATTTCGGGTAAGCTGCGTATGAATTATATTCGTATCGTACCCGGAGATAAGGTAACGGTCGAAATGTCACCGTATGACTTGACAAAGGGAAGAATCACATGGAGAGCTAAGTAAGCTTTCCCGTAAGTTTAAGAATTTTTAATTCTTGTCGCTAAATTCAAAGGAGGTATTTCAATGAAAGTAAGACCTTCAGTTAAGCCTATCTGCGAGAAGTGCAAGGTAATCAAGAGAAAAGGCAAGGTTATGGTAATCTGCCAGAATCCTAAGCACAAACAACGTCAGGGCTAACAAACCAATAATGGAGGTGCAGCTAAATAATGGCTCGTATTGCTGGTATCGACCTGCCAAAGGATAAGAGAATTGAAATTGCTCTTACTTATATCTATGGTATAGGTCAGAAAACTGCTACTAAGATTCTTAATGAAACAGGCGTAAATCCTGACACAAGAGTTAAGGATATGTCTGAGGACGATGTAGCTAAATTGCGTGAATATATTGACCATAACATCACTGTTGAGGGTGACCTCAGAAGAAATGTTGCGCTCAATATCAAGAGATTGACAGAAATCGGTTGTTATCGTGGTCTTCGTCACAGAAGAGGTCTCCCAGTTAGAGGTCAGAGAACAAAGACCAACGCAAGAACTCGTAAGGGTCCTGTAAAGACAATCGCTAATAAGAAGAAGTAAGGAGGGTGTGAACAATGGCTCAGGCTAAGAAGAAGACTACTATTCGTCGTCGTCGTGAAAGAAAGAACATTGAACAGGGACAGGTTCATATCCAGTCTACTTTTAACAACACTATCGTAACTATTACAGATATGCAGGGCAAT
>OLQX01001486.1_pt1 | contig 20095 bp, 13 predicted proteins | sample 1672581 | NCBI WGS metagenome assembly OLQX01 (sample SAMEA3136701, study PRJEB25190) | human gut metagenome | reverse complement strand
AAAAATTAGGTAAACGTGCGAAGGAGTTTCACGATCCTGATTTTAACGATTTCGACGAAGATGATCTGTCTGCGGATGAGCAGGAGAACTTTGAAGAAAAAGTTGTAGACCACGCTTCTGCTGCGGCAACGATTGCAGAACTTGAAGCAGAAATCAATACGCTGAAACGTCTTGAGAATATGGCGAACAACGTTCGTGTAAAGGGCGTTGACCGGAAATGGGAAGAACTTTCCAGACTTCTCCAGGATGACGGAGCCATGTTCGACTCCAATGGAAACCGTGAAAAACTCATTATTTTCACAGAACATAGAGACACGCTGAACTACTTAACGGATAAAATCCGTTCTCTGTTGGGAAGTGATGAGGCCGTTGTGACGATTCATGGCGGGATGCTCCGCGACGAGCGCCGCAAGGTGGAAGAACTGTTTAAGCAGGATGTAGGTGTCCGCATTTTGATTGCAACAGATGCTGCCGGTGAAGGTATTAACTTACAGCGTGCTCATCTGATGATTAACTATGACCTGCCGTGGAATCCGAACCGTCTGGAACAGCGCTTTGGCCGTATTCACCGTATTGGCCAGACAGAAGTATGCCACTTATGGAATCTGGTTGCCAATGAAACACGGGAAGGCTTTGTTTTCCAGCGGTTATTTCAAAAGTTGGAGGAAGAACGCCAGGCATTGGGCGGAAAAGTCTTTGACATTCTTGGCAAAGTGACTTTTGAAAATCGGTCTTTACGTGATCTGCTGATTGAAGCTGTCCGTTATGGAAATGACCCGAAAGTACGGGCGCGGTTAGATCATGTTGTGGATCATTCCATGAACCGCGAATCGTTCCAGAAATTGCTGGATGAACGTGCGTTGACCGAAGATGTTATGGATATAAATATGGTCAACAACATTCGGGAGGATATGGAACGGATTGAAGCACATAAACTTCAGCCGCATTTTATTGAAGCATTCTTCCTGGAGGCGTTCAAAAGTGTTGGAGGGAAAATCCGGAAACGTGAAACCGGACGCTACGAAATCACATCTGTTCCCTACGCGGTTCGCAACCGTGATATGCAGATTGGTTATGGTGAACCCGTGCTGAACCGTTATGAGCGGATTTGCTTTGACAAACAATATTGCAATGTTCCCGGTCTTGTGCAGGCTTCTTTGATCTGCCCGGGGCAACCGCTGCTGGAGGCTGTCATTGATTTGATTCGGGAACGTAATGTTGATGTGATGAAGCGCGGCACCATTCTTGTGGATGATGAAGATTATGGTACGAATGCCAGGCTCCTGTTCTATATTGAAGATGCAATTCAAGACGGCGTAATTCTGAAAAATGGAAGCAGACGGACTATTTCAAAACATATTCACTTTGTTGAGATGAAAGAAGATGGCACAGCTGCCTCCGCCGGGTATGCGCCCTACCTGGACTATCGTACCGTGACGGACGAAGAAAATCAGGCAATCAGAGTGTGGATGAAGCAGCAGAAATGGCTGTGTACTGATGTTGAAAATATGGCAAAGGGATATGCCATTCAGAATTTAATCCCTGTTCATTTTTCTGAAGTGAAATCACAGAAAGAAAAATTGCTGAATAAGACAGCAAAGGCAGTCAAGGATCGTTTAACAGCCGAAATTCAGTATTGGGATTTCCGTGCAGCTGATCTTGCACAAAAAGAAGCTGCGGGAAAGACAAATGCACGGTTGAACTCTAAATTGGCTGCGAGGCGCGCAGAGGAATTGGAACTCCGGATGAAAAACCGTCTTGCCGAAATTGAGAAGGAGCGCCGGATTGCCCCGATGCCACCCAGCATCACAGGCGGTATTTTGGTCATTCCGAAAGGGCTGCTGCATCAGTTAATGGGGGGAAATCTTTCTGGAGATGATTTTGGCCGAGGCGACAAAAAGAGCGTGGAAGATGCCGCCATGAACGCTGTCATGGAAATTGAATCTTCCTTTGGCTATCATCCCAGCGATGTCAGTGCAGCAAAATGCGGCTACGACATAGAATCTCAGATCCCAAAAGGAATGATAGAGCGTGTAGGTGCTTATGCTCTGCGCTTTATCGAAGTTAAGGGCCGCGCTAAAGGTGCAACGACTGTGACAGTGAGCAAAAATGAAATTTTGACGGCACTGAATAAACCGGAGGAATTCATTTTAGCCATTGTGGAAGTTGACGGCAATCAGACACATACGATTTATCTGAAGCATCCGTTTACCAACGCACCTGATTTTACGGCAACCAGCGTAAATTACAATATACAAGACTTGATAGCAGAATCCGAGATTCTCTATCAGAAATGAGGATACAGTTATGGCAACAAAAAAGCTGATAGAGGTCGCTTTGCCTCTTGAAAAAATCAACGCAGAATCGGCAAGAGAAAAATCCATCCGGCATGGCCACCCTTCCACACTGCACTTATGGTGGGCCAGACGGCCCTTGGCGGCAGCGCGGGCTGTCATCTGGGCTTCGCTGGTGGACGATCCTTCTTCTCACCCGGAACAGTTTCCGACAGAGGAAGACCAAAATGCAGAACGGCAGAGGCTCTTTAAGATTCTGGAAGACCTGGTCGTATGGGAAAATTCCAATAATGAGAAAGTTCTGGATGCGGCGAAGGCGGAGATCATGAAAAGTACCAATGGGAACCCGCCTGCCCTTCTTGACCCATTTGCCGGCGGCGGTGCCATTCCATTAGAGGCACAGAGACTGGGATTGGAAGCCCACGCGCATGATCTAAACCCGGTTGCCGTCATGATCAATAAGGCAATGATTGAGATTCCGTCGAAGTTTTCTGGTATGGCACCGGTCAATCCGGATGCACAGGTCAACTCCATGCATGACGCGTGGGCGAGAGCAGAAGGCTTGGCTGAGGATGTCCGCTATTATGGCGAGTGGATGAAACAGGAAGCCTACAAACGGATTGGCCATCTTTATCCGAAAGTGAAAGTGCCAGAAGAACAGGGCGGCGGAGAGGCGACAGTAATTGCATGGATATGGGCCAGAACGGTAAAATGTCCGAATCCGGCCTGCGGGTGTGAAATGCCATTAGCTAGTAGCTTTGTTCTATCTAAGAAGAAAGGGAAAGAGGCGTATATCGAACCCCAACTTGATTATAAAAATAAAAAAATAACCTATAAGGTACGCCCTGGTAAAGGGAATATTCCAGAAGCACCTAAAACAGCACGTGGCGCAAACTTTAAGTGCATTCTTTGTGGAGAGGCAGCTACTTCTGATTATATAAAATCAGAATCTGTCGCAGGAAGAATGGGCGCACAATTGATGGCTGTTGTGGCTGAGGGAAAAAGGGGAAGATTATATATTTCACCAGACGAAGAACAAATTCTATCAGCTAATGTAGAAAAACCAAATGAGTATCCCAAAGGTTCTATTGGCGGAGATAAACGTGCCTTATGGACACCGCTGTATGGATTGACAGAATTTTCTGATTTGTTTACTAATCGTCAGCTTACTGCATTAACCACATTTAGTGCCTTGGTTTCTGAGGCCCAGAAAAAAGTAGAAATGGACGCAGTCCAGGTAGGCATGAAAAACGATCACATTCCGATGGCAGAAGGCGGAACTGGTGCGAGAGCGTATGGTGAGGGAGTGGGCGTTTATTTGGCGTTTCTTGTCGATCAATTGTCAAATCAATCGGCAAGTGTATGCGGTTGGAATAGTGTTAATACTCAAATGAGATGCGTTTTTTCAAGACAAGCAATTCCGATGGCTTGGGATTATGCAGAATGTAATGTGTTTAGTAATTCAAGTGGTAGTTTTAACAATCTCATTGATTTGATGGTAAAAGGGTTTGAATTACTTGGTAGTACTCATAAAGGTATAGCTATACAATTCGATGCACAGGGCGATTGTGGTCTGCGAAATGTCATGGTGTCTACCGATCCACCTTATTATGATAATATCGGGTATGCAGATTTATCAGATTTCTTCTATATTTGGATGAGACAATCATTGAAGAAAACCTACCCAGATTTGTTTAGCACTGTGCTAGTACCCAAAGCAGAAGAATTAATTGCTACTCCGTATCGTCACAATGGCAATGCAGAAGCGGCAAAGAGTTTTTTTGAAGATGGAATGCTTTCTGCTTGCAAACAAATATACCTGGCTGCTCGAGAGGATATTCCGGTTACGATATATTATGCCTATAAGCAAAGTAACAATGACAGTGATGGTGTATCATCTTCAGGTTGGGAGACCATGTTACAGTCGATAATAAAAGCTGGATTTACTATTACTGGAACATGGCCGATACGAACCGAAAAACCCGGAAGACAAATCGGCATTGGTACAAATGCACTTGCCTCATCTATTGTCCTTGTGTGTCGTAAGCGTCCAGAAGATGCCCCACAGACAACCCGCCGGAATTTGATTGCCATTCTGAGGCGTGAGTTGCGCCCTGCCTTGAAAAAATTACAGGCAAGCAACATTGCTCCCGTTGACCTGGCACAGTCTGCCATTGGCCCTGGTATGGGTGTGTTCAGTCGTTACCGCAGCGTATTGGAGGCGGACGGTACGCCAATGTCTGTCCGCAGCGCGTTGCAGATTATCAATGAAGAAATTGACCTGTACTTTAACGAACAGGTTGGCGATCTGGATGCAGCCAGCCGCTTCTGCGTTGATCTATATACTCAGTACGCTTATAATGACGTGAAATATGGCGAGGCAGAGGTTCTGGCTAATGCAAAGAGTACCTCTATCCCCATGTTGTCGGCCAATGGCGTTGTCTACGCCAAAGCAGGTGATGTTCACCTGGTGGAACGGGCAGATCTGCCGGAAAAAGTGGATGTTGATGAAAAAAACATCTGGCTGCTGACACAGCAGTTGACCCAGGCTATGGCAAAAGGCGGCGTAGAAGCCTGCGCGCAGATCGTAGCTTCCATGTTTGGATCCAATGCAGAGCGTGCAAAAGATTTGGCCTATCGCTTATATACGATTGCCGAACAGAAGAAGTGGTCAAACGAGGCCTATGCGTATAATGCCCTTGTTGTGGCATGGCCGGATATTCAGTCTCGCGCGGCAGCTTTGAAACTGGAAGTTCCTGAGCAGCTTGACCTGTTCTCTACCGGCCTTCTGGATAATTAAGCAAGTAGATCATTGAAAGGGGGTGAAGCTCCATGAAAAAGTTAATAGAGACGGCACTCCCTCTACGAGAAATAACTGCGTCTTCTATTGAGAAAAAAGTCAGAAAAGGACATCCTGGGAACATGCATCTCTGGTGGAACCGCAGCCCGATTGTTTCCAGTTCCGTTTTAATCTATGCTGCCTTGACAGACGAAGATCAGGACTCGGAGAAAAGAAATAATCAGATAGCGTTACTCAAAAAGCTTGCTCATAATGATGCCACTGCTTTTGAACAGGCAACAGCTGCATTGCAAAACCTAAAATTGCCTGCTATCTGGGATGGATTTTCGGGCTTTGGCGGCCTTCCCCTGGCCTGCGAAAAACTTGGGGTGTCGGCATACGCCGGGGATATAAACCCGGTTGCTTCCCTGCTTACAAAAGCCGTTGTTGAATTTCCATCGCGTTTTGTATCTAACAAGCCGGTTCATCCTGATTCAGACAGTACAAAGACAGGCATGGCAGCATTGGCCGATGACATCCGTTTCTATGGTCAATGGATGGAGAGACAAGCTTATGAAAAAATTGGACAGATTTATCCTGCCACAAACGATGTTGTTTCATCCGCCTGGCTATGGGTGCGCACAGTAGAATGTCCGAATCCCGTTTGCAAATGCAAGATGCCCCTTGCCAGCAGTTTTGTTTTGAACAAAAGCAAAGGGAACGAACGTTGGGCCGAACCTGTTTTCAAGGATGGTAAAATCCGATTTCAAATCCGCGAAGGAATATGCCCCAAAGAAAAAGAAAGCAATAAACTTGGCACGATGGGGGCAAAATTCCAATGTCCTGTGTGTGGCGAAGTGGCTACTGACACTTATATTAAGAAAATGGGAAAAAACCACTTCCTTGGCACTCAGATGATAGCGGTTGTTCGTTCAGCAAACGGCGTAAAGAGTTTTGAATCTGTTGATGAAGTACAAGAGGCGGCGGCAGCGATCAAGACGCCGGAAAACATCCCATCAGGGCAGATTGCAGAAAATAGCCGTTGGTTTAGTCCACCGGGATATGGATTTACTGACTATACAGACCTTTACACCAACCGGCAGCTAACCATGCTTTCTGCTTTTTGCGATTTGATTCCTCAAGTAATTGACAGAGTTGCTTCAGACGCGCTGGCTTCGGGAATGAGCGAAGCTGGTGGCTCGTTATGTGATGCCGGAAACGGGGCCTGGGCCTATGGACAGGCCATAGGAACGTATTTGTCGCTGGCTATCAGCAAAATGGCAAATTACCATTCCACAATCTGTTCTTGGGATAATCGCAAAGGAACCGGCAGAACGACATTTACGCGGCAGGCCATCCCCATGACATGGACATTTGTGGAGGAGAATCCTTTTGCAGAAACAACAGGGAGCTTTCATTCTGTTGTTGACAGTATTGCAAAGGCAGTATCGCACCTGCCTTCGTACAGAGAAATTATTGTAAAAAATGAAGATGCCATCGAAAAGGCTATTCAAAAAAACACTGTTCTCTTTTCGGAACTGCCCTACTACGATAATGTTGGTTATGCTGATCTATCGGATTACTTTTATATTTGGCTTCGGAAATGCCTAAAAAATGTGTTCCCTGATCTGTTCGAGGGGATGCTTACCTCGAAAGATGAGCTGTCTTCTATACCTGAACACTATGGTGGAGATACTGAAAAAGCCAAAAAAGCGTATCGTGAAAAAATAAATAAGATGTTGTCACATTTTTCTGAAGCAGCATCGACGGAGTATCCATCTGTTATTTTCTTCGCATATAGCAAAGCGGATCGCATGGCAATTCGTAATGCGAATGGAAATACTTCACTGGAAAGCCCGTTGTCGCATTTACTTCAGAGCATTGTAGATACAGGCTTTTGTGTGACAGCAATCTGGCCAATACGGACGGAAAAACCAAATGAGAAGTTTGAGTCTACGCGGATAGCGATTGTGTTCCGAAAGAATCAAGATGCACTTCCGCAGACCACAAGAAGGAATCTGGTTGCGTCCCTTGGCCGGGAATTGCCAGATCTGCTGGAATCCCTGACAAGTGAACTGATCGATGACATAGACCGTCCGATCGCCGCATTGGGATTTGGACTTTCCATCGTAACACGATATAAGAAAATACTCAATGCAGATGGTTCTGTTATGAACATTCAAGATAGCCTAATACTGATTGCGCAAGAATCGGAAAAATATTTTGCTTCACACGAGGCAGAAACAAATGAAAATCATGAGGAGGTATAGACCATGCAGGAGAATTACGAACTTGTCCAAAAAGGCTTTCGCATCCTTCATCCTTTAATGGCTGGTTACATTGGCCGGGAATTTAACCGAGTATATCACGATAACTGGTGGCAAGAGGTACTTGACACTCTCAGCGATCAGCTCCGTGATTTGCCGGATCACGGTGATTATAGTACACGGGTGGACTCCCTGGATGTTGCAAATTGCCTGCGTCTGATAGATCGGAAATGGCGGGAAGTCTTTTCTTCAAAACTGTCTATTGATTACCGCACATGGTCGAAAGAACTTATGGGCGTGCGAAATAAGATGGCCCATATCGGTCAACAGGACATCGATCAGTCTTACGCAGAACGTGCGTTGGATACCATGGCACTGCTCTGTGCTGCCTTTGATGCGGATGGCGCTGAGGAAATTCGTGCTTTGTATCGCACTGTCCGCTATGGGTCAGCTGCCGGTTCCGCTGCTGTAACTGAAAATGCTGCTCCTGTAAAAACTGGTAAGAAATCTTCTAATACCGCTGGCGTCTTGGAGTATAACGTCGGTGAAGGTCATACGCTTCCCAGCTGGCGTGATATTATGCAGCCCCATCCGGATGTTGCTGAAGGCCGTTACCAAACAGCAGAATTTGCGGCTGATCTGGCGCAGGTTTCTCGCGGAGAAGGAGCTTTTGAATACCGTGATCCTGTAGAATTTTTCGCACGCACTTACATCACCGAAGGGATGTCTGGGCTGCTTGTAAAGTCTCTGCAACGAATCGCGGGCAAGGGTGGCGAACCTGTCATCCAGCTGAAAACTGCATTTGGCGGCGGCAAAACGCATAGTATGCTTGCCCTTTATCATCTGATAAAAGGCGGCGCTTCGGTAGATAAAATACCTAGTCTTAAACCGATCTTAGAAAAGGCTGGTTTGGATACATTGCCAAAAGCTAATGTGGCCGTTCTTGTAGGCACAGCCCTTGACCCGAACAAAAAGAAAAATCCGGCTAATCTGCCAGGGTATACGGTCAATACGATCTGGGGTGAAATGGCTTATCAGCTGGTTACATCTGCCGGACGTCCGGATTTGTATGCAATGATCCGTGACGCGGATCGCCACGGTGTATCCCCCGGATCGGAGACCTTAAAAAATCTTTTGAATGAATGTGGCTCCTGCTTGATTTTAATGGATGAGTTGGTTGCTTATGCAAAGAAACTCTATGGTGTCGATGGACTTCCGGCAGGCTCCTACGATAATTTTATTACATTCATTCAGGAAATTACCGAGGCTGCACGTGCTAGCGAGAACAGTATTGTTGTCGCTTCTATCCCTGAGTCAACGATTGAAATCGGTGGTGATGCAGGCAAAACCGCACTCGAAACGATTGAGCATACATTCGGCAGAATGGAGGCCATCTGGAAACCCGTTGCTGCCAACGAAGGGTTTGAGGTCGTTCGCCGTCGACTGTTTCTTGACTGCAAAGATGAGGCTGCACGAGATGCAGTATGTACGGCATTTAGCCGGATGTATCAGGAAAACTCATCTGATTTTCCAATGGAAGCAAGAGAGGTCGAATATCGAAACCGGATGATTTCCTGCTACCCGATTCACCCAGAGGTCTTTGACCGCCTATATGATGACTGGGCAACATTGGAACGCTTTCAACGCACACGTGGTGTCCTGCGTTTAATGGCTGCCGTTATTCACGAATTGTGGATGGCCAATGATGCGGGTGCAATGATTATGCCAGGGTCAATCCCATTAGATATGCCGAATGTAAGAGACGAATTGGTTCGTCACCTGCCAGATACATGGAACAGCATTATTGATCATGAGGTAGACGGAAAGAATTCCATTCCTTATCAGAAAGATAAGGCAAATCCTCGCTATGGACGCAAACTCGCCGCTCGTCGTGTCGCCAGAACGATCATGCTTGGAAGTGCGCCCACAAGCCGGGATCAGGCTGTTCGCGGATTGGAAGCCTCCAGAATCCGTTTGGGAGTAGTTCAGCCTGGTGAGAGTATTGCTGACTTTAATGACGCATTAAACACACTGCATGGCTCTCTTTCGTATCTCTATAATAATCCGAGCGGAAGCAGATACTGGTATGACACGCGCCCTACTCTGCGCAAAACTGCGGAAGACCGCGCTTCTCAGCAAACATTGGCCGATGTGGATGCTGAAATTGAATCCCGCCTGAAAAAAATACGGAAAGAGAATCCGTTTGCCGGTATTCACATTTGTCCGTATTCTTCGCTGGATGTTCCAGATGAGCAGGCTGTCCGTTTGGTGATTTTGAGAACTGGTGATTGCTATAACCTAAAGTCTAAAAAGACAACCCCCGCTGAAACCACAGTTAATGATATTCTGTACAACAGAGGGACTGCTCCGCGCATTTTCAAAAATATGCTTGCTTTTGTGGCACCAGATGAAAATCAGCTGGAATCTTTGCGCGCAGAAGTTCGTCGTTTTATTGCGTGGACATCAATCATGTCTGATAAAGATGATCTGAATCTGGATGGAAATCAAATCCGTGAAACGCAGAGTAATCTGAACCGCAGCAATGATACCGTAGAACTTCGGCTCAAGGAAACGTATCGGTGGCTTTTGGTTCCTTATATCGACCAGTTTGGCGATATGAAAACAATTCAATGGGAGATCAGTGATATTAGCGGCGGAACTGAAAGCATCGTAACAAAAGCAGCAAAGAAAATGCAGCAAAGTGAGCAAATTATCACAAACTGGGCTCCTGCACTTTTGCAAATGAGCCTGGATGATTTGCTCTGGAAAGATTCCGATAATATTCAAGTAAAAAAACTGTGGGAATATCTGAGCACATACTGCTATCTTCCGAGGCTGGCAAACTATTCTGTGCTTGAAGATACAATTCGTAGGGGTGTTGCCTCTGATGAGTTTTTCGCACTTGCCGCCGGTTACATTAATAATCGGTATGTTGACCTGAAGTTTAATACGAATGTATTGAGCATCAACTCATCCGATTTGCTTGTAAAGGCAAATGTTGCAATGAAACAAATTGTTGCCGAAAAGCAGGAAAAAGCAAGTGCCCAGGCAGCTGGTGATATTTTTGGCAACACTTCATATCATGAGTCTCAAAATAATGAAGGGGCAGTACAGTCCAAAGGTGATGAAGGAAGTCTTAGTGCTAACACAGATACTGATGAAGCGGCTTCTGTTCCGGTAAATAAGCATTTTTATATGACTGCAAAACTGGATAATACGCGAGTGAATCGTGATGTTCAAAATTATTTACAGGAGATTATTCAGCATTTGATGGCCGTTGACGGCAGTCAGGTTGAGCTAAAATTGGATGTTGACGTAGTTGCTCCAAATGGCATACCAGCTTCTACCGTGCGAACTGTGTCAGAAAACTGCCGCACGCTTAAGATCGAAGATTTTGGGTTCGACGATTAAATGAACTGGTGAAATTATAGTTGAAAAGGAAGTGTAGCATGGCAAAATCGTCATTGGAACGACAAATTGAACGGCAAATGAAACAGTCGAAACAACTTGCTGATAAGAAACGTAGAGAACAGGATAAAGCTGAAAGGAGGGCTGTACTTAGAGATAGGGCAGCTACTATCATCAATGGACAACCGATAATAGAAGGTTTCCGGGTTATGGATCAGACAGCTGAAGCAATTCTTGAATGTTTACTGAACTGCGAAAAGGGTAATGGTACACATATTTGTTTTGAGGATGACATTTTTCCAGATTATGTACAAACGTCGTTGGGATTAGAATTTGAAAAGTTAATTCAATATGGAATGATTGGTGGTTTACTCTTTTATGGCAACGGTGGGATGCTGGATTTGCTTCCGCCCGCATTTAGTTACTTTGAAAGCAAAAATGCCGCATATGAAAAACAGAAGGAGCAGGAAGAAGCGAATAAACTGAAAAACATTATAAATTACGGAAATTTAGTGTTTGGTGATGTGTCTGGCTCCACGCTAACCGTTGATAATTCTATTCATAGAATCGAACAGGCAATAGAAGAAAATGGAGGCACAGATAAAGAAGAGCTGTATGAGATTCTGAATGATGTAAAAGAACTTATAGAGAACATACAGGCAAGTCGAACCATACCAAAGCAGAAAAAGCTATTTGCGAGGATTTCTGATCACATGGAAAAACACGGGTGGTTTTACGGTGCTATAGTACAGTTATTGGGAACAGCGGCAATAAATTTGTTGGGTGCATGATATGACCATACCTTCATGAAATAATTGTATTATGCTTTGCTTCAGGGGATCATATAATTCTCGAATGAATGGCAAGAAATGAGGCTAAGGGAGGGAAATTCTAATGAGATTAGTAAATCTTGAAATACATAACTTTCGTGGAATTCAAAACGCAAAAATTGATTTTCCAATGGATAACAGATTTATTTGCTTGATTGGCGCAGGAGATAGCACCAAATCTACGATTTTGCTCTCCATTGAGTGGCTATTTTCGCAAACATGGAATTTGCCAATCTGTGACAACGATTTTTATCTTGCAAATACTGAAAACGAGATAACAATCTGTGGAACATTTACCGAGTTTCCTGATTCTTTCTTAGCAGAAGATAAGTTTGGCTTATTCTTGCGGAAACCTGGAATTCCATATGATGGCATCACAAACGACGAACCAGCAGATGGAGAGCCACTTTGTCTTACCATTCAATTTACAGCAGACAGTTCCTTGGAACCACATTGGAATGTTGTATGTAATAGAAATGATCCTAAAACTATAACTAACAAGGAACGGGCTCAGCTTGCAGTTGGATGTGTTGGTGAAAATTGCTCAAGAGACATGACGTGGGGGCGGTACTCTGTCCTACAAAAGTATGCTGATTCTAAAGGGGTTCTTCATGATGCCTATACTAAAGCTATGAGAGAAGCTGCCGCAAATACTGATTTGGACTTGTTAGATGGCCTTTCTGACGATATTAAGAGTATCGGAGGACAATATGGCGTTGGATTTGAAAACGATATTAAGAGCAAACTGTTAATTCAGAGTGGCTCATTCACCACATCTGCGGGCCTTTATGATGGACAAATTCCTTTGAATTTAAGAGGAGTTGGCAGTCAAAGGCTTCTGTCCATAGGGCTGAATATCAAAGCTTATTCTAGTGGCACTGTTTTATTGATTGACGAGATCGAGTGCGGACTTGAGCCCTATAGATTACGCAGCCTGATAAATGAACTACGAAATCAGACAGGAACATCCGGACAGGTTATTATTACAACACATTCCCCTGTTGTATTAACGGAGTGTTCTGCCTCCGAATTAGTCATTGTACACTCACGAAACGGAAATACAAACGTATTCTATTTTAATAAAAGTGATGAAAAAGTATATGAGCAGCTTCAGAAACAGATCCGCAGTGATGCTGATGCCTTCTTATGTAAGGCTTTAATTGTCTGCGAAGGAAAAACAGAATATGGATTTGTCAAGGCATTTGATGATTTTATAGCTCAAAATCTCGGAATTAGAATGGCTCATAAAGGAGTGGGTATAGCTCTTGGAGGAGGAGCTACCACGTTTGCTTATGCTGATTCACTTCGAGATCGAGGATACGAAATTAGCATCTTTATGGATTCTGATAAGGAAAGCGATGCTGCTGAAAAAGAGGAGAGACGGCGCTTATACGGAACAACAATATTCGATTGGGATAATCCGAATGCTATAGAACAACAGCTGTTTCTTGATTTGCCGGAATCTTTGATCCAACAGCTTATAGATATTATTGTGGATGAAAAAGGTGTGACAGCGATGGCTGGCACTTTGCACTCTGAGGGTATTTCATTTGATATTTGTGAAGATGCAACCAAACTCGTTCTAAATGATTTTTCACAAGTTACACGTCTTACTCTTGGAAAATTGGCAAAACAAAAAGGGAAAAATGGACGTATTGGCGAATGGTATAAACGGATTGATTTGGGACGCGAAATCGGTCAAATTATTTTTGAACACTGGTCAGAGATTGATCAAAGTACAAAACTGTTTCAAACAGTATTTTCTATGATTGAGTGGGTAAAAAATCTATGACGCCTGAAGAATTAGTAAAGATTGAAAGTAAATATAATGTTGCGATTATAGCACCTGCTGGACACGGAAAAACAGAAATGGTAGCCGATATGGTCGCTGGATTTTCTGGAAAGCAGTTGGTGCTTACACACACGAATGCTGGTGTTGATGCCATTAAAAAACGTCTTTCGAAAAGAAAAGTAGACACACACAAATATACGATTTTGACTATTGCAGCTTTTTGTAATCGTTGGGGTTATTCGTACCACTGGACATCTAAAATGGATGCAACTCTATCGCCATCCAATAAAGAAGATCAGAAACAATATTATGCTCAGTTATACACAGGAGCATTGGAATTATTTAAACATACGTGGGTTGGCAAAGTACTCTCTTCTTCGTATAAAGGAATAATTGTCGATGAGTATCAGGACTGTACACTTGCCCAACACGCACTGATTAAACAATTAAATAATTACCTTCCAGTAAGAGTTTTAGGGGACCCTCTTCAGGGGATATTTGGATTTAAAGATCCCATAGTGGATTGGAATGATATTTCGTATGAAATTATTAACATAAATACGTATCCATGGCGCTGGAAAAATTCTAATCCTGGACTCGGGGCATATCTGGAAGAACTAAGATCCCATTTATTACCTGCTATTCAAGGGCAACAATGTACGATTGATATTGCTCCTATTAGCAATGTCTTAGAAGTTATTGCTCCATTGGACTTTGACGGCTACAAGCTGCTTCGACAGTTACAGCAGTATAGCTCTGTCCTGTATCTGACAAAATGGGAAAATGATCAATTAGCCTTCTGCAAAAAAATGCCTGGAATTTTTCAGCAAGATGAAAAACAAGATTGCGGCATTCTGTTTGAGTACGCACGCCTTTTTGATCAAAGTGAAAATGAGCAACTTGCTCTGTCTATATTATGCTTTATAAATGAATGTGCCACTCGAGTATCTTCTGAGTGTAGTTCATACATTAAGAGACTTAAATCTGGATCTTCAGATTTTTCGAGAATAAAAAAATATGAACAGTTGGGAAAACTGCTAAAATTAGTAATTGAAAACAGTTTGTCGCAAAATTTTATTGAAGTATTTCGCTGGTTCGAAGAAAACAAACAATTTAAATTTTATCGCTTGGAACTTTATCAAGAAATGCTCCGTAGTATTAGACTTGCCGCAATCAAAGCAATCAATATTTACGATGCTGCCACTCTTGTTCGTAATGAATCTTCATTGCAAAAAAGATATACAAGTTTTAAGTATTTGTCATCCAGAACGCTTCTTTCAAAAGGTTTGGAATTTGACTGTGTTATTGTTGACATGACAAAAGAACTGACAGCAAAAGAATTTTATGTAGCCATGACAAGAGCAAAGGAAATGGTTTATTTAATAACAGATAAATCCACTTTGATTTTGAAGCCATAAGCAAATATGGATATAGTATACAGAGGTAAACTAATGGAAAATGATCACCAGCTAAGAATTTTATATCTGTACCAGATATTGCTCCGTCACTCTGATGTAGATCATCCAGTCTCCACCAAAGAGCTGATTGACATGATGGAAACTTATCATCAAATCAAATTGCATCGGACGACTATCCCTAAATACATAGAGCTGCTGAATGCCGGTGGCCTTGAAGTGATGGAGATTCGTTCCCGCGAAAAGAAATATTATCTCAATGACCGGCTGTTTGAACTGCCGGAAGTGAAATTGCTGATTGATGCGGTGCAGTCTTCAAAGTTTATCTCTGTAGGCAAAAGCCAGGTGCTGATTTCTAAACTGATGGCACTTACCAGTGAAGCCAATGCGGTAAAACTCAAGCGCAATCTATATGTGACTGGACGTGTTAAATCGGACAACGAAAAAAGCTACTACATTGTCGAAGCAATCAATGATGCGATTAACGAAGGTAAACGGATTTCATTCTACTATACGGATTACAATACTCAAAAAGAGAGGGTGCTGAAAAACGATGGGTTACCGTATGTTATCAGTCCTTATGCGCTGATATGGGATGGTGACTTCTACTATGTTCTTGGCCTGAACCATGGCCGGAATCAAATCAATACCTTCCGGGTAGATCGGATCAGCAGACAGCCGGAGATTCTTGATGAGGCAGCGACATCGGCACCAGACAGCCTGAATCTGGCAAATTATTCGCGTGAGGTATTCCGAATGTATGATACGGAGAAACCAGTCGAAGTATCGCTGCTTTGTGAAAACAACCTGATGAAACATCTGATAGATCACTTTGGTCTGGATGTAGAGACGGAAACTGTAGATGACAATCATTTCAGAGCAAGAGTATTTGTTTGTACCAGCCCAACTTTTTACCGCTGGGTCTTTGGTTGGTGCGGCAGGATGAAGATAGAAAGCCCAGCTTTCGTACTGGATGAATATCATCGGATGGCGAGGGCTGCGCTGGAATAAGTCTGTTTCAGATTTAACGAAGACGGTAACTGTATGAACCAACAACGAATGAATAATCCAAATAAGAAATATAAGGAACTAAAGCAGAAACAAAAAGCTCGTATCTCCGATTTGATGTATTGGGAAACCGACCGATTTCTGCGGGAAAAGAAGCAGCCACCGGATGATAATGAAGTTGTTCAAATTGCTGAGCGGGTATACTGTTGTATTCAGGGGCTTGGATTCTGGATTCCTTATGGCGAAGTGCTGAATGAATACCGAAAAAAATGTCCACATATTCTCCAGCGACTACAAGAATCCGGTTTGCCACAGCACTTGCTTCCCAAAACGAAAAAAGAACCATCTGCTGACTCAATGAGTACATCAAAGGCGAAACAGCGCAAAACAAAAGGACACAGACGGCAAAAGCAAAAAGAAATTCCTCTTCCCGAACAGGATGATACCTTTTTCTTTATTGCCGGTTATACTTCCGGCGGCGCTCCCTATGGTGTGACCTGGGAGGAAATGGGATTAGAACCATGGGAGGAAATCGAATAAGCAATGATATTTCGCACGAGATGTCGCCAGTTGGCGACATCTCATTTTTTCTGGCAAAATATCCCTTGCAGGAAGAACGGGTGTTCGCTATAATATAAATATCTGAAACGAACCGTTTCATTTAGAATGTGAGGAATGACCATGAGAAGCAAGAACCCGGAAGTGATGAATGCAATCTGTACCTTTGTTGACCAGTATTACCGTGAACACCACGCCTCTCCGTCTGTAAATGAGATTGCACAAGGCGTTGGCGTGTCAAAGGCGACTTCCTATCGCTACCTTGTCGCCATGAATGAGCGCGGTATGCTTTCCTATGATGGCAAAACCATTGTGACAAAGCAGGTCGGCAAATGTACCTCCGGGTACTTTTCCGCACCGGTGGTTGGCAGTATCCGCTGTGGTGACCCGGAGCGTGAAGAGGAAAGCGTAGAGGAATATGTAAGCCTTCCCAAATCCATTTTTGGTGAGGGAAAATTTTATATTCTCCGTGCTAAAGGCGACTCCATGGTAGATGCGGGCATCGAGGATGAAGATCTGATCGTTATCAGAATACAAGATACAGCGGCGGTCGGCGATATTGTCGTCGCGCTGGATGAGGACAATGAGAACACTCTGAAAATCTTTGGCGGAATTGATGAGGAAACCGGCGATGTGATTCTTCGCTATGCGAATCAAACGAAGTATCCAGGCAAAGAAATTCGAGTGAAGCAGCTCATTGTACAGGGCGTGGCAAAACACGTCATCAAGGCCCTGTAACACTGGCCTTTACGATAAATCAGGAAAGGATGTGTTCTGACAATGGAAACCTACGATGTACGCTGTCCAATCTGCGGGGAGCTGAACCATAACCTCTATCTGGAGGAAACGGATGGCTGGATGGAGTGTGAGCATTGCCATCAGGCAGTGCAGATACTGGCATATGCTAAGACAAAGCCAATCCCTGTTTATACCGGCAGAGAGCTGGCAGAGAAATTTTTGATTTCAACAAAGTGACAAGACCATGGAGGGAGGATGGACTTATGCAGGAAAAAGAAATTTGGCGACCATTCTCATGGCATTGTCCAAACTGCGGTGAAATCTCCGTTGGATATAAAAACTCCAGCGGCACGATCAAGGTGGAATGCTCAAAATGCCATGCAGTAATGGTCAGAAAAGTAATGGGGCGTCGGCATGACCGAATTGACATCTACGCCCCCAAAGGTGAAGTCAATGAGACTGGGAGGCTCGCCGGTCTCTGACAAAAATGAATACACAGGTATAACGACGGACAGGTTGAGATGAAACAGGCTGCGTAAATCCTGCTCCAGGTCACATACCTTAACAGTCCAGAGGTTTAACCAGACATTACATGAGAGGCCGCTGGCAGAATTGGATTCCAATTTTGGAGTCCGGCTCTGTCGGCGGCCTTCTTTTGTTTTCCGGCAGGGCTTTCAAAAAATATCGAAAGCCTGATATGCATTAAGGGCTGAGGATACAAATATTGCACTAATCCTGTTTTAGGAAGGTGCGGTATCGGTACCCTTCTCTTTTTGCGCTCATTTTCAGGCTGTGAGATGGGAAACCGCTGCGGAGTTTGTATCCTTTGCCGCTTTTCGCACAGGCGGAAAGGAAAAATTATGTATTACGATCCTATGGAATGTGGAATGAGAATCTCAAAACTGCGCTTGGAATGTGGCAAGACCCAGCAACAGATGGCCGACAAGCTGAACATTAGTCTGGATCATTACAGGGCGTTGGAAAACGGAAGACGCGGTGGTTCGCTCGACTTGCTGATTGAACTTGCTATTACGTTTGATATTTCTCTGGACTATCTGATCTTAGGGCGGGTGAAATATTCAGACATTGAGCGTATCCAGCGAGAACTGGAAAACATAATGGATCAGATTGGACAGCTGAAGGCTTCTCTTTAATCTACCGTGACAAACTCGACCAGTACCGTGACAACGAGTCACTCTGGAAACAATTTGGATTCGGCTACAATTTAATCACAGCCAGGGAACACCGGCTGGGAACCTTGAAAACCGAATACTCATTCATCAGGTACATTACCGTATGTCAGAGCCGGACAGGCAGTACGCCATGACCTTCCACCCGGAGGCGAGCGAACCATACTTGCTACAAAATACCGGATTGCAACCGGCAGGGCCAGGACGGCATACAGGGATAATGATACTTCTGTAATTCGCAGCCCGGCCATAAGGAAGGCGGGGAGGTTAGATGCCTATGGAGCAGCCCAGCAAGCCGCCGCCTGATGATTTCCCGCTTCTCAGGGGTGTCGAGGACAAATGTGAGAAAATAACCGCTTAAGAAATTTTCGGGAGCCATGACCGGGAAGGTTATTCCCGTGTTCTGGCTCCTTTAACATACCCACAAGAAAGGAGTACACACAATGGATCGAGATTTTAAACAATATCATCGCGGAGAGATATACTTTGCAAACTTAAATCCTGCCTATGGCTGTGAGCACGGCGGTATCCGCCCTGTGCTGATCCTGCAGAATGACGTAGGAAACTTCTATTCACCAACATTGATCGTCACACCTGCTACAAAGCAGGCCGACAAAAAGCCATATCTGCCGACACACGTTGTTCTGAGCAAGATTCCCGGAATGAAGTATGACGGAGACTCCTTGTTCATGTTGGAACAGTTACGGGTGATCGATAAGCACCGCATACGCGGCTACGCTGGGCGGTTGACCAAAGCTCAGATGGAAGTGATTGATAAAGCGGTATGTGCCAGCCTGGGGCTTTCCCAGGATAGTGTATGACGCGCCTGACCCGGCAAGGAAATGACAGGAATTCCCTGATCTGTCTTTGCCCCACCTGCCGGGAAAACTTCGAGATCACAGGGAGTTATCGTATCCGGCGGGCAAATTACCAGCAGACAGTAAAGGAAATCTGCACCTACTGCCAGATTCGCATGGGCTATGACTACTATGTAACGCCGGTATCGGAACGGGGGTGATGAGATGGATGAACTACTGCGGATTGACCCAGAGTTCGAGTCTAAAATTCCACCTCTGACTGAGGAAGAATATCAACTGCTGGAAGAAAATATTCTCCAGGACGGCGTTGTGCTGAATCCGTTGATTGTCTGGAACGGCTGCATCGTAGATGGTCATAATCGCTTTCGTATTATTCAAGCACATCCGGAAATCAAATACACAGTCTTTGAAAAGGAGTTTCCTGACCGCTATGCCGCCATTGCTTGGATTTGCTGTAACCAGCTTGGTCGTCGAAATTTGACACCACAGCAGAAGAAATATTTGATTGGACAGCGGTATGAAGCGGAGAAGCTGGCTAATTGCTTCCGAGGAAATCAATACGCTTTAGTAGGCAAAAGTGCTTCGGGTCAAAATGACCCGAAGCAAAAATCCGAACGAACCAGTGAATGCATCGCACGAGAAATTAACACCAGCGAAAGCTATGTCCGTCGTGCTGAGCGTTATGCTAAGGGAGTCGATGCTGCCGAGGAAATAGAACCCGGCATCAAAGAGGAACTGCTTTCAGGCTCCATTAAACCCACGGATACTGCTGTGGCAGCTATTGCCAAAGCCAATCCCGATGATCGTCCAGCTTTAGTTGAACAGCTACGTCAGTCAAAGCTAATGTCAGATAAAGCACCAGTCTCAGTTGAACAGCAAGCATCGACAGAGATTGAGCCTTCATCAATTACTGATGATGAAGCTCAGCCAGAGCCGGAAGAATCTAAGCTTCCTACCCGCCCCATGACAGAAATCCAAAAAATCCTTGCGATTTCATC
>OLQX01001478.1_pt1 | contig 20176 bp, 10 predicted proteins | sample 1672581 | NCBI WGS metagenome assembly OLQX01 (sample SAMEA3136701, study PRJEB25190) | human gut metagenome | reverse complement strand
GAATAAATTTTACAATTCAGAAGTTTTTGAAAAACTTATAGATAAAGATACAGGATTATATTTGGAAAGCCCTGAATATGTCTACGATTTATTCAAGGATGAAATGAATTTTGGACATATTATTCAAGCAGAAATATGAAATTTTTAATATAAACGATACTGTCACAGCTTATTAGTGTAGGTATAAGATATTAATGAAATGAGGGCCAAATGATTGGGAACAGAGAAGTGTTTAAAGAATACTCTGAAAAGAACCATACGGAGCTGCCGGCGCTTACTATTATTCAGGGTGGAGGAACAGTTAAAAGAGAAGAATCTGACCGAAATTTAATGTATGATGAATCTAATTTGTCTAATTATAAAATGGTACGGAAAGATGACTTCATAGTGCATCTTCGTTCCTTTGAAGGAGGACTTGAAAAATCATTGTTAGATGGCATTATAAGCCCTGCATATCATACATTTCATAGTGATGTAGCAGATTCAAGATTCTATTATCCATACTTTCGTTCCCATGAATTTATAAAGCATAAATTAGTACCACATGTATATGGGATAAGAGATGGAAGAAGTATAGATATTGCTGGAATGAAGACTATTGAAATTCCGTATACATCAATAGAAGAACAGAGAAAAATAGGAGACTATTTGGAGTCTCTCGACCATCTCATCACTCTTCACCATCGGAAGCAAATTTATGTGTTAAATACCCGAATATATGAAAAAACCACGCTAATCATCACAAAGGAGAAAAAGAAAATGCCAGAATTAGAGAAAGTAATAGAAGATAAATTAATAGAACAGCTAGTTTTTGGAGAGTCCCAATGGACTTACCGTGAAGATTTAAAGACTGAGGAAGAACTTTGGCAAAATTTTAGATACATTCTAGAGCAGAATAATAAAGCACGTCTAGATGGACAGCCTTTGTCTGATGCAGAGTTTGAACAGGTTAAGAACCAGCTACAGTTTTCTTCGTTCTATAAAGCTGGTGAATGGCTGGTTGGCGAAAATGGGAAGGCAATGGTTCATGTGCAAAGGGATACAGAAAAATTGCATTTAGTTGTGATGAATCATGAGCATATTGCAGGTGGAAGCAGTGTTTACGAGGTTATTAACCAATATAATGCATTAAAAGACGATGACATCACTACGGTTACAAGGGACAGAAGATTTGATGTTACACTTATGATTAATGGTCTTCCAATGATACATATTGAATTAAAGAACAGACAGCACTCTTACATGGAAGCTTTTTATCAGATAAAAAAATATATCAGTGAAGGAAAGTTTACTGGTATTTTTTCGGCTGTCCAGATGTTTGTGATCAGTAATGGAGTAGACACGAAATATTTTGCTGCCGCAAGTGATACAGAGTTGAATCCTAAATTTATGAGCGGTTGGGTAGATACGGAGAATAATCCGGTGGCTGATTATATTGATTTTGCAAAGAATGTTCTTCGTATTCCGGAAGCCCATGAGATGATTGCCAGATATACAGTTTTGGATGAAGATGCAAAGCGATTGATTTTACTTCGACCATATCAGATTCATGCCATTGAGTCTATACGTGAGGCATCAAAGACAGGAAAATCTGGTTTTGTCTGGCATACGACTGGATCCGGAAAGACGCTTACTTCTTATAAGGCAACCAGAAATTTACTGATGGATATTCCTGCGATTGATAAAGCAATCTTTTTGATTGACCGTAAGGATTTGGATACTCAGACAACCATGGCATTTCAGGCTTATGCGAATAATGATTTGGTCGATGTAGATGAGACTGATAATGTAAATGATCTGAAAAAGAAATTAAAATCTGATGATCGTCAGGTAATCGTTACAACAATTCAAAAAATGCAGATTCTGATTAGCAAAAGATTACAGGAAGGAACATCTGAATACAACAAGATTAAAAACCTGAAAATTGCTTTTGTCGTAGATGAATGTCACAGAGCAGTTACTCCAAAAACAAAGCGTGAACTAGAACGCTTTTTCGGAAGATCGCTTTGGTATGGATTTACAGGAACTCCGAGATTTGCGGAGAATCCATATCCGCAGATGGGTGATCTGCCACGTACAACAGAAGAATTGTATGGAAAAAGACTTCACAAATATACAATCCAGAATGCGATTCATGATAATGCTGTACTTGGTTTCCAGGTAGAGCATAATGGTCCGAAAAATATTACAGATGAGACAGATGCCAGTGCATACGACAATGAGACCCATATGCTCCGGGTATTAGATATCATCCTGAACAAATCCTATTACAAGCTGGGATTTCAGAATGGAAAAGGACAAACATATGAGGGACTTTTGACAACGAGTTCCATCCAGATAGCACAGAAGTATTATGAACTCCTGACCAAGGTGAAAAACGGAGAAACATCATTAGAAATCGATGAGAAAATCAAACAGGTTCTTCCGGATTTTCCGAAGTTTGCAATTACTTATTCCGTAACAGAAAATGAAGAAGGTTCCCACGTAAACCAGGAAAAGATGCAGAAATCACTAGATGATTATAATCAGATGTTTGGTACAAAATATGAGCTTTCACAGATTCAGGGGTATAATGGTAATCTGAATAAACGTCTCGCACGGAAAGATGCAAAATTCAAGAGCAGAAGTGAGCAGCTGGATCTGGTCATTGTGGTAGACCGCCTGTTAACAGGATTTGATGCACCATGCATGTCCACCATTTTTATTGACAGACAGCCGATGGGACCACATGATCTGATTCAGGCTTTTTCAAGAACAAACCGTATTTTTGATAAAAACAAAACATACGGACAGATTGTTACTTTCCAGGCACCAAAGTTATTTAAGGAAAGTGTTGACAACGCAGTGAAATTATACTCTGCGGGAAGTACAGGGACAGCGATTCTGGCAGAATGGGAAGAAATAGAACCAGCATTTCGTAAATCGTTGGCAGCATTAAGAGTATCAGCAGAAACACCGGAAGAAGTAACACCGATGTCAATCAAAGAGAAAAAAGTGTTTGTCAAGATGTTTCAGACCTTTGACCGATTATTTGCTCAGCTCAAATCATTTACCCAGTATGATGACAGTATGCTTGAGGAGTATGGCATTACAGAAGAGGAATACGATAAATATGCCGGAGTTTATAAAAATGCTGTAGAAGAAATAAAAATAGCAGAAGGTGGAGACGATTCCGGGAACGAACCACCGGAAGATGAAACGATAGACGTCGATTATGAATTGATGGCTTATAGTAGTACAAAGATTGATTATGAGTATATTATCAATCTGATCCAGAATATTGTAACACCAGATGAAGATGCAGAAGCGATATCTCCGGAAGAACGTCAAAAACAGATTGATGAAGTGAAACAGTATATTGATGAAATGCGGAAAGATAATCCAAAGGTAGCCGAGATTATGACGAATCTGGTTAGTGAAATTGAGGAAGATGAAAACAAATATAAGGGTCAGTCTATCTTAAATATTGTGGAAAACATGAAACGTGATTGCATTGAAAAGGTAATCTCTGATTTCTGTGTGACTTGGTACGCATCGAAAGAAGATGTTATGTATGCGGCTCTTCATTACAGAAACGGGGAAATACCAAACGAAAGTGTGATCAAAGCAACAATTGACTATCAGAGTTATAAATCCGTACAAGAAAAGGCACTTCCAAAATTCAAATATTATGCGAAGTGTATGGCAGAATTAAAGAAAACTTTAGATGAGGAAATAAAACCATTGATTAGTGTTGCATAAGGGAAAAATAGATGGTTAATTGTCTGTATCAGCGTAAGTGATTCGGGAAAGGAAGATAAACTTATGCAACAGGAAACAGACAAAATGCAATTATTTTATGAGTACTATAAACAGTGGATTGAAGTGTACAAAAAAGGTGCAATCAGGGATGCCACGATGGCAAAGTATCTGATGACGCAGAAATGGGTAGAAAAACTTGCTCCGGAGTTGAAGGTTTGTGAACTCACCAGGACTGCTTATCAGAAATTGCTGAATGATTATGCGAAAGATCATGAACGGCAGACAACGCTGGATTTCCATCATCAATTGAAAGGAGCAATTCTGGATGCGGTAGATGAAGGAATGATAGAGAGAGATCCAACCAGAAAGGCAATCATCAAGGGGAAATCGCCAAGAGCAAAAAAAATAAAGTATTTGAATCAGTTTGAATTACATACGTTAATTGCTCACCTTGATATTCGAGAAGAGGTAAACTGGGACTGGTTTATTCTATTGGTTGCAAAAACCGGTATGAGATTTTCAGAAGCACTTGCGATTACTCCTTCGGACTTTGATTTTGCAAGACAAACATTGTCTATTAGTAAAACATGGGATTATAAGGGTAATGGTGGCTTCCTTCCAACAAAGAATAACTCATCAGTGAGAAAAATTCAGATTGATTGGCAGATTGTTGTGAAATTTTCAGAGCTTACTAAGAATCTGCCAGAAGATAAACCGATTTTTGTTGGAGAAACAAAGATCTATAATTCTACAGTGAATGATGTACTTACCAGACATTGCAAAGCGTGTGGAATTTCAGAGATATCCATTCATGGACTTAGACATACACATGCCTCTCTTCTTCTGTTTGCAGGTGTATCAATCGCCAGTGTAGCCAGACGTCTGGGTCATGCCAGTATGACAACAACGCAGAAAACATATCTGCATATCATTCAGGAACTCGAAAATAAAGACGTTGACCTGGTAATGAGAACATTATCAGGATTATAAACGCAAATAATTAAACAGGATTACTTACGCTGATCTAGATATATAACGAATCCGAAATCAAAATGTGTAGGAGCAGTATTTTTAGGCATAAAAATGGAAACGGAGGCAGTGAAATGGATATATCAAAAGCAGACTGGAAACTTTATCGTGAGCGTGTCCCAGACTGGCAAGAACACTATATGGAAAAACTTACAGAAGAATATGTAAAATTACTAACTTCCCCAGGTCATGCGTCAGATCATTTTTGGGAATACAAAAGTGGATATTGAGAATGGAAAAGTGGACATTCAAGACAAAAAAGTGGATATTGAAAGTGTACTTTCCGAAAAAGGCAGCAACTTCTCGGTGAAAACGACGGTTCATATCCATAGACTTTTTGAAAAGTTTGGCTTTGATGAGGTGTTTGGAAGAAGTGCGGTTATGGAACTTCTTGTTATTTGGGATTTATTGGGGATATGCCATTTACATTTATGCTGATGTTTGTGTTCTTTTCGTTTGGAATTTTTGCGGGACTTGAACCAATAAGCAATCACTAAAATAGGTCGCATAAGCGAATTATTTTTGCTATAATGTGCTTATGCGAAAAAAACTCGCACTATTGGTGCGAGAATTGAGGTGATTGAATGAAATTATTAGGAAATATACTCTGGTTTCTTTGTGGTGGGATAATCGGAGGTCTTGCATGGATCATTGCAGGATGTATATGGTGTGTCACAATTGTTGGAATTCCTGTTGGCTTACAATGCTTCAAATTTGCATCCTTAGCATTTTGGCCTTTTGGAAAAGAAGTTGTATATGGGAACGGAACATTCTCATTTCTTGTGAATTTAATTTGGATTCTTTTCTTTGGATGGGGAATGGCTCTTGGAAATATTGTCTTAGGGTGTATGTGGTGTATCACGATTGTAGGAATCCCGTTTGGAAAACAATTCTTTAAAATGGCACGTTTATCTTTTATGCCTTTTGGTGCAAATGTGCTTTAGAACAACCTTTTATATAAAGAACAGTCGGGTAAAAATGGCTCCGAAATTTGCAGGCAGAGACACTGCCAGCGTTACGATAGAATAAATAAGATGCCAGGGTCACAAAGTCAGAACTTTTATGAGTTTCACTTAGTTTTAAAATTTACTGTCAAACTCCCGAGAACGAAAAGAAAATGCCATGTAGGATTTTATGGGAAATCCGGCATATTTTTAATTCATATTTGGGGCGAGTAGCGGGGCGCAGAATATAAAAAATTATCAGCGGTGAGGAATAAAATGGAGAAAAACGGCTTGACAAAGCTTGCCGTGCGATGCTATTATGTCAGAAGTGATATAGTATGTTACTTGTTAAGAACGAACGAGGCATTAACTATGCATGAACTTTTTGGATGTTTATGCGGTTAGTGCCTCTTTTTCTGTTGCTAAGCGTACAGAGAATGCGTCTAGAAGCCTGCTTCTTTGTCAAGACTATAAAGAGAATGCCTGACTGTTTTTACAGATTACCGCAAATATTCATAAACATTCATACTCGTAAATTCATAACGAAAAGGAGAACAATTATGAAAGACAAAATTTTTGGCGTGCTTCAGCGCGTGGGAAGATCATTCATGCTTCCAATCGCCATTCTCCCGGTAGCAGGTCTTCTGCTCGGATTTGGTGGCTCATTTACCAACGAAACAATGCTTGAAACTTACGGACTGTTAAATGTCATGGGACCTGGCACCATTCCATATGCCATCTTCCAGGTCATGAGCGAAGCCGGTAACATTGTATTCGCAAACCTGCCGATTATTTTCGCGATGGGTGTTGCCATCGGTATGGCTAAGAAAGAAAAAGAAGTTGCGGCTCTCTCTGCTGCCATCGCATTTTTCATTATGCACGCTTCTATCAGTGCGATGATCACCATCAACGGTGGAACAGAAAACATGCTGGAAGGTGCAACTACGTCTGTTGTCGGCATCACATCTCTTCAGATGGGTGTATTCGGCGGTATCATCGTCGGACTCGGTGTTTCTTCGCTGCACAACCGTTTCTACAAAATCGAACTGCCACAGGTATTATCGTTCTTCGGTGGAACAAGATTCGTACCAATTATCTCTTCGCTTGTATATACCGGCGTTGGTATCCTGATGTTCTTTATCTGGCCAGTCATCCAGACAGGGATCTACGCACTTGGAGATCTTGTACTTAATTCAGGCTATGCAGGAACATGGGTATATGGTTTCCTCGAAAGACTATTACTTCCATTCGGTCTTCATCACGTATTCTACCTTCCATTCTGGCAGACTGCACTTGGTGGAACAATGGAAGTCGGCGGCACTCTCATCGAAGGTGCACAGAACATTTTCTTTGCACAGCTCGCTGACCCGACAGTAGAACATTTTGCAGTATCCGCAACCCGCTTCATGTCAGGTAAATTTCCATTGATGATCTTCGGTCTTCCGGGAGCCGCACTTGCCATGTACAGAACAGCAAAACCAGAGAAGAAAAAAGCGGTTGCCGGACTCTTACTTTCCGCTGCTCTTACTTCTATGCTGACAGGTATTACAGAACCACTTGAATTCACATTTATCTTTGTGGCACCAATGCTTTACGGTATCCACTGCGTATTTGCCGGTCTTGCATATATGCTCATGCACCTCTTTAACGTAGGTGTTGGTATGACATTCTCCGGCGGACTGATCGACATGTTCTTATTCGGTATCTTACAGGGAAATGCAAAAACAAACTGGATCTGGATTGTAATCGTAGGTATCGGCTACTTTATCGTATACTACTTACTGTTCGGATTCTTAATCAAGAGATTCGATTTAAAAACACCTGGCCGTGACGACAGTGAAGAGGTAAAATTATACCGCAGAAGCGACGTGGAAGCTCGCAAGAACGGCGATAACGGTTCCGAAGCTTCCTCAGAAGATGCACTTTCTCAGACTATCTGTCAGGGACTTGGCGGCAAGAAAAACATTTCCGACGTAGACTGCTGTGCAACAAGACTTCGTTGTACCGTTCACAAAGCAGAATGCGTAGACGATGCACTGTTAAAATCAACTGGTGCATCCGGCGTAGTACACAAAGGAAATGGCGTTCAGATTATCTACGGACCTCGCGTATCAGTCATCAAATCAAACCTCGAAGATTACCTCGAGACTGCACCAGACGAAGAATTCACAGCTGGCGGAAATGATGTCGATGCAACTGCACACGTTGGTGTTGATACAAATGTTGACGGTGGTGCAAATGCTGGCGTTGCAGAAAATGCCAACACAAGCTCGGCAGAAGCAACTGTTGTTGAGACAATCGTTATCTCAAGCCCAATCACAGGTCTGGCTGCTGACTTATCTACCACTCCAGACGAAGCATTTGCTGGAAAAATGATGGGTGACGGTGCCGTTGTCACACCGGAAGATTCTGTTGTAAGAGCTCCGGAAGATGGCGAAGTATGTTTTGTATTCGAGACAAAGCATGCAATTGGATTCTTGACAGATAGCGGCGTAAGCCTTTTGATTCACATGGGAATCGACACCGTTGCACTGAACGGAGAAGGATTTGAAGTATTCGTTAAAAACGGACAGAAGGTAAAGAAGGGCGAGCCACTCCTCGGCTTGAATCTGGATTATCTCAAAGAAAATGCTCCATCACTCGCTTCACCAGTCCTCTGTACAGAATTGGAAGACAACCAGAAGGTTCGCCTCTTAAAAGACGGACAAATCAAAGCTGGCGAGGCATTATTTGCAATTGACATCTATGAATAAAAGCTATGAATAAAACAAAATAAAGATTGTTATTCGTAGTTGTTAATGTTAAAATCAGATTAATCATTAGTAACAAAATTGGTCACACATGGGGATAAGATTATGTATCGAATTAGTAAAGTTCTCAATCATAATACGGTAATTGGCATTCACGCCGATGACAACCAGGAATACCTGGTGATGGGAAAGGGGATCGGATTCGGCAAAAAAGTCAGCGAGCGAATCGAAGTACGTGACGGCGATACCGTCTACTCGCTACAGGCAACTTCCAATCGTGGAAATGCAAAAGAGCTCGCAACTTCCATCCAGCCCATTTACCTTGAGATTGCAAATGAAATACTGGACGAAGCGGAAAAAGTGTTCCAAAACATTGACCGTGCAGTCCTCTTCCCTATGGCTGATCATTTGGAATATGCTGTAAAGCGCATCCAGAATCACGAACAAATCAGCAACCCACTCACGGATGATATCCGCGTCCTCTTCCACCTGGAATACAAGACTGCGGAATGTGTCCGTCCGATTTTAAAAGAGCGTTTGGGAATCACCATTGATGACAATGAAGTCGGATACATTTCCCTTCACATTCATTCCGCAATCAAAGACGAAAACGTTTCCTTGGCAATGCAGATTGCACGTGCCGTGCGCGAATGCATTTCCCACGTTGAGCAGGCTGTCAACCGACCAATTGATGTCATGTCTCTGTCGTACAACCGATTGATGAACCACATCCGTAACATGGTCGTGCGAGCACTGCAGCACGAGGAATTGAAGTTAAACTTAAACGACTACATGGAAGTCAAATTTCCACAGGCATTTCAGCTGGCGCAGACCATCTGCGATCAGGTCGGAAAAAACCTGTGCTGCACAATCAGCGATGCTGAAGTCGGATATCTGGCGATGCATATCGAACGTGTCGTCCACGAAGACGAAGACCTCGAGGCAATCGAAGCCAGAGATTAAACATATCATGATATATACAAAAAGGGGATGTGAAAAAACTCGATTGAGTTTTTTTGCATCCCTCTTTTTGCTTATATTGTATATAAATTGCTGGAATCCTACGCTGAAAAGGCGTACTTCCCCTACCCCATAGAGATTCTCTTTTTGAATCTGTGCGGCAGTTCTATTTCGCATCTTTTTGTTGCTTGATTGATATCGTTAAAAATGTTTTCAATCTTATCCTGAAGGACTTCGTTGATGAAATATCCAAAGGTTCGGTATGATGGAGTCTATCAGGAGTTCTGAATAGTTACAAACACAGAAAGTAATATTAGACGCATGGAGGGGGAAAATACAGGGTGTGAGAGAAAGATTTTTAAATTAAGGGAATAGATATTGAAGCTCAGATTGTTCTATGATAGAATATCATTACTAAAAAGTGTGCAGAAGCACAGAATTGAGGAATATAATGATAGAAATTAAAAGAGATGCTTATCTACAGCAGTTGACCATGCGAAAAGATAACGGAATGATAAAGGTGATTACCGGCATTCGTAGATGCGGCAAATCTTTTTTATTGTTTAACATTTTCAAGAGATATTTACAAGAGAATGGTGTTGATACCGATCATATTATTGAGATTGCCTTGGATGGTATTGAGAATGAGGAATTAAGAGATCCCAAGCTGTGCTTTAAGTACATCAAAGATGCCATGAAGGATGATGATAAGTATTATCTTCTTCTGGATGAAGTACAGTTTATGCCACGATTTGAGGAAGTGCTGAACAGTTTGTTACGCATGAGCAACATTGATGTGTATGTCACCGGAAGCAATTCTAAGTTTCTGTCCAGCGACATTGTGACTGAGTTCCGTGGCAGAGGTGATGAGATCAGAATCTATCCCCTCTCTTTTGCAGAGTTTTATTCTGTCTATGAAGGTGATTACGACGATGCCTGGGATGACTACATGATCTATGGAGGATTGCCGCAGGTCGTAAGTTTACAGAGTGAACGACAGAAGGCAGATTACCTGAAAAACATCTTTGCAAATGTTTATCTGAAGGATGTAATTGAAAGAAACAAGATCCAAAATGTGGATGAAATTGGCATTCTGGTTGATGTGCTTGCATCTGCAATTGGTGCACCGACCAACCCTTCAAAGATTGCTAATACCTTTGCCAGTGAGCGTCAGATGAGTTATACAAATAAAACGATTTCCAATCATATTGACTATTTGGCAGATGCGTTTTTGATTTCTAAAGCAAACCGATACGATATTAAGGGCAGAAAGTATATTGGTGCAAATCTGAAATACTACTTTACTGATCTAGGCCTGAGAAATGCCCGTTTGAATTTCAGACAGCAGGAACCTACTCACATCATGGAGAACATCGTTTATAACGAGCTTCTGATTCGTGGCTACAATGTTGATGTGGGTGTTGTGCAGATCTTTGATAAAGATAAAGAGGGCAAGCGTGTCCGTAAGCAGCTGGAAGTTGATTTTGTAGTTAACCAAGGCAATCAGAGATACTACATCCAGGTTGCTTATGACATGACTTCAGAAGAAAAGCAGAATCAGGAGTTCAATTCTCTGCGTAATATCCCGGACTCTTTTAAGAAGGTTGTCATTGTAAATGGCAGCAAAAGACCTTGGAGAAATGATGAGGGATTTGTCATCATGGGAATGAAATATTTCCTTTTGAACGCGGATAGTTTAGAGTTTTGACATTGGATAGAACACATTGGTGACAGACACTATGAAGCATGACTTGTATGTTCAGTACCCTTGACAATGCGGTAACGCTTGTCCACGCCGGCGGAGCAACGGACATCGGGCAATGGCCGAGAATCCTGCTTGCTTTAAGCGGTCTGGCGGCAGGCTTTATCTTTGATATAAAAAACCGAAAATATATGGGGATAGTGATGTACTGCATAATGGTGCTGTCCACCATTTGCGTCGCTATACTGAAATTTGCCGGACCATTTATGGCGGGGCTGATTGTATTCTATCTGTCAGCGGGATTTTTTGCCGTGTTCTTTACTTCCGGTTTTATGGAAATATCCCGCCATATGAGAATCCCGGAACTTTGGGCAGGTATGGGACGGGCGGTAAATAATATCGCTGCCGCTGTGATCGCTAACTTTGTTTTAACCCTTTTATCTTCTGACAGTAATCTTGCAGTTATTATTCTTGTGCTGGTTTTGTTTGTGACAGTCAGCGTCGTGGCGGTCATATACACCTTTCAAAAGAAAACTTTTATGGAGCAGCTCATTACAAATGCCGCCGATGTGGTTGATGAGAAAGAAAGGCTGCGGAAATTCTCGGAAGTGTTTTCGTTCACGGAAAGAGAGAGCGAAGTGTTTAACTGTCTGGTCAATACGGAGGATAGCATTCAGATGATTGCGGAAAAATTGTATGTTTCCAGACGGACTTTGGAACGCCATATTTCCGCCATTTACGAAAAGACCGGCGTAAAATCCCGTGTGGGATTGCTCAACCTTTACAACAAATGATCTTTTGATGTCGGCATTCATCGAGCCGCCTTCTGGAAACAGAGGGCGGATTTTTTATGCCTTTTTTGATAAAAATCACCTTTTTGCCTTGATTTTGAAGAATGGCGGAACTCCGCCACCCCATGTTGACAGATTGGCGGAGCTCCCTTATATACTTTTTTTCCTCTTTTTCCCATAATAAAGTCGGTATTTATGCGAAACAAGTGAAGCGAGCCGTTACTGCTGTTGCCGACCGGATATCACAATATCTGGAAAATAAGACAGTGCTGGCGAATGCTTTGCTGAGAAGATCAAAATTACAGGAGTCTGTTTGCAAGGCTTAGAAAATGGAGGAATCATTATGAAGAATCAAAAAAGACACAGCAGGAAGCTGCTGAGTATCCTGCTCGTACTCTGCATGGCGCTGACCATTGTGCCGATAACTGCGTTTGCGGCAGGAGTCAACTACATTGACAAAATTAGTGTCACCTACACCAAACCGGACTATAAAGCTGGCGATGCACCGCAGGCAGCAGCGACGGTGACAGAGGGAGAATGTTCTGTTGCCTATGAGTATTGGATGGAAATAGAACAAAAAACAGAAGGCAGTGTCTGGACAAGTACAGGACGGTATTGGTATTCTGATTCGAGTAAAATGGCGTCTCTTGCAGCAGACAAGCAGATTACACAGTTTGAAGCAGGACACCATTATACCTATAATATTGTACTTAAAACAAATAGCGGCTACTTTATCAGCGAAGATACAAGTGTTTCCGCAGGCGGTCATAAGTTTGATAAGGTGGCTTTCAAAGCGAATCTTGAAATAAGAGAGATGAGTACGGAACTGCGTATTTACAGTCCTTACTCAATCGATCTTCCTGCCGCCAGCACCGATGAGGTTATCACCACAGTTGACATCGGTAATGTTTGGAAAAACCTTGATTCCACAAAGCCCGTTGCGTTTACAGCGGAAGTAAATCCCAACAATTCTGCTTGCAGCGGAAAAGTGGAAATCGTGGAAGAAGCGTGGGAGAAGTCCACTTATGGTGAAAGTACCCCGATAACAGACGTTATTAAAAGCACAGATACTCCCCGTAACCCGATTGCCGGTGGAGAATACTGGTATAGCATTGTGTTAAGGGCGAAAGAGGGATATGTATTTTCTGATAATGTGACTTTTATTTGTGAGGGAAAAACATATACCGCACAAACGGCAAATACAAGCGTGTCTGATAATGGGAAAACCTTTACTGCGTGGGAATTTTTGCTGCCTGTCATAGCAAGCGACGGGGCAGACGATACCGTAATAAAAGATGTTGAAGTGATTGGCACTACACTTTCTTATGATGCGGGAGATACACCAAAGGCTACTGCTGTGACTAAAGATATTGGTGCAAACTATGAGATTGCTTATGAAAGTTGGGAAGACGAGCAGCATGCTTTATGGTACTCGGATGAACACTATTATCCTAATGAACTCTTCTTGGACAGGTTTACTTCGTTTGAGGAAGGGAAATCCTATAGATATTCAATTCTGCTGAAAGCGAAAAACGGACGGACTTTCGCAGCAACAGATTCGGGACTGACAGTAACTGTAAATGGTTGGACGGTTGAGCAGCAAAATATTAGTATGAATCTGGACGGACAATCTGTGTATGTTACTGGTATTGCAACAATTACACCGACCAAGCCGGTTGAACCAAAGGAAATTGAAGTTATAGAAATCAATAATGCAACCATAACTTTTAAAGATGGTGATAAGCCTGTATTTACTGGCAATGTACCCGATAATAAAGACTACGCATTTCGGTGTGAGTGGTGGAGCCTGGACAGCGATACTGGTCTGGTTTCTACTGAGCCGGAGTGGGGAAGCGGAATTTATAAAAACAAAATTACTACTTTTGAAGCTGGAAAGACCTATCATTACGGGGTGTATGTGACTGCATATTACGGCAATTTCTCACCCGATGCCAAGCTGAAAATCAACGGTCAATATGTGAATTATAAGCGGATAGGCGATGACGACAATATGCAAACTATGTGGCTTGAAACTGATTTGACCATGACGCCATTTGATTCTTCTCACACGCACAGCTATGGAGCAGATTGGAAATCAGACTCAGACAACCATTGGCACGAATGCTCCTGCGGCAGCATCGCAGACAAAGCAGCTCACGATATGGAAACAAAGAACGCTAAGGATGCAACTGCAACGGAAAAAGGCTACACCGGCGACAAAGTGTGCAAAGTATGCGGTTATACTGTAAAGGGCAAAGCGATTCCGGTTTCGGGAACAACAAAACCGACCAATCCGACAAAACCGGATGGAAATACAGATGTCACCAGCCCTAAGACAGGCGACAACAGCAATCTTGCCCTTTGGTTTGCCGTATTGTTCATTTCCTGTAGCGGTGTGATAGGAGTTACCGTTTACAGCAGGTGCAGAAAGCTGAATAAGCGATGACAGCGGAAGGAGAGGACTCACTGTGAAAAGGTTAAAAAGGCTTACGAGGAAAAAGTATAGAATTACGGCTTTGGTTTTAGCTTTGTGCATGACGCTTAGTCTATTGCCGATAAGTGCACTGGCGGCGGGAACTGACCTTGCGGGTAAGGCAATAGAAGAAGGTACTTTTGCCGCTACCGGCGGAAATGTGAATTACCGGATAGACGGCGAGGAGATTGTGATTACCGGAGGTGATGATACCGTATCGGAAATCGTTTTTCCAGATGAAATTGACGGAAAGCCGGTTACAAGAATTGAAGTAAGCGCATTTGGAAATTCGGGAGGACACAATGAGACGCTAACGTCTGTGATATTTCCGGCGAACCTTACCAGTATTGGCGGGTATGCTTTTCATGATGTTCCCGGATTAACGAACATAGATTTTTCTAAGTGTACGCAGTCTCTTACGATTGGAGAGTGGGCGTTTGCGGGGACGTCAGTTCAGTCAGTTACATTCCCGGAGAAGCTGGCTTCGATAGAGTCATATGCGTTTTTTCAGGATGAGTTCCTTACGTCAGTGGATTTTTCTAACTGTACGGGGTTAACTTCCATCGGAGGACTTAGCGCATTTGCGGCCACGGGAATTACCGAACTGACCATTCCCGACTGCGTGAAGCACATTGAAAACGGTGCATTTGGGAGTTGTGAAGATCTGACGTCTCTGAATCTGGGCAGTGTGGAGAGTATCGGAGTACAAGCATTTGAATATACGGGGATTACATCGCTGAACCTGCCGGATACGCTTTCAGAGATCGGGATGGGTGCGTTTTCCTTCTGTAAATCTCTGACCAGTATCGACTGGCCGCAAAATGAAAATTTTACGATTCTGACAGGGTTTGATAATTGTCAGGCGCTTTCTGATGCGGAACTGGAAAAGGCATTGTCGGTAGATAGCATTACGGAATTAGGATATTCTGCGTTTGACGGGTGTTTTTTCCAGAATGTGACGATTCCATCGAATATTAAAACTATAGGAGCCAGTGCCTTTTTCGGATGTGCAAATATGGCGTCACTTACCATTCTGCCGGGTGTGAAAACGATTGGTCCGCATGCGTTCGAGGGATGCTGCGGACTGGCAGAGCAGAAGGTAGTCGTGCCTGCCACGGTAACGAAAATTTACGGCGGTGCTTTTGCAGACTGTACGAAGCAGTATGACCCGGCGGAAGGCGAGGAAGACTTTACCTACACAGGAATTATTGTAGAGTTTGCGAATCAGGATTTTAAACTAACGCCATATGATTCGGAAATGACGAGTTATGAGAGGGTAACTATCGGAGATGTGGATTATGAAGACCCCTTTGCCGGTATAGCGACAATCCGGGCATATGAGACGGATTCAGAAGGGAATCCGTCCATGCTGAAACAGTTTTACGAGACGCAGAAGGACGTCATGGATGGAGCCCAGAAAAGATATACCTTCGTAGCTCTGGACGGGACGGAACAGACATTTACCGTGTCCGGAACGATTCCTTCCGGTGCGAAGATAGTACTGTATCAGGATAATCAAGAAAAGACAGTGACGCTTACGGATAATCAGTTTTCTGTAAAAGCAGATGCCGGATCAAAAGTGACGGCGGAAGTTTCTAAAGACGGATATTACAGCAAGCATTTTATCCGGGCGTCGCTTGACGGAGACTGGGATTTGGGAGAAATTACATTTTCAGACGGAGACAAATTACCGATGAATCGTGTGATGGAGGTGGACTTTGGCGAGGCGGCGGTAAATAGTTTCCGTAATCTGGAAATCAGCCTGAAGGCAGGAGAACGGGAACTGAAAGAAGGAACGGATTATATCCTGCAATATCCAAGTGTGGTGCTGGAGGATACTGTTATCGAAGAAAATCTGACATTGACCGTAGATGCAGACGCCCTTGGATTTACAGGCGGAAGCGTAACCGCAGACCGCAAAACAGGAGTGTTTGAACTTCCGCTGACCGCATGGGGTAAACTGGAACTTACCGCAAGCGGTAAATTCGCCGGAGACAATCACATTCTTGTGTTTGATAAGGCAGGGAAGCTGGTCGGCAAGAGCAAAATCGCAAAGGATGGCTTTTATCTGACAAACGGACTGAAGGCGGGAACTTATACCGTGGTCGCATATAACGCCAACGATAACTTCTCGGTGGTAACATCCTTGGATGTTCTGGAGAGTATGGGGCTGACAGAAGGAATCGATTATGCGAAGGTAACTGCGGAGGTTTCCGATGGAGAGACGAATCCGGTGGAAATTACGGTTCCCCTGCTGAAAACAGACGTGTCCGGTATCCTAAATAAAGAGAAATGCTCGGTTGTTTCCGAGACGAGTTATGTGATTAGAGGACAGACTTTTGCGGTAAGAGTTTATTATGGTTTTGCAGAGGGTAAGAAGGGAACGGTATCAATTCTGCTTCCTGAGAATATGACGCTGAAATATGTCTGCTCAGAGACAGAACAGTTGGGAAAAGATGATTATACGGCTTCTGACAATACGGTTACGATAAATAAAACAAAGCAGACGGGCGTGTTCTATTTGGGGTTTTCCTGCAGCAAGGCAGGGACATACAGTCTTTCTGCAGGTGCAACGGTGGGAAAGACGACGGCACCAATCGGAAGCACCTCGTTTACTGCCTATGATTATGAGATTCGCCCGGCGGCGGGAGACTTGAACAGTCTGACGGGGAATAAAGTGACTGTCTGTGCAGCACCAAACCGTGATGTCACGCTACTGCTGGACGGGAAACCGGTGGGAAAAGGAAAAACCAATGGTCTTGGAAATGTGACATTTACCTATAATCTTCCGGACGATGCTCTTCCGGCACAGACATTTGAACTGACGGCAATCATCGGTAACGAACAGGTTTCTGCAAATGTTACCTATGCCAAAACAGTTGCGGTGTTAGAATCATGGAATTTTTATCAGACAAACCGTCTGGGTAGCCCTTATAATGGAGAATACCTGTATTCAGCGTCACAGTCCTTTGATCCTCCGACATTTTATTGGTATTTATTTAATGAGGAAGCAGACAATGCATGGACCGTATGTGCTGCATTTGTAGGCGGATCAGCACCGGAGAATGTAATCACTTATATGAAGACGATGGACGGAACGGTACATACGATACCAATGCAGCTCTTCAAAACAGATGAACTGACAGAAGGTGCAGGCTATCGGTTTAACTTTGCGGGAGAGATTATGCTTCCATCTGACGAAAGCGGAGTTGTTACAGAGGCACAGCTCCCGGAAGAGTTTTCCATCGATTGGGTAGATCGGGGAGAGGCATTCACTTATGACGCAGAAACAGCCGAAAAGAGCCAGAAAAAGGCGGCGGAGATTACGAATGAGAGAAATAAAAAGAGTGAAAAATTAGCAGAGACTATTGCGGAAACAAAGAATCGGTATATGGAAGAATATGCGAAAACGAACAATCTTACCTATACGGAGGACCCGAATTTCGATGTGTCCGAATATATTTTTGGTGCAAAGTACCGTGCGTCGGAAACCATGCCGGAGTGGTTCGCAAAACAAACGCCGGAGGTTCAGGCGGCGTTCTACAATGCGGAGAAAGCAATTGATGAAGTGCTGGAAAGTTTCTCCGAGATGATGGGATTGAAAAAGAACATCACGGAATATAGCTCATGGGAGGAAGTCTATGCGGATCTGGGCATTACGATGAAGGAGAATACACGCACAGCAGAGGAACTCCGGGCGGATGGTTTTGAGGTGTGCGAAAACGCAGACGGGACATTTATCGCATTTAAGGATTATGCGGAAGAATCGGCAGAAGTGCAGGAGGAATTCAAGCCTGTGGCACTTCGGGCGGTGGCAAATGCACTTATGAAAACAACGAACACTTCTCTGGCTCGGGAAGGCGGCGTAAGCGGCATTACCGGAGGATTCGCCTTTATAGACGCCAACGGAAACGAAATTGATTATAACGGAGAAGCTGCCGGTAATTTTGATCAGGGAGTCCGTAATGCATTTATCGGTGGTTTTGGAAATGCAACGGAGGCACTGAATCAGGTAATGCATCTGCCGGGCGTGACGGACAGTCAGTTGGCACTGAATATGACAGAGGGAATGTCCACAACCGTAGGACTTGTTGGGGCAGCAACAGGTATCGAAGGCGCAATGCAGGATACGGAAGCCTATGTGGACTATACAGTACGCGAGGCAGATATGCAGGGATACATTGACGAACTGAAGATGTTTGAGGAACGCTACAAGGATAAACCGCTTTGCTCCAATGCGATTATGAGAGAACGCTTTGTGGCAATGGATCTTAGACTGTACATGGGGCTGGAAAAGGATCGCTACTATGCCAATTCCTGGGTAGGTTCAATCTTTACAATTGTCGGCGCAGCCGATAAAACACCGATAACTACCGGGTTGAGTGCCTTGTGGGACGGATCCTCCAACGCTACGGGTGTCCGCCGTGCTGCGGAGATTACAAGGCTTTCCGCTGAACTGGACAGGCTGACGAGGGAACGGAAGCAGAAGTGTAACGATACGGATATGGAACGCATTATGAAGAAGACCCAAAAGATTCAGCCGGTCATGGATCCGTCCGGTATTGTTTACGAGTCAGTGGAATCCAATACTCTTTCTGGTGTGACGGCAACCGTTTACTATGCGGACAACTCTGATGGAACCAATGCAGTTGTCTGGGATGCGGAGAATTATGAGCAGATAAATCCGCAGATTACGGACAACAGCGGAGTATTTGCATGGGATGTGCCGAACGGCTGGTGGCAGGTTCGCTTTGAAAAGGATGGGTATGAGGCAGCGCAGACCGAATGGATGCAGGTTCCGCCGCCGAGGATGGGATTGAAAGTTCCCATGAAATCAACGGAAAATCCAGTGGTTTCGTCGGTAGGAGCGTATCCGGATTATATAGAAGTAATCTTTAGCCAGTATATGGATACTGAAAAAGAAATCATACTTCCAGAAGGCATGACCGGTATGTGGCAGTCCGTTGACAGTGGATATTCAAAGGTATTGCACATTACAAAGGCGGGCGGTTTCCAAAAAGGCAGTAAGGTTTCCTTTACCCTTGACGGTGCACAGAATTATACCGGAAAAGCGCTTGCTTCTTATAATAGCGGGGAACTGACTGTTTCGGCCCGTCCAGCAGAAATTGTTTTGAATTATGAAAGCATTATTTTGGCGAAAGCCGGTACGGAGAAGGGAATTTCAGTACGGGTAAAGGATTCGGAAGGAAACTACATGGAAGGTGTTACTGTGGAGGCTGAGCTTGGAAATACATTGACTGCTACACTGATTTCCGGTTCAGAAGTCACGGATGCGGATGGAAAAGTTGTTTTTACGGCAAACGCTTTACTGCCGGGATATACAGATATTACGCTACGGGTAGCACGTACAAGCCTTGAAAAGACGCTTACACTTCGTGTGGCGTTAGAGGAAAGCCGCCCGAAGCGTCCTACAGCGGTAATTGGAGAAATACAATTTGACGAAAATTCTCCGAAGGAAAACTATATTACGGTAAAAAGCGGAGAACAGCTTGTAATTTCGGCTGAGGAGAACGTGACCATTTATTACACGGTGGATGATTCCTGTCCTTGTCAGAACAGTGCAAACCGGAAAATCTATACCGATCCGATAACCATTACGGAAAATGCAAAATTCCGTATTGCGGCATATAAGGACGGTATGGATTACAGCGAACGGCTGAATATCACGGTGACGGTAGACGATACGCACCAGCACGATTATAACAGCAAGTGGAAATCAGACTCAGACAACCATTGGCACGAATGCTCCTGCGGCAGCATCGCAG
>OLQX01001476.1_pt1 | contig 20187 bp, 16 predicted proteins | sample 1672581 | NCBI WGS metagenome assembly OLQX01 (sample SAMEA3136701, study PRJEB25190) | human gut metagenome | reverse complement strand
TGGAGAGGTAGTTGAAGGTACCGTTATCGATGTAAAACCTGATGAGATCGTATTGAATATCGGCTACAAATCAGACGGAATCATTACTCGTAATGAATATACGAACGAAGCTAACGTTGATTTAACAACACTGGTATCTGTCGGCGACACCATGGAAGCAAAGGTTCTTAAGGTAAATGACGGTGAGGGACAGGTATTACTCACATACAAACGTCTCGCAGCAGAAAAAGGCAGCAAGAGATTAGAAGAGGCATTTGAAAACAAAGAAGTATTAACAGCAAAAGTAGCACAGGTATTAGACGGCGGTCTCTGCGTGATCGTGGATGAAACAAGAGTATTTATCCCGGCAAGCCTTGTATCTGATAGCTATGAGAAAGATTTATCCAAGTACAAAGATCAGGATATCGAGTTCGTGATCAGCGAGTTCAATCCAAAACGCAGAAGAATCATCGGCGACAGAAAACAGCTTTTAGTTGCTAAGAAATTAGAGCAGCAGAAAGAGCTGTTTGCAAAGATCAAAGTTGGTGATGTTATGGAAGGAACTGTTAAAAATGTAACAGACTTCGGTGCATTCATTGACCTTGGCGGAGCTGACGGACTGCTTCACATCTCTGAGATGTCATGGGGCAGAGTAGAGAGTCCGAAAAAAGTATTTAATGTTGGTGATCATGTGCGTGTATTCATCAAAGATATCAACGATACAAAAATTGCACTCAGCATGAAATTCCCGGCAGAGAATCCATGGAATGGTGCTGCAGAGAAATATGCGGTTGGAAACGTTGTAAAAGGAAAAGTGGCAAGAATGACAGATTTCGGTGCATTCGTAGAGCTTGCTCCGGGTGTTGACGCATTACTGCATGTTTCCCAGATTGCAAAAGAGCATATTGAGAAACCATCTGATGTATTAAAAGTAGGTCAGGAGATCGAAGCTAAGATCGTTGATTTCAACGAGGACGAGAAGAAGATCAGTCTTTCCATCAAAGCATTACTTGCTCCGGAGACAAATGAGTCAGAAGATGCTGATGTTGCAGATGTCGATATCGATGCAGTTGCAGCAGAAGAGAACTAAATTCCGTATACAGTAATATGGATAAAAATAGGCTTTCACGGAATGTGTAAAGCCTATTTTTGATATGGCATGAAAGTAAATCTGGTTTTACAGAACTTTTGTGCAAAAGGAAACAGGAGGAAAGTAGATTATGCTGGAAACCGATAATTATGAAAAATTTAAAAAGGACATTTTGCAGCTTGCCGGAATTGATCTGAATTCTTACAAGGAAAAACAGATGCGTCGTCGTATTAATACGCTGATCACGAAGAACAACGTTAAGACGTACAATGACTATGTAGCACTGATTAAGAAAGATAAAGAAAAATTTGATCAGTTCATCAATTTCCTGACAATCAATGTTTCTGAATTCTATCGTAATCCGGATCAGTGGAAGATATTAGAGGGACAGGTATTCCCGGAACTGATCAAAAAGTTTGGCAAGAACCTGAAAATCTGGAGTGCGGCATGTTCAACAGGAGATGAACCGTATTCCCTTGTCATGGCACTTTCAAGACAGGTTCCGCTTGCAAATATTAAGATCATTGCAACGGATATCGACAATCAGGTGCTTGATACGGCGAGAATGGGACTGTACAATGAAAAGAGTATTGCCTCTGTGCCGGATGATCTGAAAAAGAAGTATTTTACAAAAGTTGGTTCTTCCTATCAGATTTCAGATGAGATCAAAAAAAGGGTGGAATTTAAAAAGCATGACCTGTTAAAAGATCCCTATCCGAGTGGCTGCAATCTGATCGTCTGCCGTAATGTGGTTATTTATTTCACGGAAGAAGCAAAAGATGTGATCTATCAGAAGTTCCATAAAGCGCTTCAGCCGGGTGGTGTACTTTTCATTGGAAGTACAGAACAGATCATGAATTACAGAGAACTTGGATTTGACAGACATACATCCTTCTTCTTTGAGAAAAAGTAACAGTACATAATTAAAAACAGCTTATCAGGAAATGATAGGCTGTTTTTATTATTTGGAGGTTGAAAATGAAAAAAATATATAAAAGAATTTTGTCACTTGGGCTGGCTGTAGGTGTGATATTCAGCTTACAGGAAGGCGTACACATTTGTGCGCAGGAAAATATACAGGCAACGGAGGGCATTTTTGCAGATTACAATGATGGTAATAAGGAAAAAACGGATACTGAGGATCAGATAACCGGGGCAGAAGCAGAAGAAAACACGGAACGGACAACTGAGGAGACAGAAAACAGGAAAAATACGGAGCGGGCAACTAGGGAGACAGAAACCGGGAAAAACACGGAGCAGACAACTGAGGAGACAGAAAACGGGAAAAACACGGAGCAGGCAATTGAGACAGAAACCGGGGAAATCATGGATGATGACGATACAGAAGAAGCGGAAGAAAGTGTCTGGATGGTGTATGATGGGACAGAAGAGCCGGAGGAACCGGACGAGCCGGAACTGGATGAAGGATTTCATCAGGACGGAAGTATAGCAATCAATGAAACGAATTTTTCGGATAATGAATTTCGCAAAAAAATCAAGAAATATGACACCAATAAAGATGGTCTCTTGGCAGATTCCGAAAACAGGAAGATTACAAAGCTGGAATTTGAGGAAAAAATACAAACGGAGGGAATAGAATATTTACGGTACCTGAAAAAAATTGTTTTGACAGATGGTATCTGCAGTATTATGAATAGCAGTTCGTTGGAAGAGATAGAGATATCGGATGCTTATAAAGTCGATCATTTGAGAGTTGCGTCGTTTTCTGGATGTACCGCATTAAAAAGCCTTTCTATAGATGCGAGCATAAATTTGGATGCAGGAATTGATTTTACAGGATGCAAAAAATTAGAAACACTGACAATAAAAGAATATATGGGAGCTGCATTAGATCTGAGTCCTTGTATTGCACTGAAAAAGCTTGACATTGAAAATCTGTACGGAAAGGATAGAAGTTCAATTGCTAAACTGGATTTGAACAGCCAACAGAAGATTTTGGAACTTTCGTTGAAAGCGATAAAACTGAGTGAAGATTTTGTACTTCCAAAATCAGTTCAAAAAGTTCATGTTGAGGGGGTATCGTCAAAAAAACTGGATTTAAGTAATTATAAAAATTTAAAAGAGTTTTCGGTAGAAGGCTCCACGGAAAATTTACAATTAAACGGATGTGCGAATCTTGAAAAACTGGATATTGAAGATTATTATTTGAAAACCCTGAATTTGTCAGGATGTTCCGAACTGACTGAGTTTGATACTTTAGATCAGGATAATCTGAAAAATATAGATTTTACCGGCTGTAAAGGTCTGAAAAAGCTTCGTATCAGTTCTGGAGGTTTAAAAAAGCTGAATTTACAGGAGTGTAGTAAACTGAAAGAGTTAGAAGTGAATGCCGGTAAACTGACGGACTTGAAATTACCGGAAAAGATACAAAAAATAACTTTTGAAAATTTACTGCTGACTAGTCTCGATTTAAGTAAATATAACAAACTTGAGGAAGTGTATTTTGAGGGAGAGGCACCGAAACTAGAAAAAATAAAATGTGTGAATACATCGTTGAAAATTTTTGACGTGGATCGATTTGAAAAACTTGAGAAACTAAGAGAATTGGATCTGAGCAATAATAAGTATTTAAAAGAGGCTGAATTTGCCGCATATGGCTATGGAACATATGTTGATCCTGTAATTCCTAATATTGAAAGAATCAATCTCAGCAACTGTAAAAACCTTAAAACGTTTGCATGTCATAAGGCACCGAAATTAAAAACGGTTAACCTGACGGGATGTGTGAATCTCACAGAGCTTGATGTTGCATATACAGGGGTTGGAAGCATAGATATATCCAAATTTAAAAAATTAGTTACCTATCGTTGTGCAGGAAATAACCTTACGAAACTTGATGTGACAAAAAATAAAAAGTTGCGTACATTAGACTGCCAGAAAAACAGACTGAAATATTTGGATTTGAGAAAATCTACAAATCTGACCAATATAGAGCTGAACGATAATGAACTTACCAGTTTTGATATTAGTAATATATCAGGGCTGGGATGGTATAAATTTGATAATCAGTATTATACCATTGCAAAGGGAAAAAAGATTGATCTGGCAAAATTGCCGGGATTTGATATGTCAAAGATTGGAAAAGTAACAGGAGGAACCAGAAGTGATGGAGGATATGGTTCTGTTGTTACACTGACGGATAAAAAAACAAACACGGTTTCTTATGAATATGATGTTCAGAATGGCTGGTATCAGACATTTCATATAAAATTTGAAAATCCGGATAATTTAGCCAGCATAAAAAAAGTAAAATGTACACTCAATAAAAATACTTATACATACGATGGCAAAGCGAAGAAACCGTCTGTGACTGTTACATTGAAAGGGAAAAAATTAAAGCAAGGCACTGATTATACCGTGAAGTATAAAAATAATAAAAAAAGCGGCATTGCAACAGTGATCGTCAGTGGAAAAGGTGCATATATTGGAACAGTCACAAAAACATTTAAAATATTACCGAAAAAAACATCTTTTACGAAAAGTGTCAGCGTAAACGCCGGGGAGATAGAGCTATCCTGGGAAAAAGCAGATAGTGCCACCGGATATGAGATACGTTATAGTACTGATTCAAAGATGAAGAAAAATGTGCAGAAAAAAGTGATCACCAGAAATAAAAACACCACATTAAAAATAAAGAAACTGAAAAATAATGCGGTGTATTATGTGCAGATACGAACATATAAGCTGGCAGATGGCAAAAAGGTTTACAGTGCATGGAGTAAGGCTGGCCAGATCAGATTATAAAAGGAATGGATGGCAGCTTACAGTTTTTTCTTACAGATAAACTGCAGTACATGCATACAATATTCTTTCTGCATTTCACTGGAAGCAACAAAATCTTCTGACAGTTCAAAATAACTTTTTTTATCTTTAAACATAAGACGGAATGCCGGTTTTTGTATTTCCTGATACTGGGGAACAAAAATGGCATTCTTTTTTTTATAGCAGGTTCCTGCGGTAGCTTTTTTTCTTCGTTCTTTTGGAATCGAGGCAGCAAGGCTTGAGGGAATGGCGAGATCTTCCTCAGGCAGATACCAGTAATTTTTATAATCAGAAAGAAAATATTTGAGTTCCCCTGTATATAAACGGACACAGAGTGTTGTCTGGTCTGTATCGACAACCAGATGGAAATTCTCATAATGACAGGAAACACGTTTAGGAACCGAAAAAATGTTTTGCATGGAAAAGAGAATCTCCCTGCAGGGTTTGCCGTCATAGGAGACAGATTCATTGGCACAGATGGATGTCACATTAAATGCCCCCTCAAACAACTTTACATAGGACAGTACGGAGAGAAGCTTTGGCATATCGATAACATCCTCATAATTGTGCTGCTTTAAAAGAGAGATAAGTTTTTTATCTGGATTTTTCTGACATGCCTTGTATACATCTATCAGTTCACCACCGTTATATGCGTCCTCGCGTTCTAAACCAATGAATTGCTCTACCGTTTTCTGCTTTAAATTTGGAAGGGCAAAAAGAAAACGAAAGCCTGAGATCATTTTATAGATGTCAACATATTCATAAGCGGAAAATGGTTCTGGTATTTTGTACTTCTGACATTTGTTTGTCAGGTACGGAATATCAAAACCGATTCCGTTAAACGTGATGATCGTATCAAAATTTTGCAGATAATCCAAAAATGCATGCAGTACATCCGATTCATCTGCCGGAGTTTCTGCAAAAAACTGATCGACAATAAGCAGATTTTCTTTCCGCGCAGCGCATCCGATCAGATAGAGTGATGTGCGTGCAGCTGAAAATCCGGTTGTTTCTATATCAAAAAAAAGAGAATTCTCTGTAAATATCAGTTCTGCCAGTGAATCATCTGCTGTAAAAGGCATTTCTTCGTGCCAGTGTTTCATATAAATCCTCCCTGATTTCCTTCATAATAAACTATTTTATCACATATAAAAAGAAAAAGAAAATGCCATTAATTGATGGAATTATCTCAATAATTGTGAAAATTTTGTCAAAAGGTTCTAAAAAAAATACAAGGAATAGATGGAATATGTATCATTTTGTGGTATAATCAATAGGATAAATGTTCTATGAGACATATCATAGAATAGAATACAATTAAGAGAAAGTGGGGCACGAAAAATGGGTTTAAAGACATTTAAAGGTGGCGTCCATCCTTACGAAGGCAAGGAATTAGCAAAGGATGCGCCGATTGTGGAAGTTTTACCCAAGGGCGACCTGGTGTATCCGTTATCACAGCATATCGGAGCACCTGCAAGTCCGATAGTGGCGAAAGGCGACAGAGTATTAAAGGGACAGAAAATCGCAGAAGCGGGCGGTTTTGTATCATCTCCAATTTATGCATCTGCTTCCGGTACTGTAAAAGCTATTGAACCGCGTCGTGTGGCAGTTGGCGATATGGTCAATTCCATCGTGATCGAAAACGACGGAGCGTTCGAAGAGGTTTCTTATACGCCATGTGAAGATGTGACAGCTTTATCAAAAGAAGAGATCATTGGTAAAGTAAAAGAGGCCGGTGTTGTCGGCATGGGAGGTGCGGGTTTCCCGACTCATGTGAAGTTATCACCAAAAGAACCGGAAAAAATTGAGTATATCATTGCAAACTGTGCAGAGTGTGAACCATATCTGACCGCAGATTATCGGAGAATGTTAGAAAATCCGGAAGAGCTGATCGGAGGTATGAAGATCATTCTTCAGATTTTTGACAAGGCAAAGGGTGTATTCGGTATTGAGAATAACAAACCGGACTGTATTGAAAAACTGCAGGAACTTGTAAAGGATGAACCGCGTATTGAAGTATGTCCATTAGAAACAAAGTATCCGCAGGGTGGTGAGCGTCAGTTGATTTATGCTGTGACAGGACGTTCCATCAATTCCAAAATGCTTCCGGCAGATGCAGGATGCATCGTTGACAACGTTGAGACGATCATTGCCATCTACAATGCAGTTAAACTTGGCAAGCCGGTAACAAACCGTATTTCTACGATCACAGGTGATGCGGTAGAGCATCCAGGTAACTTTTTATATAATATTGGTACGAGTTATCAGGAACTTGTCGATGCGGCAGGTGGATTTAAAGTACAGCCTGAGAAGATTATTTCCGGTGGTCCGATGATGGGATTTGCCATGTTTGGATTAGACGTTCCGACCACAAAGACATCATCCTCCCTGTTATGTATGTCACAGGATGAGGTTGCTGCTGCAGAAAAGTTACAGACAGCATGTATCAACTGTGGACGCTGTGTAGAAGCATGTCCGGAGCAGTTGATTCCGTCGAGACTTGCGAAGTTCTCAGATAAGGGACTTTCCGAAGAATTTGAAAAATGGCATGGCTTAGAGTGTGTTGAGTGCGGAAGCTGCAGTTTTGCATGCCCGGCTAAGAGACAGCTTGCACAGTCTATCAAGACCATGAAAAAACAGGTTCTTGCAGCAAAACGCAAAAAATAATGGAAATATGAAAAATAAATTTTTAAAACTGAAGAAAGAGGTGGATTCCTGTGAGTGATTTATATCATGTTTCATCATCACCACATGTGCGTTCTAAAGATACGACGGAAAGAATCATGCTTTATGTAATTATTGCATTGCTTCCGACAACCTTATTTGGTATTTATAACTTTGGATACAGAGCACTGATTTTAATTTTAGTAACAATCGCATCCTGTGTTGCATCAGAGTGGATCTTCAATAAGATCGTACATAAAAAACAGACGATCAATGATTTAAGTGCTGTTGTAACCGGTCTGCTTTTAGCATTAAACCTTCCGGCTACACTTCCATGGTGGGAAGCAGTACTCGGCGGTGTATTTGCAATCGTGGTTGTAAAATGTATGTTCGGCGGATTAGGACAGAACTTCATGAACCCTGCTCTGGGTGCAAGATGTTTTCTTCTGATTGCATTTGCAGCTAACATGACGAACTTTACGATCGATTCCTATACCGGAGCAACGCCGCTTGCAGCAATGAGAAATGGTGATCCGGTCAATACGATGGATATGCTGATCGGACGTACAGCCGGAACAATCGGTGAGACTTCCGCGATCGCGATTCTGATTGGTGCAATTTTCCTGATTTTAATGGGTGTTATCGATCTTAGAATCCCGGCAAGCTATATTATCACATTTATTGTTTTCATGCTTCTTTTCAGCGGACATGGTGCTGACTGGACTTATATTACAGCACAGCTCTGCGGTGGTGGTCTGATGCTTGGTGCTTTCTTTATGGCTACTGATTATGTCACTTCACCGATCACACCAATGGGACAGATCATCTTTGGTATCTGCTGTGGTATCTTTACCGGACTGTTCCGTTGCTTTGGTGCAAATGCAGAAGGTGTTTCTTTTGCAATCATCTTAAGCAATATCTTAGTTCCGATGATCGAGAAATATACAGTTCCGAGAGCATTTGGTATGGTAAAAGAAGCCAAAAAGCAGGAAGGAGGCAAATAAGATGAATAAGAAGATCGTTCATGACGCATTAATTTTATTTGCTTTTACAATCGTACTTGGACTTTTACTTGGAGTTGTGTACGGTGTCACAAAACCTTCAATTGACAAGGTAAATGAAGAAAAAACACAGAATGCCTACAAACAGGTATTTACAGATGCAGATCATTTTACAGATTATGCAGATTTTGATGCAGACGCAGCACAGGCTCTGTTAGATGAAAACGGATATTCCGATGAGATCGAGACAGTAGTTGCAGCACAGGATGCATCCGAAAATACACTTGGTTATGTATTTACGGTAACCGCAAAGGACGGAAGCCAGGGATCTATCACATTCTCCGTAGGTATCCAGAATGATGGAACTGTAAATGGTTATTCCATCACATCTATTTCTGAGACACCTGGTCTTGGTATGAAGGCGCAGGAAGAAGATTTCTACGGTCAGTTTGAAAACAAAAAAGTAGATTCCTTTACCGTTGTTAAGTCAGCTCCGTCAGCCGACAACGAGATCGAAGCAATTTCAGGTTCTACCATTACATCAAAAGCTATGGCTAACGGTGTAAATGCCTGCCTGACATACTTCCAGAATGTTTTAGCGGGAGGTACAAATTAATGAACAAAAATGTAGAACGTTTATATAACGGTATTATCAAGGAGAATCCTACCTTCGTTCTGATGCTTGGTATGTGTCCGACATTGGCGGTTACTTCCTCAGCAATCAATGGACTTGGTATGGGACTTTCCACAACAGTGGTACTTATTTTATCCAATATGCTGATTTCAGCATTCCGTAAAGTGATCCCGGATGGTGTCCGTATGCCGGCATTCATCGTAATCGTTGCATCACTTGTTACCATGGTTCAGTTTATCATGCAGGCATATACACCAAGCCTTTCCGAGTCTTTAGGTGTATATATTCCTCTTATCGTAGTAAACTGTATCATCCTTGGACGTGCAGAAAGTTATGCTTCTAAGAACCCGGTAATCCCGTCTATGTTTGATGGTATTGGTATGGGACTTGGATTTACATTTGGTCTTACCTGCATCGGTTTGATCCGTGAACTTTTAGGAGCAGGTCAGATCTTCGGATTCCAGATCTTATCCTTAAAATGGTTTACACCGATCACAATTTTCATTATGGCTCCTGGTGCATTCTTAGTATTGTCCTGTCTGGTTGCTATTATGAACATTGTAAGAGCGAAGATGGAAGCAAAAGGAAAACCGTTAGCAGAGCCTGCAGGATGCTTGAGCGGCGACTGCTCCGGCTGCAGCCAGGCTGCACACTGCAGCGGTAAAGCAACTGTAAAAGCAGATGCTGCCGGAAAAGAAGAGTAGGAGGATAGGTACAGATGAAAGAATTACTTTTGATTGCAATCGGTTCTGCGATTGTAAATAACGTTGTATTAAGTCAGTTCCTTGGTATCTGTCCGTTCTTAGGAGTTTCCAAGAAAACAGAGACAGCAGCCGGAATGGGCGGTGCAGTTGTGTTCGTTATCACGATTTCCTCGTTTGTAACAGCACTGATCTATAAATTTATTCTTGCAAACAGCTATCTGATGAGCAAGGGGATCGATCTTACTTATTTACAGACGATCGTATTTATTCTTGTTATCGCAGCATTAGTACAGTTTGTTGAGATGTTCTTAAAGAAATCAATGCCGGCATTGTATCAGAGTTTAGGTGTATACCTTCCTCTTATCACTACAAACTGTGCCGTATTAGGTGTTGCATTAACAAACGTTACAAAAGAATATGGAATCTTAGAGAGTGTTGTAAATGGTTTTGCAACTGCATTCGGATTCCTGATCGCGATCGTTCTGATGGCAGGTCTGCGTGAAAAAATTGAATACAATGATATTCCAAAACCATTTCAAGGTACTGCGATCGTTCTGATCACAGCAGCTTTGATGTCTATCGCGTTTATGGGATTCTCAGGAATGATTTAGGAGGAAAAATAAGATGAACGTTACAGCAATATTAGTTGCAGCCCTTGTTGTGGGCGGCGTAGGTATCTTGATTGGATTTTTCCTTGGTATTTCCGGAGAAAAATTCAAAGTAGAAGTTGATGAGAAGGAAGTTGCCATCTTAGGCGAACTTCCAGGAAATAACTGTGGTGGTTGTGGTTATGCCGGATGTTCCGGACTTGCTGCAGCGATCGCAAAAGGTGAAGCACCAGTCAACCAGTGTCCGGTCGGCGGAGCTCCAGTTGCAGCTAAGATCGGTGCAATCATGGGTGTAGATGCAGGTGCAGGTGAGAAAAAAGTTGCTTTCGTAAAATGTGCAGGAACCTGTGACAAGACACAGAAAGATTACGAGTATACTGGTAATGAGGATTGTGCATCTATGATGTTCGTTCCAAACGGTGGACCAAAGGCATGTAACTATGGATGTTTAGGTTTTGGCTCCTGCGTAAAGGCATGTCCGTTTGATGCAATCCATATCGTAGATGGTATAGCGCTGGTTGATAAAGAAGTATGTAAGGCATGTGGTAAATGTGTGGCTGCCTGCCCGAAACACTTAATCGAGCTGGTTCCTTACTCAGCAAAACATATTGTTCAGTGTAGTTCTAAGGATGTCGGCAAGAATGTAATGAAGGCATGTTCCGTTGGATGTATCGGATGTCATCTCTGTGAGAAGAACTGTCCGAAGGATGCCGTACATGTCATTGACAATGTAGCATATATTGATCAGGAAAAATGTGTCGGATGTGGTATCTGTGCACAGAAATGTCCGAAGAAGATTATTCTTTAATTTAAGTACAATTAGAAGAACAAAAGAACAGGCTGCTCAAAGCGGTCTGTTCTTTTGTATATTATTTTATAAACATTCAAAAAAATAAGTGATAAAAAATTGTTATTAACACAAAAATATGATAAAATATCACTATAACAATATATTTTTTGTGAAAATTATACAAAGCGGGTGGACAAAATGGAACTTATTTACGCAAATGATAATTGTACCGGATGCAACAAATGTGTAAGAGATTGTCCGGTGCTGATCGCCAATGTTGCAACAGATGCAGGAAAGGTAACAGTTGACTCTGAAAAATGTATTGCATGTGGGGCATGTTTTGATGCATGTGAGCATAATGCCAGAGAATATCAGGATGACACAAAATCATTTTTTACAGCATTAGAAGCAGGAAAAAAGATTTCTGTTATTTTAGCTCCTGCATTTTTGGCAAATTATCCGCATGAGTATAAAAAGGTACTTGGATATCTGAAGGAAAAAGGTGTAAATCATATTTACAGTGTTTCTTTCGGTGCAGATATCACGACATGGGGATATTTAAAATATATTACAGAACATCAGTTTCTGGGTGGCATTTCCCAGCCATGTCCGGCAGTTGTCAATTATGTGGAAAAATATATTCCGGAATTACTGCCGAAAATGATGCCGATTCATAGTCCGATGATGTGTATGGCAATTTACATAAAAAAATATTTAAAATGTGATGATGAACTTGCATTTATCAGTCCTTGTATCGCAAAGAAGACAGAGATTACAGATCCAAATTGCTATGGCTATGTAAAATATAATGTGACATTTAAAAAGCTTTTTGAAACGATTGGAAATAAATATCAGGGCTGTAAGGAATATGAGGACGAACTGGAATATGGCATGGGTGCTCTTTATCCGATGCCGGGTGGTTTAAGAGAAAACGTAGAACATTTCCTTGGAAAAGAACAGGTGGTAAGACAGGTAGAAGGCGAAAAGGAAGCCTATCGCTATCTGCATGAGTATTTAGAACGTATCAAAAAGAATAAGAGACAGCCGTTTATGGTCGATATTTTAAACTGCTCTAAGGGATGCATCTATGGAACAGCTACTGAGTTAGAGCGCAATACGGATGATGTTATGCTCACACTCAGTGATATGAGAAACAAAACGGCAAATGCAGGAGCAGACGCGAAAAGAGGATTGTTTGGCAAGAAGACAAAGAATGGTTCACCATGGGACGAATCCGTACCGGAGAAGGATCGTTTGGTAAATCTGATGAAAGCATTTGAAGGTTTAGATATCAATGATTTTGTACGCAAATATACAGACAAAAGTGTTGAGATTAAAGAGCCTGCGGAGCATGAAATGCAGGAGATTTTTGCTTCCATGAATAAGACGGATGATGCCAGCCAGAAAATGAATTGTGAGTCCTGTGGTTATTCTTCCTGTCGCAATATGGCAAGGGCAATTTATAATGGTGTAAATGTCAAGGAAAACTGTGTACATTATGTCAAGAGTGTTGCGGAGAATGAAAAAGAAAAGATCCAGAATCTGATGGAAGAGGAACAGCAGAAACAAGAAATTCATAATCAGAAACTTGCCGATATTACAGAACAGTTTGTATCTTTGAGTGAAAATATTGATCAGCTGGGTGACGCGAATGAAACTTCGGCAAATGAGGCGACCACGCTTGCACAGCATATTCAGGAGATCTCCAATTTCTGTCAGGAGTTAAACAGTTCATTGGCAACGATGTCTGATTTTATCAATATTTATAAAGCAAGCAATGAGGATATTTCTTCCATAGCAGGGCAGACAAATCTTCTTTCCCTGAATGCTTCCATAGAGGCGGCAAGGGCTGGAGAGGCTGGACGTGGATTTGCAGTAGTTGCAAGTGAGATACGTGAATTGTCCGATTCGACGAAAAAACTGATTGTAGAGAACAATGCAAAAGCAGAAGAAATCATTCCTAAGATTAATGCAAGCATTGATTCTATCAAAGATCTGATTGAAAATATCAATGAAATGAATGAGAAGGTGGCAACGATTGCAGCAACATCGGAGGAAATTTCGTCACAGACATCCTGTGTACAGAGTATGGCAGATGAACTGCGTGATGCGGTAGAAAATATTTAAGCAAATAGAATTGGTTTGCATAAAAAGCAGTAAAAAGGTGACATTACGTTTCCTGCCAATATTATATGACATAAAAAACATCCGGCAACTAAAAAAGGTCTGCCGGATGTTTTTTGATCAAATAGATTTAAAACTGATTTTGTGTAAATATTACAAGCTCCTGCATCTTTGAGGCAATAGTATCAAGGATATCTGTATTTTTATTTTCGGCTTCTAATGTTTCGTGTGCATGAGCAGTAAGCTCTTCTGAGATGGCAGAGAGTGTCTGGACGGAATCAGAAATGACCTGGTTTGCATCTTTTAACTCTGAGGTACTTACGGTCAGGTTCTGGATACCACTCTGAATGGAGAGCGTGTTTTCCTGAATCGAGGAGAAACTGTTTGCCGTGTTTTTAGCACTTTCTTTTTCCTGATTGATTCCATCGATCATTTGCTGGATGACTGTGACAACTTCGTTGATAGCTGAAGTAACATTCTGGATCAGTTCCGTGATCTTTACAGTTGCTTCTTTTGTCTGGGAAGCCATTCCGGTAATCTCTGATGCAACCACTGCAAATCCCTTCCCGGCATCTCCGGCTCTTGCAGCTTCAATACTTGCGTTTAATGCAAGCAGACTGGTCTGGGAAGTGATACCGCCGATCAGTTCCACGATAGAATGCATTTCTTCCATGTTATGGTTCAGAGTTTCTAACTTTGATGCGGCATCCACGCTGTTTTGGACAGAGGTATCTACCTGGCTGGCGAGAAGCTGCATGGAACTACTGCCTTCTGTCACGATATCTAAAGTGTGTTTCATGTTTGCATCGATCTGCTGTGTTACATCATTGACGATCACAATCTTATCCTGAATTTCCTGTGTCTGGGAACCCTGTTCCATTACGGCATTCGTTGCTTCGGCAGCACCGCTTGATACTTCCTGCATTGCATGCTGTGTGGTCTGAGCTGCAGTGCTCAATTTATCAAGCTCCTGATGGATGCTGTTGATCTTCTGATTGACGTGGTCTGATAATTCAGAGAGGTTTGCCAGCAGTTTTTCGGACTGTGACTGTGATTCCTCTGCATGCTGTATTTTCTGTGCCATATTGATATTTAATGTCTGTGATGTAAAATAAGAATAAATACCGACCATGATCATGATGACAACCTGGATCACGGCATTGTCCTGTCCGGAGTAGCCAAACTTTCCGGTCTGAGCCCCCATAATTGTAATGATGAGACTTTCGATGACTGTTCCGGTATTGATTATGAGAGAGTATTTGGCATCATTATAAACTGAGATGATTAAGATCATCGGGATAACAAATAAAAATACGAGACCGTTGGTTGCAGTGAAGATTGCAAAACTGTAAAAAACAGCGAAACCGATGGCAACAAGATGCTGGATCGCGGGTGTTTCATGTGACTTATTCCAAAAGAAAAACTCTGCAATAACCGGTCCAAAACCCAAAACTGCGAAGATAATGATATATCCCCAGGTTTGAAGTCCGGAAAGCGCCTGCAGGATACAGAAAAGTGTCATGATACTTGAATCAATCAGATGTGCATACATACAGGTTTTATTATTTCGTTCAAGATCGCTGAAAGTGGTTTGCTTCATAAATAAAGTCTCCTCTTATATATAGTTATTCAGTAGGAATGGTGAAAAAACTTTGGTTCTATTGTACTACTTTTAAGTGGAAGATACAAGAAACTTACGCTGGGCTATTTGAAAATTCTTCTAAATAGGAAAGATAACGTTCAGACAGCTTTACTTTCGTATAAACTTCTGCATATTCCTTTGGCGGGAGTGTATCAACATAATTTTCGGGAAAATCCTTTTTGATTCCGGCAGCCTTTGCGAGATCTACGGCTTTGTTATATGCCACGGCAGCCTTTTCCTCACTGGAATAAGTGCCGACAAGATAATTGCCATTGATGTGGATCATTGTGCGATATTTTGTGATCCCTTTCACGATATGACGCAAGACACCGTGAAAACGATTGATCACAAGAATATTGGCATAGCGATAGTCGTAAGAATCTCCATTTACAAACTGATAATCTCTTCCGGCAACCGCGTATGGACGGATCCCATAACGTGAAAGAATGGAATACTGCATTCCGTAATCACTGACAAAAAGATGTCCCTGCCGCTTCTGGATCTTATGGCTGGAATAATAAAAAAGATCATCAATATCAAATTTTAATTCCTCATGTTCGGAAAGAAAATAGCTGAAATATCCTTTGCGCAGATAGATCGGATTTTTAAAATAAAGTCCATTGTCCCGGAAATTAAGCAGAATGATGATTTTTTCATGAGGGAGAATATTTTTGTGTGAATAGACATTGTCAATGGTTATGACGGCGTCAGAAAGAGTCTGGGATGCTTCCTTATAAGCCAGATGCGCCATTTCTTCTGAAGCAAAACTTCCAAGGCTGATGTGTTTGCCGGAATAATTGATGCTTGTACGATAGTAGATGGTTCCATCTTTTTTTGTGGCAGGAAAAACGCCTTTTAACATAAGAATTCTCCATTTCAAAAAATGTTATGGTGCATTAGTGAGTTGTATTCAGCATATCACGTTTCGAAGCAGGATGCAACCGGCTGCAATTTTGGTAAAATAATATTTTCATACGTTAAAGCATTGACATGAAGCAATCGTTTCCTATATAATGTTTAGAAAGTATTGGGAATCATACGAAAACGTATTGATATAATACCGAACAGTATTAGAACCCCGAAATTTGATTACGATGAATAAAAAGATAAGAGGACGAAGAAAATGGAATTAATGTATGCAAGCACAAGAGACGCAAATGAAAAAGTGACAGCATCACAGGCAATTTTAAAAGGACTGGCAAATGATGGCGGTTTATATGTACCGACTGAGATTCCGTCTTTGGATGTAAGCATGGAAGAACTTTCTAAGATGACTTATCAGGAGACTGCCTATGAAGTGCTCAAACTGTTTCTGACAGATTATACAGAGGAGGAACTGAAAAACTGTATTAATGCTGCCTATGATAGTAAGTTTGATACAGAAGAGATTGCACCGTTGGTGGATGCGGATGGTGCATATTATCTTGAATTGTTCCATGGTCCGACGATAGCTTTTAAAGATATGGCATTATCCATTCTGCCACATCTTCTGATCACTGCTGCAAGAAAGAACAATGTCAAAAATGATATTGTGATCCTGACTGCTACTTCCGGCGATACCGGAAAAGCAGCACTGGCAGGATTTGCAGATGTAAAGGGAACGAAGATCATTGTATTTTATCCAAAGAATGGTGTCAGTCCGGTACAGGAAAAACAGATGGTAACACAGAAAGGTGATAATACCTTTGTTGTCGGTATCCACGGTAACTTTGATCAGGCACAGACCGGCGTTAAGAAAATGTTTTCAGATACAGAACTTGCAAAGGAGATGGATGCTGCAGGATATCAGTTTTCTTCTGCAAACTCGATCAATATTGGACGTCTGGTTCCGCAGATCGCATATTATGTCTATGCATATGCAAAATTATATGCAAACGGTGTGATCGCAAAAGATGAGAAGATTAATATTGTGGTTCCTACCGGTAACTTTGGAAATATCCTGGCTGCATTTTATGCAAAAAATATGGGAATCCCGGTTGCAAAACTGATCTGTGCTTCAAATGAGAACAAAGTCCTTTATGATTTCTTCTCCACAGGCACATATGATAAGAACCGTGAATTTATGCTGACAAGTTCTCCTTCTATGGATATTCTGATCTCCAGTAATTTAGAGCGTCTGATCTACCGTATTGCCGGAGAGGATGCAGCTAAGAATGCGGCATTGATGAAAGAGCTTAATACAACTGGTAAATACGAGATTACATCAGAGATGAAAGAGAAACTTGCTGACTTTTACGGCAATTATGCGAGTGAGAAAGAAACTGCGGATACCATCCGCGATCTGTATGAGAAAACCGGTTATGTGATTGATACACACACAGCAGTTGCTGCATCCGTATATCACAAGTACAAAAAAGACACAAATGATGCGGAAACAAAGACTGTGATCGCTTCCACAGCCAGCCCATTTAAATTCAGCAGAAGTGTTATGGATGCCATTGATCCAAAATATGATTCTTTATCAGAGTTTGAATTAGTGGATGAATTAAGCAAGATCGGTAACATAAAAATCCCGCAGGCAATTGAGGAGATCCGTAGTGCTGAGGTACGTCATAAGACGGTATGCGAAGTAGAAGAGATGCCAAAGGTTGTAAAACAGTTCCTCGGAATGTAAAAAGAATAGAAAACGGCTGTGCCCAAAGGCACAGCCGTTTTTACTGTTCATAATAACAGTCACTCTATTGTTTATGATGTACCTGTTTACAGTTCATTATGAATCAACTCAAATATAAAATGTATTGTTCCGAATGAATAAACAATCGGTAACATATATGCCTCGTGTTCAAATGTGACCAGTTCATCTGTGACAACATTTGGAACATCAAGCTGCAGTTCAAGCCCCTGTTCGTTTGACATATTAACGTTGAACAGACCATTATGGAGATTTAAGAAATCTTCGAGAGAAGACTGTACATATTCGTCAAAACTGTGAAAATCTTCATTGACATAACGGGATGCAAATGCAATGCAGGTGCTTTCCGGCATATCGATATAAGTACGAATGGAAAATTTACCATTGATCTGCTGCCTGATACAATAGTTTGTCGGATATTCTTTACAAAGTTCAGGGCGAACCGGTGAAAAATCATCCCCGATAAAACGAACGAGATCGTTAAATAAGAGATGCAGGAAAGAAAGCTCTCCAGGTGAAAGCGGACGCTCAGCAATAACAAAGAAATTTTCTACAAGGTGATCTACAATATCCTTCGTTTCAGCGGACATATCTGCATCGTAAAGTTCATTCTCAGACTGATAACCGATGATGAGAGACTGGAGCTGCTCATTATTAATAACACCATCATTTAATAATGCCTGACCAAGAAGTAAGAAATTAGGATTCTGTGTCTGCAGCAGCTCCGTAACCTGAGCTTCTGTCAGATAACCTTCCCGGATGGCAAGTTCACCGAAACGTTTGTCTTCATGTGTCTGCATGATAATTACGCGGTCCACTTCACTGGCTGACATATAGCCTGCATGCATGGCAAGGGTTCCTAATTTTGGATGTTCGTTATTTGCTTCCTGCATGGCATGCATCAGCTGTTCTTTTGTGATCCCGTGTGATAATAAATAGTTTCCGAAAAATTGAGCGTACATGTCTATCTCCCTTCAAATCTTGAAGTAATAATATGTTCGATCTGATCCGCATTGATCGGTTTCTGGATAAAATCACTGGCACCTGCCTCAATGGCTTCGCGGAGCTGGGACTGCGTACCAACAGAAGAGACAATAATGATAGTAGCATCTGGATCAAAATCAGTAATCTCATGTATGACAGCATTGCCATCTTTGATCGGCATAACGATGTCAAGAAATACAAGCGAAGGGGATTCCTTTTTGTAAATATCAATAGCATCCTGTCCGTTTGCAGCCTCTAAAAATGTTGGTGTGCCAAACTGGGAGAGGATATCCTTTAACTGTTTTCTTGCTAAAATAGAATCGTCACTGATGAGAATTTTTGTGTCATCAAATTTCATGGTTTTTTGCCCCCATCTATAAGTATGTTATTTTTATTTTACACTAATCGGCGCAAGAGTTCAATGTTTCTTGACCGAAAATATGGGATTTTATGTAAAAAAACAAAACAAAATGTTCAGTTGCACCAATTTTATATTGTGTTTATAATAAAAATATGGGACAAAAAGAATGTCAAAATAAGAATTTTTATGCTGGAGGTTTAAAATGAAAGTAATGCTTGTATTTGACGCAGTGATTCTGCTTTTTGGGATTTATATGGTGATATCGTCACTTCAGATGAAAAAAAGCGGCAGGATCAATGCTATGGTGATCGCTGAGGAAGAGATGAAAAAATGTAAGGATACGGCGGGATTTATTGCATTTATTTACTGGAGAGAGGCGGTGTTTGGAGGAATCGTGGCACTGGTGGGACTGATTGGTATCATCAACGAACTCACAAATTTCTTAGGAAAACTGACGCTGCTGGAACTTGTGATTTTCCTTGGATCTTTTTTGTGGTTTCAGAACAGTTTAAAGACTGCCAGGGAAAAATTCCTGCATATTTAAGATGTTGATCAGATGGCAGTCACACAGCCATCACATAAGCCGGTTATAGTAATGAATAGAAAAAATGTCAATTTGTGGGAGAAAATGGGACGTTATGGAACGTATTTTAGTTGTAGACGATGAGGACAAGATCCGTGCGATCATTCGAAAATATGGGGAATTTGAAGGATATGAGATCGCGGAGGCACATGACGGAATGGAAGCAGTTGAAATCTGCCGGAAAGAAGATTTTGATCTGATCATACTGGATGTGATGATGCCGGAACTGGATGGCTTTTCCACCTGCCTGGAAATCCGCAAGTTCAAAGAGATCCCTGTCATTATGCTCTCGGCACGCGGCGAGGAGTATGACAAGATCCATGGATTTGAACTCGGAATCGACGATTATGTGGTAAAACCGTTTTCGCCACGTGAGCTTATGATGCGCGTAAAAGTTGTAATCAGCAGAAACAATAAAAAAGACGTACGGGACGGACATGAGATCTTTCAGGCAGAAGGTCTGGTTGTTGATTTTACCGGACGAACTGTGACTGTGGATGGCAAGCGTGTGGAAATGTCGCCAAAAGAATACGAACTTTTGTTTTATTTAGTAACTAAAACTTCCCACACCATATTGGTGCGTTGATCCTTGAAAATTCAATATTTCA
>OLQX01001475.1_pt1 | contig 20201 bp, 13 predicted proteins | sample 1672581 | NCBI WGS metagenome assembly OLQX01 (sample SAMEA3136701, study PRJEB25190) | human gut metagenome | reverse complement strand
GCACGACCTTGCCAAGGTCGGGGCCGCGGGTTCGAGTCCCGTCTCGCGCTCTTCTGTTAAAAACAGGGAACTTTGATTTGCAAGGTTTCCTGTTTTTTGTTGTAGTGTAAAGCTTGATTACGGTTTTTCCGTAATTTCAATATACTTTTCTGATTTTCCTCATTATCACTTGGTATGGTATAATTTTCATTCGCCGGTGCTTTATGATTGCTACGTTGTAATTCCCTGTTATCACTTGGTATGGTATAATACGGATTCCGGTACTATTAATTCGGGTAGTGTTGTAATTCCCTGTTATCACTTGGTATGGTATAATTTATGTTACCGTGGTTTTGTTCGTAGTTTGTTGTAATTCCCTGTTATCACTTGGTATGGTATAATACTCGCTTAAGAAAGCTGACGACTTGTTAGGTTGTAATTCCCTGTTATCACTTGGTATGGTATAATGATATGTCATCCATTTTGATTCCTGTAGACGTTGTAATTCCCTGTTATCACTTGGTATGGTATAATACCTCTGTATGTACTACTCCACATTTTGCAGTTGTAATTCCCTGTTATCACTTGGTATGGTATAATATATTAAACATCAAGAGCATAAGGTAAAGTGTTGTAATTCCCTGTTATCACTTGGTATGGTATAATCAGTAATCACTGTGACATCCAAGTCTGATAGTTGTAATTCCCTGTTATCACTTGGTATGGTATAATTGGTAAACCTTTTTCTTTTTCCGGTATACCGTTGTAATTCCCTGTTATCACTTGGTATGGTATAATAAAGGACTAAAAGAAAGTATTGACAGTTATGTTGTAATTCCCTGTTATCACTTGGTATGGTATAATTGACAGTTTTACAACTGGTGATAAATGGCAGTTGTAATTCCCTGTTATCACTTGGTATGGTATAATTTAACAGCATCCTCACTTGCACTTTTTGATGTTGTAATTCCCTGTTATCACTTGGTATGGTATAATCTTTTGCGAGGCACATTTCTGACTCGGCTGGTTGTAATTCCCTGTTATCACTTGGTATGGTATAATATTTTCTCCCATTCTTTCTTCGTTACGCCGTTGTAATTCCCTGTTATCACTTGGTATGGTATAATTCAAAGAAGAACCGGATTAACACATGGATCGTTGTAATTCCCTGTTATCACTTGGTATGGTATAATGTCACCCTAGCCGTTCCGGCTTACCCAGCAGTTGTAATTCCCTGTTATCACTTGGTATGGTATAATCTGAAACAGATTCTTAATTGCAACAAAGAAGTTGTAATTCCCTGTTATCACTTGGTATGGTATAATATAAAGCTGGGTTTATATACGCTGACACGGGTTGTAATTCCCTGTTATCACTTGGTATGGTATAATTTAAAAAGCAAAGAAGCTTTATTGAAATGTGTTGTAATTCCCTGTTATCACTTGGTATGGTATAATTCAGCCGCGGCAATAAAAACTTCTTCATACGTTGTAATTCCCTGTTATCACTTGGTATGGTATAATAATCGCATATCATGATAATAACTACCATCAGTTGTAATTCCCTGTTATCACTTGGTATGGTATAATTGCATTTTCTTTTTCTATCGCATCTAAGCGGTTGTAATTCCCTGTTATCACTTGGTATGGTATAATATATCCGGTACGGTATACTCATTTGCATCGTTGTAATTCCCTGTTATCACTTGGTATGGTATAATAAAAAAACAGACGGTGCAACACAGATAGAAGTTGTAATTCCCTGTTATCACTTGGTATGGTATAATTAAACCTGTGCTAGGGTGTACCAATTCACAGTTGTAATTCCCTGTTATCACTTGGTATGGTATAATCAATGACAGGAGTACAGGGTACCTTCAGTGTTGTAATTCCCTGTTATCACTTGGTATGGTATAATGTCGTTTCCTGCTCCTGTCCTTTGCAAGTTGTTGTAATTCCCTGTTATCACTTGGTATGGTATAATACAGATGAAGAAACAGGAGAGATTGTAACGTTGTAATTCCCTGTTATCACTTGGTATGGTATAATCATTTGGAAATTATGATTACTGCATCATAGGTTGTAATTCCCTGTTATCACTTGGTATGGTATAATGCGTTGCAGACAAATCCGGACGGCAGTGTCGTTGTAATTCCCTGTTATCACTTGGTATGGTATAATTTTTGTGTCATGTAAACACCTCCTTTTCATGTTGTAATTCCCTGTTATCACTTGGTATGGTATAATACAAGCTTCTCCTCTGTCTTTTCTTTTTTCGTTGTAATTCCCTGTTATCACTTGGTATGGTATAATTAATATTACAGGGTTTGTATTCTTCACTGGGTTGTAATTCCCTGTTATCACTTGGTATGGTATAATCATTTACTGCGACGGTGTACTGACTCTTCCGTTGTAATTCCCTGTTATCACTTGGTATGGTATAATCTCTTCGACATCCTCCGGATCTTCGGTATGTTGTAATTCCCTGTTATCACTTGGTATGGTATAATATCAGCAGTCAATAATATTTCAACCTGCACGTTGTAATTCCCTGTTATCACTTGGTATGGTATAATTAAAGTGATTATGGATATTATCTGTGTTGCGTTGTAATTCCCTGTTATCACTTGGTATGGTATAATAGGGAGCACAAATCCCCACGAACTACAGGGATTCGTGGGGATTTCATCTAAAAAAAATCTTTAATTTGGAAGTTAAATTCTATCGAAAATCTTCTTTTTTCAAAAAACATCCATTAATTCTATTGATTCCGGGGTGTCATCGAACGTTTTCGTTCCTAACATAATTTCCATAGATTCATACTGCTTTTCTGTTAAAACCAGCGCACGTACTGATCCTTTTAAGGGCAGATTTTGTTTTAAACGCTGTTTATGCATTGCAACTGCATCCATACCATTGCATATCCTGGAATATACAGACCACTGCACCATATTGTAGCCATCTTTCAATAAAAACTTACGAAATTTTGTGGCATCCTTTTTCTCTTTTGCAGTTACTACTGGCAGATCAAAAAATACTAACATTCTCATAAACCTATTCATAGCTATGTACCTGTAATTGCATCAGTTCCGGCAACTCCAAATCTGATCTTTTTCCCTGCAAAGCACTACTGTAACTTGCCACCAGCATATCAATACAATTACTGATAATACGTTTTTCTCCTTTCATATCCATATCATAATTTATAATACCAAAAATACCACGTTTTCTTTCTGGCGTAAGATCGCTGTCAATTTCTGCTATATCATAATTTTGGGCTACATACAGGTCAACTAACGGACGAAATGGCTCGATCATATCATCCGCCAAATTAAAATTATTCAGCTCACTATGATGGAACACTCCAATCGAAGGTTCTAATCCATAACAGACAATGGAGCGGGCGATCAGACCTCTTACAATAGCATAACCATAATTTAACGCCGCGTTAATGATATGATCATTACCGCGTGAAAATCCTAATCCATACAGACTTTTAAAATAAAAAGCTGCTGCTTTCGCCTCCACATGTGTTCGATCGCCTGACTGGACTTCTTTACACATTTTCATCAGTTCTTCTGATCCATCCAGTTCAAGGTAGGCTAAACACAATGCCTGGTTTCTTATTTTCTGAACCACGATCTGCTGCCAGAGTCTTTTCTGTAAGGGCTTTCCTGCCTCTATCTGATATTTCAGAATTTTAAAATGGCGACTGTGCCTTACCATGGGAAGCAATACTGCATTCGGAAGATGTTTCTCATCACAGACATAAACCGCGATTCCCATATCTGCCATTTTTTGAAGTAAATAAGCTGAGACAGTTACGGTCTGATTTTCTATAATGATACAGTTGATATCCTCCAGTGGAATCTGTCTTGCTATGTCTGTTTCAATATTTAGCTGCTGATTTTTGATAGACAGCTTTACATGACTGTCTATCTTAATATTTCGAAATCCCATTTATCCCCCATGTTTTTATCAAGAAAACCCCATTCGTTTTTCACTTCTTACTACTGAAACATGACCTAAAACATCTATCTGACATTTTTCAAGCACATCCAGACTTTGTATACCTAAGCCTCTAAACTTATAACGGCTGTCATGTGCAATTCCTTGTATATTAGCAGCCGAAATATCTGCGCCTATATAGTATGCATACGTTTCTTTTATACCCTCCATCCCACCATTTACCATTTTTATAGGTATATCTTTTTTACTCTTTATATGTATTAAATCCCTCGAATACAAACTGAATAAAAAGTCCTTATCCTCCATAACTTTCCATTCTCCATATGGCTTATGTGCTGTCGCAGCCCTATTCGGCAGCACCTTCTTCACCACATCCGCCGTATACACCGGTACAAAATAATACTTTCCATTCACACGATACACATCGATTCTGACCATACCGCCATTTTCTGCAATTCCATTTCCGGAATCCACAAATACACCCATCGTCTGTTTTTTCTGTATCTTGACTTTCCGTACTACCGGACCTTCTGTACCGTCCGCTTTCGGTTTATGAAAATCCTGTGCAAATGCCTTTTTTGCATCATTTCCATATAACAACAGCTGTTTTTTCAATGCCTCGTATAATAAAAGGTCACTTTGAGGATTATAGTAGCCGTCGATTTCACCATCTTTGTCAAGCTTCAGATCTGTCAAAGCTGTCTTAGTCAATACGATCCCCTCATCCTTAAAATGTCTCGGACTGCGGATGGTATCTGCATGTGCAGCACCTGTCACTTTATGATTTGGCATTCTTGATACAAAGATCGGACGAAGATTCTCATAAATATACTCTGGATAATCTAATTCTAAGGCAACATCAGAATGGGTATCCAAAAATCCCTTCGGATCATCTCCCATTCTCACATCCAGTTCTGCCCGGAATGTCTCCCATGGTTTTGGAATATGAACACCAAATATCTCATCCCATTCTGCCCGGCTGTAATCTTCCGGTCGAAAGATTTCTCCTGTCTCCGCATCCACAAACTCTGTACCTTTTGAGTAACATCTCTCTCTTACTTTCGTATATCGCGATATTTTCTGGATCATGCCATCCGTACAGCAGGCGATGACAACCGCATCCATCGCATGATGTGTATCTGTCTCACGATTTTTCTGAGGTAATCCCCAGCGTTTTCTTAAGTACGCCGTAATTGCTCCATTTACCGCGCGTACCTGTTTTTTCTTTTCCGGACGGTTTAACGGTGCCATTTCAAGGTTCTGACGGATCATATTATAAATAACGGTTGTAATATATTTTGTATCCGTTAAGTTACGCTCTTTAAATTCACTACGCTCTTCCTCTGAAAAATGTTTTTTCAAAAGTTTCTGCTGTTTTTTATAATCCCGTATCGTCGTCTTCACACGAGTTTCAAACTCATTCCAACGCTGCTCATCATTTCCCATGTATTCATAAGGTGTCCTGTTTCCCTTTTGGCGGTTTTCCTGAGAAGTGACAAGTACCTTATTCCGAAAACTGTCATCAAATGTAATACTGTATGGCAAAATATGATCAATATCATACCCCGGTTTAAACAGTTCTTCCAATGGAATAGTCTTACCGGAATACATACAGATTCCCTGCTGTTCCTGCCACAGGCGATATTTTAAAATATCCTGTCCGGTTGGTGATAATTTTCCCAATTCCTGAATCTGCTTTTTCACATCTTCGTTATTCTTCTGGCGTTTTTCCATATCACCTTTTATTTTCCGGCGTTCTTCAAAAGTCTTTGACATTTCTCTTGCAAGCTCAATATTGATTGCCTGTGGACTGCCATAGGTACGGATAATTGCATTGATCACTTTGACAGTCTGTGATACAGAACGCTTTACTACCGGATTTGTAATCTCATTGATCGTCTGATTCACCTTTTCTCCTGTTAATAACTTCTGCTTAATCCCCTTAGAATCCGCCTTAAAATCATATCCGGCTTCCTCACATGCTTTATCATACGTCATGCCTTTTTCCAAAAACGGGATAATATTCCGCATCGCTTTCATCGAAAGATGCTGAAACTTCGTCGGTGTATACGCCAATAACCCTTCCATCTCTATCGGTACAAGTCCCAGCTTAGCCAGCCGCTCCGTACGACTGTCATCATTCTTATAACAGGTCAGGATCGTACCAATCTCATCAAACAGATCCCTGACTTCATTTTCTGTCAGATATTTCACCCGTTCTTCCAAACATTTCTTGTAATCATGGTAGTATGGCATCCCAATAAATTTTGCTTTTTCCGTATTTTGATTTTCTTTTTGCTGTTCTTCTTTCGTGGCAGCTTTTTTATAATTTAAATTATAAAAAAGAATATCCTCCGGCAAACCTAACTTCTTGCGAACTGCTGCGTACTTCACTTCCTTCTGTGTGAATAACAGCAACGTCAGTGCCCGTCGTTCCTCTTCTGTAAAGTTTCTGGTCTCTCCATCCTGGTTAACCAGTTTTGTATGATTTATTTTCTGCAGTGCCACAAAATATTCTGCCGTATAAGTTCCCTTTGCGCCGCGCAGCTCCCCCTGATCTCCAAGAAATGTACATTTTCCAACTCTGTCCGAAAAACCTTCCATCGCATATGGACTTGGCTTTCCATCCGGCTGCATGCCTGGTCCTAAATCAAAAGATCTCTGACTTGTCATGATTTCCAAATATTTTTCTTCTAATTCTTCCGTCGCTTTTTCATTTCCAAGACGTCTCTGGCTGGAGAAAATTTCTTTGACTTCTTCCACAAGCATTGCCCTTAACATGGTGTGCTGATAATTTTCTGCTTTATTGCGTGGGGTGAGAATATATCCCTTTTCTGACCAGGAACATCCGGTTCGAAATGCTTCATCTAAATAAATCATCTCCCCGACCGTACGATATCCCTTTTCCTGCATCCGCTTTTGATTTTCATCCGTCGCTTTTAAAACTGCACCATTTTCCTTTGCAGCCGTCTCTGCCTTTCTAGTCGAACGAAATCCACGGTGTTTTGCAATATGAAGCAGCACCTGTGCTAATTCTTCATCCGTCAGTTTCCGGTCTAATGCCTCATAGCGAAGCTGATAAACATCCGGTAACCCTGCCATGTTATATCGTTTCAGAAAGTCATCAATATTTATCAGACCCTGATTCTCAAAGAGCCATTTGATTCTGTCTAAACGATGTTTTCTTCTTCTAAGCCGCCTTCTTGTCGTTCGTGCAGCTCTCCTTGGTCCCGCCAAAGATTCACCTGTTTTCGGGATTTCTGCTGTATCAAATATCCTTACCCCAAGGTCTACGATACGAACCGGCTCGTCATCACTGTTGTTCTGTAATACCGCCCAGCCGACGGATGCAATACCAATATCCAACCCAATACGATAATCCATTTTTTCGTCCATGTTCCTTCTCCTCTCATCTGAACCGTTCTCTCTCATACCAGCAAACGGGACAACTGTTTTATTCTGCGCGCTTCAACAATGATCCGCATACCGGTCATTGTCATGAATAAACTTCTGTATAAAAGATAATCCCATTCCGAAGAATGGGATTAGAGCTTTTAGGTTTCTTACCTTATTGTAATAACCTAATTATCACTTGGTATGATATAATTCTCTTAAATTATACCCCTGTTTTCGACGATTGTAAATACCTGTTTTTGATTTTTTTACATTTTTCCTTCAAAAATCATGTAAAATTATTACTCCTCCATATCCTGTAAACCATAACCAAATCTTTCTAACACAGACATCAGATTTGCTGTTTTATTATCATAAAATTCACTGTCCGGTTCTGCTTTTTGAATGATCAGTCTCTCATACAGTTCCTCTACCCCGCCTCTGACATAATCATGAAACATGGACTGATAAGCCTGAAATTCTTCCTCCGTCTCCGCACCCCGGAATGCTTTTTTTACTGCTTCCTCAGCCGGCATGCTTTCTTTCGCATCCAGCATGATCATCATCTGCATAATAAAATCTAATTCTTCTTTTGCATTGATGACCTGCTCGGCTAAAATGCTCTTTGTCCCAAACGGCGAGAAATCTTCCTTTGCTTTACGGTCTACGCGAAATCCCACCACTGCTGCCACCATATACAGATCGATCAGTCTCCGGAAATAGGTATGCTCATAGTCACCTTTTACCCACAATTCACCTGCCATCCTGGCATGCTTTCCATGAAATTCAAACTCCTTCTTAAAAAATTCATAATTCCCCATCTTTTGTATCCCCTTCCGCTACTGATCAGATTCTACTTTCCGTATGGACGCATATGCCTCGTCAGCTGCTTTTTCAATATAATAAGACGCACCGACATATTCATCGAGTCCTGTGTACTTCCAGTCCTTGTCCAGCATAAAAATAATTACCTGTTCTGATACTTCCGGCAAAACTTTTGCAATCAGACTGATATTTTTATCCCCCAGTTTAGAAAACGGTCCGTCTAAAACAATCGGCAGTGTATCTCCTCCACTTTCCACTCCAAGATGCTCAGCCTTTTTATTTCTGCTGTATTCCATGATTGTAACGATAAATGCAAAATTGCGTGCGATTTTTTCGCCCTCTGACAGATTCTTCTCTTCGCGGAAACCCAAATCCGTCTGATATAACATCTGGATCTCATAATTTTCCGTCAACTGTATTCTTTTATCTTTCGCATTGAACATACGCTCAAAATTTTTTTGGATCTGTCCGTTTAATTCCAGAAATGTCTTATTCTTTTTTACCTCAAAATGATTTTTTAATCTTGTATATAATGCTTCTGCCAAATCTACACGCTCTCGCCATTTTTTATTTTCTTCGCTTCTGACTTCCTGACTCTTCATCTCAGCTTCTGTTCGTTCGATCTGCCGCTCAAAATTTAAGATCTGTCCCTGCAGTGTTCCCTTTTCCACCCCTAATTTACTGTTTTCACTCTGATAATATTTCAGCATTTTTCTTTTTTCGGCAAAGTCTGTCTGCCTGTCCATCTGCTGTTCCATCCCGGCTAACTGATTACAGGTTTCCTCGTAAGCCCGGATGCTCTGATCCACATTTTGCGCATCTTCTCTTAAATCATCATAAACAGAATTGCTTTGCCGGTTCCAGCGCTGTCCTGTCCGTTCAAACTCACCCAGCAATGAACCAATATCTGCCGGCGGAAGAAAATTTCTCTGTTCCATCAGACATTCTAATTCCTTAGAATCCGGTAAAATCGGAGTTCCACAGATACATCTGCCTGTTTTTATAATATAGTCAATACTTGCCTGATGCATATGCGGTATGTCACGCCGCTCTCCTGCAACAGATTTTACCATTTTCACAGATGCCTCTATCATCGGTTTCGCAAACAACATATAAGCTTTATCACTGAATAAATTTACCAGACTTTTATATGCAGCAACTCCTCTTTCCGCCTGCGTTCTTCTTACTACTAATAACTGGTTATATTTTGCCTGCAAAATTTCCGTATTCTTATTTTCAAGAAGATACTGCTGCACCTCCTCTATTTTTTCATTATTGTTTTGTATATTGATTTCGATATTTTTTATCTTATCTTTACACTGCTCTATCTCATGTTCCATGCGATTCCGGTCTTTTTCCAGATTATCATACATATTACCAGAACCTGATATCTTTCCTTTGAACTTTTTAATAACGGAATGACTTCCCATATCCTTCAAATGCCAGATTGCAGCCTGATACGCAGATAATCCGGTCAGTGTATGTACAGACTCTTTGATATTTTCACGCACACCGTTAACAGTTACATCATTCCATCTCTCTCCATCAAACAAAAAATAATGTGACAGATTTTTGGGAAATAATTCACGGATTACCTCTTCTATTTTTTCCGTTTCCACAGAAATACCGGCATTTGGATCATCCTTTTCTGATATTTCCAGTGAAACTTTCTTATAAAATTCTTTTGCGATCAACTGTGGATATGCACGCGTATAATGGATTTCACGCTTGATCCGGTATCTTTTTTCATCATCAACAGCAACCAGTTCCACCGTAACATCCGCTTTACTGTTCGCATCCATCATTGCCAGAATATCATTGTTTAACAGCTGGTAGTCTTCCTGCTGCTTTCCGCGTTCTGTCAATACCGCACCATAAAGCACCCAGCGAAATGCCTGTGCAATTGTCGTCTTGCCAACCGTATTATCTCCCAGCACGACAGTAACATTTCTTTTTTCATCGCAGCTGAACTCGATTACATTCTGCCCCTTATACCTCATAAAATTATTCATTGTAATGCTCTGGAATTTCATGCTATTCTCCCCCTAAGTCTGCTACACTGACATCTTCGCATAATCAACTATGATCTTTGCAAGTTCCTCAGCCATCCTCTGATCTGTTTTTGCCTTGCTCCGCAAATTTTTACGCTCCACATGAAGAACCTCAAAAATCATATTCCGCATTACTTTTTCACTGACCTCTTTCATAAAATACCTCCATCCTGCATTGTTCTTTCGTAAAACAATATCTTTATCTGCACTTTCCAAGCCGTATTTAACTTAATAAAGTACTGATCCGCTCCCTGATATCCCCCTTCAGGAAATCATACCGTTCCCTTAAAATCTGTTTTACCTGATCTTGTGGTATATCCGAATTTGTATAAGCCGTAATATGCAGTTTTGCTTTTGCTTCCGCGTTGATCTTCTGTACATAATCTTTTAAGGATTCATCGGATATTTCCTTATTTGCTTTTTTCGTTATGTACACAAAATTTAAAGGCGAGTTGCAGATATTTTTTTCATCATCACGAAGTTTTTTCGTAGATTCCCCTACCTTTTTTACTGTTCCAAGCGGTATAATATGATGTGCCTCAAATCTTTCTGTTTCATCGGAATATGCACTTAAAATTTTATTTTCGTCAAACATATCCTTATATGTCTTTGACAGCAGATACTGACACATAAACATGCGCATCACTTTTTTCGGGATACGGTCTTCATCCGCCTTTTCCATCAGTAAAAACTTTTCATCCGAAAAATTCTGTGCTTCCAACACATAATTTTTGATATTTGCAATCCAGTCAACATTCTCTTTTCGGCTGGATGCCTGCATTGTCTTTACCATGGTCTGAAGATGCGCGATCATCTTTATATTCTGATCTTTATCATACTCGCCGGAAAATAATGATGACCAATACCACGCTTCTAAAATATCGTGAACAGTTTTATCGTTAAACCACTCATCCTTTAAAAATATAACTGCCACTAAGACAATCATCAAAGAATAATTTATTTCCTGGATATTCCGGATTCCGCATCTGCTCTGAAAGAAAAACATTACCCTGTCTATGGCATCACAAACCTTTTTCGCATTATCATTAATATCCGTTGGTGCTAACATCAGAATCTGCTTCTTCTTTATATAATCTAATTTGAATTTATCCGGTTCAAATAACTTGTTATTGCAATACAGACACAGCACATCTAAAAAAACATCAATATACTTTCCTGCTATGTCATTCTTTTCCTCGTTATAACATCCCGTACTGATGGATGCATTGTATTGATTATTTTGTATTTTTTTCCCAATCAAGGGAACAATCTGATCCGGTAAGACCTGTTTGTCATAACTTTTTTCTTCCTGAATATACCTGACCAGACGACGATAAAAATTATCTGTACTTACTTTTGCAACTCTCGCCATAACCAGATCAAAAGTATTTAAACTGATTCCTCCACGATTTAAATTCTCATAGATATCGATCGCCCTGTCACGCTGTTCCCCCGATACCTCAATCTTATTCAACGCCATATTCTTTACACAGGAATCCAGATAATTTGTCAGACAGACTTTCCACACCATTTGTTTTTCTTGCACTTTTTCACCGAACTTAGAATGATCTTCTTTTATTTCATTACAGTTTTCATCATTTCCAAAAATCTCTGCTATAAAATCATTCTTATTTTCATCCGACAAATCTGTAAAATGCTGTCTGATCTCATCTCCGATTTTACCTGCGATATCAGAGGTGATCGTATTATAGCGCAGCATTATCTGCGCCTTTTTTATATTTTCCGGTGCCACCATCAAATACAGCGGTACTAAATATCCATCCTCATTTGTCAGGCAAAAATCATCCAGACGGGTCGACAAAGACTGCTGTGGATTATACGGCTCTCCATCCTGATTAAAAAATGCGGCACATTTAATAAACGGTAAAATATCCGCTGTCAGAAAATCCGGTTCCGCAGAATCTGATATGGGAAAAGTCAAATTATGGACTCCAAACAGATCTGCCTCTTCTTTACAGTTCTCCCACTTTGGAATTCTTAAAAAAAATCTTCGCTGTAATGCCCGTGAACTCAATTTTGAAAACATTTTACATTTTTCATAAATCACATTTGAAAAAACATTCGTAAGCGCTGTCATACGCTGCTGTCCATCCAGTAGAAATTCGACCTCACCATCCTGGCTTTGATATGTATTTTTTTCTTTCATACCGATTGACTTCGATGCATACTCATCCGGCTTTGATTTCAACAGTAAAATACTCCCTATCGGCATTTTTGCCAGAACTGATGCTACGATCTTTCTCTGTTCTTCATCCTTCCAGACAAATCCTCTCTGAAAATCCGGCAGCAGCATTTTATCCTCCGCAATTTTTCTGACAATCTCTCCAAAATCCAAACGTTGATTTTCCATTTTTCCTTCACCCTTCTGCAATTTCTTCTATCGCATTGATTAATATTTCCAACTCACTCTGCTTTGTAAAACGTCCGATCCCCACCCGGATCACGCCGCCATATTTTTCATCTTTTAAATATTTATGGATCAGCGGTACACATTGATACCCTGTTCTGACCGCTATATGATAATCTTCATCGAGCAGCATCCCAACTTCATCCGCACGGTAACCCTCTATGGAAAAAGAAACAATTCCGGTTCGTTTCATTTCATCCCAAGGCAGATACAGTAAAACTCCGTCTATTCTTTTTAGCTTTTCAATCAGATATTCTGCAAATTTTCTTTCTTGTGAAAGTTGCCTTTCCATGTCACAGCACGCTTCTAAGGCTGCATGTAATCCTGCAATCGCAACTATATTGGGGCTTCCCGGTTCTAAGATTCCCGGCATTTGTCCTGGCATATCAGGGTTTAAGGAATCACTGCCTGTTCCACCCACAAGAAACGGTTTTAAAGAAATATCCCCCTCACTGATAAATCCTCCAACTCCAAACGGACCATAGAGTGTTTTATGCCCCGCAAAAACATAAAAATCGATTCCACTCTCTTTCAATTTTACCGGCACAAGCCCAAGCGCCTGTGAACCATCCACCGCCACAACTGCTCCATATTGTTTTGCTGACTCTGCCACCTCATTGATTGGCAGAATGTAACCTGTCACATTGCTGACATGACTCATAACAACGACTGTTGGATGTTCTCTGGTGAACTGAAACCTGATCTGTGACAAATCTAATTCTAACGACTCCCTGTTTAATGCAAGTTCGATAATTTTAAATCCATATTGTTTCTGGTAATGATACAACACTCTCATCATTGCATTGTGCTCAAAAGGTGAAACATATACGATATCCGTCTGTTTCCATTCGAGTCCCCCTAAAATCACGTTACATGCAAGCGTAGCAGAGGCTGTAAACACAACCTCTGCTACATCATCTGCTCCTGCAAGTTCTTTGATCTGTTTTCTTGTACTCTCAATCAACCCGGATGCCTGCCGCGCCAGCGCATAAGAACCCCTGCCTGCATTGACAGCACCGGTCCGCGCAATTTCATCCATTGCCTGATATACACATTCTGGTTTTGGAAATGTCGTCGCTGCATTATCAAGATAAATTTCTTCCATAACCAATCTCCTCTTCTCTTACTGTAATAATCCCTCTAAAGTCTGCACCAGCACTGCAACCTTCTGATTTGTTTCGAGCGTATTCCCAAAGTCCTCCAATGCCTCTTCTAACATATTCTTTAAGTAAAGGCTCGTTGTATCCGAAATATCCGCATTATAATACTTTTCTATGGCATTTCCATTCTGGTCTGTCAACAGGATACGACTGCTGCCACCTGCATCTTTACCATGTTCCTCAAGTTTTTCAACTTCAGCTTTTACCGCGTGCAATTTCTCCTGAAATTCTACAAAGTTTGTATCATTCCAGTCCTCTAAATATACCCCTGATAAAATATAAGACAACGCTGATACAATTTCTCCCTCATCATTGGTAGAAAGTTTCTCTAAATAATTCAAAAATTCACTCTCTGCCGTTGCCAGTACATGATTTCTTGATGAATAATTCTGTGCCAGATACCATTCGTGTAAACATGCTTTCAGACTCACATTCTGCGTTTTTCCAAATTCGCGCTTTATGTTTCCTGCGACCTGTTTTTTTAATGTAATAAATACATCATCTAATATTTTTTTACTTTCTTTTAAATCCTGTGCCGTTTGCTCAAAACCAGGTTCTCCATAGCATGCCGGAATTTTTTCAAATAACAATTCTCTTGGATTGATTTCTGCTCTTCTCAACAGATTCCTAAGTTTCTTTATCGATCCACTTTGATTTTCCGGAAGATTTAGTGTTATCATCGTGTACTGGGGAAGTGACCGATACCATTTCTGCATGCAGGCAGCAATCTGTGCGAATCTGCTCTGTCCGGAAAACTTCTCCGTATCACATTCAAAAATCTTTTCCAATTTTTTTAAATATTTTTCTTTTTCAACGGTTTCCAGCTCCAGATACAATGCATAGTTTTCTGGAAAATCATTCACATGATTCAGGTTATCCGAAGTAATTTCCAGCTCTTTCTCCCCAATATAAATGACCGCTGTTCCTTCAATTTCAGATAATTTTTTTGCCAGAAACAATGGAATCACTCCTCGCCTTGCGCCAAAACATTTTCCCTGCAATCGCTGGTATAATATCTGAAAAGACTTTTTTTCACCTGCACATTCCGCAAAAAAACGATCTATCTCTAAACTAACTTTCTGACAGCCCTTATCCCCTCTGGTATGCACAAATGCAGCACGATATACCATAGCCTCCGGCATGGTTCCTTTTTGGTACACAGACAGATCCTCATGCCCTAACATTTTATCGATCACCTGATTGCGCGCTCTTAAATACTGCTTGCCGATGTGTTCAATATTTAACAGTTCATGGTTTACACGCGGCGCGTAGCCATAATATTCTCTGCAGACATCACTTAATATCTGATTAAATTCTGCGGCCGTTGTACACTTTTCTTTTTTCTTTTGCGTCTGGAGAACTATTACCTTTCCGCTCTCCGGCAGATAATGCTCTTCCAGATAGATATTAATTTCAAACCGGATATCCTCAACACATAATTCCAGTTCCTGCAGCAGCACTTCATTTTCTTCAATAAAGCGTTTGTCCCCTTTTAACGTCATAACCGCCTGATAGCGAAGTAATAATTCCTCTTTGTCAAAACGTTGGTCGGACACTAACACAAGAATTCTTTTATCCGCCAGTTTATCTAACTGCTTTTGTATCTCATCTGTTTGGGGTTTTTCTTTTTCCGGCATCACTATAATTTTTCCGTCTGAAAACTTTTCATCAAACAGATATCTTGTATTTTCCAGGGCAAAAAACTCTTTTGAAAACATATACTCATACTGAAAATAGCGTGTCATCGCATATTCCTGATTATACTGCTTTGGCAGTTCATACTCTGTGTCTGCAGCCTCTGACAGAATCTGGCAAAAATTACAGTGCCCTTTTTGCTCATCCATCTTCTTCGTGATTTCTTTTTCCACATCAACGCCTGCATTGCTGCGGAATGCATATACTCCGACACTGCTGCGGAACATTAAAATCCCATCTTTTTTTAATTTTTCCATTGCAGGACGATACTTCTTTTCCGGGTCCATCCCTAATGCAAGACAGATTGCCTGATCCTGTGCAGGAAGTTCATCCTCTCTATGTAACATACGGATTACTGCGATTGCTTTTATGACAGCTTTCTCATCTTCCGTTTCCGCTTTTCCCAACGCATACTCTGCCTTCAGCCACTCTGAATGGATCATCGGTACATCTTCGGTTTCACGGAACATTGATTTAAAATAATCATAAATTTTATCAACGCCTACCCAGTTTTCTTCATTCCGCTCTAACAGCCATGATAAACTTCCCTGTCCATCATCTGCTAAAAATGTAAATATTGTTCTCTCATTCTGTGCAACACGTTCACTGATATGAAGTAATGCATACGCAGCAAGCGGTGTCAGCGGGAAACATCCTTTGGCAACGATCCGTTCAAAGTCCTGCTCTGAAAATAATTTCTGAAAACATGGAAGCTGATAGGATAACTTCTGGAGCTTCCCCTGCTCATTTTTCACAATCTCTTTTTCATATTGTTTCGAAAACGCAGGTTCTTCCTTCCGGATTGAATTGGCGATCAATTCATAATTATTTTGTGCGGATACGACGAAAGATATCTCTGAAATTCTTCCTTCTACTCCGCGAAACGCATTTTTCATGGAAGTGTCTATACTCCTGGTATACTCATGAATACTTTTATGTGCCACCATTGTAAAAAATAATTTCTGATCGGAACTTTCCGCCAATTCGCACATATCCTGCAGCGTTTTCATATCCTCTGCAAAACCGGATTTCTCATGTCCTTCTATATATTTACTGAATTCATCAAAAATAATAAAGATGCCCTCATAACCACATTCTTCTGTCAGACTTCTTATAATCTGCTGATATGACCGTATGGTCTCAGACTGCATCAATGGCATAAAAGTGCTTCCTGCCGTCAGCATCGGATATAATTCTTTAAATAATTCCAATGACTGTTTATGTTTTCTTTTCAGATTCTTTTTCAAATCCTGCACATCTGTCTGATGTTCCGTCAGATACTCACAAAATCTGGCATACACATCCGAATATTCCTTTTCCCACTTTTCAAGGATTCTAAGTGCTTCTGTGAATGCAGTCTCCGGTGCAATATCCGACAAACCATTTTTCTCTAATGCCTCGCGCAGTGCGAATAATAAAATCTGATTCATGGAAAACCCCGGTACAGAAGAAACCAATACCGGTAAATATTTTTTATTCTCCTTCCGGATCTGCGCGACTAAATCCGCTGTCTCCGGATCTGTGATCTTTATTTTTTCAAAAACACTCTGTGGCAGGTCACAGGAAAGAATTGAAAGCAATACCAGTAATAAATGGGATTTTCCCTTTCCATACGGACCGATTAAAACAGTTGCATGTTCTTTTGCCTCTCCCGTCACAGCTTTTAAATATCTGCGCAATATCAACATGGATGACCGTGTCGGTATATAATGTTCAATTCTTCCATGATCTCCTATATCAAGCTGCAAATTGACTGCTTTTTGGAAATTACGGTTGATATGTATTAAATTTCTCCATTGTTCCATTCCGGCAACTCCTATATGTCTTTATCTTTCGTAATAATTTTTTACGATCATTTCCCCGGTCAATCCTTTTTCCCAATAAATCATATTAAGACCTGCAGTGCGGTTCATTACGATCTTATCTTTTTCCTCCAGACGCTCTAACATCTCTATCAATGCTGTACGTTTCAACTGCAGTATCTTTCCTGGACTGTCCATTTCTTTCCACAGATCATCCAGATAAACAGACGTACGGTTTTTTTCCTTATCTACCAATAAAAACCAGACAATATCCTCCGGTAATTTGTTCAGATCTGGCTGTTTTCTGTAGTAAATCCCCTCTGTATTTTTCAATAATCCTAACTTTCCAAATGGACTGGCGTTTTTTTCTTCGGGATTTGTCTCCTTTGCCGGCATATACATCCGCAAAATTGCATCACAATCTGCATAGACAGAACTCTGCGCAACCTGCACTTCATCGTCTAAATCACTGAGTAATGTCTCCATCTCATCATATAGCTGCTGTTTTTTAAATTCCTCATAAGAAACTTCATTAAAAAATAAATTCCATGCCGTTGCCAGTTCCCGGTTTTTTGCAATTTTGCAATGTATCAGCCATAATGTAAAATAATCTTCCACGCATGGATCATGTGCAAGAATCAACTGACCAATCGCAGTGAGCATAACACCCGTTTTCGGAGAATCTGTAACCAGCTCTGCTGCCCTGAGCCAGTACCGGATTGCCTTTGCCATATTCGGTCCCACTCCAAGTGCATCTGCTCCATAATTTTCTGAAAAAACTTTCGGATTACGGTCTACTTCATATAAACCCTTATTCAGCCATCCTTCACGAAGGATAAAACTTTCATGCCCTTTAAAACGGTATTTATTTTTTCCCATTATTCTTTATCCTCCGTCCGCTGTCTTTTGATTGCCAGAACCTTTCTCATATAGCATCCAGCCGTAAAATGGTTCACACATTCGCCACAGCGTTTACATTTTTCGTCTGAAATATGGTACTCAATCTCCCCATCTTTATTTTCCCTGATAGAAAGCGCATTAAATCTGCACACACTCTCACAGGCCAGACATCCCATACACATCTGATATTTTGTGAGCTGACATTTTATTCTTTCTTCCGCCGTTTTCAAATCTTTCGCACCGGCTATTTCTGTTTTTAAAATGGTAACTCTCAAATTGGTTGTTCCAATCCGCCCCTGCAGTTTCAAAACGATCTGCTCTCTTTTATCAAGTACAAAAACCTCTCCCAGCCTTGTATTTCCCATATCAAAATTCAGATACCCGAATGGACGGAATAGTTCATACAACTGTTCTGAAATTGGACGCTGTAATTCATAATTGAACGAATTTTCCTCCGTGACACATGGTGTGAATGACACAACGGATTTCTGTGCATACGCAACACCATTTCCCCCCTGTCTTGCCTTCCAATACCCATCATCCACATAAACCTCAGCATCTTCTTTTCCAATGCTTGTTGCAAAATCAATCAGCATCTCTCTAAAATGCTTTGACTGCTCATGCATATGTACCTTAGATAAAAATTCAGACCAGCCACTGTTGTTCGGACAGCACCAACATCCAACCCTCGCATAGCCAAGACGGTATGCATCGTTAAAATCAATTCCTGTTGTAAGAATATATAACCAGATGTCAAAATCCATCCAGTCGATAATGGGTGATATGATCCTCTGTTTTGTGATCTTCGGACTGTCAGACTCACGCTCATACTTGCTCCTGCTTACTGACTCACTGCGCCGGATCCCATAAAAAGTCAATATCTGCTTTTTGTCCCTGTATAACGAACGAATTTTTTTCTGTATGGTTCCCGTTTTAAAAACAGTACAGCACCAACGCATCACACGACTCGGCGGACCGATCAGTTTGCACAGTTCCTCAAAATCTTTTTCCTTATTGCGTGCAGAGATCACAGGTGTTTTAGGATGATTTTTCTTAAATCTTTCCACATAGGTATAGGTAAATGGAAACTCCAACGTTGTATCCCCGAAAATATGCATGATCTGAGGTGTGCTCAATGCACGTAATACCAGATTCGAAGTCACTGTAGAATCTTTGCCTCCACTGAATGAAACAAACATATCCATTGCACCAAACTCACCCACTGCTTTTCGTATATAATTTCCTGCCTCCTGCGTGATATACTCATACCGTTCTTTATTTGCCTCAATAAAGCGTCCCGTCATCTCATCAAAATAACAATAGGTATTCTGTGTACTATATTTTTCATATTGTCTGCGGACTTCATCTGCATTGATCTTTTTCAGTTCTTTTACAGAAAAAGCAATCTTTTTTCCGTCCACAAAATAATGGTTTCCCGTTCCATTCCAGACTGATTTTTTCAGAAATTCAAATGGCTTTTGCAAGATAATTTCGATTAAAAGTCTTTCCTCTGGAAATACAGGCCGGACGTCCGTTGTCAGCTTTTTTGCCTCCATCCCGCATCTGCTGCATCTGTTACCATACAGTGGAACATTACATTGTCTGCACCAGTATATCGTAGACTGCACGTCCGCCCTGCCTCCACAGCACTGACATGTACTTGTCTCGCATACGGTTCCAAAACATGGCTGTTTTTCTGTTGTTTTTTCATTTCTATTGTGGCAAATATATGTTATCATGTATCTTTCTTTATAAATAGAATTTATATATGTATTTTTCTTAGAATTTAAGAATATATAATGACATTATATTCTTAGTTTAAGAGAATTTCAATCAGATATTATCCAGAAAAGAAAGATTTTATAATTTCAGGCAAAATAAGTAAAAATGCAAAACTGTAAATATACCAAAAAAAGCCTTGAACTTCCGTTCAAGGCTTCTTCCAAGCAGGGGATGAGAGAATCGAACTCCCACCAAAGGTTTTGGAGACCCCTATCATA